>JABAOH010001709.1_pt2 | contig 28325 bp, 23 predicted proteins | sample 7062181 | NCBI WGS metagenome assembly JABAOH01 (sample SAMN14538630, study PRJNA623070) | marine sediment metagenome | biome: marine biome [ENVO:00000428]; feature: marine pelagic biome [ENVO:01000023]; material: deep marine sediment [ENVO:00002113]; isolation source: pool of 5 deep marine...
CAGACGATGGTATTGACCTTTTTGGGGTCGTGGGCGACACCTTTTTCCTTCAGACCTTTCTGAAGGCCGATCGTGAAGGCGTTGATACCACGGATTGGCTCTGGAATGGGTTGAGTGGCCACCGTCCCCACGTTTTTGTAGCCCATGAGGCCAGCCATGTAACCGGCAAGATACTCGGCCTGATACATGCGGACGAAGTAATTCCCCATGTTCTTGTCATTTTTCTTATAGCCAGAGCAGTGTTCAAACACGACATCCGGAAAATCCCTTGAAACGATAACCGTCGGATCCATATGTTCAAAAGTCGTAGCAAATATGATCTTGTATCCCGCTTTGGCGTACCCTCGTAATACCTGCTCGGCATTGGCCGCCAATACTTTTTCCGTAAAAGAAACCTCAACCTGATCGCCCAGTTTCTTCTTGAGGTATTCAATCCCCCGATAGTGGGCCGTTGTCCAGCCCATATCGTCAATCGTCCATAGAAGAGCAAAGGCCACTTTTGTTTTCCCATGACTCGGTGCGCTAAGAAGCAATGCGACGCCGATTAAAACAACCAACAAAAAAACCAATCTTCTAGCCATGGCAACCCTCCTGATCGATCATTTGGAAATTCTGGCCGGTGATTCAACGTCTTGCGAACCTTGATCTTCGTTAAGATGCAAAGCCCATCAAGTCCAGGTGCAGATCCAAGACCGACGTGGATAACGAGAAGTTCGATCTCACCTCCTTCATGAAGATTTCTCCGACCTCCTGATTATAAGCGCTCCTATTTTTGAATTCAACAGATTTGTTCAGCGGATGAGGGAGGCCTTGCAAAGGTCTCATGGATCATTCATAATTCGGATGTTTCTGGCGCGGATCGCCGAGTTGACGGAGGATACAGATGGTTCCTAGGATTTCTTGCCGAAAGCAATGCAAGGCGAGGGAGTGTGGTGTATTCACTCAGCGTCTCTCGGGCCAGGGCCAGGTCGTGTCTGTTTACTCCAAAGCGATTAATGTGCTGCACCAGGACGGGCTGATTGCATCTCTGGTTCAGAGTCAGGCTCAAATGAGTGCCTTAAGCATTCGGGTCCCCTCCTTCTTTCGATCTTCAGAATCTCAAGGGATTCAGCTGAAGCCGGGCGACAGGTCCCTGTTTGAGGGGAGTCGGCTGATCATTAATGATCTCTGTTTCGACTTGTCCACAGGAGCGACTTGGGAAGGCCGTCTAGAAGCGAATGATCTTGAGGGATTCTCACTCCCGAGGCTGCCGCTCTTCCGAAAGGCCCTTGTTGAGGAGGGGAAGCGAGGCGGCCTGTTGGGGCTGATTCATCGAGAAGAGAGAGAAGATCCCTTCGTGAGAAAAGCCTCACACATACTTGACGAGGCCTGGGCAAGGGACGAGAAAAGGTCATTCGGAAAAGGACTCTCGAGACTCGTCGGGTTAGGAGTCGGATTCACCCCCTCGGGAGATGATTTCATATCCGGTGTTTTCCTCGGACAAACAATTCTTGAACTCCTGTCATGCTCCCGGCCAAAGGGGACTAGAATGAAAAGGGACGGAACGACGCTCCGGGCGATAGAAAGCGAAGAGATCCGGAAAGTATTGGACAAAACCAATCACAGCGGAAGGACGCTTCTGTGGCAGGTACTGGAGGGGCATTTTCCGTACTACCTCATTGAGGCGGTTCGGGGCTTGGCACGTGCGGAAAACACTTCGGAGATCTTAAAATCGGTCGGCCGAGCAGCTTCTCACGGAGAGACCTCCGGCACGGATGCCCTGGTTGGTCTGTTCGTTTACCTCGATTGGGTGATAAATCTTTGCGGCAACACTTGTTGACCCACCACCAAAGCTTCGGAACATCATCCGGTGTATTTTCACGAGTTTTTGCTAACCCATGAATAACTAAACAAATAGATAATAGAATCTGTGCAGAGAAGGTAATGGCCTGACAAGCTGAAAACTTGGGTCCTGTTAGCCAATCCTCGGAAAAATAGGTTGTTTAACAAGATCGGTGAACTCAAGGAGTGAAAAACGAGGAGGTGAAGCAGGATGGAAGCATCTAAGGACGAGCGCCCCATTCTTCTGAGCACAGACAAGGGATCCAACCCGGTGGAGTACGCCCTGACTGCATTGGCAGCCTGTGTGACGACTTCTCTGGTCCATCATGCGGCTGACAAGGGGATCGAAATAAGGGGAGTCGAATCCAGATTAGAGGGCGATCTCGATCTCCGTGGCTTATTCGGAATATCGCAGGACGTCCCGGTGGGGTATGAGAATATCCGCATGGACTTCAAGATCGATGCGGATATTTCTGATGAAGAGAAGGAAAACCTGATCCAAATGGGTCAGAAGTACTCCCCGGTGTTCAACACTATCTCAAATGCAACACCGGTCTCTGCTCAACTGGAAAGGTAGGAGAGTGAGACCGAGATGTTCTGCATTCTGGCCGGGCCTAACAGGGTTCGGCCAGAGTTTTTCTAAGGGCAATCCGCCATTCCCTATGGGGATTTCCGTCTGAGCCACATCGCTCTTATGTTTCGGCTTTGGTTCCCCTTGGCATCAAGAGAGCGAGAACAATCGCAATGAGAAAGAGTGCTGGAACATCCCCAGCGAGGTGGCCGCGCTCCACTGGATCGATCACTGCTTCCACACCCATGATGGCGCCGTGCACGATACTCGACCACACCGTGAACCAGATCAAGCTCTTGTGGCTTTTTGGATTCCGGGAAGCGATGAGAAGAAAGACACCCAGGGTTCCATACACGCCAAGCATCATGAATTCGAACTCATATTGGACAGGTTGCCACCTCCACCCCGATTGCCACTGGGAGATGAGGGGGTAGAGTCCGAAAATGAAAAGTAAACCGACCAAGACAAGGGCAATGCGCAGATACTTCTCACGCTGTGTCCCATCCATAAACTATCCTCCTTCCTCATCAAAGACATCTTCCCATGAGCATGCCAAATGGAAGTCCCAAATGTCCTCCAAACCATTCTCTCACTCTGCTGCTAAATTTCGCAACTGAACTCGGTGTGCAATTGGGTCGGAAGTATTGCTTGTATTGCTATCCGAAGGAATGGCTCACTTCAATGAGTACGAGTTCGAGCGCTGCTGGCCGTCTAGCAAAAAAAGACCTCCATGGCCAGAGGATCGTTCGGGCAAGTAACATCTTGCTGGTTAAAGAGTTGACCGGTAGGATTCGCCGGGAGATGTTACAACATGTCGTCTTTATAATTCCTTCAGGAGGTGGAATATGGAACCTTCATTTCGTCAGAACCTCAAAGAGCTCAAAGACCAGGTCGACGCCATGGTGGATGCCCTGTTGCGATGCAGCGACGAGGACCTGAACCGACCTATAGAGGTGGACTTCGCCGGAAGGACGTTGCGAACCAATCTTCGCGCTGCTGCAAGATACACCATCGAGGAATATCGCATTCATGACGGACAGATCGGAGGGGATCAATTCAACACCGCGATGTTGAGATCAGGCAAATCAAAAGGCGATATCGTGGCCCTCACTCCATACGATCGAAACGAGGCAGCATGCCTTGCTGCTGAGCTCTCTGTGGCGGCTGCGTCTCTCATTGCTCGATGTCTGGGCTACCCTGAACAGTTGGCAGGCGAATACCCTAAAGAGGGGGAGTGGTCCGTCCGCGAGATCATCGAGCACATGATCCATATGGAAAAATCGGGAGACGGGAGTCTCCAGCAGTTGGTTGCACGGGGACGCGGGGAGACAGTGTCGTAATCTAGACGTCCGCCTCGGTTGATACGCATCCCATGAATTCAGAGAAACGATTTGATGGATTCCGGAGATTCTGATTCTTAAGCGAGCCAGGTTCTATTTCTTCCGGAAATCGCAAGATTCGGACTCGTGTGTTAGGTTACGAATACAGATCGCAACAAATGCTTGCAGAAGCCAGAAGTTTCATGATTGAACCAAAGAATTTGTCCCCGAGGTTCACTTGGTCAACTCGACGAGATTTGGAGGTGAGCCTGGAAATAGGCATCGATCTCAGGCGGGACCGAGGTAAACCGGATCAATTGGGTGGGCCCTTTCTTCCCTGAGTGCTCGATCACCTTCCCGTAGAAGTCCCTGGCTGACAGTTTTTCATCCACATCTCCCAAGTTCATTCTAAGGTTAGTCAGGATACTAACCGGCCCGGCCAAGGTAATCTCGGCGCAGTTCTTTGAAAGCCGGACCAAAGAACCCTCGAGTTCTTTCTTCCCAACGTCTTTGCCTGCCAGTACCTTGTACCGGAGTGGAATTTCCCGTATCAAGGCGACCAAAGTTGGGTCTTTACCCTCCAGAGCAAGGTTGTAATGTCCAGCAATGCCGCCAACTTCATAAATCCTCAGTGGTGTTTCGGCTCCTTTGGGAAGTACATCGCGCTGAGCGTCGATACGCAGAATCTCACCCGCTTCTTGACGAACGGATTCGGAAATGAGTATCTGTCCGCCCACGCTATAGGACTCGATCCGGCTTGTCATGTTTACACCGCTTCCGACCACAGCGTACTTACTTCTTTTGCTTGAACCGATATTGCCAACGATCACTTCGGTTTCATTGAGGCCAATTCCCATCTCCAACTCAGGAAGGCCCTGTGCACGATTCTGGTCGTTTACCTTTGCCATCGCGTTCTGCATCTCTATCGCGCAGGCGATGGCCCGCCCGGCACGGTCCGACATCTCTTGCGGGGCTCCAAAAATGACCAGCAGCGCGTCACCAATGATCTCATTAATGGTTCCGTTGTACTGGAGGACGACGTCCACCATAACATCAAAGTACGAGTTGAGCATTTGAACCACTTGCTCGGGCTTGAGGCGCTCAGAGAGAGCGGTAAAGCCTCTCAGGTCGGTCATCATGATGGTGACCTTCCGTTTCTCCCCTCCCAACTCCAGCGCCGAAGGATCGTCGAGAAGAGAGTTCATGACCTCAGTCGAGAGATACCGGCCGAACATCTTCTTGATAAGCTCTGATGATTTTTCAAGATCTTCCGATGTGTGAGAGAGTAATGTGGAAAGGGTATTTTTCTCCTTCACTGCTCTTTCCAATCTGAAGTTCAGGGTTTTGAACTCTTTCTCAATCTTGCCGAACAGTTGCAATGCCACATCTTTTTCATCATTGACAATATTCATCTGCTCAATAATATCTTTCAGCTTATCAAGATCAGTGTTCATATAAGGAATCCCTTTAAGAATTTACTTCTCCTGAATCAGGACAGGCACCAGGGTATGGTTATGAAAATCGCACCGTCCTTGTGGCAGAGGACCGATTTCGCCATAGGTAAAGAATCCAACCAGTGGAACATTCCACAGTTTGTGGATACTGGAAATCTCATCCTCAACCATTGGGCCGAGGGCGAGATGACGCGCTTTGCAAGAAAACAACACGATAGCATCTGACTTGGGGATTTGTTGGTTGAATTCTGACATTTGTCCAATGGCGTGCTCAATGATTTCACGTCCGGGGGACATGCTGAAACGTACTTTTGCTCCTTGAGGTACACTTCCCGCATAGACGATTGACTTGTCCTCGTTCAACCACATTGCTGCCCTCATTACAGACGAGCCATCGTCCCGCATCAACACCAGCGGATATTCAGCAGCAAGTCCAACATCAGAAGCATCATCGCCAATGTTCAGGTATTTGTTGTATATATCTAGGGCAGGCTCATCATCAATCTTATAGACAATATTTCCTTCGGCTTTCGTGACGGTTTTTGGCGTTCCTATTCCCTTCCACCCACTTTGAGCAATTCCTTGCAACTCGACGGCATTTTGATCAAGAATCAAGGCCACAACCCCATTTGCCAGAACTCGTGATGTACTAAGAACAAATGTCTCTGGCATTCCCACTTCGGTGGCTGCAAGACCGCCGAACAGGGGTACCTCGCGTTCCATGGTGTTGATAATCCCTTTAACGATCTCCTCGCCATCTGCGCGAAGTCCAGCCGATATCACCATAAACGCCGGATTGTCATAGATAGTTTTTGCCCACTCTGCAACGCCTTGACCGACTCGATAGGAGGTCTTCCCTTCCCCATCAAAAACGTTAAGCCGATAGGCATCGCGGCTAATATCGAGTAGCATCACCGCAATCGATTCTTCATGGACTTCGTCATCGGTAATCTCTCCACTGGCGCTTGCACCGAAAACCTCAATATCAGATTTGGCAAAAACAGCGCCTAATTCCACCAAATCATGGGCAACCGAGCTGAAGACGATCGCCAAGGTAGGTGCTAATCCAGTCTGTCGAGCGCTTTGAAGATGGGGTTCGACCTGGTCAACCGAAGTAGTAGAAAATACCGTTGGTTTCATCGCATTCTCCTTGTCACTGAAGGTAAGAACCTGTTCGGAAATATCTCATGATTTCCTCCAAAAAGTTGGAGGCGTCCTGATGATTGGTCATCCTCGATACCCTCCGTATATCATAGAGAGGATCAAGTGACAAGTTCATGAGATGGACTCAGGTGGGCCGGTTTTCCCCTGGACGGGGTGTTTAGTGCAAGGTGACACATTCGGTTCTCGTCAACACCTGAAACTGTTTACTTCCGACGGAAATCTACACTTCCGGGGATTCGCCCAGACTGTGTATCTCAGTTGAGACTGTCGGAAAACCCTGAAACCGCGATTCTTGAACTTGTAAGTACTTGATATTACTAAAGGGGAATCTTGCAAAAACGCCAAAATTGGACTTTTTCGACAGTCTCGCTAGAAATAAACGGCTCGCCACGCTTGCAGGAAGAAGGATAAGAGGGCAAGATTGAAAGAGCAAGATTGACTTTGCATGTGGATCTGCTAATATCAAACGTCTATTCGGGAGGGGGGTTGCGCTGAGAAGGCAAACCGGCCGTAATCAGTCCGCCCAGGAGGCGCAATAATGTTCAAAGAAGAAAGAGAAGAGTCAAGGTTCGATTGGGGTATGTTGGGAAACGTGGGCGAAGGACGCCCCAACCTGGGCTTTACCACGGATGTGGGCGTCTACAGGTTGATGCAATATACGCTCAGGGATATTGTGATAAAGGAGTTCGATACAGAGACTGCGGACAGGATATTCTACGAGGCAGGCGAAATGGCGGGCAGGGCCTTTTACAACAATCTGTTGACCAAGAAAGACAGCTTTAACGCTTTCCTCGAAGACCTCCAGGAACTTCTGAAAAAGCTGAAGATCGGCATCCTCAGGGTAGAGAAGTCGGACCTCGAGAATATGACTTTCACCCTGACTGTGGCCGAGGATCTGGACTGTTCGGGCCTGCCTGTGTGCGACGAGACGATCTGCACTTACGATGAAGGGTTCATCAGCGGGATTCTGTCTGCCCACACCGGTAGGAGATTCATCGTGAAAGAAGTTGACTGCTGGTGTTCGGGCGACAGGGTGTGCAGGTTTGACGTAAAACCGGCTTAAAAGGGATAGAAAAATGCTCAATGTGAAAGAGGAGGAGATCGACAAAATCACGGAAGCCTTTTATTTGATTCTTAACGGCAAAAAGGCTTCACCCGTAAGCCTCCCGGAAGATTATCCAGACAATGAAATCAGACAGGCCGTAGGCTACATAAACAGATTCATAGAAGAGTACAGCAAAGTCTCGGACCTGTTATCGAGCCTGTCGAAGGGGGAGCTTGATTTTGAAGCCGTGAAGGGGAAAACGGAGATACTCCAGTCACTCAAGAATCTCCAGACTAACCTGAGACATCTGACGTGGAAAACGCAGCGGATCGCGGGCGGAGACTTCAGCCATAAGGTGGACTTCATGGGGGATTTCTCGGTCGCCTTCAACAGCATGACCCAGCAGCTGAGGGATTCCTACGAGCAGCTCGAGCGTCGGAACGCGTTCATCCGCAAGACCTTTGGCCGCTACACGAGCGACGAGATCGTGGAAGCGCTCCTTGACGCGCCCGACGGGCTCAAGCTCGGTGGAGAAAAACGCGAGGTTACGCTGCTGATGTCCGATGTTCGCGGTTTCACCGCCCTTGCCGAGCGGCTTGAGCCCACCGAGGTTGTCGCCTTGCTGAACCATTACCTCTTGGTCATGGTCGATCTGATCCAACGAAGCGGAGGGACTATCGATGAGATCATCGGGGATGCCATCCTGGTGCTTTTCGGTGCACCTTTGGCGATCGAGGACGCCGTCCAGCGCGCGGTCCGATGCGCCCTTGAGATGCAAAAGGCAATGCGCGGGGTGAACGAGCATAACCTCCAAAGGGGTTGGCCCGAGATCGAGATGGGGATCGCGCTGCACACCGGGGAGGTAGTGGTAGGCAACATCGGATCGACGAAACGATCGAAGTACGGGGTTGTGGGTCGGACGGTCAACCTGACGGCGCGGATCGAGAGCTTCACCGTCGGTGGACAGGTGCTCGTCTCACCCGCCCTGATAGGCGCTGCCCATCGAGGCCTCGTCCTCGGTGATGAAGTCGAGATCCACGCCAAGGGCATGCGGGAGGCCCTCAGATGTCGTGAGTTGCTGGGCCACGAAGACCACCCGCAACTGGTGCTGGAGAGGGAGGAGGAGACGATCTGCACGACTCTTGCCGAACCCGTACCCCTTCAGTACGTGCGGCTGACCGACAAACACCTAAACGAACAGATGCAGCCCGCCACGCTGGTCGGCCTATCCCATCGGCGGGCTGTGGTTGAGGCCGAGGGCCCGTTGCCACCCTACGCCAACATAATGCTTCGGTTTGAGGTGGAGGCCGGTGAGGAAGAAGCGCCGGAGCTTTATGCCAAGGTGATCAGCCCCCTCGACGATTCATGCGGGCGCTACCTCATCCACTTTACCTCGGTTCCACTCGGCATGCGAACCCGGTTGCAGCGGTTCCAAAGCGGGACAGAGAGCCCGTTTGATGGCTAATGAGCATGACCCGTGTGGCAGATTTCATGATGGATCATGCGGAGTTGGCCAGGTAGCGATTGCCTATTATTTCCAACGGTAATCGAAAGACGAGGAGGGTGGAGAAATCAGCGGAATTCAGTTATGGCTGTCGAAATACCCTAGAACACCCGATTTTCTGTCTCCGCGTAACTTTTAAGTAATTGATTTTACAAAAGTGTAAATAGCCAAAAAGACACATTTGGACTTTTTCGACAATATCGTCAGAACTGAACGGCCCAGTGCTGCTTCTTGAGAAAGGTGGAAAAAGAAGGTTGACCTGATTCATGCGTCTGCTGATATGGACTTGAAACCCTCGTCGACCTGATCCTGAAAAGTAGGCACATAGCAACCTGGGTTGGTGTAGAGCCCGTTCTTTCGGAACCGAAGGGACGGGCTTTTTTCACTCAGGGAAGGGAGCAGTGTAACCTTCCGAAGGTATTTGACGTCTTATGGATAAACGATCGCGAAAGGAGGCTATGATGGCTGGTAATGAAAGAGTCAAAGGCCATGTTAAATCCAAAGAAACAGGCCTTCCTTTTTCCTTTGAAGATTGTCAGGCGATGTTTGAAAAGATGAGCAAGTGTTGTGGCGACACAGATACGGTCTCTGACTGCTGCTCCATGATGAGAAAAATCAAGGATGAGAAAAGCGGCAAATCAGAGGCAGAAGCAAGGCAAAGAAACAAAAAGTAGTTTCAGCACCAAGTGCTTTTCTGTGCACCGGCCCTTGATGCTAGATCACTCGCCGTTTCGAGTTTTCTTGCCTTCACTTTAGTCCCGCCTTGCGCAGGTTGTTAATATAAAGCTCCTTGGTGGCTTGATTCTTGAGGGCGAGTGTCTCTGCAAAGTGCTCGAGTGAGAAGTTGGGATCTAGCCGGAGCACTTCTTCGGTGGCCGCACGTGCCTCCTCCTTCTGGCCCAGCGAAACATAAATTGCGGCCAGATTAAGCCAGGCTTCACAATAGTTGGAATTACGATAGAGCACCTTGTCAAGTTCTGCGATTGCTTCCTCATATCGCCCTGCCATCCGATAGGCGGTTGCTAAGTTTTCAACAAGCCAGTTCGGAGGCATAGGGTTGAGACGTATCGCCTTCTCAAGCATTGAAACGGCTTCTTCAAGCCTGCCCACGCTGAATAGAGTTATCCCAAGTAGCCCGATGTTGTCGGCACTATTGGGGTTGAGGGCAACTGAGCACTCTCCCTCGGCAACAGCCTTGTCCCATTGCCGTTGGACAAGATAGATACTACCCAACAGGGCATGAGCATCGGCTAATGAGTCATCCAGGGTGAGGGCCTTTTGCGCAAGTTCAACGGCCCTCGCCATGGACTCCCCAGAAAGATCCCTGAAGCCAAGAAGTAGCTCCAGCAGATAGCTCCAAGCCAGGTAGGTATACGCCACTGCAAACTTTCGGTCCAAGGCGACGGCTTCCTCAAAGGATTGCCGAGCCAGAGCTATGCCCTCTCTATCCATTCGATAGATATGCTCACGCCCCTGCAAGATCTTTACATAGGCATCGTAATTTTCCGTGCCTTTTCCGAGCACGTAAGCTTGTTCCCCTTCCGTCAGCTGACACTGCAGGTCAGTCAGGATCCTCATTGTGATCTCATCTTGGAGAGTGAATACGTCTTTCAGGTACCGGTCGTAGCGCTCCGCCCTCAGATGATGCCCCGTGATTGCATCAATAAGCTGGGCCGTTATCCGCACCCGGTCTCCGGCCTTGCGAACACTCCCCTCCAGCACGTACCGCACACCTAACTCCCGACCAACCTCCTGCACCTTCACCGACTTTCCCTTGTAGGTGAACGACGAGTTGCGGGCAATCACAAACAGCCTTGGAACCTTGGAGAGAGCAGTGATAATCTCCTCAGTGATTCCGTCGCTGAAATACTCCTGGTCGGGATCACCGCTCATGTTGACAAAGGGTAACACAGCAATGGACGGCTTCTCGGGCAACACAAGCTCTTTCTTCACCTCTGGAATGGTCCCGTCGGTTTTCATTCGTACCCGATACACCCGCACCGGCTTCTTGATGTTTTTGACCGTGTGCTCGCCTACGTACTCGTACCCGAGGGTCAACTTGTTCTCGATCTGCTCATAAGCACTCCCCGAGATGGAAATGCCTCCGGCGTCCGCCAAGCCCTCGACCCGAGCAGCCACGTTGACGCCGTCCCCATAGATCCGTTCTCCCTCCACAATTACATCCCCGAGGTTGACTCCTATCCGAAACTCCATCCTCCGCTGTTCCGGCAATTCGGCATTCCTGGCTCTGAGATCCTCTTGAACCTCCACGGCGCAGCGCACCGCATCCACTACACTGGGAAACTCAGCCAGCACGTTGTCACCCGGTGAGTCTACCACCCGTCCCCGGTGCTTCTGGATGAGCGTTGCCATGAGCTCACGATAAGCGGTCAAGGTTCGCACTGTCGCTTCCTCGTCCTCACCCATGAGCCGGCTGTAGTCTTTGACATCCGAGCTAAGGATCGCGGTAAGTTTTCGTCTATAACGCGCGGTGGTCATGGGGTCACTCCTCTAGGGATTTGAGAGCGAGTGAAGAAATTCTTGCAAGGTGATTGATTGTCTGGAACCGGCGAATTGCAGTGTATACCAGGGGGGAGAAGATGACAAGTTCAGATGGAGGCTTTGGCTTTTTTCCCGTAACAGGGTGTTAAATCCAAGACGGACTGGGGTCCCCGGCACCGATCTCGATCGTGAAATATTTCTGTCAGAAATCGTTAGTTGAGGGCTCTGTCGAAATAAACGGATTCCAGCGATAAACCCTCGGTTTTGATCGCCCACAATAAGCGTGGGCCGCCAGGAAAAGGAATGCTGTGCCGCTTTGTGTGGCAAACCCGTCAGGCGATTGAAGCTGAACCTTGACATTCATCATCCCCTATGATTCGATTTGATGGAATTTCTTCAATCATTAAGTTGGAAGCCGCCAGGGGAGATTTTGGAATGCGATCGGAGGTTGCCATGGCCGTTCGCATCGTGCCAGCGGATGAAGTGATGGGCAATTGAGCATGGTGTGGAAAGCATATCCCAGATCATACGATGGTCTTCGGTTTTGGAGGGAAGGCCCGCCCAGGTGTGGATCTCTCAGAGTACGAGGGCAAGGCTATAGAGATTACTATTGTGACGATAAGCAAGCGTGTGCCAATGATTGTAACCTCGGCTGATTCGGAGGCCAAGCGGAAGGGGAAGGATTCCATGTTCATGGTCTGTTCCGAGGAGTGTTCAAAGGACGCGAAGGCTGCACCAGAGGAAGACATATCCGTCGGGCGCATGTTTGAGGGAATCCAAGGGTTATGAAACTGGAGGGCTTCCAACAAATTGTTGCACATGGAGACGAGACACGCTGCGCGAGTTAAGTCATGAAGAAGGTTGTCTCAGTGGCTGGGCCTTCGCAGGGTCTTGCAGCGTGCCTGATGTCGGGTAGCCCAACGTTCGGTGTGTTACCGAGACCTCTTGCTTTCCGACCGGAAAAAAACGGAAACAGTTGCTCCGTACATCCTCTCACGTGTCTGCTTTTTATTCGCTGCACGCCTTTGAGCGGTTTCCCGCGACTCCCAAAGATCCAGCTGACAAGTCCAATGGTCCTCAAGAATTGAGGAATGTCATAGCGTGCGTTGATCTTCGATCCTGCTGAGAGTGACTGACAAGTATGCGCGCAAATTTCATTTGACACCGAATCAAGGCGGTTTTAGAATAGGGCCGGAATAATTAGAAAAGGAGAGCCCTATAGAGGGATTAAAGACTCCAGAAGGGACGTGAAAGAGACTAAGCTGAAGAATCTGTGAGCCAGAAGGAGGATGCTGGGATGATCATGCCCTTTGCTTACGTGAAACCGGGCACCATACAGGAAGCGATCGAAGCATTGCAAACAGATAACTCCTGGCCATTGGCTGGGGGGACAGCGCTTCTTGTCGATATGCGTGATGGTGTTAAGCGGCCCGATTTGCTTGTGGATATTAAGGGTCTCAGAGAACTCGACTCTTTCACAATCGACTCGAAGAAAGGAATCACGATTGGCGCGAGAACCACCCTCAACTTCCTTGTCGAAAACAAGAAGCTGAGAGCCTCCTGTCCAGTCCTAGCTGAAGCTGCCCTTGTCACTGCAACATTTCAACTACGAAACCAGGCGACCCTTGTGGGCAACATCTGCAAGGCTTCTCCCGCTGCGGATATGGCACCCTCACTCTACATCCTGGGTGCCCAGGTGGTGACAACCGGACCCCGAGGGGAAAGAAGGATTCCAATAGCCGATTTTATGATTGGGCCGCAAAAGAATGCGCTGAAAAAGGGTGAGCTTGTGGTGCAGGTGGAAATCCCTCCACCTCCCAAAGCGAAGATGGCGTTCTTGAAGAAGCAGAGAATCAAAGGGCACGATCTTTCAGTCGTGAATGTCGCTGGTTTAGCGGATACCGAGTCTGGAACACTCAGGCTGTGCGTGGGGGCCTGCGCAGAGACTCCAGTGCTGCTGGAAGGGACGGACCAGCTATACAAGAAGACAAGAGATTTGGGCAAGCTGGGGGAGCAGATAGCCGATCTAGCGCTGAGTTCTATTTCCCCGATCGATGACGTCAGGGCCTCGGCAGACTATAGACGGGATATGGTAAGGGTTTTTGTGAAAAGGATTGTGAGTCGGATCTGCTCCTAGTGGCGGGTAGGTCAGGCATCAACGTGGAGGAACGGAATGGAATCTTACAAGCAAGAGATTGATATCACTCTCAGGGTAAACGGGGTTGAGTACCGAGATCAGGTTCCAGCCCATATGACACTTCTTCAGTTTCTCAAGGAGAAGCTATTTCTCACAGGGACGAAGGAGGGCTGTGGTCGGGGTGAATGTGGTGCGTGTACGGTCATCATGGATGGAAGGACCGTCAATTCCTGTCTCGTTCTCGCCGTGGAGGCCGATCGCTCCAAGATTCGAACCATAGAGGGGGAGGCTAAAAGGGGCAGACTCACGGCACTTCAGAAGGCATTTATTGATTATGGCGGGACGCAGTGCGGATTCTGCACACCTGGGATGATCATGTCTGGGCAAAACCTTCTGGAGAGGAATCAGAAGCCTTCCAGGGATGAGATTGTTGAGGCCATCGCAGGGAATCTCTGTAGGTGTACGGGTTATGAACTGATCATTCAAGCGATAGAGGCAGCTGCTAGCAAGAAGGGGAAGTGAGGAAACGGAAAAATGGGAGAAAAGGAAAAAGAATATCGATACATCGGAAAGGGCATCCCCAGGAAGGATGGCGTGGATAAAGTGACCGGGGCCGCTGTGTACGTCCATGATCTGGTCGTTCAGGGGATGCTGTATGCGAAGACGGTCAAATCGCCATACCCCTATGCGAGAATCGAGTATATCGATATAAAAGAGGCGGAGAAGATGCCCGGCGTCAGGGCTGTTGTGACGGGTAAAGAACTCGACTACAAGGTGGGGTTGTACGTGCTCGATAAGGACATTCTTGCCAAAGAATACGCTCGGTATCAGGGCGAGCCCGTGGCTGCTGTTGCCGCCGAGACCGAGCTGATCGCTGAACAGGCCTGTCAGAAGATTAAGGTCGATTGGGAAGTGCTGGAACCGGTACGCGATCCAAGAGAGGCGATTACGCCAGGTTCTCCATTGGTCCACCCCGACCTGGGAGATTATGGCTATATGAAGGGGGTCTTCTTTCCCAAAGCTAAGACGAACATCCCTCATCATCAGAAGGTCAGAAAGGGTGATGTTGAGGAGGGGTTCAAAAAGGCTGATTTTGTCATTGAGAATAGGTTCTACAATCCACCTGCTCAGCACGTTGCGCTCGAAACTCATGTGAGTATCGTTCAAGCTCTTCCGGACAACAAAGTCCAGATCTGGACCTCTGCCCAGTCACCCTACACGGTCCGAAACCTCTTCTCTGTTTGCTTCGGAATCCCTCATGAGAATATCCGGGTCAGGGTCCCCTATGTGGGAGGCGGCTTTGGTGGAAAGGCGGGTATCCACCTGGAGCCCTTGTGCTATGTCCTCTCGAAAAAAGCGGGCGGACGGTCTGTGAAACTCAAAATGACCCGGGAAGAGGAGTTCAATACGATTCCCTCCAGGCAAGGCCTCTATGCCGAGGTCAAAACGGGTGTGAAAAAGGATGGGAAGGTTACCGCCTTGGAGGTGAGCTATTACTGGGATGCCGGTGCATATGCTGACTATGGCGTCAACATTGGAAGAGCCGCTGCCTATTCAGGAGCGGGTCCGTATGAGATTGATAATTGTAAGATAGACTCTTACGTCGTGTATACCAATAAGATATTTGGGACGGCCTATCGGGGGTTTGGGCATGTGGAGGCCCTCTGGGGTATCGAGCGGAACATGGATATAGTGGCCCGAAAGCTGGGGATGGACCCGGTTAAATTCAGGATGAAAAACGTCCTCATGCCGGGGGCCACGACCATAACCGGAGAAAAGATCACCGACCATACGGGCAGGCCAGACAAGTGTCTGGAAGCCGTGGCAAAGGAGATCAAATGGAGAGGGTATAAATCGGAGAAAGAGAGACAGAAAGAGAAGCAGAGTGGAAAGGTCCGGGGAAAGGGGATCGCTCTCCTCCACAAGGCACCGGCCATGCCGACTTTTACGTCGACTGGGGTCATTCTCAAGTTCAACGAGAACGGATCTGTCGATCTCATGACTTCTCTGGTCGACTACGGTCAGGGAACCTATACGGCATTGGCCCAGATTGCGGCCGAAGAACTGAAGATGCCGGTTGAGAGAATCAATATCCCTTGGGACAGTGATACAGCCTTTACCCCCTATGATTGGCAGACTGTTGCCAGTAAGGGCGTTTTCATGACGGGAAATGCGACGATCATGGCTGCCCATGATTGTCTTAGGCAGATAAGAGAGATCGCATCTCAAGTGCTACGGTGCCCCTCAGGTGAGCTCGTTTGCGAGAATGAGCGGGTGTATGTCCGCCACAAACCGGAGGCCTACCTGGAATACAGGCAGGTGGTCAATGGCTATGTCTATCCTGACGGAAACTCCATCGGTGGGCCGATTCTAGGCAAGGGTAGGTACATTGCCCAGGGATTGACCCATCTCGATGCAGAAACCGGTCAGGGGCTTCCTGCCCTGGACTGGACGTATGGTGCCCATGGCGTTGAGATCGAGGTAGATATCGAGACCGGGGACACCGAGATTTTGAAGATCGCTTCGTCCTTCGATGTCGGCAAGGTCATGAACGAGAAACTGATTCAGGGGCAGATCATCGGCGGTGTCATTCAAGGATTGGGAAGTGCCATGATCGAGGAGTTCCAATTCTCCAAGGAAGGGACGGTACTAAACCCCTCGTTTGTGGACTACAAGATCCTCACATCCAAGGACATTCCTCACAAAATGACCCAACATATTGTTGAGACGCCACAGACTGACGGTCCATACGGGGCAAGAGGTGTTGCCGAACATCCGATGATCTCGGTTCCTCCTGCCGTCGGGAATGCGCTTTACGATGCCCTTGGGATCGATTACTTTCAGCTTCCCCTCAACCCTGAGAGGATNNAGCGAGAAAAAGGAATTCCATGATTGAGTGAGGGCTCCCCAAAACCGGGAAAGGAAACTCTCGGCGCGAATCAAGATTTTCTCCCTAGCAGTTCTTAGAGAATGGAGACCTTTCAATCTCTCACAGAATACCAAAGGCTCAGAAAAATGCTGCTCTGAATTGGTGGGAAGACAATTCAGAGTAGCGCCCCAGGCCTGATTTTTTTGGTCAGAGAATTAGACCAGAAACGCAATCCATTCACTTCTTGACTCTCCGAAGTCTGAGGGCTCGAGCGATCCCATCAGGGCAGAAAAGCGGGGGAGGGAATCTGTTATCTCGATGATGTTCCGAGGAGATGGCGTGAAGAAGATCGTACTCGAAAAAGATTCTTACTACGATTCCGTATTTCTCATGCTGACCAGCAAGGCGGTGAAGGAGATCCCTGGTGTGAAGAACGCTGTCGTCGCCATGGCTACGGAAATGAATCGAGAGCTACTGAAGGAGATCGGACTCTTCACCCCTGAAATGGGGGGTGCCACACCGAACGATCTGATCATCGCGGTCGAGGGTGAGAATGAAGAGGTTGTAACCAAGGCTTGCGAGACCGCAAAGGACCTCTTGCGGAAGAAAAGGATCACGACCGAGGAGACATGGGAATATCGGCCCGTAAGTCTGGAAAGCGCCCTGAAGACCGTACCCGATTGTAACCTCCTCATAATTTCGGTTCCCGGGATGTATGCGGCAAGGGAGGCGAAAAAGGCCTTGGAGAAGGGGCTTCACGTGATGCTTTTCTCCGACAATGTCGCTCTGGACGATGAAATTGAGTTGAAGAAACTCGCCATTGAGAAGGGCCTCCTCATGATGGGGCCAGACTGTGGGACTGCCATCATTAACGGGAAACCTCTCTGCTTCGCGAACGTGGTCAAGCGGGGAGATGTCGGAATTGTCGCGGCTTCAGGAACCGGTCTTCAGGAGGTTTCCTGTTGCATCGATAAGCTCGGGTCCGGAATATCGCAGGCTATCGGGACCGGGGGAAGAGACCTGAAGGACAGCAGGGTCGGCGGGATGACGATGCTCATGGGGATAGAGGCCCTTCGGAATGACCCCGATACCAAGGTCATCCTGGTGATCTCCAAGCCTCCGGCAGAGGATGTGGCCGAGAGGGTGGTCTCGAAACTGAAAAAAACCGGAAAGCCATCGGTGATTCACTTCATCGGACTGGAAGCACGTAAGCACATCGAAAATCTCTGGTCCGCCGTCAACCTAGAGGAGGCAGCCGGTATGGCGGTGGCCCTGTCCAGGGAAGAGAAATACAGCCCACGGACCTTCACCATCTCCAAGGAGTCGGTACAAAAAGTCGTCGAAAAAGAAACGAAAAGGATGGCACAAACCCAAAAGTGGTTGCGCGGCCTCTACACAGGTGGGACTTTGGCTGATGAGGCCATGATCCTATTCGAGCGGGCAGGTTTTGAAATATACTCCAACATCCAGACAAAGGCAGAACTGGTCTTAAGAGATCCCCATGTCTCCCAGGGACACACGGTCTTGGATCTGGGTGATGATGTATTCACGGTGGGAAGGCCCCATCCCATGATCGATCCTTCTATTCGGGATGAGAGGATCCTCAAAGAGATGGAGGATCCCGAGGTTGCTCTACTCTTACTCGATTTCGTTTTGGGCTACGGATCTCATGAGAATCCCGCTGAGGCTATTCTCAAGAGCCTCAGTCAGGCAAAAAAGAAGGCTGAAGAGAGGGGAGGGTATCTCTCAATCGTTGCCTCCATAACGGGAACCGAGGGTGATTCCCAGAACATGGAGGACCAGAAAAAGAAGCTCGAATCCATTGGTTGCGTGGTCATGCCATCAAACTACCAGGCGTCGATGTTGGTGTTGAAAATAATGCAGGAGAGAAACAGGTCTTGAGGGGCTGTTGCCCAAATGCCTTCGGAAAAATCTGGTAACGGCCTCGTTAGGATATTCTGCCAGAAAGTGGGAAAGGAAGCTCTGAACGCGAATCAAGATTTTTTCGGTACCAACTCTTAGCGAGGCGTAACGGCCGCAAATCCAACTGTATCAGCCCAAAGGCGAGTTTTGGATTTGCAGTGGAGTCGAGCTTTAGAGTTGTCGGAAAAAGATTTTCGAGCAGTGAAGAGCGCTCCTTTTCCGCTTTCATCAGACCAAAGTCGAGAAAGATGACTGGCGCAACAGTCCGTTAACAGTTGAACCGCTGACAGTCGACGAATGATTTTTGAGAGGTGTATGGGCGATGGATGTAAAAAAGATTAACGACCTATTCAAACAGGATCTCGTGATCATCAATATGGGACTTGAGTCCTTTGCTGAGAACCTGCGGAGGGAAGAGGTGCGGGTTTTACAGATGGACTGGAGACCTCCTGCAGGAGGAGACCAGAAACTCGTCTCCCTTCTGGCAAAGCTGGGTCGGTGAAAGGAGTTAGGCGATGAAAGCGAAAATGGAAGAGGCAAACCAGGAAGCCGCCTCTCGAATTCTGAAGGGGAAACCCACGCTGATCGATATCTCAACGGCCGGAGAAGCAATACCGGAAATGAAGAAAAACATGATTCTTCATGCGGGTCCGCCAGTCACCTGGGACCGAATGTGTGGTCCCATGCGAGGTGCAATCATGGGTGGGCTCATGCTGGAAGGCATGGCTGATAACAAGGAAGAGGCAGAGGAGCTTGCTGCCTCAGGGGACATTGTCTTCGAGCCATGTCACCACCACTCGAGTGTCGGTCCCATGGCTGGCGTGGTCACTTGGAGTATGCCGGTTTGGGTGATTGAGAACAGGACCTTTGGAACCCGGGCGCACTGCACCCTTAACGAGGGACTGGGAAAGGTTTTGAGGTACGGTGCCTTCTCAAAAGACGTCATTGACCGATTGAAATGGATGGCAGAAGAGCTGACCCCGATTTTGAGGAAAGCTCTGCTTGGACATGGCGAAATCGACATGAAAACCCTCATCTCCCAAGCACTCCAGATGGGCGATGAGGGGCACAACCGAAATCGAGCCGGGACCTCTCTCCTTATCCGGGAACTTGCGCCCCACATCGTTCTCCTCGACGAAGACCGAGAGAAGATCTCCAAGGTCCTCGCCTTTCTCCATGCAAATGATCACTTCTTTTTGAATCTGACCATGCCGTCGTGCAAATGTACAGTTGATGCGGCGGCCGACATCGAGGGGAGCTCGGTCATTGTGACGATGGCGAGAAATGGGACGGATTTCGGCATCCGAGTTTCCGGGCTGGGGGATCGGTGGTTTACGGGCCCAGCGGGCACGGTGGATGGGCTCTATCTGCCCGGCTTTTCCGCCGAGGATGCGGCCCGAGACATTGGAGATTCTGTAATTACCGAGACCGCAGGCATTGGCGGATTCGCCATGGCTGCTGCTCCGGCGATCGTGAAGTTCGTTGGGGGGAGTGCCCGGGATGCTCTAAATTTTACCCGACAGATGTATGAGATTACAGTTACCGAGAACGATTCCTATCAAATTCCCGGTCTCGATTTTCGAGGGACTCCCACGGCCATCGACCTGGTCAAGGTCGTGGAGACCGGGATCCTTCCCGCCATCAATACGGGAATCGCCCACAAGGAACCGGGTGTCGGAATGGTGGGAGCCGGACTGGTCAAACCCCCAGAGAAATGCTTCCATGATGCCCTGGAAGCCTTTGTGGAGAAGTATGGAGACTAGTGTGTTCATACGATAGCAGGCTCATTGTTTTGAGACTGACCTATGTGAGACAAAGACCACTGATGAAGGAGGTACAGAATGAAATTCATCGATCTAACCGTCCCTCTAGGAATCGCGACACCACCGTGGCCGACTTACGAACCGTTACAGGTGAAGTATTTCAAAAGGTTGGCACCCAACGGCGCTAATGGGATGCTTCTGACCCACTCCAACCACGTGGGGACCCACCTGGATGGGGAGATTCATTTTTATACGCCGGGCAAAGACATTGCCTCCCTCGATATGGACTACTTGGTCCACGAGGGCGTCGTTGTCGACCTTTCGGACTGCACCACCGACTACGATCTCTATACGTCTGAGCAGGTGGAAGAGCGCGTTGAAGTCAAGGAGAGCGACATCCTCATTATCCATACCGGCTTCCATCATTATGGTTGGGATCAACCGACAGCTGATGAGATCCGCTACATGGTCAAGCACCCAGGACCTGACCGGGAGTTTGCCGAGTGGGCCAAAAAGAAGAAGCTGAGGTGGATTGGCGTCGACTGTGGAAGTGCAGATCACCCCATGAATACGATCATTCGGAACTGGATGCCCCGTCAGGCCAAGGAGGCTGAGGCCTTCTTCCAGAAGAAATTCGGAAAGAGCCTGGAAGCGTTCTTTTCAGATGATAAGTACCAGCTTATGCATATTGAGATGTTTAACCGCGGCATCATCCATGCGGAGTGTTTGGGTGGGGATATCGATCTCCTCTTGAACCAGCGTGTCACCATCGGCTGTTTTCCGTGGCGGTTCGTTGATGGCGAATCGAGTATCTGCAGGATCGTAGCAATGGTCGAGGACGACCGATATGAGGCATTGATGATCAAAAAGAAGAAAGCCAAGCTGACGCGGTTTGGGGACGTAGCCGGCAGTTTCAATGATTGGCTTCACGAAGAGGCCAGAAAGCGTTGACTCGGTCTAACTGGAGAATACTCCTCATCGGAGCTAACACACAACAATTGATGATTTGACGAGAAAAATAGGAGGTGCTGTAACCGCTGAAGCTTAGCAATACCAAAGCTAAGGAGGATTCGATGGATTTCGATCTTTTGATCAAGAAGGCCAGAACCAGATCCTCAGAAAAGGACTTCCTAGACATCGGAATCAAAGACGGTAAGGTCTCCAAAATTGGGAAGAACCTGAGCAAAAAGGCGAGTCAGATCATCGATGGCAAGGGGAAACTCGTCACAGAGTCTTTTGTCAACGGCCATTTACACCTCTGTAAAGTCTACACCCTTGCAATGGTTGGGACGGAGGCGCTCACCTCTTACCAGGGTGCATCCATGGGAAAGGCGATGACCGCGATTGAGCTGGCTTCCAAGGTAAAGGAACAGTATGACGAGAGTTGGATCATCGAGAATGTGAGAAAGGCAGCAAGGCTTGCCGTCAAATACGGGAATACCCATATCCGGGCTTTTGCCGATACCGATACCAAGGCGAAACTCGAGGGTGTGAAAGCCCTGATCAAAGCGAGAGAGGAATTTAAGGAGTCCGTAGAAATCCAGGTTGTTGCATTCCCCCAGGATGGCGTCGTGAGGGACCCTGGGGCAGAAGACTACATCAGACAGGCCATGGATTTCGGTGCTGACGTCGTGGGAGGGATCCCCTGGATTGAGTACACGGATGAGGATTCCCAGAGACATATCGATCTCATGTTCGAGTTGGCCAAGAAATACGATAAAGATGTGTCCATGCTCATTGACGACGCCGGAGACCCAGGCCTCCGCACACTGGAAATGCTTGCCACAAAGACAATCAAAGAGGGCTGGGAAGGAAGGGTGATGGTTCATCATGCTCGGGCCATGGCGCTTTACCCTGAGCCCTATTTTCGAAAGATCGTGGCACTGCTGAAGCGAGGAGAAATCGGAGTGGTGAGCGATCCCCAAACGGGCCCGCTCTATGCTCGGGTAAAAGATCTCTATGATGAAGGCGTTGCCATCGCACTCGGGCAGGACGATATTGCCGACGCCTATTATCCCTATGGAAGAAACAACATGCTGGAGGTTGCTTTTCTCGCATCTCATTTGATGTGGATGACGACTTTCGAGGAGATGGAGATCCTCTATGACCTCATCACCACGAATGCAGCCAAGGCGATGGCGATCAAAAATTTTGAGATGAAAGAGGGGAACAAGGCCAACCTCGTGGTGCTCGATGCTGAGAGTGTTTGGGAGGCCTTGAACGAGCATGGAGCCCCGCTCCACGTTATTAAGGACGGAAAGGAGGTGACAATCGAATAGGGCGTTCAATGCAATCTGTCTTAACTCGAGCCTGATTCACTGCTAAAATACAGTCTATTTAATAAGAAAGGAGGTTTCGTTATGAAAAAAAAGATGACCTGCCCCCAGAAGCGGCACCCGTGTTTAAGTTAGTTTCTGGACAATGTGCCTGTCCGGCCTTTTGGTTATGAGCCAGGGGTGTTTTGCCATCTCAGAAGGAGTCAACACCGCTTCAGGGGCCGGCGGGTGGTATCCCAGCGAGCTATGAGGTCTGAAAGTGTTGTACTGCTGCCGCCACCTTTCGATGATCACCTGGGTCTCTTTCAGAGTGTAGAATATCTCTCCGTTAAGCAACTCATCTCTCAGTTTTGCATTGAAGGATTCGTTGTATCCGTTTTCCCAGGGGCTAGCTCACCGAGATGGAAACCTTCCCACGATCCAGGAGTCTTTTCTCGAAGCTGGAGCAGTCCAGTGTGGTTTCTGTACCGCGGGATTTATTATGAGGCTCTATGCCCTTTTCAAAAGAAAGAGCCAAGCACCTGAGGAGGTGATACAGGCGGAGCTCTCAAAGCACCTCTGTCGGTGCACCGGGCATCAAGCCATCTGGGAGGCTTCACTCCTCGCTCAAAAAAGGCTGAATACCTAAAGGAATTATCCCTTTTTTGAACAATGCGAACAGCTGCACGGCTCCCGGACGCTACAAATTTTCCCCCTCTCTAGCGTCATAAAGCGAGTCCTTGTCACGCGTTGATTTAACAAGGGGGACCCAAAACAGGCAAAATGTGACGCAGGCGTCGGTGTGCGAAAGGTTGCCCCCGATCGTTGAGAGGTGCTAAATTTAGGCTCTCCAGGAGTTGTGGTTCATTTCGATTTTCTAGAGTATTTCGGACAGTGGTCTCTTCTAAATCCATGTGGAAGGGAAACGCTCGGCTTTTTTTCTGGTCCCTCTTGGCATGCTTCCTTTGGGCGACGAACTACATTGTCACAAGATGGGGGTTGGCCGAGGTTCCCCCGTTAACGCTGACAGGAGTGCGTTACCTCTTAGCGTCTCTGATTCTCATCCCTTTCATGGGATTGCGAGGGGATCGGCAAAAGAATTACGGGCCGGGTAGAATTTGGCCGATCTTGGTATACGGGTTGTTTGCGACAGCAGGGGCATTTGGATTTCTGACAGTGTCCATGACCGTGATCGGTTCTGGGAGGGCCTCTATCATCACCAATACCCATCCTTTTTATACGCTAATTGTGGCGAGGCTCTTTCTTCAGGAGGAAATCACTGGACGGAAGATTCTCAGCCTGTGCTTGGGATTCATGGGCATATTTCTGGTTCTGTCCCCGGAGCTTGGGGGCCGCCACAGTCATCCTCTGGGGAACCTCTTCGCCCTGTTCGCAGCCCTCTGTTTTTCCGCAGCCAATAGTTTTGGTCAAAAAATCAGCCCTGGCTACGACACAAGGGTTCTCACGGCCGGTCAGATGCTTGCCGGTGCACTCTTGCTTCTTGGAATTTCGACGGTTCTTGAGGTTCGAGAAATACTCCAAATCTCCTTGTATGGATGGATGGCTATTTCATATCTTGCGGTTTTCTCATCTCTATTGCCATTCCTGATATGGATCCACCTCCTCAAGTTCTACGAGGCTTCAACACTTTCCCTTTTCGTATTCTCCATACCTCTCCTGGCAAGTCTTCTCAGCTTTTTGATATTCAGGGAAAGGTTTTCTCTCTCGACTCTCTGTGGGCTGGCCCTTATCACGTGTGGTCTACTACTCATCCGCGAGAAGAACGGGCGATGAATACAGGCCTGTGGTCATTTCTTCGCTGATCAGAGATTCTTTATTTGGATGTCCGTTGTCAAACGAACCACGGACAACGACCGACGGGCACAACTTGGTCGCTAGGGACTGATAGCGGAAAAACCTTGATTCGCGCTCAGAGCTTCTTCTCCCACTTTCTCGCGAAGTATTCATGAAACGCCGTCACCCAATTGTTCCAACGGGATTTCGTCAACAGTCCAAAGAAAGCTGAGCCCCGAAACCTCAAAGGGTCAAATTGACATGGCCAACGATCTGTGAGTAAATCGAAACCAACTGTCGGAACCGCCGGGAATACCTGAAGGAGAGGATGCAAGGATGCTTGAGAAGATCAGGCCGACGATCGCCATATTGTCGAAGGAGATGATTGAAAAGGTCATCGATGAAGCCCTGGAGATTCTGGAGACGGTGGGAGTCCATGTGGCCAACGAAGAGGCGAAGCGCCTCCTACGAGAACGGAGATGCCGGGTTGCAGAGCGTGTCCTTATTCCGAGAGACCTGGTCGAGGAATGCCTCAAAACCACACCGCCCTCGATCCGGGTTTACGATCGTGAAGGTGAGGCGGCTCTTGTACTCGAAAAAGATAACGTCTATTTTGATCCCGGATCTTCGGTCCTTCAGTTTCTCGATTACGAAAAAATGGAGGTCAGAAAACCCCTCACCCAGGATTTTGCCGACTTTGCCCGGGTGACTGCCCGTATGGAGAACATCAGGGCCCAGAGCACAGCCATGGTGTGTTCGGATGTTCCCAAGGAGATCTTCGACAGTTACCGGCTCTATATTGCACTCTGCCACTGTCATAAGCCGGTCGTGACAGGGATTTTCAGAAAAGCGAGTCTCCCCTTCATGTTGGAACTCCTCAAGATGGTCAGAGGGGGGAGCAAGGCCCTCAGCGAGAAACCGTTGGCACTATTTGATGCATGTCCCTCTCCACCCCTCAAGTGGGACGATCTCACGGCTCAGAGCGTGATCGACTGTGCAAGAGAGGGCGTCCCTTCTGAATTCATTTCCATGCCGCTTGCCGGGGCGACGGCACCAGTCACACTTCTCGGAGCGATCGTTCAGCACACGGCTGAATGCCTCTCCGGTATTGTCATCGGGCAGACAGCGAATCCCGGTGCTCCCTTGATCTGGGGAGGTTCCCCAGCGGTGTTTGATATGAGGGCGGGGACAACGCCGATGGGGGCCATCGAAACGATGATGATCGATGCCGCCTATGCTCAAATTGGTAAACATCTCGCTTTGCCCACCCACGCCTACATGGGACCGAGCGACTCGAAGCTTGTCGACTTTCAAGGGGGGTTCGAATCGGGCATGGGAACGATTCTGGCCGCACTGGCCGGAATCAACGTGGTATCTGGAGCAGGAATGCTCAATTTTGAAAACTGCCAGAGCATAGAGAAACTCATCTTGGATAATGAGATCTGTGGGATGGCCTACAGAATGATTGAGGGAATTTCTCAACGAGACGAGCCGATCGCCCTGAACCTTTTCCGTGCCGTTTCCACCCCTCGTGATGATTTCCTTACCCTTGATCACACGCTTAAATGGTTCGGAGAGGAGCAGTACATTCCAGGACTTGTCGTCGATCGGCACTCGGGAGATCTGGGTGGACTGGCTGAGAAACCGTCGGCGGCAGACCGTGCCCATGAGAGGGCCAAAAAAATCCTGGCTGAGGATGATCCGAAGCCCATACGAGAAGAACTGGGAAAAGAGCTTAGGGAGCTGATGAAGAGAGAAGGAGAGCGATATGGGATGGCTCAGCTCCCGGTAGCTTCTCCACGATAACCGCCGATTCTGGAAGGCGCAAATGGATTTGGGCTGCACGCGTTAAGGGAGGTTCGACAAGGTTCGGAAAATCCTGCTTTTTTTCCTTGACAAGGTTTGTTCTCTTATTTAAGAATAGTGAGGCGTTGATTTTAGGGGCTAACGGCTACCTAAAAAATCCCTATCAAGAAGGAGGAATGAGATGAACAGAAGAGGTTTCTTTATTCTATTGTTCTTGGCCGCACTATCTCTGTCTTTAACCCTTTCCTCGGTTTCAGCTGGCGTTTTGGAAGATATCAAGGCCAATGGGGAACTCGTGGTCTCATCGGATGCCAATTATGCTCCGCAGAGTTTCCTCGACGAAGAGGGAAGGCTGGTCGGCTTCGATATCGATGTGGCCACCGAGGTGGCAAGGAGGCTTGGTGTTGTCGCGAGGTTTGTTACCCCTGACTGGGATCTGATCGTCGCTGGGAAATGGGGAGGACGTTGGGATCTGAGCATCGGAAGTATGACCATAACGGCAGAAAGAGCCGAAGTGGTGGATTTTTCCATCCCCTATTACTACACACCCGCCCAATTCGCCGTTCACAAGGACAATAAGACAATCAAAGCCCTGGATGACTTCTCCGGAAAGACCGTCGGCTTAGGGGCCGGCACCACCTACGAATCGTATCTGGATCCCAATCAGACCCTGACCATCGGTGGTGGGGAGAAAATCGTCTACCAGGTGAAAGGGGTAAAATCGAGACCTTACTCCACTGATATGGAGGCCGTTCAGGATCTGGCCCTTGGAGATGGGGTGAGGCTGGATGGGGTGTTGACTTCGGGTTATGTGGTCGATGAGGCGATCAAAAAGGGAGTGCCCGTCAAACCCGTGGGAAATCCGGTTTTCTACGAACCTCTGGCCGCTGCTTCCGATAGGGCCAGGCCCGGAAGCGCCGAATTGGTTAAGAAGATCAGTGAGATTTTCGAATCGATGCACAAGGATGGCACCCTCACCAAGTTCTCTATGAAGTGGTATGGCATGGATATCACCAAAAAGGCCAGATAAGCCTGGTCTTCATTAACCAGACTATGAGGGGAGGCGACGCCAATCGGTAATGATCAAAATCCGGGTGAGGGCGTAGAGGTCGCCAGAGCGATTGAAGGCCTCGAGGTCGCCGATGTAAAACTCAAACACATTGAGGAGGCCAGACGGGCTCAGACTATCTTTGTCCTCTGGGTCGCACTGGTGTGGGTGGGCATTTTTGCGGTGCTCCTCTATGTCTTCAATCGCTTTAACCTCAATTTCCCGTTCATGCTGAAATACCTGCCCTTTATCATGAAGGGGGTAGGGTACACGATCCTGGTATCTCTGCTGTCTATCATCGCTGCAAGCATACTCGCCCTTTTCGGCGCCATAGCGCGATTGTCCAAGAATCCCGTCTTTTACGGTGTCGCTACCTTCTACGTGTCTCTCATCCGGGGGACACCGTTGATTGTTCAGATTTTCGTTATTTATCTCGGTCTGCCCCAGATGGGCATTGTCCTCGGCGCGATTCCCGCAGGGATTATCGCCTTGGGGGTCTGCTACGGCGCCTATATGACCGAGATATTCAGAGGCGGAATCCAGTCGATTGGTCGGGGCCAGATTGAGGCGGCTTATTCCCTTGGGATGACCTATAGTCAGATGATGAGACGCGTGGTTCTTCCCCAGGCCTTTCGCATCATCATCCCTGCCACGGGCAATGAGTTTATCGCCATGCTCAAAGATTCATCCCTGGTGGCTTTTCTCGGCGTCTGGGAGCTATTTTTCAGAGCCCAGAGGGTCGGAAGACAGAATTTCCGTAATATGGAAACCCTGATCATTGCCGCCCTTTTCTACTGGATCGTGACGATCATTTTCCAGTACTTTCAGGGCAGGTTGGAGGCGCATCTGGCCAGAGGAACGAGGAGAATAACAGGAATTGCCCACTAGCAGTGACATGTTTGAAAAAAGTCACTCTTCGCTGCTCAGAAGCTTTTGTTCAGGGTGTCAGTTGTCGGTTTTCAGTAGTCAGTTGTAACGATCCATTCAGGTCATTCGATTGAGAATGAAATTCCCAGGGCCCGTTACTTGAATACCCGTGGATCCGTAAATCCCAACCTTTGTGCAACGAACGACGGACCACGAGCTAGGAATTTTGGTTCTGAACTCTTTCTGCCGGGTTGGATAGCTTTCTCTTAGACTCGGTGGCCAGAAGTGGGGGTTTCTTTTGGCTGAACCTATCATCGTTATCAGGGACCTTGTCAAATACTTCCACCATCTGCATGTTTTGAAGGGTGTCACGACAACCGTGGCATCTGGAGAGGTCGTGGTTATCATCGGGAGGAGTGGTTCAGGGAAAAGCACCCTCCTTAGGTGTTTGAACATGCTGGAAGAAGCTCAATCGGGATATGT
>JABAOH010001359.1_pt1 | contig 28322 bp, 31 predicted proteins | sample 7062181 | NCBI WGS metagenome assembly JABAOH01 (sample SAMN14538630, study PRJNA623070) | marine sediment metagenome | biome: marine biome [ENVO:00000428]; feature: marine pelagic biome [ENVO:01000023]; material: deep marine sediment [ENVO:00002113]; isolation source: pool of 5 deep marine...
CATTATTTTACATTTAATCTTGTCTGCCAAATCTAATAATTCTTCAAATTCCCTTATTTTAATATCAGAAACCAAAAGAAAATCAATTGTTCCATTCTCCAAAGCTTCTCTAGTTTTTTCCAAACCATAAACAGATTTCCCATTTTTATTAATTTCTTCTAACAATCTTTCAACAGCTTTTGTTTCTTGAGTAATTCTACTGTATTTAGTTATTTTTTCTATTAAACCTTTTTTTAACAACTCTTGCAAACCTAAATTTCCTGTTTGATAAGTAAATTCTATCATTAATTTATCCAACAATTCTTTTTCCCTCTGTTTTATTAGATTTTGTAAATTATCTCTTGCAAAACCAGGACCAGCAATTACAATTTTTTTAACATTTTTAGATCTTTTTCTCAATTCACTTAGTATTTTAGCATAATACTCCTTTCTCTCTTTTTCAGCTTTTTTAGCATCAAACCTTTTTCCAGTTGCTTTAGAAACTAAATTAAACAAGTGTTTGTATCTTGTTTTTAAAAAGTAAAAGTCAGCCTCATCTTCATCTAATACGCATATTAAAACTGGTTCTGGTTTTCTTTCAGCAGATTTGACTCTATCAATTTCCCATGATTTCCATTCCTTTTCTATTTTTAAAAACTTTTTAGGTTCGATTTCTATTGTATGATATCCTCTATCCACTCTTTCAGGAGCTTCTACAATCTTTCCAGTTAACCTTAATTTTTCTTTTAATTCAATTTTTTCAACAAGTATTTTCATAATTGCTTCTTTTCTTCCTGTTTTAGCTCTTACTAGTTCACCTTCTCTCCTTATTTTAACACTTCTAGGAGACTTTGCAGTAATAAAACTTCCAGGAGTTATGATTTCTTTCAATATGTACAAGTCCTCATTTGTATCAGGAGTTATTTTTCCTATATTGTGCTTTAAATCAAAACGTGAGCGCATGAGAATATTTTTATTCTTATGTGTTTAAATATCAACTATGCCACACTTCCTACCAATTTTAATAATAGCAATAATCTGTTTAATCGCATTTTTGTTAGTTTTTGGAGGAGGAGACTTAGTTTTCAGACCTTCAAGAACATCTACTTACAGATATTTACCAGCTGATAGGACAATAGAATTCAAAAATTTTGAGATTTCCTTTACAACAGGTGAAGAAAAAGTTGGATATACGAAAGGAGAGGTTTCTAATGGTGCTTTTATTACAGAAGAAAAGAGAGTAGGATTTAGAGTTTTAGATTCATTTGATGTTTCTGAAGCTTTAATAAATCTTAGGGTTTGGAACACAAACTACTATGGTAAATTAATACTTTTAGTTAATGGAGAACAGGTTTATGCAGAACGTCCTCCTGTTGGCGAAAATCTAATTGGTTTTGATACAGATATTTTAAAAGAAAATAATATTCTAGAAGTAAAAGCAGAAAGTTCTGGTTGGAGAATCTGGGCACCAACTGTTTATATTTTTGATTCAGATGTTATTGTTAATTATTATGGTAAGAAAACCAAGAGTTTTAATTTTGAATTAAGTGAATTGGAAACTGAGTACATGGAAAGAGCAAGAATTGTTGTTTATGCTGATAGAGAGGGAATAGGAGATCTTGAAGTTATGATAAATGGAGTAAAAGTTCATAGTGGAATAACAACAATTTATAAGGACTTTCCAACTAATGTTCTTAGAATTGGAAATAATACAATTGAATTTTCTACAGAGCCAGATACAAAGTATGTTATTTCTTCTGCACAGGTAATAGTGTTTTTTGAATGATAATTTAATATATCGAATTTCACATTTACTTTATAGTAAATTATAGGTTATTTTTATGGCAAGAAAACGAAAAAAATTAATTGATAGAATAATTGATAAAATTCTAGGAACTGAAAAATATGCAGAAGAGTTAGGACTTAAGGAAAAAAAAGCAATGGAACTTGATGTACCATTAACTAAGAAAATTTCAAGTAGAGTTAGAGGAAAAAAATGGTACGACATAGATTATGAAAAACCAACAACAGCAGAAGGACTTGAAAAAGCTTGGGAAAAATCTAGATTTATGAAACGTCAAAAAGCTGAAAGAGAAATGATATCAGATGTTTTAAAAGAAGATAATAAATTATATAATCACATTTTAAGACTAGCTAAAAAAGGTTCAGAAAGACATAAGAACATGTTGAAAAATATAAAGGCGTATGTTGCGCAAGGAGTGGATATTGATACAGCGGTTAGAAAAGCCTATAGTGGTGCAAACATAAGTTATGCAATGAAAAGACAAAAACAAGCAGAAGCAGCAGGAGACACCGAATTAGCTGGTCATTTTAAAAGAATGAGAGGTCATGCATTAGCAAAAACTAAAGAAGGTCAACAAATATCTTATACTAAAAGTCCTCCACCTCCTCCTCCTGAAAGAAGCCCCTCATTTGCAGCTATTGCTAGAATAGCAGGAAAAGGTCCACAGCTTAAAATTTTTCAAGTCCTTATTTTTATTATAGCTGCAATATGTTCTATAGTTATTCCACCAATGTTCGGCATACCCTCTCGAACATTTTTGGCAATAGGATTTATTTTTGTTGGAATCTATAACATGTTTCCTTCAGAACGCAGTGTTATGAGGGAGATAGGAGTAGGAGAAAGAATAAGCGCTGCAGGAGCAGGTACTTTAACAGCAAAAGCTTTTTTCAAATTAGGTGCTTTTGTTTATATTTTGTGGGACTTCTTCCTTTTGAATCGTATTCTTGGTTTAGTTTTTGGGTTTATATTTTATTTTAATCTGCCTCTTCGCTACAAAACTAGCCAACCTTATAATATGATATTAGGATGGATAAGATTGGGTCTCGGCTTTTTTTTAGCGTATCAAATTGCTCTAACTTTTAGTGGTCCTTTATTTTGGCCACTGGGTTTATTGGCAGGAGCATTTTTTATAGCGCTTCCTACTCATATCGCAGATCCAGAAGGTGGTGTAGTAACAATAAATTTAGGCTCAAAAGCTACAAAGGGTCTTCAGTTCGTTGAAAGAACACTTTTTTCTTTGGTTATGCTTGCTGCTTTAATTACATTTTTAGGCACCATGGGAATGGGACTAACAAATATAAATTGGAATGATATAAGTGTATTATTATATTTTTCTGTTTGGCTTTTCTCTATTGCATCAGGTATATCAGCTGGTCCAGAAGGTAGACCAGTTATTGGAGTTGTAATGATCATTTTATCTTTGTTCATATTTTCAACTACATATACAGGTTATGTTGGTACTTCAATATTTGGAGTTTTCTGGCCTCAGGTTCAAGGTTTTGGTGAAGTATATTTGAGTCCATTAGGTGATATTTGGGCACAAGCTCAAAGCTCATTATCAGACACATGGCTGATAATGACAAATCCTCAACAATATTATTTATTACAACAACAAAAAGAACAAGCGACAAAGACTGTAATTATGACAGGCGGAACTCCTCTGTCAATAGAATTGACTAAATCTGAATTACAACCATCCTTAATAGGAATTTTAGAGCCAAGTGAGCCTACAATAGGTATTATGGAACTTCATAACAAAGGAGATTTCACTTCAGGTGAAATAGATTTAGATATTTGGTCAACTTGGGTAAATTCAACAACACTAGAGGAAACACCTATAGGAAAAATTATTAATTTAGAGTGCAGTAGTGCATTTGCTCCTTTTGGTAGTTCAATTGATTCTCCAATTTCAGGAGATCCAGCTAATTGTCAATGGACTGGAGATACTTATCCAACAGAGATGAGATCAGTTACATATCTACTTGAGCCAGGACCCGATCCATGGAGTTATTTGTTTACAGATTGTTTAGATAACAGTGTTGACCCACCAATGGATTGTTCTTGTTTTACTCCTGCCTGCTCTGTTGGTAATACAACATATAAATATGGGGGCATGAGTGTTAAAGTAAATGCTAACCTAACTTATGAATATATTGTTAATGTGTCAATACCAATTGAAGTCATGAACTTTGGCGTTTATTTGAATAAGCTTCAAACTAGAGAAATAGTTTTACATGATTTAACATCTGAATACACAGGAGGACCTATTAAAGCAACTCTATGGACTCCTAAGCAACCAGCAAGAACAGACATACCTTTCTTAGTAGTTGCTTCTATTTACAATAATGGCCAAGGTGAGCTATTAAAGATAGAAGAATTTGAAATTACTGTTTATGGTAAGGATACAATAAGCGGTGTTAATGTATTAGGTTCAACATTTAGAACAAGTAGTCCTCAAGCATCTGCAATACCAGACGGTTGTGGTGCTGCTGTTGCTGATGGAAATGGAAATTGGATTATAACTTGTAGCAATACATATATAGGTGACATTGTAGAACCTGGAGAATGGAAAAGAGTTTCCTTCTATATAACTCCAAGTGCTACTATAGAAGAACAAAAAACCACTCAAATTATAGGACGGGCTGAATATACATATAGAAAAACAACTTCACAACAGTTACAAATGGCAAATGCACCTCCGCAATAAAACCTTTAAGTTAAAAAATAAAATATAAAATGGAGATTTAATGAAAAAACTATTATTGGGTTCAATATTAATTTTATTGTTTTCAGGTTGTGTAAGTTTTCCTCCGCTTTGGGGTGGTGAAGGTCCTAAAGTAAAAGAATTGCCACCAGATGTGATATCAATACATAACCTAACTGTTTTACCTTCAACATCTGTCCGTGATAAAGATGAATTTTCAATTTATTTTGAATTATTAAATCAAGATGAATTTAATGATATTACTCCCACTTATAATATTTATGATACTGGTTTGTGTACACGTGTAGGAGGAGATCCCGACATTTCAGTTTCATCAACTGGTAGTTTCGATCCTGCTTCTTTTTCTCCAAAAGAAACAAGATTAGTTGAATGGATTTTTAAAGCACCCTCAGCAGAGGAGATTGCAAACATCAGAACAGTCTGTCCTATAAAATTTAAATTCGATTTTTCTTATAATGCAACATCAATGATTGATATTCTTGTGGTTGAAAAATCACACTTATTAGAATTACAAAGGTCAGGAACAGGAACTACTTTTGTGCCAACTGTAAACGTTGGAAGAGGACCTATAAAAATTTACTTTGATTTTGGAGCTGCTTTACCTGTAAAAAATAATTATGATTTACCAGTTTATTTATTGGTGGAAGATAAAGGAACTGGGTTACTGAGAGAAATCGAGAGTAATAAATTTAAAGTAACATTTCCTCCAGATTTCACTGTTCCTGATGGTGGAGATACTTGTCCATTTTTTAATTGTGTTGGTAGAGTATGCACAAACAATGAAGTTATTCCTTTAATAAACAAAAAATCCCTTGAAATAAGATGTTCTGGTATTAAAACACCATCTACTCTTTCTCCAGGTCCAGAAAAAACATATTTTATAAATGCATTTATTGAATACAAATACTACACTATAGGAAACGTTAATGTTGAGGTAAAACCATAAATTTATTTACTAAAATCTAATAATCTTTATGAAGTATTTACTGTTATTATTACCTATTATTTTAATTTCTTTATGTTCAATTCTACCGCCTCTACCTGAAATTCCATTACCATTAGAACCCCAGGTTTTTACAACTGATGTAGGAAGCCCAGATATTTTCATAAAAGTAGAAACATTATCTTCAGTAATTAGAGGAGGGAGGGAAGCCCAAATTTATTTTGAATTAAGGAACAAACAGCTTTATGATTTAAAAAATGTTGTTCTTGATGTTTATGATCACCCATGTTTTCCTTCTGGTGATTTTAAAAAAGAAGACTGTGGTAGTAGCGGAACATTAAAGTCAAATCAAAGTTGCTTTTGGTTTCCAAGGTGGAGATCAGATGAAACAAGTATAGATAGAAATTGTTTGATAAGACTTTCAATTTCATACGAAGCAACTAACTCTGTTTTCCAAGATATAGCAGTTTTACCAAAGCATGAATATATTCAAAGAGAAATAGAAGGGACACTTCAAGATGTTCCTATTCGCTCTTCTTCTGCAAAAGGTCCGTTAAATGTTTACCTAACCTTTTCAGAACAGCAACCGCTTCTAGGAGACGAAGAATGCACTATCCATATTAATTACAATAATATGGGGGATGGTCTTGTTAAAAAATCAGGTAAACCATTTATTGAATTAACAGTTCCAAATAACATGTTAAATTTTAATTGTGATGGTTATTCAGGTAATGAATTAACAGATCCTCCAACATTTATAAAGGGTAGAGCTGTTCCAACAGAATGTGGTTTTAAAACTGAAGATGTAGACGTGATGGATATTAAATCTTTGGGTATAGATATTAATTATAAATATGTTATTTACAATTCCATTCCTATAACAGTAAAAGGAGAATCACCTTCAACGCCAGAAGGCGTAGGTGGTACATCACAAGGCGGACGTAGTGGAGGCTGTTTAGTAGAAGGTTCTAAGATTTTAACACCCGAAGGATTTAAGAAAATTGAGGACTTGAAAGTTGGAGATATTGTAATAGGATATAAAAATGGAAAGGAACTTGAAACAAAAATTAGAGAAAAAACCTCTCACTTCGGATTTTGGAATATTTATCATTATAAAGGATATTGGTTTACAGAAACTCATGGAGTTTATCCTTCTTTAGAAGAAGAATCAGTTTTAGTTCCTCTACTTTCAAATAAAATAAATACATATACAGGTTATGTTTTTAATATAGAAACTGGAACCCATAACTACTTTGGAGAAAATAACTTGTTAATTCACAATTTTAAACCGATGTGATTGCAATACTATGGGACTACAAAAAGATTGAATCTAATATCACTAATTTATAAATACATCCTTTACAATCTTATATCAGTGAAAATATGAAATTTAACATTTTAATATCAATTTTAGCAATGGTTTTAGTTGCAGGCTGTTCAATACCTGGATTCGAAATACCGGGAATGGGAGTAGTGCCGGGACTGGGAGGCACAGGACTAGAAATAATAAGTTTTACAGCAGAACCAACGCCTGTTTACAGTGGTAGAACAACAAGAGTTGTAGCAGAAATTGAAAACAGAGGAGGAACAATAGTTGAAGAAAGCGATGCTTGTGTTTATTTAACAGGTTCTAACATTGATCTTGGTGGTGGTACTGATTATTGGACCGGTAAAGATGCTGATGATAAAGAAGAGGTAAAACATTTTGATAAAGATATGGAACCTGAGAATGTTGTTAGAGGCACTCCAGCTGATATAGAAAGATTTAGCTGGACTTTGGTAGCCCCAACTCTAACTCCAGGTCAAACAAGGCAAGACGTATTCATAATAAGAGTTTACAACGAGTATTCATCAGGTGTAAATGGCAACATATGGGTTTATACAGATGCAGAAGCAGAAGCAACAAAAGCAGCTGGAAGAGCATTAAAAACAGGAACTTTCACGCCTGTTTCAGGTCCAGTTGGAGTAAATGTTAGAGTTTCTCCAAATCCAGTTGTTTTGTACGAAGATGAAAATGAATTCACTTTTAGCATAGATATAACTAATAATGCACAAGGTACAATTTACTATAAACCTGGGTTAGACTATGAATCGGACGATCCTGATTTAAAATTAGATCCAGAAACACAATTAAACAATATAAATGTTGCTGTATACGCACCAGATCTTACTATTGAAGAATGCGAAGGTCAACAGGAAATATTTGGTGGAAGATCTATGACATTGGTTTGTGAAGTTACAATAAATGCAGGTACACCAGATACATTTAAGTCATATCTAGTTAATGTAGATGTTGATTATGGTTACTACTCAGAAAGAGAAGCATATGTCACAGTTCAAGGAAGAACAATCTCAGAACAACCAGAAGAACCAGAAGAATGACAGTTTAGACTATTTATGTTGTATTGAAGTAATAGGCAGACAATGAGTCAGTATAAAGTTAGCTAATCATTCTAAGTATAATTTTTGGTAGTGTAAACAATATACAACTCTCTAACCTAAATCTATAAATATACGCCTTACAATTTTATCATAGAATTAAAAGGTGTTTTTAAATGAAAAAAGAGATTGTATTAGCTACGCTGGCTATACTCTTTATAGCAGGATGTACAGGAGGTCAGCTACCTATAGAAATACCATGGATTACATCGCCTACAATTTTTTCTGGAGGCGGTTTAGTAATTGAAACTTTTGAAATAGATAATACGGAAGTTTATAATAACCGTTCAGCAAAAATTTCAATGACAATTACTAACAAAGGTGGCGCACAAGTACCAGATGGCGAGGCATTAGCTTTACTACAAGGTTCAGCTCTTAGAGACGATTTCGCATCAGACGGTGGTTTATATTGGACAGAAAGAGGTGCTACTGATAGTGTCTGGGAAACTATGGGAAAGGATATGGATCCGTATGACCCAGTTAGAGATGTTCCAGCAGACGAGAAAATAATAAACTGGTATCTAACATCACCTACAGATATTGATCCAGGAACAACAAGAACTGATGTATTCATAGGAAGACTTTACTATGATTATACAACAACTGTTACAGGCAATGTGTGGATTTATACAGAAGCAGAATCTGATGCAGCAAAAGCAGCAGGAAGATCATTAAATCAAAATTCATTCACTTCAACAGCAGGTCCCGTTGCTTTGTACGTTACAGTAAAACCAACAAATGTTATTGTTGATGGCGATCAAACATTTACACTACAAGTAAAAGCTAGTAGTGTAGGTGGCGGAACAGTCTATTCACAAGGCGCAGTTGCCTATGATGGATCTGATTTTGAAATTGATGCAGAAACAGAATTAAATATGGTAGATGTAACTGTGTCAGAAGTAACTGGATGGACTGGTGAGGAAGACTGTACAGATACACTCGAGTTAACAAAAGGTGAAGCAACAATAACCTGTGATGTAACTGTAACAGATATACCTTCAACATTTAGATCAGATCAACTTAAAGTAACAGCAGAATATGGTTACTGGGTAGAAAGAACAGCTAGCGTAACAGTTTCAGGAAAATAGTTTTTCGCTGTTTTTAAAAGTAGAGAAGCATTTCTCTACTCCCATTTTTATTATTTATTAATATAACTATCAATTCTCTTTTGAGGTTGTTTAATAGAGATTTTTCCATCTAATATTAATTTTCCATAAATTCCATCATAACCAGGCTGGACTTTTAGTTCTCCTTCTCTGTTCTTTATTATCAAATCAACCACCCTCTCATTAATCAAAAGTTTTAATTTTTCTTTACTAGCATTTAATAAAACATTTAATTCAGAGTCAAAACCTTTTATTAATTTTGTTGATTCATTCCAAACTTTCTTAGAAAATGGTTGAGTATTGTAAACATGTGCTATTAATTCTGATAATGGGAGCAAAGTTTTAAAAGGAATAGCATTTTTAGGAACAAAACCTTGTTCTCTGTCTGCTAATTTCTCAACTCTGTGTTCAACACCTATTGTTAAAGGATTTCCGCACACGGGACAAGTATTCTGGTATTTTTTTGATTCTTTTGGGTTCAAGCAAACATTGCAATTCCTATGGCCATCCCAGTGATACTTACCATAAGAAGGATCAACTTCAATAGTATAAAGAAATTTTTTAGGATCTTTATCTTTTATTGTGTTTATTATGTTTTTGTATTTCATCTCAGTCTCAAAAACATTCAATTCTCTACCTAATCTAGTAGGCCATGGACTATGACTATCACTATTTGAGACTAATGTGAATTTATCTAAAGAGGATAATCTCCAATTCATTGCAGGGTCACTAGAAAGACCAGTTTCTAAGGCAAATATATGCTTTGTCTGGTCTTTAAAACATTCTTCTGCTAAATCAAAACCAGACTTGCTTCCAAATAAAGAGAACCAAGGGGTCCATATATGTGCTGGTATTATTACTATGTCTTTAGAGATGTTAATTAAATTCTCTACAAGTTCTGCACAGTTTATATTAGTTAATATAGGCCTTCCATCACTTGCTAATCTACCATAATTTTTGAGAAAATCATTTATCTGATCTACAATTTCAAAACTAGGAGCTAGAATAACATTGTGTATTTTTCTTGTTTTTTCACCTTGTCTATAAATATTTGAAACTTCTGCTTGAAGCATGAAAAAAATGTCTTTATCCTTGAATTGGAACAAACCACTATTTTCAACTTCTATTAAGCTTCTTTTCAGTTCATCTAACCAAGAAGGATGTGTAAAGTCTCCAGTTCCTAAGAGATTTACTCCTTTAACTTTTGCATATCTTTCCAGATTTTCTATGTTCATTTTATTAGAAGTTGCTCTGCTATAATGACTATGTAAATGTAGGTCTGAAAAGATTTTCATTTAAAACACTACTTAACTATGTAAGCAATAATAACTCCATTTATTAAATTAACTATAAGACCTGTTATTGCCCAGTAAACTAATAATAATGCCGGTAGATTAATTAGCAAGTATATTGATAGAAAATGGGGTATCCCCAGTAAAAACAATAGAAAACCGAAGTAAAGGCCCTGTTTTAAGATTGTTTTTCCAGGTACGCTTTTCTTTATCATTGCATAAATTACAGCATATATTATTCCTGTGATTATCCCAAATATAATTGAGTAATAGTAGAACTCAGTTGGTGGTGGTCCTGGTCCCGGCATCATTATCTTGCTCCAAACTGCAAAATAATCTGGGTCCATGTAAAAATCCATTGTTGCCATTGCTTCTATCGAATGAATGATCTGAGCTATTATTGCAACAACAATTCCTGCTACTATAATTTTCCAAGCTTTCATTTTATCACTTAAGTGGGCCAGGCAGGACTCGAACCTGCGATATCTACCCTGTCAAGGTAGCGTCATAGCCGCTAGACCACTGGCCCATCTTATTTTAATTAAAACAACAAATATTTATAAGAATTATCTTTTCTGTATCAACTTATCTAAAAGAAATCTTATTTTTTTAATGTGAGGAGCTCTTCTAACTATTACTTCAGGATTCACACCTTCACCTCCTCCGCCCATGCTCCACAATTTAATTGTACCAACCCTAAAAATCCTATCAAGTAGGTTTTGAGTTAAAGAATAATTAGCTACTTTTTCCCAGTATATAGAGTTTTCTTTTATATTAAATATACCTCTTTTTTCAATGATTCTAAAATTTGTTATTGCGTATTTGTCATTTTTCCTTAAGATTTCAGCAATTCCTATTAAAATAATTCCAAAAGCAGTGAAAAAGATCAAAAAATAAGTATTATAATCTTCAATCAAAGTTGAAATTGGTATGATATCAAAGAACAATAAAACACCAACAACTATTACAATTATACCAATAATATACCATAGAAGATATGCTAGTCTTGCTGGATGAAATATTAAATAGGTATTTTCAGCCATACTAAATTGTTGTTTTCTTTTAAATAAAATAATGATGATGCGCCGACCGGGATTCGAACCCGGATTAACAGCTTGGGAAGCTGATGTCCTAACCATTAGACTATCGGCGCATAAAAACTAATTATTAGAATTAAATTATTAAAAAATCTTCTTTTCCAAAACTTTCTTATTTTTCAAATCAATTATTTCCACATCAAGACTATTAAGCTCTATTTTGGCATCGTCTTCCAGAGCTTCACGATCTACAACTAAAACAGAATCAAACCTCTTTTTTCTAGCATCGTCCATTAATCTTTCTATGCTTGAATACTTTCCAGCAAATCCCCAAGCTTCGGCTATGTTTTCCATTTGTCTTACTCTTATTTCATCTGCTCCTAATGTAAATACAGCCATCATTTTTATCCCAATATTCCGCCAAATGCTTCTGCTGCCTTATCTTCCTCTTCTTTAATTTTTTCCTTTGCTTTCTCTAGATGTTCTTCATCAATTTCTTCAACAAACTCTTTTATTAGTTCTTTACACTTTTCTATTCCATCTTCTGTTCCATTAATTAAAAAGAAACTTCCGTCCTTTTCTATATCTAAAGATTTCGCATCCCTGACTGTTATGCTTTGTTTGGCTGCTATATCAAAATCGCTTCTTAGTTTTTCTTCAGCTTTTCTCACATTTTCTTTTTTAACAAAAACCATCCAATCCATTTTTTCCACTTTATATGATTTTTATAGCATCTATTTAAACCTTTTTAAAAGTTTGATACGTCAAGATAAAATATGCGGCATAAATTAATGCTGCTGATGAAAACAAACCAAGAAATCCAAAATATGTTATTACAAAACCTGATAATGCCAAACTTACTGCTATTCCTACTTGTAAGCCAGTTGTTAACATTCCAACATCTCCTCCATAAGATTTAACATTAGATAGTTTTGATATTATTGTCTCAAAAATACAGTGGTCCAGACCACGAATAATACCCAAAATCACTACTAATAATGCAGCTAAGTAATAAGCAGATAAACCCAGAAGAAATAGTACAATAGAATATAAAATTCCACCATATAAAATCAATTTTTTAATTTCTATTTTTTGAGGAACTATACTGAAAACACCAATCAATAACATGTTAAAGCCAAATATTAAGCCAATCATTTCTACGCTGAAATTATTTTCTTTTAAAAATAGAGGAAATATGTAGCCACTTATAAATCCTATAGAGAGTCCTCTGATAAGAGAAAGTAAGGAAAAACTCTTAAAAATTTTACTCTTTTTCCTAATATCTAAAATATTAAAAGTAGTTTTTATGCATAATTTTCTTTTCTTTAAACCCTTTATCATAAAAGCAAGAGGTATTACTAAAAAACCTAGAAAAATACAAATAATAAGAGTATTCTCATAAAACAACCAAGCAATCAAGAATCCTGCAATAATCATGCCCACTGCATATGCAATGTTAGCTATACCCATCAATTTCAAAAGCACATTTTTTTTATCTTTTCTATGATCTAAAAGAGAAGCCCTGTTCACAGACCACAAAGAAGCATTTTTAATACCTTCAGTAATTTTTCCAAATAAATATTCTAAAGGACTGAAAGCAAAATAATAGATTGTTACCAGAATTATATTTAATATAGAATTAAAAGAGAAGAACAACTTTCTTCCAATTATATCTGATATTGCACCAAAAAACAATCTGATAAATTGAAAAACCAGTGGCAGAACAGAGAATACAAAACCGATTGTCACTATGTCAATTTTTCTTTCTATCATTAGTAATGGTATTACTATGCTTAACATTCCATTGATTAAGGAGTTAAATGTTTGAATAGTAAAAACATTTTTTGTTTGGTCCATTGCATTACTATTACTAAGCAGACTAATAAAAATTTGTTTTGAAGCCCCAAGCAGGATTTGAACCTGCGACCTACTGTTTACGAGANNTGTTTACGAGACAGTCGCTCTAGCCAGACTGAGCTATTGGGGCATAATACTTATAAAATATTCGAAGATTATATAAGTTATTATGAAAGAAGCTATGTTCTACGAACAAGTTAAAAATGCTATTAAGTGCGGTTTATGTGCTAGAAATTGCATCATATCAGAAGATCAAACAGGTTTTTGTAGAGTTAGAAAAAATATTAAAGGAAAACTATATTCTCTTGTTTATGGTAAACTCATTTCAGTAGCAGTAGATCCTATAGAGAAAAAACCATTGTATATGTTTGCTCCAGGTTCTAGAAGCTTATCCATATCAACTGTTGGATGCAATTTTAGATGTAAATTTTGTTGCAATTACGCAATATCACAGGAATGGACAAATGTTATTGGGCAACAGTATACACCTGAACAATTAATTAATCTAGCAAAGAATTATGGTGTTCAAGGCTTTTCCTATACTTATGTAGAACCAACAGTATTTTATGAATTTTCTTATGATACTGCAAAATTAGCTAGAAAAAATGGATTTTATAACATGTTTGTTACAAATGGCTACACTTCTCCAAAAGCAATAAAAGAAATATCAAAATATTTGGATGCAGCTGTTGTTGATTTTAAAGGTTCTGCAAATCCGAAATTTTATAATGAGTTTTCAAGTGTTCCTAAAGTAGAACCAATTTTTGATGCTTTGTTAGCTTACAAGAAAAACAAAGTTTATATTGAAATAACAGATCTAATAGTTCCCAAACTTGGAGACAATATGGAAGATGTGAAAAAACTTTGTAAATGGATAGTTGATAACTTAGGAGATAAAACGCCATTTCACTTAATTCAATTTTTTCCAACTCATAAATTAACAGATTTGCCTAGAACATCTATCAAAACAATGGAAAAAGCTTATAATATAGCAAAAAAACAAGGACTAAAATATGTTTTTTTGGGAAATGTCCATAATCATGAGTTAGAAAACACTTATTGTCATAATTGTGGAAACCTTGTTATTGAAAGAACAATTCTAGGCGTTAAAAACTTTCTATTGAAAGAAGATTTTAAGTGTCCTAAATGTGGAGAAGAAATACCTATTTTTGGAGAAAAATGGGTGCCAAAACACTTTTAGAAATAAATTTAAAGCTTTAAGAAAGAAATTAATTCTTATATGATAAGTGAACAAGAGGCAAACGAAAAAGTTGAAAACCGATGGTTCAAATCTTGGGTTATGTTTGAAGCTTTAGCAATAAACGAAAATGTGGCAAAAGATGCACTGGAAACTTTGGTTAATAAATTAGATAAAGATGAAAGAGTGAAAATTTATAAAAAAACTTTTGGAGAATCTAAAAGAGTTGAAAAACCAATTCAAAATATTGAGGTTGGATATTCTGTGACATGTGAGGTCAACCTTGTATCTAAAAGCTTTGACAATCTTGCTCAGATTGCTATAGAGTATGGGCCATCTGCAATAGAAATATTAGAACCTTCAAAATTTGATTTGGATGTTGGTGAAGCTCAATCAATTTTAAATTCAATTTCAAATATGATGCATAGGTTTGCGGCAGCTGGTGCTGGTGGAATAGTTTTCATGAAAGGTGAAGAGTGATAAAATGAAAAAAATCCTAATTTTAATATTCTTTATTTTATTTTCAGTTCCATGTTTTTCACAAGAATTATATCAGTACGGAGTTACAGCAGAAATTTTTGAAAACAATACTGTTGGTTATAAATTAACTTTAATCTTTGTAGAGCATCAAAATCAAACCTTTTTTATACCAATAGGTTCTCCCGATAACATTAAAGTCGAATCAGTTGCAGATTGTAAAATTCAACCCGGAATGTTAGAAACAAATGTAGTCTGTAATATGGAAAATTCAGAAAGAACAGATGTTATTATAAGTTATAATTCGAATCAAAAAGTTAATAAGAGAGATAGTTATTTTTTGTTTGCAGATTCTTTTAAAATAAGAGGCGATGTTGAAATTATTCCTATTCTAGTTAAACTACCAGAAGGAACTGGTTTAAGAGANNAGAAGAACAATTATCAATTGGGAAATGAATGATTTAAAAAAAGGAGAAAGGATTGATGTTTCTGTAGCTTTTGAAAAAATAGGCGACATTATTATATCTGAATTTCCAATTGAATTTTCCATAATAATTATTATAGGAATAGCTGCAGCTATTGTAGTTTTTTATCAATTCTATTGGAAAAATAAAAGTGTAAAATTAATTTTACCTGTATTAAAAAAAGATGAAAAAATAATTTTTGATACAGTTATGAAACATGGTAATGGTGTTAATCAAAAGATAATTGTTAAAGATAGTGGATATTCAAAAGCAAAAGTTTCAAAAGTTCTAAATAGTTTGAAAGAAAGAGGACTTATTAAACTTGAAAGAATTGGTAGGAAAAACAAGGTTTATATAGAGAAAAATTTTGAAAAGAAGGCATAAAAAGCCTTTAGAAACAATTAGAACCTTTAAAAATTCTTATTTTAATTTCAAAATATATTCGGAAACAATAAGTGATAGTTCAATAAACAGTTTCTAGAAGTTTATATATCCTCGTTTTATACAATATTCTTAATCAAAAATGGTGCCAAAAATAAATAGATGTATTAATCTTTTTGGCGCGCAAGCGCATTTTGGCGCCAGAAAAGCGCATTCACCGCGCAAGTTTAAAAAATAGGAGGAATAAAAAATGCAATTCAAAAAATTGGCCGCAATAGCTGGTTCAGCACTTTTGACAGGAATGTCATTAGTAGGTCCAGCATTAGCATCCAGTGTATCAGAATTAGGAAAAATAGGAGATATGGTAACAGTGACAGATTCAACAGTTAGTTTCCCATTATTTGTAATTGGATCAAAAGCAGCACCAGCTGATGTAGCAGGCGCTGTTGATGTAGCTGTTAATATGGCAGCAAATGCCAAGACAACCACAGATGTAACAACAACAATTGCAGGAGAAAGTGTTACTGGTGGAGCAAAAATAGAAACATCTGGTATATTTTTAGTACCATATGCAAACCCACAAAATGTTAAGGGAATTTTAACAGCTTCAGATATACCATCATTATTGGGAACAGGAACTTATTCATCAGCTTCTGGTGGAGCTTATCAATACAAACAATATTTGTATTTGTTGGGAGAAGGAACAAACGCAAATCCTTCAAAAATAGCATTTGAAAGACCCACAACTGAAAACTCACCAAGAATCTCATTCAAAGTTCCAGCATCTTCACAACTTTATACATACAAAATGACATTTTCAACACCAGTTTCATTAACAGGTGTAACAAGTACAACATTACTTCAAGCTGTACTTCAAGGTACAACCATAAACTTGTTAGGAAAGGATTTTGTCATATCAGATGTTACATATGGTACTGCAGCAGCTACCATAGCAGATATGACTTTGCTTGGAGGTAAGAACCTAGTTACTGTAGAAACAGGAACACCACAAACAATAACAGCTGAAGGAAAAGATTACACAATTACTTTGACAGGAGTTGCAGCACAAACTGTAGGATCATCAACATATTATTCTGCAATTGGAGATGTAAATGGCGAATCATTTACATTGAAGGCAGGAGAAACTAAAACTTTGTCTGATGGAACACAAATCGCTGCAATAAAAGTCTTCCAAGGTAAGACTGGAGCAGCAGACTATGCAACAATAGCAGTAGGTGCAGACAAAGTTAAAATAAGTTCTGCAGGAACAGTAACCAAAGGTACAACAGTTGTGTCTGAATTAACAGCATCATTAGTTGCAAGTACATCAGGTGGTTGGTCTGTATTGTCTTTGACCTATACTCCAAGTTTAGATAATTGGCTATCAGCAGGAGAAAAAATAGCAGATAAATTTGCATCAACATTTGATGTAAAATTCAACAGCATTATCCCAGATTTTACAGATACAGCAAACAGACAATCAATATCATTCAACCCATCTGGATACAACATGTTCTTAACATATAAGAATGCTGCTGATGCAGAAAAGCAAATGTACACAATTTATACAACAGACGGATCAACATGGACTTGGATGGCAGCACCTGTAACAGCAACAGGTACTGAAAACAGCCAGAGAGATGTTGTATTTGATGAAGGAGCAAACATAAGCGCAGTTGATCAAGACTATTTCGTAATACAGAGAGGAGGATTCTCTCACACATTATCATTTACAGCATATACAGCAGCAACAGGTGAATTTACATTTACAGATGAGTCAGGAAACTCAATAACAGCAACTGGTAACCAAACTTCAAATGGGGCCATAGCAGATTTGATAGTTGATGGAAACACATATAGGGTTTACCTTATAAGCAACACATCCAAGACTATCAATGTTGACTTAAATGGAGATGGAAATATTGCAGGAACAGCATACACAGCATTTAGTGCACCAGGAACTCTTGGTATGGAGTACTCTTATCTTGTTCCAAAGATGATAACAACAGGTCAAGGTGGTTTGTACTTCTACATAGGAAATCAGACAGTTGCTTTACCTGCCGCTAACACGACAGTAAAAGCTGGTATGATTCCATTGATTTTGGGAAATGTTAGTGGTACATACAATTTGTACAATGGTCCAACACTCCTTGGTCAAGTTGGTGCAAGTACAATAACCAACTTTAGTGGCACTTCAGATACAAATTACTTGGATATTGTTACAGACTGTGACGGTTCAAATTGTAACATTGGTCTTGGAACATCTTCTTCAGGTGTTCTAACAGGTCCAGGATTCGTATTGGTTGAAGAAGCACAGCAAGGTGGAACAGTTCACAATTGGTTGTACTTACCAGTAGCATGGGATACTACAAACACAAGAACCTACATATCTACAGCACTCAAGTCAGATGACACTAACTATGCAGACGTTCCACTTTTGGGAACATCAACTCAATACAAAGGTATGACAACTTACGGTACTCTAGCAGATCACTTGTCTTCAACACTTGGAGGTTCAGCAACAATAAGCTATCCAGATGTATTCACATATGGAAATGTTTATCTGTTGACTCCAACAGGCGTAATAACAAGTGGTGGAACTGGAGGCGTAATAACAACAGATGTTGTATTACCAATTACATCAGATGTTGTTAAACTTGATACAGAAGTAACAAGTTCAGACAAATCGAATTACGATTTAGTTGCAGTTGGTGGACCTTGTATTAACAAGATAGCAGCTGAGATCATGGGCTTCGACGACTATGCATGTGGAGCCGCATCAGGAATACCTGAGAACGCAGGTTTGATAAAACTTGTTGTTGATAAATTCGCAACGGGCAAGACAGCTCTATTGATAGCCGGTTGGGAAGCAGGCGACACAGACTTAGCATCTAGAATTGTTCAAACAGGATTCCCAGGAGCAACAGACACACAAAAAGCAGGATCTGAAATAACTGTTACTGGAACAGTAGCATCTCCAAGCTATTCTTAATAGAATAGTTTGAAGAAAACAGCTACCCCTTTTTTCTTTTTCTTTTTGTTTTTTAACAATCAGAGGTTAGTATATGGAAAAAATTTATATTATAATAATCATAGCAGTAATTGCTATTGCTTTATTTTTCATATTAAATAATTTAGAAGTTTTTAGAGATCCTTATTCTTTGTATTATGAAGGCGATGTAAGACATTTTAGAGCAAATTTATTTGAGGCTAATAAAACACCAGTTTATCCTAATGAAGATGCTATTAAAGATATTTTACTAAATCCAGAGCTTTACAAAGTTTACATAGCTTTTATTCCAAATGAAACTGAAAATGCTTTTTATGCTGCTTCAAGCTTTGAGATAACGAACAAATTAGGAATAGTTTACAGACATTATTACAAAGGTCAAACAGGAATTTTTAAAGATGTAGACGAGAGTTCATGTATAGCATTTCTTGAAAACAGAACATCAAAATGCTTTAAATCATTTCCTATAAATTCGACTGATGAATTAACTCCTACACCAATAGAACCAGTAATATTATTATTAGGCCCTTCTCGTACTAATCAAACATCTATAGTAGTTAATAACAATCTTATAATTTTGCAAGGTAAAGACTTTTCTGAAATTGATAGAAAGTATACTGATTTAGATTTAGCTGTTGATAAAATGCTTTTAGTTTTAATGACCTAACAAGTTATATGTTTAAAAATTTCTTCTTTATTTTGTACACCTTCTAAAACAGTTTGCTCATTTATCAAAAGAGAAGGTGTAGATTTAATTTCATAATTTGATTTTATGAACTCAATCGTAGAGACATCTAAATCAAAAGGAAGTGGTATTAAAACTAATGCGTTTCCACATTCCTCTTTTAAGTCTGTTAGTATAGTACTTTGAATCTTCTGATCAATTTTTACATTCTCATTAAAGAACGAGTATAGATATACAATAGAACTATAATTAGCGTTACATGATTCCTTTAAGCTTATACTGTTTAGCCAAAACTGCAATTGTAGCAAGGCATATCTTCTTTTTTCAGATATTATTTCCGGAGTAAATTTATTTACATTTTCACGTCTTTCAATTTCTACTCCTTCTCTGTAAATCTTTTCATTAAACTCTAAATTTGATTTAATAGCGTCTTCACAAGACTCTGAATCATTTATAAATTCTTGATAGAACACACTTTGCAATCTGGCATCATTCCACTCTATATCCATGAATGTTAATCTTTCTTTTATTTCTTCAAGTCTGGCATTATCTAGCCAAATACCAACAAGTACACCTAAAACAAAGACAATTGCTGTTATAGCAGTAGTTTTTATTAGAATGTCGCTTTGCATTTTATCGCCATCTATATTCTTTACTTCTTAAAAACTTAAATATGGAATCTATAAGAACTATGGGAAAAATTGTAATGTACAAAGTTACGTAAATTAAAACCTTGTAGACTCCTATAAACCCTCCTATCTTCGTGCCCGTAGTTTTTAAACCTATAGCAATCCATACTACTGATAAAATAAAAATACTTAAACCAAAAACCATGAAAACATTTGGTAGTATTAAAAAATCCAAAAAGTTTGTGTATTTAATAGGATTAGAAGTATAGATAAATGATTTTAACAGAAGATTAGAATAATCATAAGCCGCTGTGCCTAAGACATATACAAATACAATAAAACCAATTAAAGAAATAAGATAAGATAGTACAAAAAATGGAACAACAAATACTCCTAAGCTTCTAAACCTAGATCTAAAAATAGTGTCTATGTGTTTAATAGATGTTTGTAAGCCTCCTATATTCCATCTTATTCTTTGCTTCCACCATTTTTTAAATGATGAAGGAGCATTTGTATAAACTTTTGCAGGTGTTGACATCTTAATTAAATATCCTTTGCGAAGTAGTCTCCAAGCAATTTCTATATCTTCTGTTACGTTCTTTTCATCAAAACCGCCAACTTCTTTCAAGACACTTTTTCTATATAAACTCATTGCTCCAGGAGTAACGTATATTCCGTCTAAAAATTCAAGTAATTTTCTAGACCAGACTATCATTATGTATTCCAAATACTGAAGTTTTTGAATCAGTTTTTTTGGTTCCTTTACAAAAATAGAAGTAGTTACAGCAGCAACTTTTGGAGTATTAAAGAATGGAACTGTTTTTAAAAGCACATTAGATTTTGGAAACGAGTCAGCATCTATACAACCTACTATTTCACCTTTAGCTTTTTTTAATCCAAAATTAAGTGCATACGCTTTTTTACCTTGGTTAATTTTATCAAAAACCTTTATACCCTTAAAACTTCTTGCTATTTCCCCTGTTTTATCAGTAGAACCATCATTTACTATTATTAATTCAAGTTTATTTTTCGGGTAAATCAACTTCTTTAAGCTTTTAATTGTTTTTCCTATGACTTTTTCTTCGTTATATGCTGGTACAATTATACTTACAGAAGGGTGTCTTACTAATTTTGGTATTTTTTTAATTAATCTTCTGTTTCTTAAAAACAATAGAAAAAATAATATAGAAAAATACAATGTTATGAATATGAATACTAAATAAGCCACATCTATAGGGTACATCATATTTATTATCTAAACACATAAATTCTTAAACTTTAATTCTAAAGCATAGAAACCGTGAGAAAGTCTCTTATACCTAATGCTAATCCTAGTATTAAAATTACGATTTTTAAAAACCTTTTTAAGAAAACATCTTCTTTGGATCTGTCAATTAGAGCTAAAACAGCCCAAACTACAATTATTTTCAATGGAAACATTATCCAAGGTCCAGATATGCTTATTAGAAAACTTGGCAAAACATGTTGCTCATAATATCCAAAAAATGTTAGTGCAATAAAAGTTGCACTTGCATCAAAAAGATGTGAGCCTAGAATCCCAGCATTTTCTATTGATAATAATTTTGGCTTTATCTTATGTATGCCAAAAAATACCAAATACCAAAAACCAACTAAGATTGAAATAGAGGAAAATGCAAAAAATTGTGTTATGTTAGTTAAAGTTGCATTATACAATAAAAAGCAGAAGCCTATCACAAGCATTGTTTTTTCATAGGAAATCTTACGTTTGCTTTTCTTTGTTAGTCTCTGTATTGCTATTCCTAGTAATAAAGAACCTAGAGTTACGAAAAACACGAAAAAGTAAACAGGCGGTGAACAAAAAAGATTACTCTGATAAATACCTAGTTTATGATCTCTTAAAGCTCTTGTCCAACCACCGTATATTATGAAAAATAAAAGTCCGTAAAAGAATTTTTTATCTATTTTTATTTTCAGATGTTTTAGAAGTTTGTATGTTCCTATAACTGCTAAAACTAAAATTAAACCATAGGTTATTGTTCCTTCAAGAGTATAATAACGACACAGTGGAATTAAGAATTTTTCGTTTATGAATTCTTCTAACATAAGATCACAATAACTTTAATTTTCCAGTTAATTTATCAATTTTCTTATCGTTTCCAGGTCCTATTCCAAGAGCAGTTATAGTACCTCCTTCGATTTGAGTTAATCCAGCATCTCTTATCAAACTGCAAGGTAGTTTTCTTTTTTTCGCAAGTTTATAGAATTTTTTTATTTCCTTTTCTCCAGAAATTTTTAAAACAACTTTTTTCATACCTTCTCTTTTCCACCTATCTTTACTATATTTTTTTGTTTTAAGATAAGCTCCAATACTAGCATGAGCGCATTGTGCAGCTATTTTCCCCTTGCCCATTTTTAAATCAGTTCTTATTAGAATAGCCTGTTTCATAAAACCAAATCTGTTTTTCTTCTATTTATCTTTTTACTGCTATCAAAAATCTTTGTAAAGCTGAAATGTTAGCTAGAATTGCCATTATCACAATTAAATAAGAAGCATATTGAAGAGAAAAAATAGAGATTAATATTATTAAAAACAAAAAAATCATTCTATCAGTATGTTCTAAAATACCTCCTTTAACATTTTTTAACATTCCCTTTTCAAAAGCTGCTGTTCTAGTGTAAGTTGACATAAACGACCCGAAATATAAAAATAATAGCCATATTTTTATTGATATTATAAAATCAGGATAATTATTTAGAAACAATCCGAGAATTATTAAAAACTCTATTATTCTGTCTATGACCCTATCAAGATATCCTCCTAATTTTGTTACTTTTTTTCTTACCCTAGCAACAGCACCATCTATCATATCAATAAAAGCACTAAACGCAAAAAGAAGAGTTGCAATTAGAAATTCTTGGTTAATTATGAAATAAAGGGTTATTAAGACAAAAAATAAGCCCAACCCTGTCCACTGATTAGGAGACAAGGAAATTTTAGAAAACATAATACCAATTTTTCTTCCCAATTTATTAAAATAACTACTTTTTTTCCATAACATAATTATCTTTCTCTTTTCCCATCTATAAACATTTCTACTCCTTTCCTAGCGTCATCATCATTCATCTGAATAGGAGGAAATTTCATGAAGTAAGCAGACGGAGAATGAAGAACACCACCTATATTTCTTTCAAGAGCCAATTTACAACATCTTATAGCATCTATTGCTACACCAGCTGAATTTGGTGAATCCTCAACAGATAATCTTAGCTCCAAATTCATGGGAACACCACCAAATAGTTTACCTTCCATTCTAATGAAAGCCAATTTATTATCTTTTTGCCAAGGCACGTAATCACTGGGACCTATGTGAATATTATCAATGGGTAAAGGTTCTTTTAAAACAGATTGAACTGCGCCTGTTTTAGATATTTTTTTAGATTTTAGCCTCTCTCTATTTAACATGTTCAAGAAGTCTGTATTTCCTCCAGTATTCAATTGATACGTCCTTTCTAATTTGACTCCCCTATTTCTAAATAAATTTGCAAGAACCCTATGTGTTATAGTAGCACCTAGTTGGCTCTTGATATCATCCCCAATGATGGGTATATTTCTTTTTTTGAATTTGTTACTCCACCCTTTGTTACTTGCTATAAACACAGGCATGCAATTAATAAAACCTAAACCAGCTTCTAAACAACATTCTGCATAGAACTTCACAGCCTCATCAGATCCAACAGGAAGATAATTTAAGAATATTTCTGCTTCTGAATTTTTTAGTATTTTAATTACTTCATCTTTTGTTGGCTCCTTTTCATCTGATAAAATAAATGTTTTGTCATCATGATAATCTTTCATATGTTCAGAAAAACTATCAAGAATTTTTCCCATTCGAACATTTATTCCGCTCATAGGAATATTTTCACAGAATACGGTTGCGCAATTGGGTTTAGCAAAAATAGCTTCAGAAACATCTTTACCAACCTTTCTTCTATCTGTATCAAAAGCAGCTACCACTTTAATATCACTAGGTTCATAACTTCCAATTTTATAATGCATTAGGCCAATTGTATCATCTTCTTTTTTGTAAAAATGTATTCCTTGAATAAGAGCACTAGCACAGTTTCCAATCCCAGCTATAGCTATGCGAATTTTCATACTATTTTATTACATATAATAGTATTTAAATATTTTATGTTATAAAATAGTTCTATGGTAAAACCGTCTCAGAGGTTGCTCGATTCAGTAACAAAGAACAATCTTTGGTTCTACATACTTTCTTTACTATCAAAAAAAGATATGTATCCATATGAAATAAGAGATAAGATAAAAAAAATTTTCGGGTTTGAACCGGGAAATGTAACCGCTTATTTTGTTCTCTACAGACTTGAAAAATCTGGTTATGTTAAATCTGGAAAAACATTAAAAAAAGGTGGTCCTGAAAGAAAATACTATAAAATAACAGAAAAAGGAAAAAATGAACTAAAAAAAGGAAAGGAGATTTTAAGAAAAACCATAGAAAAAAGGATGATTTAATGTTCTCAAAAAAATGGATTTTAATTATAATAATATTAATCATAATTGTTCTAAGTGTCGGATGGTTGATTTTAAATAATAAGGATTTTTTTGTTTCATTGACAGAAAAATATGGTTATTTTGGAATTTTTATAATTAGTTTAACGGAAGCTTCAACAATAATATTTCCACTACCATTTTCCATTATCATATTTGGTGCAGGATCGATTTTGAATCCTCTTTTAGTTGGCTTTTCTGCAGGACTAGGAGCTGCTATAGGAGAGTTTACTGGTTATGCTTTGGGTCTTGGTGGGAGAAAAGTTATTGAAAAAAAATATAAAAAACATATAGAAAAAACAGAGAAAATGTTTCAAAAATATGGTGGATTTTTAGTAATAGTTTTGTTTGCTGCAACGCCTCTTCCAGATGATATTGTTGGTCTATTAGGTGGAACATTAAAATATCCATTAAAGAAATTTTTTATCGCTACTTTAATTGGTAAAATAATATTGAATTTAGCTTTAGCTTATGCAGGTTTTTACGGAATTAATTGGGTTCTGACTGTATTTTCTCCTTTTTCCTGATATCCTCCATTCAAGAGATCTAATATATTTCTGAGATATTGTGCGGGCTATTTGTAAAATAGGTGTTCTTTTCCCAAAAATTCTTACTTTATTTTTTAAAATTGAGTCTATAGAATTTCCATTAACTATTATTCCAGCTCTTCCAACTTCTCTTGCAGAATGAGCGTCACTTCCAGCTGTAAAAGGCATCTTAAATTTTTTTGCAAATCTCAGAGCTTTATTGTTTTGTTTTTTTGTTAAGGTTGAATTATAGACTTCTATAGCATCTGCTTTTAAAGCATTTTCCTTAGCACATTTTCTAAAAATATAGCTTCCGAATGGATGCGGGGCTACTGCTATACCTCCTAGATCATGGATTTTTTCAATAGTTTCTTCAATACTTAGGTTTATTGGAACATTTTCTTTGATGTCCAGACCAATTATTTCTCCATCTTTTGTTTTTATTTCAGAACCACTTATTACAATGAAATTCTTAAATCTTTTTGCAACTTTTTTTCCAACTAAACCACCTTTTACCGTGTTATGATCTGTTATTGCTAATCCATCCATGCCTCTCTTTATTGCAGCTTTTATCATTTCTAAAGGTGTGTTTATTGCGTCAAATCCCCAAAACCAATGTTTACTATAAATTGTATGACAATGACAGTCTATTTTCATCTTACCACGGCACCTTTTTTACTCTTATTTTATGAGCAATTATATTAGCTATTCTGTGAAATAATGGTGTTATTAAAAGCATTATTAAAATCATCCAAATTGTTATTTCAGTAAACCAAAAAGTAAATAAAACAGCTCCTATAATAAAATTCCATTGATCTAATAAAGGAACATCAGCACCTCTTTTTAGTTTAAACCTTCTTTTTAGAAAACTTCCAGCTAGATCACCAAACAAAGCTCCTAGAGCTATCATAAAACCAATAAATAAATTAATTAAAGGTAATGTAACTCCAAATTCCATTGCATAGGCATTAAGATCAAAATAAAGATAAGCTTCCAGAGCACCAATCACAAATCCTGAAAACAAACCAAAACCAAATCCTTCAAATGTTTTTCCATCACCAAATATTCTTCTATCATCAAACCATTTTTTCTTTAAATCTATGGCTTTATTCCCTCTGGCTAAAGGTGGAAACCCATTAGCAGCATAAGCCGGAAAAATAATTAATAAAGCTTTTACAAATTCTACCCATAAATCAACCATGTAATCACTTTATACCATAATAAACTGCTAAGTTCATATACATCCAAACGCATTCTATTTTCTTAAATTTGGCCATTTTTAACCAATTTAAATGAGTTTTAATTTCTACTGGTTTGTCTTCTTCAAAAGCATGACGTAACCAAGTTTTTAATTCTTTACCTTTTAATTTTTCTCTTAAATAATTTTCATAAAAATTTCTTAATTTTTGGTTTATATGTTCAGAATTGCTTTTTATAAAATCTCCATTAACAAAAATACCGTTATTGTTTAAATTTTTATATGCCTTTAAGATCAAATCCTTTTGTTGTTCTATTTTAGAATTATGTATTGTTACTGCTGAAATTATGACATCATATTTTTCCGGAAAATCAATTTTATTAAAGTTTGCCTCAACTAATAAAATCCTGTTTTTAAAAATAGATAATCTTTCTTTACATCTTTTCAACATTTTAGATGAAAAATCAATTCCAGTCAAATGGGCATAAGGGAATTCACTTAAAATTTTCCAAGCTCCTAAACCAGTTCCTACACCTAAATCTAATATTTTTATTTTGGAATTTCTGTCATGACGAATAGTATTAACTATAACATTATGTAACTCTTCATTTCTAGGCACGACATAATTAGCACAAACATCATAATCGATTTCTTTGGAATTGAAGTGATTTTTTATTTTTTCAGCTTGCTCATTCCTCATTCAATCACTATGAAATCTTTGAACCAATTTCTATATCTTTTTCAGGCTGTAAAATAACAACTTCATCGTCTTTTACTGCTGCTAAAATCATGCACTCTGATAAGACGTTTGCTATTTTTTTAGGCTCCAGATTAATCACAAATGCGAACTTTTTGTTTAAAAGCTCTTCTTTTTCATAATAAGGTTTTATACCTGCTATGGACTGCTTAATTCCTAGCTCTCCAAAATCCACCTTAAGAACATACATTGGTTTTTTTGTTTCCGCATCTTTAATTTCAATTATCTTACCTACTCTTATGTCTATTTTTTGAAAGTCTCCTATTGTTGCCATGAAAATAAACATCACATTTATAAAATAAAAATCTATCTATATATATGAACAAACTTAAGTTTTTGATGATAGTATTTTTTGTAATACTTATACTATCTTTTCCTGTTTCTATAATATCAAGGCAGACCTTTTCAATACTCATGTTAATTGAAGCTTTGATCATTGCTATAGGCCTTTATATGTTTCTTTCTGGAGTTAAAGTTAAAAAAATTGGAAAAATCAGGATAGAATTTGCTCACTATGCTCTTACTTATGTTCTAAGAGCATATGCAAAACCACATAACTTATGGGTGGTTTATGATGAAGAAATTGGAAAGTTTAGAGCAGCAGATTGGAGAAACTTACCTGTAAGAGTTATTTTAGTAACTTTGTTTGGAATGTTTTTATTGTATACAGCATACTTGATTTGGTTCACATTGTTTCAAGTTGCATTTTTAATACCATTTAGGGCAGTTGTTTTGTTTTTGTTCTTGCTTGTAGGCATTTACAGTTTATGTGTAGGTCTATATAGGTTATTTTCTTTAAAGAATGAAAAAGCAGATAAAGTATGTAAGTTTTTGAATAAGAAAAGATTCTTAGTTCATTTGATAAAAAAAGGTATCTTATACGTTCATGTTACTCCCAATTTTCTACTCAAAGAAGGTTTTGTAACTTCTGTCGAGTTTATAACACTCAAAAAAATAGATGACAAGAGATTAGATAAGGCCTTAATTGATACTGCTCGTTTAATCCAGAAATTATAATTCTAAGTAGAAGGAGCAGGTGGACCTACAGACATTATGGAGGCTGCAACTATTACTATAAGAATAAAATAAAATAAAAATATTACTAACAAGACTTTTGATGAACCGAAAACAAACTTCAATATAAAAAATAAAACTAGTGAACCAAAAACAACAACAACAATAAAAGCTACAGGACTAATTCCAGATATTATTGATAATGTAACAAAGAGTTCAATTAATTTTATATAGATAATTTGAAAACT
>JABAOH010009988.1_pt2 | contig 28313 bp, 15 predicted proteins | sample 7062181 | NCBI WGS metagenome assembly JABAOH01 (sample SAMN14538630, study PRJNA623070) | marine sediment metagenome | biome: marine biome [ENVO:00000428]; feature: marine pelagic biome [ENVO:01000023]; material: deep marine sediment [ENVO:00002113]; isolation source: pool of 5 deep marine...
GGGGGGGGGGGGGGGGGGGGGGGGGGGCGGCGGCTGGGACCGCGGCCGGCTGGGCCGCGCTGGTCGTGGGGGTCATGCGTCGACCACCTGGCGGCGTTTGTGGCAACGGCGGCCTGCCGGGGGGCACAACCTGCCTGCTGCCGGGCGGCACGAGACCCTGTGGCGACTGCTGGTGATTGCCAACCGGCGTGCCGGCGACCTTGGGGGTGGCCGGCTGTTTTTCCGCCGGAGCAGCCGTGGGCGTCATCGGCATGACCCCACCCTGTTGGCCCAGGGCGGTAGAGCGTTTGCTGGCCCGTCGACTTTCGGTGGCATCGAAATGGATAATCTCGTGACGTGGTTCAGGCATCGCTGCGCTCTCTTCCTTGCTGGAGGTGGGTCGTTGAAGGCTCGGGCTGGCGACCGGGTCCCCTGCCCCGGCACACTCCAACACGGCTTGGACGTGCAACAGCTGTTGGAGGCCGGGCGCTTTAGGATTGTCGCTGGCGACCGTCGCGACCTGCCGTCCTGACAGGATTTGGCGGTGGAGCCGCGTCAGTGCCTGTTGGGGCCCGACTTCGACCAGTATGGTCTCGTTAGGGGCAACCAATTTTTCGATCAGGTCGACGTACCGCACCGGCGTGGTCATGTGTGCGACCAGGTTGTCGCGAATTTCTTCCACGCTGGCGACGGGTCGATTGGTCGCGACGCTGTACAAGGGGACGTTTGGCATTTTGATGTTCGCCGCGCGTAAAGCTTCGCTCAATGGTCCCACCGCTTTTGCCATGAGGGGTGTATGGAACGGGCAGGGTACGGGCAGGAACCGCGCGGAAAAGTTTTGCGTTTCCAAGAGCCGTACCAGATTTTCCAGTTCATCATTCGGCCCACCCACAACGGTTTGCTGCGGCGCGTTGTGATTGGCCAGATAGACCGGCAAGCAGGACTGGCGTATCGATTGTTCGACGACTTCTGAGGAAGCATCTGTAACGACCATGCCGCCGTTGGCTTGGGCGCAGGCAGCGATGCCGTCACATCGAGCGCGCGTGACCCGGATGGCGGTGTCCAAGTCCCAGGCCCCGGTGACCAATAGTGCCGCGTACTCGCCGTAGCTGTGACCTGCGACCAGATCGGGGTGGATCCCCAGATCGGCCAGGGCCGCAGCCATCACGAAATCGGCCAAGAGGATGGAAATCTGTGTGGCAAAGGGGTCGGTACCAAGCGCATTTGGCTCCTGCCAGCAGAGCTGGGAAAAAGCGGGCAAGCCGGCGCGGCGCATGGCCGCGTCGGCTGTTTGCAGGGCCCCGGCGGCAGCGGGACAAGTCTGGACCAGCGGCCGCAGCATACCGCTGTACTGGGACCCCTGGCCGGCGAAAAGGAACGCGACTTGTGGACGGGCTGACCGCGTCTGCCTGAAAAAGATCCCCTGTTGTTGCAGCACGTCTGCCGCAGCCGGGTTTCCCATCTGGCTGGCGGCAACTTTCAATTTCTTTTCCAGCCAATGCGGTCCGTCGGCGACGATTGCCAGGCGGCAGGGCAAATGCGGGTCGAATCGATGGCCGCGGGCCCCGTTCCACAGCGAGTTTATATCCCGCTGTGCGTCCGCCAGCCTGGCAGCCATCTGTTCGTTGGAGACCGTGGCGATGCGACAGATCCGCGAATCCGTGCCCGCCTCCCCAGCGGCCGTCACGGCAGGTACAGGGGGTGGGGTGACCGGTGCCGCAACCGGCTTGCTGCGGGTGGATGAGGGTGTGTCGAGCATGTCGCGGGGGACTTTTTCACTGCGCTCGAGCACAACCTGGTAATCCATCCCCTTGGAACAACTGACCACTGCGGCCAACCGCCGATGGTCCGCCGTGGCATGTCTGATCGCCATGGTTTGTGACGGTGTGGCCAGCTGGGTTGGATGCGCGGCGATGGATGGCAAGGGGTGCTGGAGGCCCCAGTTTGCGGGAAGCTTTCCCTCCTGCACGGCGAGGATGGATGCGATCAGCGAGACCATGCCCGATGCGCCGCCGGTATGGCCCATCTGTCCGACCAGGGAATTCAACAGCAGCGGTGCAGCCTGCCGTGCCGGGCCGTAGACGTCCAGAACCGCCTGGATGATTTCCCCGTCGGTGGAGGTCAATCCCACGCCATCGGTGGTCAGCGTCGCGATATCGGATGCAGGGGCGTGGGCATCGCCCAGGGATCGGCGGATGGCGGCCCGCAAGGCCTCGTCCCACGCCGGATCGTAGGCGGCACCGATCCCCCGCACGATGGCGTGGATCGTATCGCCGTCGCGCCTGGCGTCCGAGAGGCGTTTGAGCAGCAGGACGCCAACTGCTTCACCGGGCAGAATGCCATTGGCTTGAGCGTCAAAAGGCCCGTGCGGACTGGGATCGGTGGCTAACATCCCTGCGGCAGAGAGGGCTTCGAAGGCGGGCAAGCCCATCCGCCGCTGTCCAGCGGCGCACAACATCATGTCACAATCACCGGTCAGCAGCATATCGACGCAGATCGACAACGCGGACAGCGCGGATGCGTCGCCACTGTCGATGGCGGCCGCCCCGCCCATCACGTTGAACGATTTGGCAATCCGCGATGCGAGCGTGCTGGTACTGAAACTGCCCGTTTCATCGATCAGGGCTGGCCAATGTTTAAGCAGTACATCGGCAAACTTGTTGCCGATCGCCGTGATCGTATCAGGGGCCACATTGCGCCGCGCCAAGAGCTGTTGCAGGATCTGGCACATGTGCGGCAGACGCAGGCCCAGCTGCAGCTGGAATTGGAAGTCTCCTCCAAATTCGGTGCCGACCACCACGCCTAACCGCGCACGATCGAATTCTTTGCGATCGTATCCCGCGTCGTTCATCGCCTGGTCCGCGGCGTCCAACAACATGAACTGAAGCGGATCGGCTTGTTCGATCTGTTTCGGGGGCACCTTATGCGTCCGCCAGTCGTAGTGGAAGTCGGTAATGAATCCACCCAGCGTCTGTGGGCTGCTGTAAGGGGCAGGTTGCCCAGGCCGGTAGGCCAGGTCCGTTCGCCAGCGGTCGAGCGTGGCGTGGCTTTTCGCATCCCGCCCGCTGAGCAGCAACTCCCAGAACTCGGCGACATTGGACGCACCGGGCAGAACACATCCCATGCCAATCACGGCGACAAGATCGTTGTCCTGGCTGGGCTGCAACGAAGCGGGGGCGTTCGCGCGGCCGTCTGGTTGTTGTGGAGGGGCTTGGGTTGTGCTGATAAATTGATCCAGGACGACATGCATGTTCAGGCCACCGATCCCAAACGCATTCACCCCGGCTCGGCGCGGCTTGCCCCCTTCCGGCGCAGGCCAGGGAATCGGCGTCTGCGGGATGAAAATGGGAGCGCCCTCCCAATCGATCTTGGGATTACGCTGCTGGATATTGATGGCGGGAGGCACCGTCTCGTGTTGCATGCTGAGCACGGTCTTGATCACCCCGGCAATTCCGGCCGTTTCCAGGGAATGACCAATGTTGGCCTTGACGCTGGTGATGGGAATCTTGCGGCCGGGCGGGACCTTGTCGGACAGCAGTTCGATCAGCGTGTTCAGCTCCGTCGCATCGCCCAGCTGGGTGGCCGTGGCATGCGCCTCGATGTATTGCAGTTCGGACATTTCGATGCCCGTCCGGTAGGCCCGCTGCATGGCCTTGATTTGCCCTTCCTTGCGCGGTGCCCAGAGGCTCTTTCCTTTACCATCCGAGGAAACGCCCAGGCCGCGGACGACCGCCTGAATCGGATCGCCATCCGCGAGGGCCCGCTCGAGCGTTTTCATCACCAGGGCCACGTATCCCTCGCCGGTAATCAGGCCATCCGCATTGGCATCGAAGGGACGCGTACCGGTGGCGCTCATTGCGCGGGCCGCCGAGAAGAGGACCAGCGAGTCCCCTTTGCAGTCGGATGCGCCCCCCACGATGGCCATGTCGATGTAGCCTCGCTGGAGCGCCCTTGCCCCCAGCAGCATGGCTTGTAGCGAGGACGCGCAGGCCGAATTTATCGCGACGTAGGGTCCCGTCAATCCGAACGCCTTGGTAATCAAACCGGCGACCATGCTGGCGGCGACATCCGGCGTATCGGGCGACCGCTGCGGAAGCTGGCTGCGCACCCGGTCGACCAGTTCTTTGATCACGGCCTGTTGTTGGTCAACCGATAGCGTCTGAAAATCGTCGACCTCGCGCAAAAATTCGGCACCCTCGGCGACGCAGGTGGCGTACGTGTAATCCCCTGCCAGATGACTGCCCTGCGCGTGCCCGATATAGACGCCCGTATTTCGCAAAGAGAGGTGAAAGGGATCCATGCCTGCGTGACGACAAGCGGCGGCGGCGACTTCGCACATTAACAAGTGCGTCATGTCGGACGATTCGATCAGCGGTTCTGGGATGGGGCACGCCTGACGATCGAAGTCACGATTGGAAATGATTGCGCCCAGCCTGGAATACGTCTTACCACGTACCCCGACCTGGGGATCGTAGTACAGCTCCTGGTCCAACCGCTCGGCGGGCAACTCGACCACCGCACTGCGGCCTTCGCTGACCAGCGACCAGTATTGGTCCAGATTGTCTGCGCCGGGCAAACGACAGCCCATGCCCACGATGGCGAGCGGTATGCTGGCGGTTTGATGCAGACTTTCCATCTACGATCGTTCTTCCCAAGCTACAAGTTCAGGACTGAAAAACTGTCTCCAAGGCGCGCAAGGTCGTCGCTGCATCGGCCTCTGCGCCTTCGATGATCAGGCGACCGGTATCGATGGCCTGCCGCAGATTGCGGCGTCGCTGAATCAGTTCCGCAAACGTATCGTTGTTCAGATAGATGCCGCACGACGAAGAATCGTCGAGTCCGGGGCTGGCACCCAGCAGGCGATCGCCATGGACCTGCAATCGCCACTGCCCGCCACCTGGGCCGCTGACCTCCAGGTTCATGCTGCGGCCTGTGGCCGCGCTGGACACCGGGGAAAGCGACTCCAGCCGCGGTCGAGATTCCAAGCCGGTTGGCGGTGGTGTCGGTTCGTAAAAAGCGAAATTTTTTTGCACGGGATACGCGGCGATCCGCAACAACATGTCGTGGTCCACCATGGGGCACGGCAGGTGCGGCAGGGCACGGTCCGTATGGGTACGGTCAAATAAGGGATCGTCCCGCCAGTGCGACCGGTAGATGTCCATATACTGCCCGAACAATTGTTCCAGGTCGGCGATTTCTTTTTCACTGAGCACGCCGCTAAATTGTCGCGTGGAGTACTTCTCAACGGCTTCCTGGATCACTTCCTGGATCAATCGCACGGTTACCGGTTGCGGGTTGGTCAAATGGTAGGTGCGTCCATGCTGTGGCGGGGCAGAGACCAGATCGACGATCGCTTGAGCCAGCCAGTCGACAGGAACCAGATTTTTTCCCTCGCTGCCGCTGAGCCCCAGGAGGCGGAAAAACCGGTCGCCCATGAGACTGGTAGGCACCTTGTCGGCAATCGTGCTGGCCAGTTGCAGCGGCAGATAAAAACCGTGGGCCGACGTGGTGTAGCCGGTTTGGGAATCCCCCACGACGCTGGCCGGGCGGTAGACCGTGACCTGCTGGAGATGGTCCGCCTCCAGCACCATTTTCTCGCCGGTCAGCTTGCTCCTTTCATAAACGTTGCCGTTCTCCTGTCCCAGGTCCAGTTCGGTTTCCAAAACGCTTCCGGTCCGCAAGCCGCACACATACGCGGTCGACACGTGATGGAATTGACGCACACCCGTCCTGCGGCACAGGTCAAGCATGTTTTGAACGCCGTCGACATTGGTGCGGAACGGTTCGTGAGACCTGGGATCTTCGCGGAAGGTCATGCTGGCTGCGTTATGCAGCACGCGGTCGCAATGTTCAGTAACCCACCGCGTCGCTTGATCATCCAGTCCCAGTTGCGGTGTTGTAAGGTCGCCTTCCAACACAACAGGTCGCGGAAGCGTACGGCCCTCCAGCCGCTCCCAGCGCTGCATGACCGCTTCCACACGATCAACTGCAGGCTGTATCCGCGTGCTGCGGACCAGCACCGCCACGTGCTCTTCTTTTTCCAGCAGGTAGCGAAGAAGGTAGCCACCCACCAGACCGGTCGAGCCGGTTAACAGCAAATACCCCATCAGATTTTTCCAAAAAATATGTCCGAAAGAAGTAGACCGCCGCCTGAGGGGACACGCCTCAGGGAACACATACGCTTCAGGGAACAGGCACTGTGTTTGGGACGTGAGCCCCGTGCAAGCCGTGCGGCCCAGAAGGTCTTCCGTGAGCAGTGCACGGGGGTTTGAATCTCCGCCTTCCTTGCAAGGGACCGACGTCACCGCCGCCTGGGTTCCACTATGCTTACCGCGTCGGAAAACGTCAATTTTCTGACCCGGGCAGAAAACGGAAGATTTTCACCCCTTGTCGCCGGAGAACCTGGGCTGTGACCTCCGCTCACTGCAGGCTTCTTCCCTCCACCACCACGGATCGGCCTTATGCGGGCAAGGGGACGGCCAACAGCTGTGGTGCGGGTTGTGTTCCGACCTGGCAAACAGGCGCTGCGTGGCTTTTTTGGGGTGGGGGACGGCGTGCCGGCGCCAGCCCAATCGTCATCATCCTTGCGACCGGACGACGACTCGCACCAAACGACAAGTTGCGGATCACCCGCAGGCGACTTAGCCCCCCGGTAATCGCACACCGTTTCCCGTGGCAAGCGTCCCCGGCCCGCCGGATCTCGCCGCGGACCCCAGCCGCTGGGAAGCGATTAGAGGAAGAAATCCTGATTCGGAAGATTCAACAGCGTTCTGCCCAGATTGCGTCCTGCTTTTTCGGGGACGTTGACGTAATGCGCTCGAGCGGCGTGGACGTCCAAAAAGTAACCTGCCAGGGGATGTTCGGCAAAGATGGCTCGACCGCCGCTGGCGGTAAACAGCCGATCGATCGCCTCGACGGCCTTGCCCACAACATTGGCTGAGTCAAACCGGTACTGAACACGCAAATCGACCGGAATCCGCTCGCCGCGTTGTACCCGCTGCATCATATCGTCCAGATTCCTGTGAAGGATGACACGCATTTCATCGACCAAAGTGGTTGCACCAGCAGCGGCCATCTGCGCGGCTGGGTCCTCGGCGACGCGCGATCCGTCACCGGCGGCCACTTTGTGGGCCGTCGCCTGACAGAACGCCTTCAGGGCGCCCTGGGCCATTCCGATGGCAGACGTGGAAATGGCCCGCACCAGTACCTGGCCAAAAGGCAAACGATAAAGGGGCGCGGTATTGACCGCGTTGCCGGGGTTGTTCTGCATAAAACCGTCGATAAAACGATGCGTTCGATATTCCGGTACAAAGGCCCCGTCCACCACGATGTCCTTGCTGCCGGTCCCTTTCAATCCGATGACGTGCCAATTGTCTTCGATGCGGTAGTCTTTTCTGGGGATCAAGTAGGACCGCATGTCGGGAACGGCGCCTTCCTGCACCGGTGCGTAGCCGCCCAGCAAGACCCAATCGCAATGGTCGCATCCGCTGGAATAGGACCAGCGCCCCGAAACGCGGAAGCCCTCCTCGACACGTTCGACTTTTCCAGTTGGCGAATACGACGACGAAATCAGGACACGGGAATCATCTCCCCACACATCTTCCTGGGCCTGTTTGTCAAACAGAGCCAGGTGCCAGTTGTGTATTCCGACCACCCCCATGATCCAACCGCTTGACGGGCACGCTTCGGCCAGCGTAATTTGCACCTCGAAGAAGGTGCCGGGGTCGCTTTCCCACCCGCCGTAGGCCGCCGGTTGGAGCATGCGGAAGAAACCCGCTTGGTGGAAGTCGGCAATCGTTTCTGCGGGAATGCACCGTCGCCGCTCCGTTTCGGCGCGACGTGCTCGTAAAGCCGGCGCCAATCGTCTCGCTCGATCAAGCCATTCCGGGGGGGCTACGGCTTCCACAGGGTGAGTGGAGACAATCGTGCTCATTTTTTTCAAGCCCTGGAGGACCCCTTCGAGGCAGGGTGTCTTGGCAGCTGGCTGGGAAAGGATAACTTCAGTATGGTTTTCACCTCGCTGCAAATCAACAAGCAGCCCGCGGAACCGCGTTGCGGCCTACAATGCAAATCATGAAGATATCAGAAGTTACCACCTGGTCTGATGAATAGCTCATTCCTCCATGCCACCATCGACGGTGAGATTGCCACCTTATCCGTCCAGCGTCCCGCTTCGGACAATGCGCTGAATGGTGCCGTCGTCTGCCAGCTGGGCGAGGCTTTCCGCCAGGCGGCGGCTGACCGGGCCGTTGGTGGGATTGTGATCGGTCGTGCCGAGCAACCGTTCGTTTCGGGGGCCGACGTGCCCTTCTTTATCCGGAACATAAAGTCCGGTGACATCGACCGGATCGTCGCTTTTACAAGGATGGCTCAAGATTTACTGGGAGAAATGGATCGGTGTGCCAAGCCGGTCGTGGCGTGTATTCACGGCGCCGCCCTGGGTGCGGGGCTCGAAATGGCTTTAGCTTGTGACCGGATCGTGGTCTCGACCAGGACCACGCTGGGCCTGCCAGAGACCCGCCTGGCAATTTACCCTGGGCTCGGCGGCACTCAACGTTTGCCGCGGCGGATTGGCATCGGACTGGCCAAGTGGTTGATCTTCACAGGCGCTCGTATCCCGGCCACGGTCGCCGCGCAGATCGGCCTTGTGGACCAGGTGGTCGAACCGGATCGATTGGACCACGCCGCTCGTGATGTCGCCATGTCCTTGGCGGACGCCCGCGATAGCGGTGGCCCGGCTGCAGTGGATCTGCGGCCTGAGCACGTGGCGCTGAGAGACTTTTTCGCCAGCCACAGCGGCGAGGCGATTCAGCAAGGTCGAGCCGATACGGGTGGCGACAAACAACTGACCATGGCCGCGTGCCAGGTCGCCGCCGCCGGTTCGATTGCCATCCGGATCGCGGATTGGCTGATCGACACGGGAATGGCCCTGCCGCTGGAAGATGCCTTACAACTGGAAATCGACCACCTGATCGACGTGTTCACGACAGAGGATGCCCTGGCGGGCCTGCAGAGCGTATTGACGAAGGGTCGGGCACCAACGTTCCGTGGTCGGTAGCCGGTTTGTGACCTGTGTCCGGTCTGTGTCAGGAGGACTGTGTCGGGAAGTTTTCCATCCCTTTTCCGCCTCGCCGCCAGCAGCATGGTTTTTCACGGCCCGCGCTGGAAGGGGACCTTTTTCGGTGGCAGCTGTCCCTCAGCTACCCCCTCCGCTTGCGCACCTCAGCGGACCGGGTCTTCCCACGGGATGGTCAGCGGTGTCGCCTGGCTGGCCTGGGAAACGGCCTCCTGCGGGGCAAGGCTTTGGGGGTCGGGCCGATGCCGAGCGAAAAAACGGCCGACGGGGGTGTTCAGCAGTGCGGGGAAGACAAGCAGGTCACCCAGGAGGGCCATGACCAACAGGAGGAACATGAACCAGGCAAAGCGTTCGATGGGCAGGAAGGGGCTGAAGGCAAAGAAAAGCAGTCCCCCGCCACAAATCAGTGTCGTCTGCAACATGGCTGAGGCGCATTGCTGGTAGGCAGACTCCACGGCCTTGCTCCGGCACCCATAGCGGGCCAGTCCCCTGCGGAAGGAGACCAGGAAGTGGATCGTGTCGTCCACGGCGATACCCATGGCCGCGCTGGCGGTCATCATCACGCCGATGTCGATCGCCTGGCCGCAGAGCCCCAGGCTGCCAAAGACGACGGCGGCCGGGAAGATGTTGGGGACCATCGAGACCATGCCGGCGATCAGGCTCCGGGTAATCAGCATCATCACCAGCCCGATCAGCAGGAACGCGGTGACAAAACTGCGGATCAGGTCTTCCAGCAGTTGTTTCTGGGCCGTGTAGATCAGCGGCACCCCGCCGGTAACCACCGCGGTGGCCTGCAAACCTGTTGTCTCCTGCTCTTCCTCCAGAAACTTCGCGACCACCCCATCCAGGCGCTGGAGAAATTTGCCGTATTCCACTTTTTCATCGGTCGAGAGCCGGGCGCTGATCCGCCACAGTTCGTTTTTTTGGGGCCCGTCGAGGTACAGATAACCCAGCTGTTGGAAATCTTCCTGCTGTCGCTGGATTCGCCGAGCAGCAACGCGGCGGTGCATGATTTGTCGAGCGCCGCCGGCGGCGGGCAGCGCGGGGACAAAGGTACTGGCTGCCAGCGTGCCGCCCACATGGTCCAGCCGATCGATCCTCTCCCGCAGCCGCTCGACCGTTTCGATCCGTCTCAGCAGTTCCCGCGCGTCATCCTCTCCGCGAGGTCCCAGGTTCAGCACGACTTCCATCGGCACCAGCGGGCCAATGTGCTGCTGCAGCCACGCATAACTGCGCATCAGGTCGGATGTGGGGGGCATCAGGTCGTTCAGCTTGGTGGAAGTCCGTATGCGAGAAATTCCCAGTAAGAAAAGGGGCAGCAGCAGCAAGACAACCAGCAGCAGGCCGGTGCCATATCGCGAACTGGAAAGACGACAGAGGCCGAACCACCAGGGGTCTCCCCCGCCCCGCCGCCCTTTTGTCTGCAGACCCGCAGCGTGTTCGGCGTCCGCCGGCCGCATCCACCAGCTCATCGCCGCCGGCCACAATAACAACAGCACCCCCAGAACGATCATCACGCCAATCGACGAGAACAAACCGAACCTGCGGATGGGGATCACCTCGCTGACCATCAGCGAACCCAAACCGAAGCTGGTGGTGACGCTGGCAAGTGTCACGGGCAGCCAGCCGCGGCGCATGGCGCGGCGAAGCGCCCCGTCGACGCCCTGATGCCGCACCGCATCCAAGTAATAGTTGGCCAGGTGAATCGCCCCGGAAACACCCAGCACGTAGACCAGAACGGGCATCATCATCATGACCGCGTTCATGTTCGTTCCGGACAAAAACAAGACCGTGAGGCTGGCGGTCCAGGCCCAGACCGCAGTGAGAAAGACAATGACGATCATGCGGAAGCTGCGGAGGCTGCGCCAGGCCGCCAGTAGTCCCCACACTCCCGACATCGTGCCCATCCACAGCAAATATTGCTGGCTGGCTGCATCAATGGCCACGCTATCGACAGTCGACCCGCCCACAAAGAATTTGTCACGGTCGAAACCCAAGTTGTTCGCGACCGTGTAAGCGGCACGTACCGCCTGCTCGCGGTTTTCCATCCCCACGTGGGAAACCAAGGCCACGACACAGGTCGTCTGGCCATCGTGGCCCACCAGCCAGCCCTGCATGCGATCCAGGGCCTGGTCCCGCTCCAGACCCGCCGGCCCATCCATCAATGCACTCAGCGTCTCTCGCCCCGTAAATACCTGCCGGAACAAACGGGGGGACGACTGTCCAGCGGTGGTCAAGCGGGACTGGCGCAACTGGTGGGCAAACGCCTCCAGCCGCTGGTCCTCAAGCGTGCAGCCGGGCCAGCTGACCACCAGGATCTCTTCGGTGCCAAAGCGGTGGAAGAACCAAATCAGCTCGTCCAGGCCCTCGATATGGCGGGGCATCCAGTCCTTGATGTCGTTGCTATTGGTCAGGTAGGCCCGCAACGAGCCGTAGCCCAGCAGCGGCAGCACCAGCAAGGCGGCCAGACAGATGGCTCGACGGTAACGGCAGTAAAACAGCTCGGTCATGGATCCAGGCTCTTCCTTCCGACAGCGGCACCTTCCAAAAATCTTTCACCGCCAGCCCACCGGACGGTGCGCGTGTTTACCGCCAGCCTGACGGAACGCGGTCCCTGCTGGCCGTCCGAAATTCAGCCCGCTTGCTCAGCGGTCTCTCTCCCCCCCGCGCCACAAGGCCCGTGAAACGATCGAAGGCAACGACGGACGCCGCAGGGGCGGTGGCCAATTCGGGGCGGTCGGAAAACATGGCTGGGTGTCAACATCTGAACGCGAAAACCGCGGCAACGGTCCCTTCTGCAGGTCCCCTGACCCGGCCAGGGCGGGTCATAGCTACGGTCGTTTTGGTGAACCTCCTTAAATTTGGTTTTTTCGCGGCCTAACAGAATTTACGTTGGTGGTTTGGATTTGACTGGCGCTTATCGGAGAGCCAGGTATCGGTCGTCCCTCCCAGTCGCGGCAAACCGTCGCAGGCCACGAACTCGCGCTGCGGATGCCGGCGGATACGGCTGGCCGCCAAGCGGGGGTCATGATTCCAGAGCACCCACCATCGGCCATCGGCCACCTGACCCAGCAGTTGCGGCTTACGGCGGCGGGAGTCGAGCGGATGCGTGTCGTAGGCGGGGCACCACATGTGGCGGAGGTGAGCGGTCGAGGGGCAGATGTCGGCCAGGTAGATGGCTGCCTGGCCGCCCGACTCAAAAAGGAATGCCAGGTGGCCCCGCGTATGGCCACCGGTCAGGATGGCCTTCAGTCCCGGCAGGATCTGCTGGCCGTCCTCGACCAGGTCGAGCTGAGCGTGGCGCAAGGGGAGGATGTCCTCCAAGGCATACGCGGTTTTCAATTCGATCGCTTCCCGGGTCGCATCCTCCCATTCGATACGCCCCACCACGTGTCGTGCCTGGGGAAAGGTCAGCCGCCGGGCTCCGCCGGCATCCAGACGCGTGGCCCCTCCCACGTGATCGAAATGGAGGTGGCTGAAGAGGACCGTATCGATCTGGTCCAAAGGCATTTGCAATTCGGCCAGGCTGCGGATCAGCGGTTCGCCCTCCTCCATATCGTAAAATTTGCGTTGCAGGGCATCGTACTTGCCGCCGTATCCGGTATCGATCAACACGTTGTGTACGCCATTGCGGGCCAGCACGCAGTGGTTGGCAAAGGGTACCCGGTTTTGCGGATCGGCACGGACGACGTTGTGCCACAGCGATTTGGGTACCACGCCAAACATGACTCCGCCGTCCAGTCGGAACATGCCGCCGTTGACGGTGGTCAGTTGCCAATCTCCAAGCTGCATGGTTCCGTTTCCCGCAAGCTGCCGGCGTGCGTCCTTGTTTTCCGGGTGCGCGTCAGGCATTTTCCAGAATGGCCGCGGCATCATCGGCAATCGGCATGCCCCTCCGCAGCGGCTTGCCACTGCCGGTGCGTGGCAGAGTGGCCACGAAAAAGATCCGTTCAGGAACCTTAAAATACGTGACGCGTCTGGCGCAGTAGCGACGCAAGTCCTGTTCGCCAGGCGGCTGGGCCACGCCCGGCTTGAGCATCACCCGTGCTCGGCCCGTCTCCTCTGCTTGGGGGCTGCGGTGAGCGTAGACGGCCGCCTCCTGGACGGCCGGGTGGGACTCCAGCACCGCTTCGACCTCCTGCGGGAAATATTTCATGCCCCCCACATTGATCATTTCCTTCGAACGGCCGCGAATGAAGAGGCAGCCCTCGGAATCCAGCTCGCCAAGATCCCCCGTGGCGAACCAGCCGTCTGGCATGATCCGGTCGCGCGTCCGCCAGGGATCGTAGTAAGCGTCCAGCAGGCCTTGGCCTCGAATGTGGATCTCCTTGAGTCCTTTTCCCAGTCCGAGATCGACCAGCTTCAGGTCATAGGCAGGCAACAGCTTTCCCACGGCATCGACATGCTGGTCGGCCCACAACAGATTGATGCACGGCAGTCCGACTTCGATGATTCCGTAGGCCTGGGTCAGCGGGATGCCGAAGCGGTCGCGAAACGCCGCCGCGGTCCGGCTGGAAAGCGCGCTGGCCGTGGAGATCGCCAGCCGCAGATGGCTGAGCAGCTGTCCGCTGCGATCGGCCGCCATCAGCAGATAATGCGAGGGCGAACCGTAGATGATGGTCCCCTGGTACCTGGCCGTCGTATCGACGATGGCACTGCCCAGCCTTGTCTTCCGCGGACAGATCACCGTCGTGGCACCGAACGTCAGGTAAGCCACGATGGAGACGGCAAAGTGATACGACATGGACAGCAGCCAGATCACCCGGTCCTGGGGGCAGATTTCCATGCCATCGTTGGCCGCATGGATGCGATCCAAAATCGTTTCGTGGGAAAGAACCACGCCTTTCGAATCGCCGGTTGTTCCCGAGCTGAAGCGAATAAAGGCGGCGTTCACGTCGGCGAATCCCGCCGGATGATCTCGCAGCGGTCGCACTGGGAAGAGAAGATTATCGTCGGCCAGCTTCTGCACCGGTCCGCAGACCGCCGGATGAAACACGTTCGCCGAGACATCACGCGAGACAATGTGCTCCAGCCGTATCCGCTCGCAGAGGGCTTGCTTTTCCACGTCGGCCAACTCTACCGGTATCGGCACGACACAGGCCCCGCATCGCCACAAGGCGTAATTGACCACGATGTAGTTCAATCCGCTGGGTGCATGCAGTCCGACGCACTCGCCCGCCGAAACACCCGCCGCCGCCAATTGTGCGGCGACCTCGTCGATCATGTCGCACAGCTGGGCATAGGTGTAGACCTCATCCTGGTCGGGACAGACGACCGCGGGGTGATCCGGTTGCTGCCGGGCAGTTTGCACCAGTTTCTCGTACAGATTCACCTTCGCTGCTCGCCTGAACATTGTTTCGCGCCTCAACATTGGTGAGCCGCCGTTCCGGCGGCTTCTCCCATCTTCCAGCAGCTGCCCACCACGCGGGCCGAGGCCTGCGCGCGATGATCGGCCGAAAGGCACTTGCCCGCGGCCCACAGGTTGCTGTGACCCTTCACTTGCAGCGACCGTAAGGGAATCTCGTACTGCACCTCGGCCGGCAAATATTCCAGCTCCAAGCCACGTTGGGGATGCCAGTATTCAATCGGCCAGCTGCAGCGACAGATGCCGTCCTCAAAACGGCGACCACTGCGGATATCCTCTTCGGTCAGATAATATTCCCCCCGGATACGCCCGCCGTCGCGAACCCCCAGTTCGCCGGTCTGCGTCACGCGGGCCCCGGCAAAGTCGGTAAAGCGACGCAGGTAGGTCACCAGCTCTTCCTGGATCCGGCAAGTTTCCACATCGATCTGCCGGCGCCGTTCGGCCGATCGCCAGTCACCAGACAGGGGCACAAAAAGCTTGACGTAGACTTCGCCTTCTTCCGTACCGCTGTCCAGCCAGGCGTGTTGGCACAGCGACGGCAATTCACCACGCTGGGCCGCCAGATGTATTTGCTGTACGATCTTCAGCCCCTTGGGAAACGCCACCGCGCCCGGCTGGACTCCCCCCAAACGAAACACCACTCCGCCGGCGGCCCGCTCGTCGTCGTCCAGCACCAGTCTTCGATCCACCATGCCCACCACCTCGCCGCTACCGGTCGTGTCAATCAACGCCCGGGGACGGATCATCCTCGGACGCTGACCGCTGGTAATCTCCACCTCTGTCAACCTGCCGCCCACGGCCCGTACGCCCGTGACGCGGCTGGCGTACAACTGCAAAATGTTGTGCTCTTCATCCAGCCAGCTGCGGACGACGTTGCGGTAAACCTCCGGGCTGACCGCCAGGCACCACGTCTTGCCGATCCGCCGCTTGCGGACCTGCGGACTCGACTTGTGCAACCGCACAACCAGTTCGTCGATCAACCCGTCGTTCAGCGGCTTTCCCTGCGGGTCGTACAGGCCGGCCAGCGTGTGGATAAAGGCCTTGGCAACGGTGCCTCCCGCCATGGCTGAACTCTCGATCAGCCAGGTTCGCGATCCGCGCCGAGCGGCCGCCAGGGCGGCCGCCATCCCCGCGGCACCCGCCCCCACGACCACCACCCCGCCATCCCTACCGTCCGCCGCGACCATCGCCGCTGCTGCCTCCCGATACCCGGCCAATTGACTGTGGGCCCCACTTTTCGCCGCACCAGGGGCCCTCAACACCCGCTACCCCCAAAGGGGCGACCGGGGGGCCATAGACCCTCTATTTGCTGCAAATTTACAAAATAGTATAGATATCTCTATCTATTCATCATTCCCAGATTACTTAGAATTCCCAGCTATTTCAAGCAATTTGAACACCTTTTCGAACGAAAAAATGGCCGCCTGGCGGCCATTGGCTGTGAGGATCGGGTGCCTTGGTCCGAGTTGAATTTTTCCGCTGGGCGACAGGGGCCCGAGTTTCGCCAACGGGTCCGCCCCTCAAGGCGGCCCCTTGTTGGCGGCAGCGGAAAACGGGAACCATTCGGCCTGGCAGACCGCCGGGGGCCGGGTCGCCGACCGTGGCCGGTCGGTCGTCCGGGGGGGCAACGGACGAGCCTTTTCACGTGGCCGTCAAAGTGGCCGCAAAATTGTTGACACAACGGACAGACCGTGCCTAAGGTGGAAGTGAGTTCTTTTTCAGGCCGAAATTCGCCTCCTTGCCGGGGTGAGGAAAGTCGCCAAAACTTTCGCCGCTGGCACGAATTGCCAAAACGGGTGGCGCGTTTTGGCGACCTGAATGTTCAGCGTCGAGAAACCACTCGGGGAACTTTGAACCCAGCCAATCAGCCTGCTGTTTGATCGCCACGGGTGTGGCAGGTTCCTGGAAGACATTTGGAGAGGAAAGTCATGCTTGTACAAAACGCCTTAACCGTCGAATTCTTTGACGCCTGTCTGGATGCCGTCACGGACGCTGCCGAAGCCCGCAACAGCGACCATGCCGCGCTGGTAGGTTGTCAAGCCAGGCCAGGCGACGATTATGCCTCGAACTTCGAACAACAGCGCGACGATTTCCAGGAACTGGCGATGCGTCTGCGGGAGGGACAAGCTTCCTGGACGAACGATCCGGACGAGTCGCAAAAACATCAACTGTTGGATGATATGCGGCAGGTGTTGACGGCGATTCGGATCGCAGCTTTTGATACGGGACTGCACGGCCGGCAAGCGGGGCTTAGCGATAGCGACATCGTGGCCGAACTGGAGAAATACGCCAAGCTGGACTACCAGATTCGTGGCGAACTTTTGCCCTGGTTGAAAGCGGACCTGGGCGTTACCGAAACCAAAGCCTACTGATTTCCGCGGCAGGCCACGGCCGCCCACCCCCCCAGGCGTGACAGGTCCCCCCTTGCTCGCGCCCCTTTTCTTTTTCCGCCAGCAGGCCAGCCAGGGAGAGGCTGAGCCACCCCAAACGCGGCGGACTTGTTCTGGCTGTAATCTGTTACCCGATGGCAGTCGAGGGAAAACCTTGACGGGGTCGGGAGTCTTTTTCGCCACCGCGACCCAGTCGATCGCCTGGGCAACGCGGATATCGCGAAAAAGACTCCCGACCCCTTCCTCGACAAAAAGACAACGACGCGCCCGGATGCGATATTTTCAGCCACCGCTGGTTTCGCGCAGCTTGGCGACGTATGCATCCAGGAATGCCTCGCCTTGGGAGGGGTCAAAGCAGTGGGGGTCATAGCGGAAATGGATACTGACCTCTCCAGCGTACTTGGCCACCACGATGGCCCCGCGCGTCAGCGGACGAATCGGCGGCACGCCCCCGATGGTCTCCAGCGTCACGTTCCCGCAGACGAGGCGGCGATCACGGCGGGGCAATCGGGTCCGCCCAAAGACCCGCCCCAGGTTGCTCAGCACGATCGTGGCCATACACCGCTTGCCATCCAAAAACCTGGGCAGCATGCCGCGGATCCCACTGGCGAATCCTAGCCCGCCTAAAAAACAGAGGCTGCTGTGGTTCTCCAGAACGGACCTGGTTTCAGCTCGAATCGATTCCAGCAGTTGCTGACCGTCCACGCAATCGCGGGCACGGCGGGAGAGGAAAGCGAAACTCAGTCGGTTGGTGGCCGGCAGGGCCTGGTCCGCGGTGACCCGCAAGTTGACCGGCAAGTTGACACGCATCCAGCCACGGGCCGTGGGGTGATGCCGCCGGTTCCAGGCTTGCACGACTTGCAACAGATCGCGCAACAGCAGATCGTTGAAGGTGGCCCTGGCCGACCTGGCGATTTGGCGCAAGCGTTTTTCGACTGGGTCGTCGAGCGGGCGGGTCAGAAAACCACGTTCGTCCAGGTACGGCCAGGGAGGCTGCGCGACGCCGGCCGGGGCGGCCAAGGGCAGCGAGCGGCGGGCAAGAAACCTGGCCCAGTGGATGGCGGTCTGGCAGACGTCCCGCGGGGTGAGCCGATAGTGGGGCGTATCCTGCCCCAACAGAAAGCCGACTTCCGCACGGTGTTGCAACAGTTGTTCGTCGACCGCCGGCAGGAGCGGCCCGGCCCTACGATGGTATCGTTGGGCATATCCCAGCAAGAGGTCCTCCAGGAACCGGATTCCACCCAGCCCGTCGCAACAGGCATGATGGATCCGCAGCCGCAACCGCGTGGACGTATCGCTGACGCGGACCCACGCCCGCAGACCGCTGCCGGAGGCCAGGTCGATCGGCTGGCAAAGGTCATCCACAATCGGTTTTTCGGCCGTCGCCCAGTCGACTTCCGGCAGCGGGCAATCCCCGGTCTGCCAGGCGGGCCATTTTTGCGAATCGTCTATCCGGGCCCGCAGGAGCGGATGGCGGGCCAGGGCCGTCTGCCATGCGTCCGCAAAACACTCCTGATCCATGACGCCCGTAAATTCCAGTTCAGACGGACAAGCCGTCGGATAACCCGGCCGATCATCGCACCAGTAGTAATACTCGAAGGGTGTCAGAGGCAAAGGAAAAATCAACGCTCGGCTCCAGAGTCTGCTAATTTCCAGTCCACGGCAAGGGAAAGAAAACGGCAATCGCCAGCGACGCAAGCCCGCACACCAGGCCAGCGGCAACAGGGGGCATCGGGTCTCCCAGCCGTCCTTCGCGTCCCCCACCAGGGGGCTTGTCGAAGACAGACCGCGCCGTGACGGGACCCGCGGCGGGGATGCGGACGGCCGCCGCGGCCCGCACCGCCGGCGGGGATGCGACAAGCCTCCGGGGCGCAAGGGCTTTGCCCGCAAACTGGCTCGCAAAAAGGCGATTTCGTCGCCTTTGCCCAGCTGATGGTCCATCTGCTCCTTTTTGATTATAATCAAACTAGCTGTGTCGCGGTCTGAATCTTGTCGCCGCATTCTGACGCGCAGGCACCCTTGCCACCGGGCGCTAGGGGAGTTGGAAGACTCGAATCTTGTCGCTGCTCGACGAAGCACCCATGACAAACCGAAAAATCAGAAATCGCCCCCGGAGGCGGCAGGGCGTTTTGCGCGGCGTCGAGCCTCTGGAACCCCGCTTGCTTCTGGCAGGCGATGTCGAATTTCGCTCCTTTGACGGAACGGGCAACAACCTGGACCACAACGATTGGGGTGCCGCCAACACTCCGCTCCAACGCTTGACCACCGTCGAGTACGGCCCGGGCATGACGAACGGGTTTCCCAACCTGGCCACCCGCGTCGACTCGACCGGCCAGACGATCAACCCGCGGAGTGTCAGCAATTTGCTGTTCGACCAGGACGACTCGCATCTGAACGATCGCGGCCTGACCAGCTTTATTTTTCAGTGGGGTCAGTTCTTGGACCACGACTTGGACCTGACCGGGTCGGCGATGCCACCGACGTTTATCGGATTTACCGTGCCGGACGACGGGACGGAAACCGAACTGCCTCTGGGGACGATGATTCCCATGCTGCGCTCGAGGTTTGTCTGGGACGAGGGAGTCGCTCAGCAAATCAACCAGATCACCAGCTACATCGACGGTTCCAGCGTCTACGGCTCGGACGATGCGCGGGCCGCCAACCTGCGGGCCGGCTATGGCGGTTTCCTGCTGACAAGTGACGGCGTCAACAACCAGTCCGATGGCGAGGGACATCTTCTGCCATTCAACTTTCAGGTGGAAGGCAACTACCTGCCCAACGCCTCACCCCCCAGGACGGGGACCGGCGTGCCCCTGGATCGCGACGACCTGTTCGTGGCCGGCGACGTGCGGTCCAACGAACAACCGGGACTGACCGCTTTGCATACGCTGTTCGTGCTGGAGCACAACTATCAGGCCCGCCAGATCGCTGAGCAGCTGGGCTTGGACCAGAATGACCTGGCGGAGACCGAAGTGGACGAACTGGTCTACCAGCTGGCTCGTGCCACGGTCGGGGCCGAAATCCAGGCGATCACTTACAACGAGTTCCTCCCCGCCTTGCTGGGCCCCCAACAACTGGAGAGCTACGGCGGCTACGACAGCCAGGTCAACGCGGCCATCGCCAACATTTTTTCGACGTCGCTATACCGGGTAGGCCACACGATGCTGCCCAATGAGCTGCTGTTATTGAATGAAGATGGTACGCCCGTGCCCGACCAAGTGGTCATGGGCGCGTCGATCGCCGCTGGCCAGGTCGCGCTGGGAGAGGCTTTTTTCAATCCGGGTCTGATCACCGAAGTTGGCATTGAACCCTACTTCATGGGGCTCGCCACGCAACAAATTGAAGAAGTCGACCCGTTGATGACCGATGGCGTGCGGAATATGCTCTTCGCTCCGCCTGCCGCGATGGATCTGGGTGCCACGAATTTGCAGCGCGGCCGCGATCACGGACTGCCTGATTACAACCAGGCCCGCATCGACTTTGGGTTGGAGCCTCGGAACAATTTTGAGGAGATCTCCAGCGATCCTCACATCGTTGCCGCGCTGAAAGCTGCTTACGACGCGGCCCACGACGGCCACGGAGGCTACGATGCGATCAACAACATCGATGTCTTTGCGGCCGCGATCAGCGAAGACCATATTCCCGGCGGCAGCGTCGGCCAGCTGATCCACACCGTGCTGGTCGATCAGTTCGCGCGGTTGCGGGATGGGGACCGCTTCTATTACGAGAAGACTTTTCGTGGCTCGGCCTTGGCCGAAATCCAAAACACGCGGCTGTCCGATATCATCCGCCGCAACACGAACCTGCAGGCCGTGCAGGATGAAGTCTTTCGTGGCCAGCACGTGTTCAGTTTCCGCGGCGAGGAGGGACATGGCGGAATCCATCTGACCCTCCGGGTCCGCGGCGATCAGCTGCAGGTGGTGCGGGGCCAGTCCAACCAGATACTGGCCACCGCCAACCTGGACGAGACGGACATCGTGGTAATTTACGGAACCTCCGAAAACGATCGATTGCGCGTCGATCACAGCGTGGCGGCCGCCTTTGCCGGTTCGGTGGAAGTGCACGGCGGCGGCGGGGTCGACAGGCTGATCGTGCAGAGCACCCGCCAGGAGGCTGGAGAGATGATCGGGTCGAGCGAAATTCGCGTCGGCCCGCTGTCGGTGGTTGCCGGAAATACCGAGCAGATCGGGATCTTATCCACAGCCCCCACCGGTCCACCGTGGTTCGCCCGCGGACTAAACCTCAGCTGGGCAGCCGCCGACGCCCTGGCAGAGGACCATCTGTCGCCCCATGCCATGCATCGCAGCCTGACCACCCATTTTCCACCCGCCCGGATGCTCAGCAGCAGCACCGGCCACCTGGAGATCCCCGAGGTCCCGCTGAGTCCCGCCGAGGAAACCCGACCTGATCCGAAGGCCCTGGCCGTACGGGCGGGGGGTCGGTTGAGCCGGTGGGACCTGTTTGCCACGGGGCAGGAAGAACCGGTGGCGGGGGTGAAAGCGGCGGACGACTATTTCCAAGGGCTGGGCACCGACGGGATCTCCCGCAGCCCCTTCGGCCGCAAGCGGTAAAGGACGCGGCCGGGCCACCTGGGCTGGCCCACCCAATCGGCCCCCCCTGGAGTGGGGCGTGGGAGGTCACCGCAGCGACCTTGTCCGACCCGCCAGGAATCCTCCGTCATCGCGCGAGGCAGGGGTGACTGTCCGCTTCACCGCACGCGGTTGGCACAGCGGCTGGCAGGTCCCTGCTGGGCCCCGTGACGGTGATGGCAGTCGCAGGGCGGGCAAGCGTTGTAGGCGTGAATCCCGGGTCCATGATGGATACCCAGCCAGCGGCGGACTTTGCGGCCGGCCTCGGCGTGCTGGACCGTCACCAACAGCATGCTGACCACGAATGCCAGTGCCAACATTATGCGTTTCATTTCTAGGTTCCTTGTCATGAGGGACGTAAGCAGCGATGGTTTTTCGAGAGTGTCACGCCAGATGCCCCGCCCAGTTCTACGGGGCGGCCTGATCTGGACGGCCACCGGCTGATGGCCTCTTGTTCGTCCCGTAAAGTTTCCTGCAGGCCACTGGCCAGCCGACGCATTCATAGCCCGGCCGGTCCAATTCCCGACCCTTGGCGAGGGATCATTTAGAGCGTGCTGAGATCGGTAATGTTGTTGATGGGAAACACTCCATAGATGCCGCGGGTAAAGACCAGCTCGATAAACTCGTCGGCCACCAGGATCGGGCTCTTTGGCACAACCACGATATCGGAATCCCGGATCCAGATCTCGTCCGCCGGGCAGGGTCGTTTTCCGTACAAGGCACCCCGGATATCCAGCTTGGTGGCCATCAGGCACCAATTGGCGTCGCGGCGGAAGACGACCACTTGATTCAGATTGGCCCCCACTTTCCAGCTGCCAGCCAGGGCAAGTGCCTGCATGACCGTGGTGGGCCCTTCCAGTTCGTAACGACCCGGCCGGGCGACTTCACCCAGGACATAAACATAGCGCGGTGCCCGCGCTTCGAGAATGGGTGTCACGTCCAGGCCGCTGACCAGTTCCGCATAGCGGGCATCCACTTCGCGCTTCAGTTCGCTTAGCGTCAGACCTTGTGCCGACACCGAACCGATGCCGGGCAGCTGTACGGTTCCCTCGGGTGTGACGCGGGTAGCAGTCGCTTGGCCACCGGCGCCGAAACGCCGATCAACGGTGGCCCGCAGCTCTTCCAGCCGGGTATTTGTGTCGATTGGTGACACCGTGATGGTAGGTTCCCTGATGAGCCGCTTGTACGCCTCCTCCAGGGCCTTCCGCAATTCCTCAATGGTCCGATTTGCGGCCGGAATTTGACCGAGTTGTCCCACGGTAATCGTGCCGTCCGGCTGGATCTGCACATCTCGGTTTAATTCCGGTGCCGTGAGGGATTCGATCCGCACCTCATCGCCGACTTCCAGCCGATACGGCGTGGCGGAGGGTGTCTGGGAGAGGCGGAAGACAAAGCTGATCGAGTCGTCCACCCGGACGCGGTATTCGGGGACATGTCGCGTGCGAGCCGGTCCGACATACTCACCTTGAGCGAACACGTCAAAGGGGATGGGCCCCATCGCCTTCCAGCTCAACTCACCGCAGTAGCGTCCCCCGGCACAATGCACACCATGGATGGGCGCCGGGCCACAGAGGGCCGGCTGACTGCAGATCCCGTTTACCGGGACCACCTGGCTTGTGGGAGGGAGGAGCTCAGCAGCCGGCCTCTCGGACGGATGCGCGGCCACTGCAGGTATCGCCGGTGAGCTCAGCGGTGCGGCAATCCGCGTGACGGGAGGCGGGGGCGCCGTCTGCGCGATGGCGAGCGAAGCTGTTGAGGCCACCAGTGCCCACAAACAGAGGGTCGTCATCAGACGATTTTCAATGCCAATCCCGGCTGGCTTCGGGACAGGGACGCTCATACGCATGGTCGGTACCTTCACTCTGTCGACTTGGGGGGACTAACGAATTTCCGCGGGGGACCCGAATTTCTCTTTCACCAATCGGCCGAGTTGCTGCAGGGCCCCGCGGCCGGACTTTCCGTCCTGCCCGGCGACCGGCCCTTTGGCCTGACCAGGTTGGACGGGGGAACCTGGCACGGCGTTAGCTTGCTGATCTGGGAGGGGACTGCGGGGGGCCCCCAGCGAATCGGCCTGGCTGCGAAATTCTTCTGGAGCGACCCAATAGACCTGGCGTCCTTCATTGGCATTTTTGCCGGACTTGCGCGTATTGGCCAACAGGCGGTGATGCACCATTTTCGCCTGGTCCGCCCTTTTTCTGTCCCCCTTCATCTCGTACACCCGTGCCAGGTTGTGCCAGGTTTCCGGCTGGGAAGACAGTTTGGCCGCGTGGCTTAGCACATCCCCCGCACCATCCAGCTGACCATAATGGGCCAGCAGCACCCCCAGCTCGTTGGCCGCCGCATAATTTTTCTGATCCACCAGCAGGGCCGCCTGGTGCAGGGCAATCGCCCGGGGACCACGGATTGGCTTGTCCAGGGGGCGGCCTTGTCGTGGGGACGTCTCCAGCCGTGCCAGGCCATACAGCGCGCGCGAAGCCACCGGCTGCTGTTGGCTGGCAAAAATCAATTGTTCTTTGCCATATTGCAGATAACTTTGCATCGCCATCACGGGCGTGAGATGTTGGAAATCCAAGATCTTTTTCAGGGCCTGCGTCTGATGCGTGGCGATCAGCCTTTTTAAATCCACATCCGTCGAGAGCCGATTGTGCCCTGTCTGAAAGTCTTCGGCTTCGCGCAAGGCCACCAGACCCGCCTGCAGGGCTGTGGTGTATTGATGATTGCCGCTGGTATGGTCCAGCGCCTGGCTGACGCGGTTCAATACCACAATGAATTCCTGACGAGCCGAATGGGTGGCACCCCGGCACGCCAGATCATTGCCATAGCGGATGTGTTCGCCGCAGATGTGGCCGAGCAGTTGAAAGCGCTGCTGGGCTACCTGGGAAACATGAGGCGGCTGGCGGGGGGGTGGCTGCTGGGGGAGGACCCTCGCGGTGGCCGGCTGTTTGTCCCAATCCTGGGCAGGCGCTTTGGCCACAGACTGGTCGACCTGCTGGCGCCGATCGGCTGACTGCTCAGGCCGGGACTGGAATGATTTGGCTGGGGAATTCGCTAATCGGGCCACCTGTGGGCGAGCAAGCTGTCTGAGCGGAGCACGCGCGGTTGGCGGCGGCGCGGGTTTGGCAACAGCGGACGGGGGGGTGACGGCCAATGACGTCGAACGCTTTTGTCGCAGCAGCAGGCGTTGCTGGGGTAGCTTCGGATTGGCCAGGGTGGGGTGTCCGTGCACAGGAACGGCCTTTTTCGCAAGCAGCTTGTCGAACGGAACATCGGTCGGCGGTACAACCTGCCTGGAAGGAGGTGCAGAAGGAGGACTTTCGGGGACCCTCTTGATGGAGACCAAGCGGGAATCATCGGGACGCGGCGCGGTGGTGCTGACCGGGGGCGGGGAATGGGGATCGGCGGCCTTCAACGGTCGCTTGGCCAGATTGCTCTGAGGTTGGCCCGACGGTGCCTGCGACTTGGTCGGCTTGACAACCTGTGGGGGTGACAGCAATCGGTCAGCTGTCTGGGGTGACTTGTCCAGGGACGGCTCAGCAGCCTTCAACGGTCGCTTGGCCAGAATGCTCGGAGGTTGGCCCGACGCTGCCTGCGGCTTGGTCGGCTTGACAACCTGCGGGGGTGACAGCAACCGGTCAGCTGTCTGGGGTGACTTGTCCAGGACAAGTTCGGCGGCGGGTGCGAGGTGCCAAGTTGCTCGCGGGGATCGATCTGCTGACGTAATCGGCTGCTGTTGTGCGGACGGTTGGGGCCCTGGTTTTTGAGCGACTGGCACTGAGGCGATCGGGCCGGAGGAGGACGGCAAGCCGGGTGACTTGAGGGATAATTTCGAACCGCTGTCGTGTGGTTTGCGTAAATTCTGGGAGGGCTGCAGCGCGATACGAGTCCGCTTAGCAGCTGGGGCGACCGTGGCAACCGCACCGCGTGGCTCGGCCCGCGACCCCTGGGGCTCCTGACCGGGGACGGTCACCAATTTGTCCGCCAGCGGCGAGATGGGCATGACCCGCAGGACCGGATCAAGCCGCTCAGCAGACATTTCGGCCCTGGCCGCCCTCAGTTTCAACATGGGCTGGTTGAAGAGTGGCTCGCCACCAGGCATCACAATGGCGGAAGACGACGTCCCAGGATGGGCCGACGAACCTGGAGCGTCCGTCTTGGCAGAGGCAGCCGACAGCGCACCGATGGCAACGATGCCGAGGGTCGCCCCGAGCAGCATATAACGATCAATCACTTTGCCCATGAGTAATCGCAGGTGTGTCAAACGCGTCACAACGGATGTTGTCTCTATCCGCACTACACGACCTGAGCGTGTTATATTGATTCTGATAGAGCTTCCTTCGGACAGGCCGGGAGATATCGCTTCGCAAAAGCGGTTACATTGTCCGTTTCTAACAAATCCCCGGACAAATTATTGGCACAGCCGTTAAGCGTTAAATAATCGTTAAAAATTGACTACCTTAAGGCCGCCCAGACGGCTTTCAGCTTTGGAGCTCAGGTCAGCCGGAGGGACCAGCTGCTGGCCGTGTTTGCTCCGCTGGCTCGCCCTGCCCGCGGGCAATTTTTCCTGTTTGGCCCCCAGTGGTCGCCCAGGGGAGTCACGCCTGATTATTCGGGAAAGAGGCGGCTCCTGCCCTTGATGATGTGCCGCGTCTGCGACGGGCAGGAGGGGCTGTCGGGCAGGGGCAGCCGGAGCGAATTGGTCGTTTTGACGCGCCCCTGGGGTTTCCGGCTGCCGCTTACTGCCGTGTTATCATGCGTGCAGTGCTGGCAGTTGGAATCGCGTGAGAACTTTTCGCAAGGGCGTTCGCCAGACGAATCGAAGCCTTAGAGGTGCTGGCCGCAAACGACAAGATTTCAGCACCAGCGGAGTCCACGGTGCTATCGATCGATACGCTGGCTTCCTCGCCTCACTTGGCTGTTGTCCTTCGCCTGGCGATTTTGACGCGTCCATCGGTGGCCGGTTTTAAGCGCCTCCTGACATTCGGGACGGCCTTCGATTCACTGCCTCACAGCTTGCTCTGTCTCAGAAAAAACTCGTGCAACTCCTCCGTGTTCGCTGGATGAAGATACGTGCGGTCTGGAAACGCATCCCTAAGTAAGCTGATTTGCCGACCAAAATTTCGCATCGCGACTGACGCCCCTGGCGTACCCAGCGGGGAAATAAGTGTTCACCGACGGATTTTAAAACAGTGGCCATCCATGGCCGGTTTGACGACTGCCGTCCGCTCTGGCACGATCGGGCACGTTGGGAGCGCCGCCCCACGATACCGTTGCTGGAGAAAGATGTGGCGAATCCTGGAGAAAGATGCGGCGGAAACCCATCGGATTGAGCATGTCTGGTGGCACCTGCGCGATCCTCAGCGATCACAGGGCCACCGTCTTGGCCACTCGGCGCCAAACGCCCCTTTTTGACAATCGGCTGGAGACTCTCGGGCTGTCTCGCCACCTCCACCACGGTCCCTCATCCTTACCGCGCCTCCATCCTGACCGGCATCCCTGAAAACTCTGCTTTTTGCAGCGCGCTGATGATGGGTGTCGCCTCGGGCAGGTCGGCCAGAGTCCGGATGCTGGTCTGCCAAGGCCCATCCATCCAGCGCGAATGCGTGACTTCGGCAACTCTGCGAAATCCCAGCGGTTCCCAATTACGAATCGCGTAGCGGTTGTCGGGAATGATCAACACCACGGGGATCGTACCCGCCGGGATCAGCGTCAAGCGTGCTTCGTTGAGCTTCCGGGCCAGCCGTTTTCCACGAAACTTGGGGAAGACAAACAGATTCTTTGCCACGGCGTACCCTGGTGGGATCATCAAGCGACCCGCATACCCAAACCTGTATTCGCCCCCGCGCTGCACCCACGCGTATCCGGCCAGGCAGCCATCCACTTCGGCACAGATCCCCGCGGACCCCTCCGCCAGAAAACCGGAAAGCAACCGCGCCGTCTCGGCACTCAACTCACCAGCCTCGACCGCACGGGTCACCCGTCCGTTGGTAAGCGACACGATACCGGGATGCTGAAATGCATACCCAGAAAAATCTGGCATGACAAACACGAGCTTGGTCTGAGAACCATACGCGCGTCGCACCAATACCCGCAGCAACTGCTTTCCACTGGCCAGCGCCCCATACTGCCGAACGCGGTTATGCAGACGGCGACAGCTGCCGCCAGCGGTCACGGCAATCGTTTTGGCTAACACGGCGTTTCTCACTTGAAGATCGGGCGTACGTATCTCTGGTAGTACGGTTTGACTCGATCTCGCCAGACCAACTGATATTCCCGAAACATGGCCGAGGGCAATGAGCGGTCGCCCATCACGAAGAGATAATTGTGGCGCATCTCATGCTGGGGAGAGAAGCCCAGCTTGTAATTGTAGACGCCAGCCATGTGGTCATACTTCGTGAATCCCTCCTCAATCAACTGCCGTATCACGTAAGCAACACACACCAGTCCCGGAGAGTACCGCTGCCAAGCGGGATCGTAGTTAGTATTCCAGTCGTAGTATGTGCGGCCCTGAATAACCCCAATACGATAAGCGATCATCGTCTCACCGGCCCGCAGGACAAAAAGCATCATTTGGCCTCTGGAAAAAAGCTGGGAATGGGTCTCTTTGACGCACTCCATGTAGGCATCCGAACGTTGGGGACGATCTTTCCTGCCACGGACATCGATCATTTCACGAATTTTGTCGAACCATTGAAGGTAGCCCTCTCGATCTCGGATGACCTCTAAAGTCACGTCATGTTCCGTCTCCAGCGTGCGGATCTTCTTCCGCATCATCTTGCGGCGATGCTGGCTGAGATGACCGAGGTAGTCATCCCAACTAGGGGCGCGGATATCGGCCACAATGTTGCCAACCAGCCTTTTTGACGCACATTTTTTTCGCGCCAAAAAGGCATAAAGGGCCGAATGGTCGTTGACCG
>JABAOH010116158.1_pt1 | contig 28310 bp, 26 predicted proteins | sample 7062181 | NCBI WGS metagenome assembly JABAOH01 (sample SAMN14538630, study PRJNA623070) | marine sediment metagenome | biome: marine biome [ENVO:00000428]; feature: marine pelagic biome [ENVO:01000023]; material: deep marine sediment [ENVO:00002113]; isolation source: pool of 5 deep marine...
CTTCCTAAAAGTCGAATCAAAAAAACGGTGATGTGCACGTATGCCGGGTGGCAGCCATCGCCCCGGAATCCGGCTCTTTCTGTCCTGCTGTGCGGCGTGCCCCGCCCGCGGCGGTTTTGTGCAGGTGCGAACATTGACTTGCCGCACGAACAGGCGTAAGTCACACGCTGTCCGTTGTGGCGCCCGCCGCAGAGAAACCGGAGCCGAAGATGAGCGAGCGCTCAAGGCCACTGTCACCGCACCTTCAGGTTTACAGTTTCCAGTGGCCCATGCTGTTGTCCATCACCCACCGGTTCACCGGGGTGGGACTGGCCGGCGGCGCGATCGTGCTGGTGTGGTGGCTGATCGCATTGGCGATCGGGCCGGAGTATTTCGCGTTTGCACAGACGATCCTGGGCAGCTGGATCGGCCGCTTGCTGCTGCTCGGCTGGACCTGGGCGACGTTCTATCACCTGTGCAACGGCATCCGTCACCTGTGCTGGGATGCCGGCTGGGGTTTCGAGATCCGGACCGCGTGGACGACGGGCATGATCGTGGTGGTCGTTTCCGTTCTGCTCACCGTGGCTGCGTGGCTGGTCGCATACGCTGCAAGGGGAGGCTGAGACGATGTCGGTACGCACGCCACTGGCCCGTGCACGCGGCCTGGGTGCGGCGCATGGCGGGACCCATCACTGGTGGACCCAGCGCGCCACCGCCGTCGTCATGGTGCCGCTGGTTCTCTGGTTCGCGTTCTCGCTGGCGGCGCTCGGGCCGGCCGACCATGCCACCGCCTCGGCGTGGCTGGCGCACCCCGTCAACGCCGTCCTGGCGCTGGTGCTGATCGCCGCCATGTTCCACCATCTGCATCTCGGCCTGCAGGTGGTCGTCGAGGACTACGTGCATTCGCGCTGGGTCAAGTTTGCCACCCTCATCCTTCAGAAGTTTATTACCATCATATTCGGTTTCGGGGCCGCGTTCGCCGTCCTGAAGATCGCCCTAACCTGACCCGAGGCAGAAAGACGCCATGCGCAAGGCCTATCCGATCACCGAGCATGTCTACGATGTCATCGTCGTCGGCGCCGGAGGCGCCGGCCTGCGCGCCACCTTCGGCATGGCGCAGAAGGGCCTGAAGACGGCCTGCATCACCAAGGTGTTCCCGACGCGCAGCCACACGGTCGCCGCCCAGGGCGGCATCTCCGCCGCGCTGGGCAATATGGGCGAGGACGACTGGCGCTGGCACATGTACGACACGGTCAAGGGGTCGGACTGGCTCGGCGACCAGGATGCGATCGAATACATGTGCCGGGAAGCGGTGCCGGCGATCATCGAGCTGGAGCACTACGGGGTGCCGTTCAGCCGGACCGCCGACGGCCGCATCTACCAGCGCGCCTTCGGCGGCATGACGACGCGCTACGGCGAGGGCACGGCGCAGCGCACCTGCGCCGCGGCGGACCGGACCGGCCACGCCATCCTGCACACGCTCTACCAGCAGTCGCTGCGCCACAATGCGGAATTCTTCGTCGAGTTCTTCGCGATCGACCTGATCATGGACGATGACGGCGCCTGCTGCGGCGTCATCGCCTGGAACCTGGACGACGGGTCGATCCACCGGTTCCACGGCAAGATGACCGTGCTGGCGACCGGCGGCTACGGGCGCGCCTATTTCTCGTGCACCTCGGCCCACACCTGCACCGGCGACGGCGGCGGCATGGTGCTGCGCGCCGGCCTGCCGCTGCAGGACATGGAATTCGTGCAGTTCCATCCCACCGGCATCTACGGCGCCGGCTGCCTGATCACCGAGGGCGTGCGCGGCGAGGGCGGCTACCTGACCAACTCCGAGGGCGAGCGCTTCATGGAGCGCTATGCGCCGTCGGCCAAGGACCTGGCCAGCCGCGACGTGGTCAGCCGCTCCATGACCATCGAGATCCGCGAAGGCCGCGGCGTCGGGGCCGGCAAGGACCACATCCACCTGCATCTGGAGCACCTCGACCCCGCCGTTATCAACGAGCGGCTGCCCGGCATCTCGGAGACGGCGCGCATCTTCGCCGGCGTCGACGTGACGCGCGAGCCGATCCCGGTGATCCCGACCTGCCACTACAACATGGGCGGGATCCCGACCAATTATCACGGCGAGGTCGTCCTGCCGCGGGACGGCAATCCGGATGCCGTGGTGCCCGGCCTGATGGCGATCGGTGAGGCGGCCTGCGTCTCCGTCCATGGCGCCAACCGGCTCGGCTCCAACTCGCTGCTCGACCTGGTCGTGTTCGGGCGCGCCGCGGCCAATCGCTGCGCCGAGATCATCCACCCGGACGAGCCGCCCCGGCCGCTGCCCAACGCTTCGGAGGATAAGGCGCTGTACCGGTTCGACCAGCTGCGCCATGCGGCCGGCGCGACGCCGACGGCGGAGCTGCGGCTCGACATGCAGCGGGCGATGCAGAGCAACTGCGCCGTGTTCCGGACCGGCGAGGTGCTGCAGGAAGGCGTCGAGATGATCGACCAGCTGTGGAAGCGGCGCGGCGATATCGGCGTTACGGACCGCTCCATGATCTGGAACTCCGATCTCGTCGAGACGCTGGAACTCGACAATCTCCTGTTCCAGGCCAAGGTGACGATGGAGTCGGCGAAGAATCGGGAAGAATCGCGCGGCGCGCATGCACGCGAGGATTTTCCCGACCGCGACGACGAGAACTGGCTCAAGCACACCATCGCGTGGTGCGGCGAGGACGGCAAGATCACCATCGACTACCGGCCCGTGCACATGCACACGCTCACCAACGAGATCCAGCCCTTCCCGCCGAAGGCGCGGGTTTACTGACGCGGGTGGCGGTCGCGGGCATTGGCGATGGCATCTTGCGCCGGATATTCGGGAACGCCGCTTGCCAAGAAACTCGGCCTGAAGGCCGGGCAGACGGTGGCCTTCGTCGGTTTGCCCGAAAGCCTGTCGCGCCTGGCCGAAGCGGAGGACTTCGCCGTCGTCGAGCGGTTGCCGGGCTGGTCGGTGCCGCCCGCCGCAGCCGGCAGGTACGACTTGATTCACGCGTTCACGCGCTCGGCCGCGGAGCTGGCGGCGGGCCTGCCGGCCCTGCGGGCGGCGCTGCGCCAGGACGGCATGCTCTGGGTCTCCTGGCCGAAGAGGGCTGCGAAGGTGGCGACCGATGTCACCGAGGATTTGGTGCGCGACGTGGCGCTGCGCAGCGCGCTCGTGGATGTCAAGGTTTGCGCCGTCGACGAGGTCTGGTCAGGTCTCAAGCTCGTGATCCCGAAGGATCGCCGCAGGGTGAACGGTCAAAACTAGGAGAACAGGCGCAATGGTGGAATTCGCGCTGCCCAAGGATTCGAGAATTCGCAAGGGCAAGACCTGGCCCGCACCGGAAGGGGCGAAGCGCGTCCGGACCTTCCGGATTTACCGCTGGTCGCCCGACGCGGACGAAAACCCGCGGCTGGACAGGTTCGAGATCGACCTCGACTCCTGCGGGCCGATGGTGCTCGACGCGCTGATCAAGATCAAGAACGAGATCGATCCCACGCTGACCTTCCGGCGCTCCTGCCGCGAAGGGATCTGCGGCTCCTGCGCCATGAACATCGACGGCACCAACACGCTCGCCTGCACCAAGTACATCGACGACGTGAAGGGCGACGTGAAGATCTATCCGTTGCCGCACATGAAGGTGGTCAAGGATCTGGTGCCGGACATGAACGATGCCTATGCGCAGCTCACCTCGATCGAGCCCTGGCTGAAGGCCGACACCCCGCCGCCGGACCGCGAGCGTCTGCAGTCGCCGACCGACCGCAAAAAGCTGGACGGGCTGTATGAATGTATCCTGTGCTTCTCCTGCACGACGGCGTGCCCCAGCTACTGGTGGAACGGCGACCGCTATCTCGGCCCCGCCGTCCTGCTGCAGGCCTACCGCTGGATCGCCGACACGCGCGACGAGCGGACGGGCGAGCGGCTCGATCAGCTCGAGGATCCGTTCCGGCTGTATCGCTGCCACACCATCTTCAACTGCACCAAGACCTGCCCCAAGGGCCTGAATCCGGCGCAGGCGATCGCCGAGATCAAGAAACTGATGGTGCTGCGCCAGGGCTAGCGGGAATGCCTGCGGTCACATGGTGATGGCAACGCCGGCCACGCGCCTGTGCGGTGTCGAACGGCCGATCTTTCAGGCCGGTATGGGCGGCGTCGCCGGGCCGGAGCTCGCCGCTGCCGTCAGCGCCGCCGGCGGTCTCGGCCATCTCGGCGGCATCAGGTTGCCGGCACGGGAGCTGCGCGAGCGCATCCGTCGGACACGCGGCATGACCGATCGTCCCTTTGGCGTGAACCTGGTGCCGCGCGGGGGCGGGCCGGACGGCTTCACATCCCAGGTCGATACCGTAATCGCGGAACGGCCGTCGGTGCTGTCGCTGTTCTGGGGCGAATTTGCGGACATTGTGTCGCGGGCACGGAACGCCGGCATCATCACGATGATCCAGGTCGGTTCGGTCGCCGAAGCGGAACACGCGGCAGAGGCCGGCGCCGACATCGTCATCGCGCAGGGCGTCGAGGCGGGTGGCCATGGGCGCGGGACGACCGGCCTGATGGCTCTGCTGCCGGCCGTGATCCGGGCGGTTGCGCCGATCCCTGTGCTGGCCGCCGGGGGGCTGGTCGACGCCGCGGCGGTCGCCGCCGTCATGGGGCTGGGCGCCGCCGGCGCATGGGTCGGCACGCGCTTCGTTGCCAGCACCGAATCGCTGGCCCACGACATCTACAAGCAGCGGCTGATCGATGCCGGGCCGGACGACACGCGACGGGAGCGGTTTTATTCCTATGGCTGGGGACTCGGTGCGCCGTACCGCATCCTGCCGCCGAAGTCCCGTTGGACCATGCGCCGTCTCGTTGCCGGCGGCCCGCGGCAGGTCGATCCCGACGCGTGGGCGCGCGGCATCAAGGCCTATGCGGGTCAGGGGGTCGGGGGCATCGACTCGATCCTCCCGGCAGGCGATATTGTCCGAAGCCTGAGCGCGCCGGTGGCATGAACGAACGCGGCCCCGGCGTGTTGCGCCCGCAACGCTGACCCGCTACCCGGAGCCCCGGCCATGTATGTGCCCAAACACTTCGCCGTCACCCAGCGCGACGCCCTCGACCGGGTGATCCGCGAGAACCCGTTCGGGCTGCTCGTCGGCGCACTCGATGGCGCGCCCTTTGCCACGCACCTGCCGTTCCTGCTGGACGGCGACCGGCTGCTGGCGCATGTCGCGCGCGGCAATCCGCACTGGCAAGCCATCGACGGCACGACGGAAATGCTGGCGGTATTTTCCGGCCCGCACGCCTATATCTCGCCACGGTGGTATGCCGACGGCCCCGCAGTGCCGACCTGGAACTACGTGGCGGTGCACATCTACGGGGCACCGCGCCTGATAGCGGACGCAACGTCCGTGCGTGCGTTGCTCGACAGCCTGGTGGGCGAATACGAGGCCGGCGCCTGGGCGCTTGACGGGCAGGACGCCGGTTTCGTCAGCCGCATGATTCGCGGGATTGTTGTATTTGAGTTGCCAATCACGCGGATTGAAGGCAAATTCAAGTTGAGTCAGAACCGCCCGGCGGAAGACCGGCGCCGGGTGACAGCTGAATTAGCGGCATCGGGGGGTGAGGCCGACCATCGGTTGTTGAGATATATGGTGAATTATTCCGGCGGTGATTGACCTTGCGCCGCCATGGGGCAGCGGCTAGGGTCCGCGCGCATTTGAGCGCGGCGCCGGGGCAGGGATGAGTGACACGGCACGGGAACGGGACGATCCCCGCGTCAAGACCCGCATCCGCACGACACGGGTGGCGGCGGCCGTCGTCGTGCTGGGCCTGCTCTTCGTCGCCCCCGTGTGGGGGCGTCACGGGCTGGTCGCCGAGATCCTGCGCTGGGCCGGGTATCTGGCGCTGATCATCGGCGTCATGGGCCGGGTCTGGTGTGCCGCCTATATCGGCGGGCGCAAGGGCCAGATCATCGTCGATGTCGGCCCCTATTCGATGACCCGCAATCCCCTGTATGTCTTCAGCTTCGTCGGGCTCGCGGGAATCGGGCTCGTCTCGGGAATGCTGCTGGTGACCGCGCTCCTGGCGTTGGCCTTCGCCATCTATTACCGGGGTGTCGTGGCCGGGGAGGAGCGGTTCCTTCTCGACCGGCACCCGCAGGAGTTCCGGGATTACGTGCAGCGGGTGCCGCGCTGGGTTCCGCGGCCCGGTCTCTACCGCGAGGCCGGCGAGCCGATGGGCCTGCCGCGCAACGTCCTGATCACGATCCGCGAAAGCTCGGTCTTCTTCCTGGCCCTGCCGCTGTTCGCGCTGATCGGCTGGCTCCAGGACTCCGGGGTCCTGCCGGTTCTGATCCGTCTGCCTTGACGCCATACGAGAAGAGAGGGAAGAAACCGATGAATTACCACTCGATGCTTGCCGAGCGCGCTGCTGCCGGCCGGCCGGTGCGGGTCGGCCTGATCGGCAGCGGCAAGTTCGGCTCCATGTTCCTGACGCAGGCGCGCCACGTCGACGGGCTGCACGTCCTGGGCATCGCCGATCTGGCGCCGGAGCGGGCGCGCGCCAACCTGCAGCGCATCGGCTGGGAGAAGGCGCGCTATGACGCGGGCTCGATGGCATCGGCGCTCAAGGACGGTACGACCTATATCACCGACGACGCCGAGGCGCTGGTCGCGGCGGACGGGCTGGAGGTCGTCATCGATGCGACGGGCGACCCCGCCGCCGGCATTCGCCATGTCGCCCTCGCCTGCCGGCACAAGCGTCATATCGTGATGGTCAACGTCGAGGCCGACGCGCTGGCCGGACCGCTGCTCGCGCGGCAGGCGCGCGAGGCCGGCATCGTCTATTCGCTGGCCTATGGCGACCAGCCGGCGCTGATCGCCGAGCAGGTCGACTGGGCGCGGACCTGCGGCTTCGAGGTCGTGGCCGCCGGCAAGGGCACGAAATATCTGCCCGAATACCATGCCTCGACCGACCGGACGGTCTGGGACTTCTACGGCATCAGTGCCGAGCGGGCGGCGCTCGGCGGCATGAACGCCAAGATGTTCAACTCGTTCCTCGACGGCACCAAGTCCGGCATCGAAATGGCGGCCGTCGCCAACGCGTGCGGGCTGGACTGTGCGGCCGCCGGCCTGTCGTTTCCGCCGGTGGGCACCGACCGGCTGGCCGCCGTGCTCAAGCCGAAGGCCGATGGCGGTGTCCTCGATCATCGCGGCATGGTCGAGGTGATCTCCTGCCTCAACCGCGACGGCACGCCGGTCGAGCGCGACCTGCGCTGGGGTGTCTACATCACCTTCGCGGCGCGCGACGACTACGCTGCCCGCTGTTTCGCCGAATACGGCCTGGTGACCGACGACTCGGGCATCTACACCGCGATGTACAAGCCCTGGCACCTGATCGGCCTCGAGCTGGCGGTCTCGGTGTCCAGCGCGGCGCTGCGCGGCGAGCCGACGGGCGCTCCGAGGGGCTGGAACGGCGATGTCGTCGCCGTTGCCAAGCGGGATCTGGCCGCCGGCGAGACGCTGGACGGCGAGGGCGGGTCGACGGTCTGGGGCCGCCTGATGCCGGCCGCGGACAGCCTCGCCCTCGGCGGCCTGCCGATCGGCCTGTCGCACGACGTCCGGCTCAAGACGGCGATCAGGACTGGACAGCCGGTGTGCTGGCAGGACGTGATAATCGATGAGACGGACCAGGCCGTAATGGCACGTCGCGAAATGGAGGCGGTCTTCGCGGCGAAGGCCCGCGCCGCGGAATGACTGGCATCGCCATTGTTACCGGCGGCGGGCGCGGCATCGGCGCGGGCATTGCGCGCAAGCTTGGCCGTCGCGGCTACGACGTCGCGATAACCTACCTGCGCAATGCAGACGCCGCCGCCGGAGTCGTGAAGGACATCGAGGCAGGCGGGCACCGCGGCCTGGCGGTGCAGGCGGATAACGGCGTCGAGTCGGAGATCGTACGGCTGTTCGAGACCGTCGACGAAATTCTCGGTCGGCCGACGGTGCTGATCAACAATGCCGGTATCGTCGGTGGCGTCAGCCGGCTGGAATCGTTGAGCGGCGAGCTCGCCAGCCGCGTCTTTGCCGTGAATATCGTGGGGGCGATGCTATGCGCCCGCGAGGCGGTGCGCCGCATGTCGACTTCATACGGCGCCCGCGGCGGGCGCATCGTCAACATTTCCTCCGTTGCCACAAGGGACGGGCGTCCCGGCGAATGGATCCATTACGCCGCCAGCAAGGGCGCCATGGACGTGTTCACCGTCGGGCTGGCAAAGGAGGTCGCGCAGGAAGGCGTGCGCGTCAACGCCGTTGCGCCTGGGGTGGTGGATACCGACCTGCACGCGGATGCCGGCATGCCGGGCCGCGTCGCGCGCCTCACGCCGGGCATGCCCCTGAAGCGGGCCGCCCTGGTGGAGGAGGTTGCGCAGACCGTCGCATGGGTGGTCTGCGATGCGCCCGATTACCTCTCGGGCGCCGTCGTGCCGGTCTCGGNNTCCCCCGCCCTGCCATCCACAGTGTACGATGTCGTTGGGTGGCCGGCTGGGGGAGCGGGCCGGCGCCGATTCCACGTAACTAAATAATGTGCTAGGCAACGCAGCCGTGACCGACGGACCGCTGTTTGCATACCGGGCCCTTGTGGCCGACGGCACGCTGGAGCCCGACCCGATCCAGGAGCTGGCGGCGGAAAAGCTGCAGTCGTTGTGCCGCGCCCTGAAGTCCTATGATCCCGGGGCCGGCCTGTTCGCCTGGAAGGCGGTGCTCGGCCTGGCGCGGCGCCGCGAGGACCCGCCGCAGGGACTGTATCTCTACGGGCCGGTCGGGCGCGGCAAGTCGATGCTGATGGATCTGTTCGTCGCCGGCGTGCCGCTCACGCGCAAGCGCCGCGTCCATTTCCACCGCTTCATGATCGAGGTTCACGAGGCGCTGCACCGCTGGCGCAAGGACCAGAAACAGTCGGGCGAGCGCGAGGATCCGATCGACCTCGTGGCCGCGGACATCGCACGGGAGATCTGGCTGCTCTGCTTCGACGAGCTCGAGGTGCGCGACATCGCCGACGCGATGATCCTCGGCCGGCTGTTCGAGGCCCTGTTCGCGCGCGGCGTCGTCATGGTCTGCACCACCAATACGCCGCCGGACGAGCTGTACCGGGGTGGCCTGCAGCGCGAGCTGTTCCTGCCGTTCATCGAGATCATCAAGCGCCGGCTCGATGTGCTGGAGCTGAGCGCGCACAAGGACTACCGGCAGGCGCGGCTGGCCGGCCGCGAGATCTGGCTGACGCCGCTGGACGACTCGGCCACGGCGGCGCTCGACCATATCTTCGACGACCTTGCCGACGGTGCCGGGGCGGCGCCTGAAGAACTGACCGTCAAGGGCCGCACGGTCACCGTGCCGCTGGCCGCGCGCGGCGTCGCGCGCTTCCATTTCGACCAGCTGTGCCGCGCCGCGCTCGGGGCCGAGGACTACCTCGCCATCGCCGGGCGCTACCACACCGTCGTGCTCGACGGCGTGCCGGCGATGGACCAGGCCATGCGCAACGAGGCGCGCCGCTTCATCACCCTCATCGACGTCTTGTACGAGAACCGGGTGCGCCTCGCCGCCTCGGCCGCCACCGCGCCGGAAGACCTCGTCACAGCGGACAGCCACGCCGCCGAATACCGCCGCACCGCCAGCCGCCTCGCCGAGATGCGCTCCCATGCCTGGGTGACGGCGGAGCGGGCGGCAAAAGGCTGAATTCGTCTCAAATTGCGCGTTTAACGGAACCTTAGGCCGAAACCTGCAACCTTGTGGGCCATAGTGTGGGCGCAGAGAAATCGCGCGCCCGTTCCGCAGGGGGAGAATCGGATCGATGGCACCCGCGTATCACCTGTTGATGCCGTTCAAGGGCCGAGGTCGCCTGAGCGCAATCGTCGCCGGCATTACGGTAGGGGGCTTGCTCGCCTGGACATACATTCTCGCCGACCTCGATCTTTCTCGGCACGTTAACCTGGCCATCCTCGGGTCGCTCATGTTCGTCTTTGTGGGCCGGGAGGCGATACCTTTGCTCAATCCCGGCCTGTCCAAGAGCAGCGGCCTGACCATCGACTCGGCGGGTCTCGGGCTGGCGCGCCGTGGGAAGACGGCCAGTTGGCGGTGGGACGAAATTTCCGATATCCGGCTTCGCAGCCGTTTTCATCCGGCGGGCATGTTCTATGGCCGCTTCATCACCATCCGCGCACCCGCGGACGCACGCCGCAAGGTCGCGAATTCCTGGATGGAACGACTGTTCGCGCTGGGACGGTTCGTCGTCATTGCGGACGATTTTCCAACCCGCGCCGACGAGATCTACCGTCAGATCGAACATTACCGCAGCGGCGCGTCTGGCGGCACGACGGCCAAGCGGCAGCCAGAACCGGTCTGGAGTTTCCGCAAGGACCGCAAGCAGCCCAAACTTCTTCGGCTTTTCTTCGTCGTCGTCGGCCCATTCCTCGGCGTTGTATTGGCCATGGCGCTGGTGGGCCACCTGCCGGAGACCCTCGGGGAGTTCCTGGAGTCTCCGCTGTTGATTGGTTTCGGGATCGGCATCGGCGGGATGATGCCCTGGATAATCCTGATTCAGTACCGATGGGAATCGCGACAGGACAACATGCTGGCCGTGAGCGCCGGCGGCCTCGCGACCAGAGATAAGATGCAGCGGCAGCTGTGGCTGTGGCGTGACATCCTGGACATGCGCGTGCAGCATTCCGTCAGTCGGGGAGACGGCGGCGCCACGGCGCAGATCATCAGCTTCCGGGCGACCCACGACGGCTCGGCGCCGGGCAAGAAACCCGAGGAGGGCAAACCCTTCGTCCCGGTTTCCTGTTCGGTCGAGGATTTCTACGAAATGCCCGTCGACGAAATCGCCCGCCGATCCCGCGCCTGGTGGGACTGGAACCACGAGGTGTTCGGCCCGGCCATGCTTGCTGTCACCGACGCGGCAGCGCACGAGGGAAAGATCGCATTCCGTCGCCTGGCCGGGTATGCCAAGGGGCGCGGCAGTCCGCTTGACCTTGTCCTGTCCTTCGCCTTCGTGACGCCGATGCTGGTGTGGCTCGGCGTGCTGGTCTGGATGATCCGGGCCGACGTCCATCCGCCCGACTGGCTCGACCTTCCCGACTGGCTCGACAGGATCGACAGTCTCCTGATCACGATGGTTCCGCTGATGGCGTACCTTGCTCTGCTGGCGCCCTCGCTGAACCGGCTGGAGCTCGACGATGCGGGGATGCTGAGCGTCTGTTATGCGCGCAAGCGGCGCTGGTCCTGGCGCGAGCTGGGCCCGGCGGAGCTGCGGCGCGTGCGCAGCAAGTGGTCGGCCAAGCAGCGGTCGGTCTTGACCTTCGAGGCGCCGGCGAACGGCCTCGGATCGGCCTTCCTGCGCTGGGCCTTCAACATCGACAACCGGCGGCTGGCGGTGATCGAAGACATCTACGATTCCCCGCTGGACGAGATCGCCGAGACGCTGAATGCGCGCCGGCGGGCCTCCGGGCGCGTCCCGCGCGGCTGAGGGCACGGGCGAACTCATGCCGAAGCTCTTCTATCCGTTCGATGCCCCCGCGTTCTGGATGCGCGTCGGCACCACCTCCATGCTGGCAGGCCTGGCGGTCATTGTCGGCCTGATCGCCTTGACGGCAAATCTGGAGCTGCCGCACGAAATCTGGAGCGGGCTCGCCATTCCGCCGATGCTCCTGCTCCTGATCTGGGAAATCGCCCTGCCGTTGTTCGTGCGCCAGCGCCTCGACGTCGGTCTCCGGCTCGACGCACATGGACTCGCCCGCGTCATCGCCGGCCGTGAGGAATCCTGGAGCTGGGCCGAGGTATCGGACTTCCGGCTGCACAGCGGGTGGCACCCGATGCGCCTCGTCATCGGGCGCAGCATCACGTTTCGCGCGCGCCGTCCTGCCCGCCGGTCCCGGCTGGCCGCGCTCTTGAACCGGATCATGTTCGGTGGCCGCAACATCGCGTTCGGCAACAACTACGTGGTCGTGTCCGAGGAACTTGCCGACCGGCTCAACCGCTACCGCGACATGGCGACCGGCGCGGCGTCGAAGCCGGTGCAAGACGGATCGGTCCGAACGCCGGAGCCGGCCCTGTTCTCGGCCCGTGACGCGCTCGACGCGGGCAAGCGGTCGAAGGCTGTCCTGATCCTGCTGGGAATGACCGTGGCGAGCACGGCGGTGATGCTGGGCTTCGTGCTGTGGGCGGATGACGTCCTCCCGTCATCGCTCCAGGAGTTTTTGGATAACGAGCGCATCATGGCGATGCTGCTCCCCGCATTTCTGCTTCTGACGCAAGGTCTGTCTCAGCATTTCTGGCAATCGTCCCCGGCCACCAACCTGATCCTGGCGGGTGCCGGCGGGCTGCACCGACGCAATGGTCTGGACCGCAAGCACTGGCGCTGGGACGAAATCGCCGATGTCGCGGTCAAGGCGGCACCGCCGGCGGAGAAGGACCGCGCGCCCAGCGAGTCCGTCGTCTTTACCGCGGATCACGATGGCAGCAAGCCGGGAAAACCGACAGCTGACACCGACGCCGGCGCGCCGGTGACCGCACTCGACGATATCTATGACGCGCCGGTCCGCGACATCGCACGGCAGCTTGAAACATGGGCCGAATGGGGACAGGCGCATGCCGGCCCGGTCACGCCTGACGCGGTTGTCGAAGCCGCGGCGCGGCCCCCCGCCTCCGCGATTCGCTACCAGCGGCAGGCCGGCCGCCACTGGGGAGCCTTCCGGACCCCGGCGATGCTTGCCTTCTGGATGATCCAGTTGGCCGACGTGGCCATGCTGTTTTTTTTCATCCTGCTCGCTCGCAGAAGTGAGGTGGATCCAGTCCTGTTCTTTTTCGTGCTGGCTGTGTTGGTGCTCACGATGATCGGCAGCTTCGTCGTTGTCTTCCTCGCCGTCGGCGGCAGCTTCAATTACCTGGAGGTGGGGCCGGCCAGTCTCGTCTACCGGCGGCTCGGCTGGCGCCAGCGCTACGGCTGGCACGAGGTCGCCCCCTTCGAGCTGCATTCGGCGCGGCTGCGCTGGAGCAGCGCGCAGCGGTCGATCGTTCTCTTTGCGGCGCCGCGCGACGACCGGATTTCCCGCTATGTGCGCTGGGCGTACCGCATCGGCGGCGTGCAGCCCCGGGTCGTGATCGAGGACGTCTACGATATCGCGGCGTCCGAGATCCTCGCCGTCCTGGAGCAACACCGCAGGCAGGGCGGCCGCATCTCCCGGCGGCCGGCCGCCTAGCGCCCCGGCCCGGAACGCCCGTTCCGCCGCATTTCTCCTTGCCCTTGACGGCCGATTCGCGCTAGGAACCGCCTGTCTTTTCGGCAGTGCAGCATGCTCGCCGGATGTGCCGTCCGGAACGCGGCGCTGCCGCCCGAACCCACACCGCTCGCAGGACAGGGAATCCCATGGCACGCAGCAAGATCGGACTGGTCGGCGCCGGCAATATCGGCGGCACGCTCGCGCTGCTCGCCGGGCTCAAGGAGCTCGGCGACATCGCGCTCATCGACATCATGGAGGGCATCCCGGAGGGCAAGGCGCTGGACATCGCCGAGGGCTCGCCGGTCGAGGGCTACGATGCCGCGGTCACCGGCGGCAGCGACTACGCGGCGCTCAGGGGCGCCGACGTGGTCATCGTCACCGCCGGCGTCGCCCGCAAGCCGGGGATGAGCCGCGACGATCTGATCGGCATCAACACCGGGGTCATGCAGCAGGTCGGCGCCGGCATCAAGGCGAACGCGCCGGACGCCTTCGTCATCTGCATCACCAACCCGCTCGACGCCATGGTCGGCGTGCTGCGCGACGCCTGCGGCCTGCCGCACAACCAGGTGGTCGGCATGGCCGGCGTGCTCGACAGCGCCCGCTTCCGCTATTTCCTGGCGGAGGAGTTCGGGGTCTCGGTCGAGGACGTCACCGCCTTCGTGCTCGGCGGCCACGGCGACACCATGGTGCCGCTGCCGCGCTATTCGACGGTCGCCGGCATCCCGGTGCCGGACCTCATCGCCATGGGCTGGTCCACACAAGACAGAATCGACGCCATCATCCAGCGCGCGCGCGACGGCGGCGCCGAGATCGTCGCCCTGCTGAAGACCGGCTCGGCCTTCTACGCGCCGGCCTCGGCGGCGATCCAGATGGCCGAGGCGTATCTGAAGGACAAGAAGCGGGTCCTGCCCTGCGCGGCGTGGTGCGACGGCGTCTACGGCCTCGACGGCCTGTATGTCGGCGTGCCGGCGGTGATCGGCGCCGGCGGCGTCGAGCGCGTCGTCGAGATCGAGTTGAACGCCGGCGAGAAGGCGATGTTCGACAAGTCGGTCAACGCCGTTCGCACCCTCAACGAGGTCGTCGCCAACATGGCGGCCGACGCCGGCTGACCCGGCAGGGGTCACAACTCCGGGAGTCCCGGTTGCGGACGCGCGGGACTTCGGCAACCCTTCGCAATCAGGCGGGAGTGTCCGGATGAACATTCACGAATACCAGGCCAAGGCCCTGCTGGCCAAATACGGGGTGGCGGTGCCGCGCGGCGGCGTCGCCTATACCGCGAAGGAGGCCGAGGAGATCGCCCGCGAGCTCGGCGGCCCGGTCTGGGTGGTCAAGAGCCAGATTCACGCCGGTGGCCGCGGTGCCGGTCGGTTCAAGGGCAACGAGCAGGGCAAGGGCGGCGTGCGCGTCGTCAGGTCGGTCGACGAGGTGCGCGACAATGCCGGCGAAATGCTCGGCGCCGTGCTCGTCACCAAGCAGACCGGCCCGCAGGGCCGGGAGGTCAAGCGCCTGTTCATCGAGGAGGGCTGCGACATCGCGCGCGAGCTCTATCTCGGCATGCTGGTCGACCGCGCGACCAGCCGGATCACCGTCATGGCCTCGACCGAGGGCGGCATGGACATCGAGGAGGTCGCCGCGAAGACGCCCGAGAAGATCGTCACCGTCAGCGTCGATCCGGCCACCGGCTTCATGCCGCATCACGGGCGCACCGTCGCCTTCGCGCTCGGCCTTGTCGGCGATCAGGTGAAGTCGGCCGAGAAGCTGCTGGCCGGCCTCTACCAGGCGTTCACGAAACTCGACGCGAGCCTCGTCGAGGTCAATCCGCTGGTCGTCACCGGCGCCGGCGAGGTGATCGCCCTCGATGCCAAGATGAACTTCGACGACAACGCCCTGTTCCGCCACGCGGACGTCGCCGAGCTGCGCGACGAGGACGAGGAGGATCCGGCCGAGCTCGAGGCCGCCCGGCACGAGCTCAACTACATCAAGCTCGACGGCAACATCGGCTGCATGGTGAACGGCGCCGGCCTGGCCATGGCGACGATGGACATCATCAAGCTGCACGGCGGCGAGCCGGCCAACTTCCTCGACGTCGGCGGCGGCGCGACGAAGGAGCGGGTGACCGAGGCGTTCAAGATCATCCTGTCGGACCCGAACGTCGAGGGCATCCTGGTCAACATCTTCGGCGGCATCATGCGCTGCGACGTGATCGCCGAGGGCGTCGTCGCGGCGGCGCGCGAGGTCAGCCTCCAGGTGCCGCTGGTGGTGCGCCTGGAGGGCACCAACGTCGATCTGGGCAAGAAGATCCTGGCCGAGTCCGGCCTGCCGATCCTGTCGGCGGACGACCTCGGCGATGCGGCCGAGAAGGTCGTGCAGGCGGTGAAGGAGGCGAGCTGACATGGCGGTTCTGGTCGACAAGAACACCAAGGTCATCTGCCAGGGCTTCACCGGCGCGCAGGGCACCTTCCATTCCGAGCAGGCGATCGCCTACGGCACGCAGATGGTCGGCGGCGTCACGCCGGGCAAGGGCGGCACGACGCATCTCGACCTGCCGGTGTTCGATACCGTCGCGCAGGCGGTGCGCGAGACCGGCGCGAACGCGTCGGTGATCTTCGTGCCGCCGCCGTTCGCGGCGGACGCGATCCTCGAGGCGGTCGCTGCGGGAGTCCCGCTGGTCGTCTGCATCACCGAGGGCATCCCGGTGCTCGACATGGTGCGCGTCAAGCGCGCCCTTCAGGGTTCGGCGACGCGGCTCATCGGGCCGAACTGTCCGGGCATCATCACGCCGGAGCAGTGCAAGATCGGCATCATGCCGGGGCACATTCACCATGCCGGCCGCATCGGCATTGTCTCGCGCTCCGGTACGCTTACATATGAAGCAGTTGCGCAGACGACGGCGGCGGGGCTGGGTCAGTCGACCTGCATCGGCATCGGGGGCGACCCCGTGAACGGCACGAACTTCATGGACTGCCTTTCATTGTTCCTGGAGGACGACGAGACGGACGGCATTATCATGATCGGAGAGATCGGCGGCACCGCCGAAGAGGAAGCGGCCGCGTTCCTGGCCGTGCATCCGGTCAAGAAGCCGGTGTGCGGCTTCATCGCCGGCGTCACCGCGCCGCCGGGGCGGCGCATGGGCCATGCCGGCGCCATCATCTCCGGCGGCAAGGGCGATGCCGGCAGCAAGATCGCGGCCATGAAGGAGGCGGGAATCCACATCGCGGACAGCCCGGCTGCCCTCGGCAGCACGATGCTGGACGCGTTGCGCGGCTGACCCCCGGGTCCGCGGGCGCGGACCTCGGCCGGACCGTGAATTCGAGAGATCTCTTCCGGCGTTCTGGCGGGCGTCGAGAGACGGAGGACACGTCATGTCATCCTATACGGGTTTGAGCTCATTTCTGACCGGGGCCAACGAAACCTATATCGCCGAGCTCTACGAGCGCTTTCTGCGCGATCCGGCGTCGGTCGACCGTAGCTGGGCCGAGCTGTTCCGGGACCTGCAGGACGGACCGGACGCAATCGCCGGTGAGTTGCGCGGCGCCAGTTGGGCGCCGCGCGCCAGCCGGGTGATCGGCGCCAACGGCCAGCAACCCACGCTGTCGGATGTTGCGGCCGGCGTGATCGAAGCGGCCCCGCCTGCCTTCGCGGTGCCCGCGGCGGCCTCGGCCGAGCAGATCCGCCGGGCGACGCTGGATTCGATCCGCGCCTTGATGCTGATCCGCGCCTACCGCGTGCGCGGCCATCTGCATGCGACGCTCGACCCGCTGGGCCTCGAGGAGCGGCCGCCGCACGCCGAGCTCGACCCGGCGACCTACGGGTTCAGCGAGGCCGACCTCGACCGGCCGATCTTCATCAACTACGTGCTCGGCCTCGAATCGGCGACGCTGCGCGAGATCGTCGGGATCCTGAACGCGACCTATTGCGGCAATATCGGCGTCGAGTTCATGCACATCNNGGAAAAGGCCTGGATCCAGGAGCGCATCGAGAACATCCGCAACCAGACCCAGTTCACCCGGCGCGGCAAGGTCACGATCCTCGAGCGCCTGACCGAGGCGCAGGAGTTCGAGACCTTCCTCGACAAGCGCTACACAGGCACCAAGCGGTTCGGGCTGGACGGCGGCGAGTCGACGGTGCCGGCGCTGGAGCAGATCCTCAAGCGCGGCGGCCAGCTCGGCATCCAGGAGATCGTGCTCGGCATGGCCCATCGCGGCCGGCTCAACGTGCTCGCCAACATCATGCACAAGCCGTACCGCGCGATCTTCTCCGAGTTCCAGGGGGCGTCGCACGCCCCGGAGGACGTCGGCGGCTCCGGCGACGTGAAATATCATCTCGGCACCTCCTCGGACCGCGAGTTCGACGGCCAGCTGGTGCATCTGTCGCTGACCGCCAATCCGAGCCATCTCGAGGCGGTCAACACGGTTGTGCTCGGCAAGGTCAGGGCGAAACAGCGGCAGTACGGCGATACCGAGCACAACAAGGTGATGGGCGTGCTGCTGCACGGCGATGCCGCCTTCGCCGGCCAGGGCATGGTCGCGGAGACCTTCGACCTGTCGCAGCTCAAGGGCTACCGGACCGGCGGCACCATCCACTTCGTCATCAACAACCAGATCGGCTTCACCACGAACCCGTCGCACTCGCGCTCGTCGCCCTACTGCTCGGACGTGGCCAAGATGGTCCAGGCGCCGATCTTCCACGTGAACGGCGACGACCCGGAAGCGTGCGTGCACGTCGCGCGCATCGCCACCGAGTTCCGCCAGCGCTTCAAGAAGGACGTGGTCATCGACCTGTTCTGCTACCGCCGTCACGGGCACAACGAGGCGGACGAGCCCGCCTTCACCCAGCCGCGCATGTACCAGCGGATCAAGGACCATCCGCGGGTGCGCGACGTCTACGCAAAGCGCCTCGAGGAGGAGGGCGTCATCGGCGCCGGCGAGGCCGACCGGATCACCGCAGAACTGCGCAACCATCTCGAGGCGGAATACGACGTGGCCGCGTCCTACAAGCCCAACAAGGCGGACTGGTTCGAAGGACAGTGGGCCGGCCTGTCGGTTGCCAGCGGCGATGAGCGACGCGGCCAGACCGCGGTCGACATCGACCTGTTGCGCGAGGTCGGCCATGCCATCAGCGCGGTTCCCAAGAACGTCGCCGTCCATGCCAAGATCGTGCGCCAGCTCGAAGCGAAGCGAAAGATGATCGAGTCCGGCGAAGGGATCGACTGGGCCACCGCCGAGGCGCTGGCCTTCGGCACGCTGCTCTGCGAAGCGACGCCGGTGCGCCTGTCCGGCCAGGACTCGGCCCGCGGCACCTTCAGCCAGCGCCACGCGGCGCTGATCGACCAGAAGACCGAAGACCGCTACATCCCCCTGAACAGCATCCGCTTCGGCCAGGCGCCGTTCGAGGTGATCGACAGCCCGCTGTCCGAAGCCGGGGTGCTCGGGTTCGAATACGGCTACAGCCTGGCGGAGCCGCACGCGCTGGTGCTGTGGGAGGCGCAGTTCGGCGATTTCGCCAACGGCGCGCAGGTCATCATCGACCAGTTCATCAGCCCGGGCGAGCACAAGTGGCTGCGCATGAGCGGCCTGGTGATGCTGCTGCCGCACGGCTACGAGGGCCAGGGGCCGGAGCATTCCTCGGCCCGCCTCGAGCGCTACCTGCAGCTGTCCGCCGAGGACAACTGGCAGGTCGTGAACTGCACCACGCCGGCCCAGTATTTCCATGCGCTGCGCCGCCAGATGCACCGCAATTTCCGCAAGCCGCTGGTCGTGATGACGCCGAAATCGCTGCTGCGCCACAAGCGCTGCGTGTCGAGCAGCGACGAGTTCCTGACCGGCACGTCCTTCCACCGCGTGATGTACGACAACGAGGTGCTGTGCGACGATTCCGAGGTCAAGCGCGTCGTCCTGTGTTCCGGCAAGGTCTATTACGACCTGTTCGAGGAGCGGGCGGAGCGCGGCATCAAGGACGTCTTCTTCCTGCGCCTGGAGCAGCTCTATCCCTTCCCGAGGAAGGCGCTGACCCAGGAGCTGGAGCGGTTTCCCAAGGCCGAGATCGTTTGGTGCCAGGAGGAGCCGAAGAACATGGGTGCGTGGACATTCGTCGAACCGCGCATCGAGGAGGTCCTGCTCGATATCGGGGCCGAATGCCGGCGGCCGATCTATGTCGGCCGCGAAGAGTCCGCGGCGCCGGCGACCGGACTGCTGCGCCGCCATCTGGCGGAGCAGAAGGACCTCGTGAACCGGGCGCTCACGGTGAACGTGGCGGCGGCTGCACGCAAGGCGCCGGTGAAACCGCCGCGCAAGAGCAAGGGGAAGGTTGCATAGGACGGTGAGTCGTCCGGCAGATCCGGGAACAAGAGACAAGAGAGAACGATGAGCAAACCGATCAATGTGCCGTCCCTGGGCGAGTCCGTGACCGAGGCAATCGTGTCCCGCTGGTTCAAATCGGTTGGCGACGCGGTTACTCTCGACGAGCCGCTGGTTGAGCTGGAGACCGACAAGGTGACGGTGGAGGTGCCCTCGCCCGCAAGCGGCGTTCTGACCGAAGTGGTGGCCGCCGACGGCGCCGAGGTGGAGGTCGGGGGGCTGCTCGGCAGCATCGATGAAAGCGGCAAGGCCGCGGCCGCCCCGGCGTCGAAACCGGCCGCCAAGGCCGCTGCGGAGCCGGCGGAAGAGCCGGAACCCGCCCCGGCACCGTCCGCCGGCAACGGTGCGGACGAATCGGGCGCGGGGATCGTCGCGCTGTCGCCCGCCGTGCGCAAGCTCGTCGAGGAACACGATCTCGATCCCGCCGCGATCCCGGCGTCGGGCCCGAAAGGCCGGCTGACCAAGGGCGATGTCATGGCCTACCTGGAGTCCGGAAAGGCGCAGGAACCGGCCCCGTCCGCCCGACCCGCCGCGACGCCGGCGGCGCCGGCGATCGCGCCTGCGCGCGAGTTGCCCGAGCGGCCCGTGGACAGCCGCGGCGAGGAGCGGGTGCGCATGTCGCGGCTGCGCCAGGTGATCGCGACGCGCCTCAAGGAGGCGCAGAACACCGCGGCCATGCTGACCACCTTCAACGAGGTCGACATGACGGCGGTGATGGCGCTGCGCGCCGAGTACCGCGAGTCGTTCGAGAAGAAGCACGGCGTGAAACTCGGCTTCATGTCGTTCTTCACCAAGGCCGCGATCGGCGCGCTGAAGGAGATCCCGGCCGTCAACGCCGAGATCCACGGCGACGAGATCATCTACAAGAACTACTACGATATCGGCGTCGCCGTCGGCACGCCGCAGGGCCTGGTCGTGCCGGTGCTGCGCGACGCCGACAAGATGAGCTTCGCCGATATCGAGTCGCGGATCGCCGATTTCGGCCGCCGCGCCCGCGACGGCAAGCTCGCGATCGAGGAGATGACCGGCGGCACCTTCACCATCTCCAACGGCGGCGTCTACGGCTCGCTCCTGTCGACGCCGATCCTCAACCCGCCGCAGTCGGGCATCCTCGGCCTGCACAAGATCGAGAAGCGCCCGGTCGTGATGGACGAGGCGATCGTCGCCCGCAGCATGATGTATGTCGCACTCAGCTACGACCACCGGCTGATCGACGGCCGTGAGGCCGTGACCTTCCTCGTCCGCATCAAGGAGATGATCGAGGATCCGCAGCGGCTGTTGATCGACGTCTAGCGCCATGGCCGTCGGGGGCCGCATCGCGCGGGGCGCTGCGCTCGTCGCCCTCGGGCCCCTGTCCTCGCTGCGTCGTGCGCCCGGGACCGCGGTGGTCCTGCTGCTGCTGATGCTGGCGCTGACGGCCTTGACCCAGGTCGGCGGCGTCTTGCTGTGGGTCGCCCTGCCGGGCCTCGATGCGGCGGCGCGCAGGATGCCGGGACCGCGCGCCTGCCGCGTTGCCGCCGCCGCCGGCCTGTTCGCCGTGGTCTACCTGGCCGCGACCCTTGCCGTGGTCCCGCCGCTGGCGGCGCAGTTCGGGCGCGTGCCGCTGTCCTGCGGATATGGCGGCGAACCTGCCTATGAACCGCTCACCCGCGTCTTCTGCCTGTTGAACAGGCATTACGCGACCCCGGCGGCACGCGACGCCCTGCGCGAGATTGCCGGGCGCGTGGCGGCGACGGCGCCCGGCCGGCAGATCCGGTACCTCGATGCGGGCTTCCCGTTCTTGGCCTGGTTTCCGATGCCGCCGCACCTGTCCCACGGCGACGGGCGCAAGGTCGATATCGCGCTTCCGTTCAGCGATCCGGTGACCGGGCGGCCGGCCGCCGGCCGCGCACGATCGCCCATTGGCTATTGGGGATACGTGCCGCCCCGGCCGGGTTCCCCGCTGCCCTGTGAAGGGCGCTCGTCGTGGCGGCGTTGGGAGTTCCGCTGGTTGCAGCCGCTGCTGCCGGAACTGGTGCTCGATGCGGCGGCGCTGTCGGCCCTGTTGCACGAGCTGGCCGCATCGCCGCGGGTTGGCCGGGTGCTCGTGGAGCCGCATATCGGTGCGAGGGTCGGCATTGCACGCCACAAGATCCGGTTCCAGGGCTGTGCCGCGGCCCGTCATGACGACCATATCCACGTTGAATTCCGCTAGCCCGACCTCCCGGAACATGGCGGTCCGGGGTTCACCCGTGCGGTCCGGGTCGCCGGCTCGGCTCGTCGCTGCGGCGGGTGGCACCGCAATCGAGTGCCTCCGTCACCCGCCGACGATGTTGCGAATCTGGCGTTCGCCCAGCGGCATGGTTGCGCCCGACTTGAAGGCGCGCCACAGGAACGCCTGGGGTTTTCCTGCGTAATGGTCGGGCATTTGGTCGCGTGTGCGGTCGATACGCCATGCACTCGCCCCGTAACGGGCGGCGAGGCGGGCGATTTCCCGTGACCTCGTGCACGGGCTGTGGGAGGCGAAATGCGCCTTCGACAGGGCGCGGAGCGCCGCGTCCCGCTCGCGCATCGCCTCCGCGCGCCGCCACGGCAGCCCGCCGCGGCCGTATCGCAGGCCCATGATTTCCTCTAGCGATGTCGTCTCGCGCTCGAAGAAGGTATTGAGGACCTCACCCAGCCATCGCGCGAGGTCGGGATCCAGCGGCTTGCACGATTCGCACCGCCGCGCGATCTCGCGCAGACGCACTACGGGCGAACTCGACGGACCGACCGATTCACCGGCACGCATTGCATTCATGAAGCTCTCCTTTCCAGAACGCCCCACCGGCAGCGTTCCCGTACCGCCTCCACCGCGCCGCCGGGCCGCGCATGTGCCGCCCGGCAAGGTTCAATAAAAAATGTGTGAGCGTTCACTCATTTTTATTCTCAATAAATCAACAATTTAACACCCTGCAAGCCGCGTTGGTAATCGTCTCGGCGAGGCTCGAGACATTCTGCCTGAGGCGTCGGCCGATCAGCCGGGTGTCGATCGGCTGCAAAATCACGCCCATCACCATGGACGTTGCGAGATCAAGATCCGCCTTCGGTATCTCGCCGCCGCTCATCCCCTCGCGAACCACGGAGCGAATGACGAGGTACGGGTTCGGCATGCGCGGCGTCAATCGCAGCATGTGCTGGTGACGGGCCAGGAACAGGTAGTTGAACATCACCGCGTCGCGATCGAAAACCGAGCAGAAATAACGGATTATCGCCGACAGCTTGTTGCGCACCCCGTCCTGGCTGCGCTGTATTTCGCCGAGCGTGCGTCCGATCGCCGTGAAGTTGTCCACGAACAGGCGCCAGGCCAGCTCTTCCTTGCTGGGATAGTGCCGGTAGAGCGTGCCTTCCGCGATTCGGGCCTCCGTGGCGATGTCACGGATGGTCGTTTCCGCGATGCCCTTTTCGACGAACAACCGCATTGCCGTCTGGTCGATTCGCAGTCGAGTCTTGGAACCGTCCCGCATGAGAGTAATGTGAACGATCACTCACATACTTGTCAAGCCTCTCCCGTTCATGCGCGCAGCCGAATAGCCACCCCGGAGGTGTCCCCGAGGGTTTGCATATCGCAACACTGTGACGGGGGCTGTTGCCGGCGGCCGTGCTAGACCCTGGCGATGTGGCACAGGACGTGTGTGACCTTCGTGTCGTCATCGCCCAGCGGCGCCGCCACCACCCGGTAGCGCACCTCGCCATTCTCGCTGGGAAACACGTCGCTGTTCTCCACCGGCTTGCCCGACTGCTGCGCAGCCCGGCCAATGGACAGGATCCACTCCATGACCAGGTGGTTGAAATCGATGTCGTCGTCGGTCAGGCTCAGGCCGCCGCCCCGCATCACCCCAGGGGCCAGCGACTCGAATCGCCAGGGCGTTCCGCGTTCGCCGACAACCATGATCAGGCAATTCTTCCACCGGATGCTGACCAGCTTGGCATCGATGTCCGATTTGGCCGGCCAGCGCCGTCCCTTGCGCAGCCGCGACCAGTAATCGGAAACGTTTCGGGGTTCGGCGTGCGTCGCATGCCCCGCCGTCGATGGCATGGCCGGCGTCGCGCCGCCGCGCCGATTGCGGTGAATGGAGATGCCAGACAACGACCCCATGCCCGTGTGCTGGAGATCCTCCTCGTCCTCCATGCCGCCGCCGTCGGCGGACTCCGGCTCGTCGGGCGTGTCGGCGGCATCGCCGAACCCGTATTCGGGCCTGGCGGGCGGGCGGCCAAACAGGGATTTAGGGCGAATCATGGCGCCGGCCCTGGTCGCCTCAGTTGACGCTGTCCTCTTCGTCGCCGTCGTCGGCAGAGTCGTTCTCGCCCGACGCGTTCTTGCCGGCCGAGCCGCCGAGATAGCGGTCGAGCGCTGCAATGACGATATCCTGCGCCGACCAGCGGGTGCGCGCCGATGCCATCTTGACGCGCAGATAGCGGTCGGGGTCCAGACGTACGGACAGACGGACGCGGCCCATCTTGTCCATGACCTGCGGAATGTTCAGACGGTCACCGCCATCCGCCATCGGTGCCGGCGCCTGGTCCTCCGGTCCGGCCTCCTGCGGCGCGTCGACCGCCGGCTGGCCGTCCTGAAATTGCGGACCCGACGGCGCGGGCGGCACCGGCTGCGGCGGCGCGCTGGCGATCACGCGCGGATCGTTGTAGGCCCGCTGCGGCTGCCCCTCCTGGGTCGACTCCGACGGCGCCGCGCTCGGCGCGGTGCTCGGTGCCGAATAGGCGGCCGGATAGGCGGCGCCCTTGCGGGCCAGCAGGGAGCCGGTCAACGATGCTGCTGCTTTCATGTTCATGACGTCTACCCCCCTACCCCGCGAGAACCGAAGCCGCGCTTGACGGTCTGAGCGTTGCCCAGCGAGAACTTCATGGTGCTGACGGTCTTGGTCAGACGCTCGTGCAGGTAGTCCCAGAGCTGCACGATCTCCTCGGCCGAGTTGCTGGCCCCGTCGACCTCCATGACGGTGCGCCCGTCGATCATGCTCGCCGCGAAGTCCGTGCGATGGTGAATGGTCACCGGGGCAAGCGTTCCATGCTGCGACAGGGCGATCGCCGCTTCGGCGGTGATGCGCGCCCGCGGCGTCGCCGCGTTGATGACGAACACCAGCTTCTTGCCGAGGCGCTCGACCAGCTCCACCGTGGCGCCGGCGGCGCGCAGGTCGTGCGGGCTGGGCCGGCAGGGAATGACGACGAGATCGGCGATCTCGATGACCTGCTCGATCGTCGTGGTGATCGCCGGCGGCGTGTCGACGACGCAAAGCTTGATACCGAGCTCGCGCAGCCGTCCGATGTCGTCGCCGATGCGCGAGACGAACGTGTGGGCGAAGGCCGGGAATTCCTCCTTGCGCTCGTTCCACCAGTCCGCGAGGCTGCCCTGCGGGTCGGTATCAACGATCGCGACGGGACCGGCGCCCGACAGCTCCGCCTGCACCGCGATATGTCCGGCGATGGTCGTCTTGCCGGAGCCGCCCTTCTGTGATGCACATGCGATAACCTGCATCGATTCCTACTCCTGGTCGCAAACCCGGACCCGGGCCTGCCTGAACGTTAATTCCGAACGGGATTCGGAGGCGATGGCCCGGTCCCGTTCTCTTGCCGCAGGCGCCGTGACGCTTCGGTCTATCTAGCGACAGTAATAATGAAACGTTAATTCACAGTTAATATCAGTGACTTCAGGATTTATTTCCGGCCGCATGCAAATATCGGGGTGATTTATCTAAAATGTTCGAAATATCGAAATATTGCTAAAGTAATATACCCGTCATGCGGTTGGTGATGCTTCGACTGCTCAAGTCATGCGATCATCGCGGCAACGGCCCGCGCCGGACAGCCTATCCGGCGGCACTGTACGGCCCCGCCTCGCACGACGAGCCGCTGTCGTTCAGGACGCCGGACAGGTAGTCCCAGAAGGCGACGATCTCGCGCGCCGGCCCGCCGTCGGGTGCTGCCTCCATCGCGGTCAGGCCGTCGAACATGCTGTCGGCGAATTCGGGGTCGTTGTGGATGTGCACGGGCGCCACGGTGCCGGCCTCGCCGAGGACGGCGGCCGCGTCCGCCGTCAGCTTGTCGCCGGGCGTCGCGCCGTTGAGAACGAAGACCCGCGGCTTTTTGAGGCGGTCGACCATCTCGATGGTCTTTGTCGCCGCGCGCAGGTCGTGCGGGCTCGGCCGGCACGGAATGACCACGAGATCGGCGATTGCGATGACCCGCTCGACCGCCGGGCTGACGGCGGACGGCGAATCGATCAGGCACAGCGCAAACCCGAGGTCGCGCAACTGCGCGATGTCGGTCTCGATCTGCTCGATGAAGGTGTGCGCGAAGGCGGGCCGTTCGGGCTCGCGCGAGTTCCACCACTCCGCCAAGGCGCCCTGCTGGTCGGTATCCAGCAGCACCACGGGGCCCGCACCGGCGAGTTCCGCCTGGACGCCGACATGTCCCACGAGGGTGGTCTTGCCGGCGGCGCCTTTTTGGCATGCGAACGTGACAACGCGCATCGGTGCCAAACTCCGAAATAGCCGTCCAAAGCCAGTGCCGATCGGCCGGGTACCCGGAACGTCGCCGGGCAACGGACCCGGGGAACCCGGATGCCGGCTCGTGAATTGTAACGGGAGGGGGCGTTAAGAAACGCATAACGCGCGAAAAGAATGCGCAATAAGAACACGCAGTGCCCGGAGATTTGCCAGGCCGAAACCAGCGGATTCGGGCGCGCACGAAAGGCCGGCCCGCGGCCGGCCACCGCCTCGCCTTCGCGGCGCGACGCGTCAGCTTGCCGCGCGGATCGAATCGTAGGCGACGAGCGCCGCCGCGGTCACGATGTCGTTGACGGTCGCGCCCATGGGGACGATCTGGGCCGGCTTCGACAGACCGAGAAGCATCGGGCCGATCACCGAGCCGCCGCCGAGTTCCTGCATCAGCTTCGCGCTGATGTTGGCGCTGTGCAGCGCCGGCATCACGAGGACGTTGGCCGGGCCGGACAGCCGGCAGAACGGGTACAGCCGCCGCATCAGCACGAAATTGAGCGCGGTGTCCGCCGCCATCTCGCCGTCGTACTCGAAATCGACGCTGCGCGAATCGAGAATCTGGATCGCATGGCGGATACGGTCCGCCTGGGCCCGCATCGGGTTGCCGAAATTCGAGAACGAAAGCAGGGCGACGCGCGGCTCGTGCCCCATCTGGCGCGCCTTGGCGGCGCTCTGCACCGCGATGTCGGCGAGGGTCTCGGCGTCGGGGACGACGTGTACGTTGGTGTCGGCGATGAAGACCGTGCGGTCGCGGGCCACGACGATCTGCAGGCCGAACACCCGGCGGTCGGGCTTGGGATCGATGACCCGCGTGATCTCGTCGAACGCAACGGCGAAGCTGCGGGTGGCGCCGGTCACCATCGCGTCGGCGTCGCCGTTGGCGACCATGCACGCCGCGAACACGTTGCGGTCCTGGTTGACCAGGCGCTGGCAGTCGCGGTGCAGGTAGCCCTGGCGCTGCAACCGTCCGTACAGGAACTCCGTGTATTTCTGGTTGTCAGTGCTGAGCCGGGCGTTGTGGATCTCGAGCCGGCCCTTGTCCTCGAGGCCGATCCGCTCCATCGTCTCGTAGATGCGGTGCTCGCGGCCGATCAGCACCGGCGTGCCGTAGCCGGCGGCCTGGAACGCGAGTGCGGCGCGGATGTTCTGCTCCTCCTCGCCCTCCGCGAAGACGACGCGCCGCGGGTTGGCCCGCACCAGCTCGAAGGTCGCTTGCAGCCGCGATGCGGTCGGATCGAGCCGGCCGGAGAGCTCCTGGCGGTATGCGTCCAAGTCGGCCCGCGGGTAGTTGGCGACGCCGCTGTCCATGGCCGCTTTGGCGACCGCCATCGGCACCGCCACGATCAGCCGCGGGTCGAACGGCACCGGCACGATGTAATTCGGGCCGTAGCGCAGCCGCCGCCCGCCATAGGCTTTGTCGACCTCGTCCGGAATGTCCTCGCGCGCCAGCTCCGCCAGCGCGTAGGCCGCGGCGATCTTCATCTCGTCGTTGATCGTCGAGGCGCGGACGTCGAGCGCGCCGCGGAAGATGTACGGGAAGCCCAGCACGTTGTTGACCTGGTTCGGATAGTCCGAGCGGCCGGTGGCGATGATCGCGTCGTCGCGCACCGCGCGCACCTCCTCGGGCGTGATCTCCGGGTCCGGGTTGGCCATGGCGAAGATGATCGGCTTCTCGGCCATCGATTTGACCATGTCCTGCGTGACCGCGCCCTTGACCGAGAGCCCGAAGAAGACGTCCGCGCCCTTCATCGCCTCGGCCAGCGTGCGCGCCTTGGTGTCGGCCGCGTGCGCCGACTTCCACTGGTTCATGCCCTCCTCGCGGCCCTGGTAGATGACGCCCTTGGTGTCGCAGAGCACGGCGGCGTCGTGCGGCAGGCCCATGGCCTTGAGCAGCTCGACGCAGGCGATCGAGGCGGCGCCGGCGCCGTTGACCACCATGCGGCAGTCCTTCAGCTTGCGGCCGGTCAGCATCAGCGCGTTGATCAGGCCCGCGGCGGCGATGATCGCGGTGCCGTGCTGGTCGTCGTGGAACACCGGGATGTCCATCAGCTCGCGCAGCCGCTGCTCGATCACGAAGCACTCCGGCGCCTTGATGTCCTCCAGGTTGATGCCGCCGAAGCCCTTGCCGAGGAAGCGCACGCAGTTGACGAACTCGTCGACGTCCTGGGTGT
>JABAOH010168433.1_pt1 | contig 28301 bp, 27 predicted proteins | sample 7062181 | NCBI WGS metagenome assembly JABAOH01 (sample SAMN14538630, study PRJNA623070) | marine sediment metagenome | biome: marine biome [ENVO:00000428]; feature: marine pelagic biome [ENVO:01000023]; material: deep marine sediment [ENVO:00002113]; isolation source: pool of 5 deep marine...
CCAAGACCCTCGCCTCGGACTATGCCTGCCGGGCAGCCGACCGGGGCATCGCGATCCTGGGCGGTATGGGCTACTCGGCGGAGACCGACATGCAGCGCTATTGGCGCGATGCCCGCCTGATGAAGATCGGGCCCATCAGCAACGAGATGGCCCAGAACATGATCGCCGAGGGGCTGGGGCTGCCCCGTTCCTTCTAGCCTGCGGGCATCTGCCCGGGCCGCGCCGACTCGCTGGCTCCGGCGGGCCTGTGGCGGCGGCTAGAGCTCGTGGATCAACTGCGGGTCCCAGTAATAGGGCAGGATTTCGACCACCAGGCCATCCCGGAAGCGGAACAGCTCCAGCACGCTGGTTTCAAACGCCCGGCCGGACCGCTTGCCCGTTCCATGCAACCTCACGATCGCCGCGACATGGTCTTCGCCTTCCATGTAGTGGCCGGGCTCCGCATACAGCCGGTGGAAGTGGGTGAACACGGCGCGTACCAGCTGCCTGAATCCGTCCACCCCCTGGTAGCTTCCCGCATAGGGCAGCGCGGCCGACTCCCGGATGACGAACTCGGGATGAATCCATTGCGCGAATTCATCCCATTCCTCCGCAGCGGCCGCAGCGTACAGCCGTTTTGCGATCTCGATCTTGCTCACGGGTCGACATCTCCCTGGCTGTGAGGCAGATGGCCTCATGGGCGCGCCGGCGGGGTCCGCGGCGCGAAATTCGGTTGGCGAATAAGCCGTTGAATACGCTATCATAGAATTTGTATTTAGTTCAAAAACCGATTCCCAGGCGGCGTCCTGGCCGCGACGCGGGGCGAGGCTTTCGCGGCCCTCGGCGGGTCCGATCCGGCGCGGCCGCTGCCACTCAGTGAAGGAATATCAATGGACTTGAACGACAAGGTAGCCGTGGTCACCGGGGGCGCTTCGGGGCTGGGCAGGGCGACCGTGGAGCGATTCGCCCGCGAAGGGGCCCGGGTCGCCATTTTCGATCTCGACCGGGAGGCCGGCGCGGCGCTGGCGGACGGGCTGGGCCGGCGGGCGCTGTTCTGCCACGTGGATGTGGCCGACGACGAGGCCATCGGAGCCGGCATCGAGCAGGCCGTGCAGACCTTCGGCGCCATCCATGTGTGCGTCAACTGCGCCGGCCGGGGCGGCGGCGCCACCAAGACGCTGGGCAAGAACGGGCGGTTTCCCATGGACCTGTTCCGGGAGGTGATCAACATCAACCTGGTCGGCACGTTCAGCGTGCTGAGCCAGGCGGCTGAGCGGATGGCGGCCAATGAACCCGACGCCCATGGCGAGCGCGGTGTCATCATCAACACTTCGTCCATCGCGGCGTTCGAAGGCCAGAAGGGCCAGGTGGCCTACAGCGCCAGCAAGGCCGGCCTGGTCGGCATCACCCTGCCGATCGCGCGGGACCTGGCCTGGTACGGCATCCGCATCGTGACCGTCGCACCCGGCGTGTTCGAGACACCGATTCTCGCAGGCCTGCCGCCGGCCGCTAAGGAATCCCTGGAGAAGAGCATCCCCAACCCCTCGCGGCTGGGCCAGCCGGCGGAATTCGCCGCGCTCGCACACCACATCGTGACCAACCGTTACCTGAACGGCGCAACGCTGCGGCTGGACGCGGCCCTGCGCATGTCCTGACCTGGAGAAACGAACCATGAGCGATTCGAAACACGCCATCCTGAGGCTGATGAATGAATACTGCTACACCGTGGATAGCGGCGACCTGGAGGGCTTCGCGCGGCTGTTCGAGCACGGCAGCTTTGGCATCGTCGGCGATCCGGGCGGCCCGCTGCAGGGCCATGAGGCGGTGCTGGGCATGTTGCAGAACGTCACCCTGTACGACGGCAAGACCCACACCAAGCACGTCATGAGCAACGTGCAAATCGACGTCGACGACGCCCGCGGCGCGGCTACCGCGCAGTGCTACATCACGGTGTTCCAGGGCTTGCCGGACTTCCCGTTGCAGCCGATTTTCATCGGCCACTACCACGATGAGTTCGAGCGCGTCGACGGGCAATGGCGCTTCCGCAGCCGCAGCATCTCGCCCGACCTGATCGGGGACCTCAGCCGGCACCGCGCGGACATGGCCTGAGCCCAGGTCCCGGGCGGCCCGCGGCCACGCAGCATGTGTCCGGCAGTTTCGAGCCCCGATCCTGAGCTCGACAGTGCCTTGCCGGTCGTCGCGATCATCGGCGGCACCGGCCGGCTGGGCAGCGCGCTGGCCCGGCGCTGGGTGGAAGCCGGCTACCGCGTCGTCATCGGCTCGCGCACGCCGGCCCGCGCCCGGGAAGCGGCCCGCACACTGGGCGCGGCCGGCGGCAGCATTGCCGAGGCCGTCCTGGCCAGCGAAGTGGTGATGCTGGCCGTTCCCTATGCCTGCCACGACGCCTTGCTGGCCGAGATCGACGACACGCTGGATGGCCGGATCCTGCTGGAGCCGGTCGTGCCCGTCGACCCGGCCGACCCCACCCGTGCCCTGGCCGTGCCGGGCGGATCGGTCGCGGCCGCCGCCCAGGCCCGGCTGGGCCGCGGCGTGCGGGTGGTCGCCGCCTTCCAGACGGTGGCCGCCAAGCACCTGCGCTCCGACGCCGCGCGGCTCGACATGGACGTGCTGGTGTGCGGCAACGACCGCTCCGCGTGTCGGCTCGTGTTGCATCTGGTCGAGGCCGCCGGCCTGCGCGGCTGGCTGGCCGGGCCGATCGCGAACGCCGCCGCGAGCGAGGCCCTGGCCCCCGTCCTGCGACACCTGAATCGAGAATACGGGCTTGGCGGGGCGGGCCTGCGGGTGGTCGCGCCGGGGCGGTCATGAACGCCACCGTTGGCCCACTGCTGTGCGTGTTGCTGGCCCTGGTGTTCAACGCAGCGCCCGTTGCCGCGCAACAGGCGACCGCGGTGCGCCTCCTGCCGCTGAGCGACGGTCCGCCCGGGCAACGCTCGACGCCGTTCATCGCCTGGTACGAGGACCTCTCCGCGGCCGGCTACCGCGAGCTGGAATTTTTGGTGTCCGGCCAGGCCGACATTTACGATTACGCCCACCCGGCAGGCCCTTCGGCGGCGGTCGCGTCCCTGCAGTGCGCGATGCCATACAACACGCGCCTGCTGGTGCGTCGGCCAGATCAGGCGAAGGCGTTCAACGGCACCGTCTACCTGGAGCTGCTGAACGCCACCGCCGGCTGGGACGGAGACCCCATCTGGCAAGGCGCTCACCACTATCTGCTGCGCACCGGCGCGGCCTGGGTCGGCATTTCCGGCAAGCCGGCCACGGTGGATTTCCTGCGCGATTCCTGGGGCAAGGCTCCCTACCCGGCGCGCAATGCGCAGCGTTACCGCACCCTGTCCATGCCGCATTTCTCGCAAATATGGGACATGCTGGGGCAAGCCGGGCGGCTGGTGAGGACACCGGGTGCCGAGCCGCATCCCCTGGCCGGCCTGCAGGTCGAACGGGTGATCCTGGTCGGCTATTCGCAGTCGGCGGATTACCTGGTGACCTTCGCCAACTCGTTCCATGCACGCCACCGCCTGCCCGACGGCCGGCCCGTGTTCGACGGTTATTACGTCTCCGGCGGGCACCACCAGGCGAAACACGTCCGCGGCCCCGAGGCCGAGACCGGCGAGCAACTGCCGGTGCAGGATCCCCGCAACTGGTTGCGCACCGACGCGCCGGTGATCCGCTTCCAGACCCAGACCGAGGTGATCGGGTTCGATGCGCACCGCGCGCGCCAGACCGAGGCCGACTTTCCCCGGCTGCGGTTCTACGAGATGGCCGGCGGCGCGCACGTCGACGCGGCGCTCAACGCGGTCGGCGGGCAGGCACTGGCCCGGGACCTGGGGTTGCCACCCAGTTTTTGCCCGGAGCCCGAGCACGCCTACAACCCGATCCGGGTGGGCGACCTGCAGGCCGCCCTGCTGCATGCCCTGGAACGGTGGATCCGAGACGAATACCCGCCGCCGCCGAGCCGGCTGCTGGAACTGGATCCGGCCGCGGGCCCGGCCCGCCTGCTGCTGGATGCCGATGGCAATGCCGTGGGTGGCGTGCGCCCGGCGGAATTGCGCGCACCGCTGGGGACCTACCTGGCGTCGAACCGGGGTCCCGGTTTCTGCGACCTGTTCGGTGGCTTCATTCCATTCGACACAGCATCACTGGAGGCCCGTTACCCCGGCCCCGGCGCATGGCAAGCGCAGATGCGCAAAGCCGTCGATGCCACCGTTGCCGAGGGCTTCCTGCTGCCCGCCGATGCCGCCCGGCTGCGGCAGCAGGCGGCCGGAAGTGGCCATTGACGGCCGATGGCGCCCTTTCGCCGGTCGCACGCAAGGGGGCTTCGCAACCGGCCGGGCCCACCGCGCGTTGCGGACACCGCCCGGTGCGGCGAAGATAGTCACAACCCACCCGCCCAGAAGGAATGCACACCATGAGCGAGCCACAGACCACACGACTGCCGAGCTGGATAGCGGACCACATCCGGCTGTACCTCGAGGACCCGGAACGGGGCCATCGCTGGGATTCCACCGCCGCCGGCGGGCCCGGCGTACTGCCGGCCCTGCTGCTGAAGACGACCGGCCGGAAATCCGGCCGCACCCAGCTCTCGCCCCTCATTTACGGCACCGACGACGGCCGCTACGTAATCGTCGCCTCCAAGGGCGGCGCGCCCACCCACCCGGCCTGGTATCTCAACCTGGTCTCCCAGCCGGATTGCGAAATCCAGGTGGGACCTGATCACCACCGCGTGCATGCCCGCACCAGCGATGGCGAGGAGCGCGAACGGCTGTGGCGGATGATGGCGGAAATCTACCCGCCGTATGACGACTACCAGGACGCCGCCAGCCAGCGCCGCATCCCGGTGGTGGTGCTGGAGCCCCGGGACTGAAAACGATGCGACCCGGCCGCCTGCTCGCCGCCAGCGTGCTGGCGCTGTGCTGCGAGCATGCCATCTCGTTCACCGCCGGGCAGGCCGAGCAAGGCGGGGCGGCCTATGCACGGCACTGCGCCGCCTGCCACCACGGCAGCCTGCAGGGAACCGGCCACGGGCCGGAGTTGGCCGGCGCCCGGTTCCTGGCGAGCTGGGGTGAACGGCCGGTGGCGGAGCTGATCGAGGCCAGCCGCGCGACCATGCCGCCCGGGGCGCCCCAGTCGCTGGGCGAAGCCACCTATGCCGCCGTCACGGCACACATTCTCCGGGTCAACGGGGCGGCCCCGGACGGCACGGCGCTGGCAGCGGATGCCGGGCTCAGCATCCGGGCCGCGATCGAGGGCAGCGGGCCGGCCGCGGTGGGCGCCGAGCCCGTGCAATGGGAAAGCTGGCAAGGCGCCGGCACCATCGCCGAGGCCGCCCGCAAGGCCTCGAGCTTCGTGAACCGCAGGCTGGACCATTACGTCCCGGTCAGTGACGCCTTGCTCAACGACCCGCCCCCCGGGGATTGGCTCAACTGGCGGCGCACGCTGGATGGACACGGTTTCAGCCCCCTGGACCAGATCAACCGCGATACCGTTGGGACGCTGCAGCTGGCCTGGGTGCTGACCATGTACGAGGGCAGTAACCAGGCCACGCCACTGGTGCACGACGGCATCATGTTCCTGACGCACCCGGACAACATCATCCAGGCGGTGGCGGCGGACAGCGGTGAGGTGATCTGGGAGTACGCCTACCCCTACCCGCCGGAGGCCAAGACGCTGGCCGGGCCGACCCGCAACATCGCCATCTACGGAAACAAGGTATTCCTCGCCACCTACGATGCGGCCCTGATCGCCCTCGACGCGCGCAGCGGCCAACTGCTGTGGCGCAGCGTCAAGGCCGATTACAGGCAGGGCTACACCCATACCGCGGGGCCGATCATCGGGGCCGGCGTGGTGCTGAGCGGCATCAATGGCTGCGAGCGCTACAAGCCGGGCGGGTGCTTCATCACCGGCCACGACCCGGAAACCGGCACGGAGTTGTGGCGCACCTCCACGATTGCGATGCCGGGCGACCCGAACGAGGGCTCCTGGGGCGGCATCGAGCCCGCCTTCCGCGCCGGCGGCGATACCTGGATCGCGGGCAGCTACGATGCGGCGCGCGAGCTCTTCTATATCGGCACGTCCCAGGCCAAGCCATGGGTGGCCGCCAGCCGCGGCATGTCGGCGCTGGATGCGGCACTGTACACGAATTCGACCCTGGCGCTCGACCCGCGCTCGGGCGCCATGAAATGGTATTTCCAGCATGTGCCGGGGGAGACCATCGACATGGAAGTCGGCTTTGAACGCGTGCTGGTGGAGCTCGACGGACGGCCACTGGTGGTGACCGTCGGCAAGGATGGCATCCTGTGGCTGCTCGACCGCCGCGACGGCCGCTTCGTGGCCTTCACCGAGACCATGGAGCAGAACCTGTTCGAACACCTCGACCACGCCACCGGCCAGCTGCGTTATCGCCGGGATATCGTCGAGGCGGGCGTCGGCGAGGCCATCGATGTCTGCCCGAGCATCTACGGCGGGCACAACTGGCAGGCCACCAGCTACATCGCCGCTACCGCCACCCTGGTGATACCCCTGCACCGCCTGTGCGTGGAGATGGTGGGGCAGCCCGTGGAACGGGTGATGGGCGCCGGCGGGTATGGGGGCGCGTCGCGCGTTTATCCCGCACCCGGCAGCGGCGACCATCTGGGACGCCTGGTGGCATACGACCTGCGCAGCCTGCAGCCGCGCTGGAACCACACCCAGCCGGCCATGTTTCTCACCGGCGCGCTCAGCACCGCCGGCGGCCTGACTTTCATCGGCGACCTGGACCGCTATTTCAAGGCGTTCGACAGCGACACGGGAGCGATCCTGTGGCAGGTGCGGCTTGGCGCGGCACTGCACGGTTACCCGATAAGCTACGCCGTCGACGGCGAGCAGTACCTCGCGGTGCCCACGGGCATGGGCGTGTTCAAGCTGCTGACCGCCCGGCAGAGCCCGCAGATTTACCAGCCGAATGGCGGCAACGCGCTGTACGTCTTCAGGCTGCCGCGCCGGGAGGACGCCCGCGACTGAAGCGTGGGGTCAACGGATGACCCCGCGCAGCGGGCTGCGCAGCGGGACGGGCCACGGCCGCGTCCGCGGCAGCCTCAGAAGGTTGCGCCGGCCGTGTTGCTGCAGGTCGCAGCCGGGTTACCGCAGGTATTAACGTCGGGCTCAGCCTCGCAGACCTGGTAGACGTACGTCACCCCGCCGCCCTTGTTGCCGGTGCTGTCGGTATCCGCGCCGCTGTTGGCCGTGCTCCCGATCAGCCCGCCATCGCGGCAGATGTCCACGCTGCCACTGGTGGCGCCGGACCAGCTCAGGTCCACGGTGTGCACGCCCTTCACCTTGTACGGCGTGACGCTCAGCGTGAAGCCGCCGCCGCCTCCGCCCCCGGAGATCTCGACCGTAACGGTGGCCGTGTCGAAATCGCCGTCGGCATCGGTGAGGGTGTAGCCGAAGGTGTCGGTGCCGGTGGTATCGGCCGGCGGGGTATAGCTCAGGTCGCCGTTGTCAGTGATGCTGACACTGCCACCCAGCGCGCTGGCCGCGTCGAAGCCGGTGACGGTGCCGCCGTCGCCCAGGTCGTCATTGTCCAGCACGTTCACGCCGCTCAGCTCGGTATTCTCGCTGGTGGCGTAATTGTCGTCGACCGCGGTCGGGAACAGGTCACCCACATCGAACTGGTCGCCCTCGTTGATCACCAGCTCGCCCAGCACGTCCAGGTTGCTGTCGTACTCGAAACCCGACTTGCTCAGGTTGTCGACCGTGAACAGCACACTGCTGGCGTTGCGGATGTTGTTCCGCTCGATGGTGCATTGCCCGGCGCCGTCGGTGGTGCAGGAACCGCTGCCGTTGGTGCCGCTGGACCAGCTGCCCTCGACCAGCACGCCGGACTCGGGCGCGCCGTCGCTTGAGACCGTGACCCGCGCCTGGGCATGCCAGCGGTTGCCGTTGCCGGCCGGGCCCGCGCCCTCGATGTCGGCAACGTGGACCTTCGACGGCGCGGCACCGGTGGTGAAGCTCCACACCGCGCCCGTGGTGGTGCCGTTGGCGTTGACCTCGTCGACCTTCCAGTAATAGGTGGTGGAATATGCCAGGGTGCCTGGCTCGAAGCTGGTTGTGCCCTGTTCCGGCTTCTCTTCGGTTTCATCCGGTGTGGCGTCGGTGCCGAAGAACACGATGTGCGAGGTAGCGCCGCTGCCGGCGCTCCAGCTCAGGTCCGCGTTGATATCCACGCCAGTGGCGCCATCGGCCGGGCTGGGGTTGCTGGCCAGGCCGGGCGCATCGCCACCGCCACCGCCGCCGCCGCCACCGAAGACTTCCAGTTGCACGTCGTCGATCTGCCAGTAGTCGCCCTGGACCTCGGCGTGGCTGTCGAAGCGGAAGCGCAAGATGACGCTGGGCTGGCCCGCGGCCTGGTTGCTCAGGTCGAGCGAGTAGGGCGTCGGGAACGGATTGAACCCCTGCCACATCCAGACATTGGACCAACTGGAGCCGCCATTGGTGCTGAGGTCCACGTTGATGGATTCGTAGGTGTCGTGCCCGAAGGCGCTGTTGAAACGCAGCACCACGCCGGTATTGGCAGACAGGTCGAACTCGGGCATGACCAGCGAGGTATAGGTGCGGTTGACCCAGCCGTTGTCCACCATGGCGAAGTTGCCGGCCCCGCCGGTCAGGTTGTCCAGCCGCGGGTCACCCGGCACGGGCGAATTCACCGTCCAGCTCACGCCGCTCAGGGTGTCCACCGACCAGCCCGCGGGCAGGCCGCCGGAGAAATTCTCGTTGACCAGCAGGCCGCCATTGGTGGGTGGCGGTGTCTCGATGCTGATGATCAGCGAGTAATGCTGGGCCGCGGCGTCGAGCAGGGTGCCCTTGTGGCTGACCTCGATAACGAAGGTGCCGGTGCCCCCACCGCTCACCAGGACCTGCTCGACGTTGTCGCGGATATTGTCGCCGGTGGTGGCGGCATCGGCCGGGGCAGCCGGGTTCAATACCCACGGCTGCCAGGTCGTCGGGCCTTTGCCGATGCGCAGGTCGAGGTCATTGACCAGCATCAGGTCCGCCGGGTCCAGCGCGGGCGCGGGCGGCGTGCCCGGTGGATCCGCCCACACCAGCGTTGCCCGCAGCGCCGCGTCCGGGTTGGTGACACTGATTTCCACGCTGTCCGTGGCGCCGTTGGCGAGGCTCGCTTCGATGATTCGGTGGTCGGCTCCGTCGCCCGTGATCACCTCCGCGGCGGCCTTGGCGTTGAGCAATCCCCAACCGAAAGCGTAATCCGGGCCGTCAGCCCCTCCCGCCTCATCGGCGGTGTGGATGGCCAGTGCCTTGAGGCTCGCGCCGCGCAGGAAGCTGCCGGGCCCATGAGTGTCCTGGTAATGCTCCTGCATCAGCAACAGCGAGCCGGTCACGTTCGGCGCCGCCATCGAGGTACCGGCCGCCACCGCGTAGTAGGGCGAGTCGACCCAGGTCGACAACAGGAACACGCCGTTGCCTACCAGGTCGGGCTTGATGCGCCCGTCGTCGGTGGGGCCCCAGCTGCTGAACGGGGACATCAGTACCGAATTGGGGCCGGACAATGGCGAGTAGCCGCCGGGCAGATCGTCGACCGCGCCGACGGTCAGCACGTTCTTGGCCACGCTGTTGGTGGGCAGGCAGTCGTACCCCGCCGGCGCGCAATCGGGCGGCCGCGGCAGGGTGGAGGTGAACAGGAAGTTGCCGTTCTGGTCGATGACCGTGTATTCCTCGCCTGGCGCCGGCCCGGTGTCGGAACGGTCGTTGCCGGCGGCCTTGACGATCAGGTACTGCGGCGCATCGAAGGCGATCTGGTCCCACAGCTGCGTTTCGGTATCGTAGTAACCGAAATTGGGATCCTCGAGGTCGGTGTTGTTCTCGCCGCCGATCCACCACCAGGTATCGGGTGGCAGCCCGCCCATGTACAGCCAACCCGCGGCGATGCCGTAAGAGTGGTTGGAAATCAGCAAGCCGCCCGCTGCCGCCGCGGCCATCTCCGCGGTGTCGGAATTCCAGTCCCAGGCATTGAGCTGCGCTGCATACGCCATGCCGCGCGCCTCTGCGTAGAGCCAGTCGCCTGCGCCCGCCAGGGTGCCGGCCACGTGGGTCGAATGGTTGCTGTACGCACCGGCCCCATCCACCTGCGTCAGGCGGCCGGCGAAATCGGGATGCGCGTCGAACACGGCCCCGCCATCCCATTCGCCTACCACCAGGCCGGCGCCATCGAGGTTCAGTCCGGCCGAGCCACCCGGCCACACCTCGTCGGTGGAAACGGTATCCGCGGCATCGACGTTGTTGGTGACATAAAAAATGGGCCCGACACCCGGCACGATGCGCTGCAACTCGAGCACGGTGCCGTTGGGCAGCTCGCGCCGCAGTGGAATACCGAGTTTCGTGGCCGCCTGCAGTGCCTGCTGGCGGTCGTAGGCATCGCGCTGCTGAAGGGTCTCGGCCAGCTCCAGCAGCTTCGCCTGGCGGGTGGCCTGCCCGACCTCGCTCTGCGCCCAAGCCCCACAGCTCGCGCACAGGATGGCCAGGGCCAGACCCAGGTTAAGCGTCAATTTGTTCATCAAGCCCCAAATCCCTTTGCCGTAACGGTGCGTGCGGGGGGCTAATCCATTGCCCTGAGAGCGATTCGTTCTGTCTCTAAATATAGCTTAAATCGGAGGCCATGCCAAAAGTCATGGACCGCACGGGCCTGCCACGCCCACCACGTCCTTCCCGCTGCGGGCATTGATCACGACTATGGCGCATTTGGCGGCGAAGCGCCGCGCGATCGCCTCGCCGATGCCCTTGCCGGAGCCCGTTACAATCGCGACCTGGTCCTTCATCCGCTTTTCTCCATGATCGGAAACGGGCAACTCCAGGGCTGGGGGTGCGACGCCCGGGGCTCCAGCGAGCCACCGCCGGCCGGAATCATCCGCCCGGCGCGCTCATCTCCGCCCCGGGCACCGGGTTGAAGTAGTGAATGGTCACCGCGCGCCGGGCGATCTTCCACACGCCGTCGCGACGCTCGAAGTCGTCGCGATAGGTGGCGCTGATCATCTGCACCACGTCGTCCTTGGTAGCGCCCATGCAATCGACGTTGCATACGCCGCGGGCGTGGTCCGGGTCATCGAATTCCAGGCGCAGGTTGGAGGTCAGGTGGTGGGTCTCCCGCCACACCGGGTACAGCACCTCGAACACCGCCCTGCGAATGCCCTCGTGGCCCTCGAAAGTTCCGAACGGCGGGCCGATCTCCCACACCGCATCCGCATGCCAGATGCCGATGAAGCGCTCCCAGTCGTGGGTGTCGAACCCGAGGCAGTAATCGGTCACCAGGTCCCGCAGCGCCGCGCGGCTCTCGAGTTCATCCACCCGCCGCAGCAAGGCCTCGACGCGATCGCTGTTCAGCTCGCCGGCCGCCACGGCTCAGGTCTCCGCCAGCTTTTCGCCATGCGCGGCATTGGCCGCGATGTAGCCAAAGGTCAACGACATGCCCAGCGTGTGACCGGCCCCGTAATAGGCTTCGCCCGAAGGGCTGGCGATGCAGTTGCCGGCCCCGTACAGGCCGCGGATGGGCTTGCCGCCGGCGTCGAGCACACGCGCGGACGCATCGATGGCGGGCCCGCCGCAGGTGTCCAGAGCGCCCGCCACCAGCAGGGTGCAGTAGTAGGGGCCCTCGTCCCTCAGCGGATGCATGCACAGTGCCGGATAGCGGTTGGCGGGCCACCCGGAATCGGCTGCCATGGGCGAGAAGACCGGATGCCACTCGTTGTCGTAGGCGGCCGCACCACGCTGGAAATCCTCGTCGCGACCGGCGATGGCGAACCCGTTGAAGCGCTGGATGGTCGCCTTCAGGTTGGCGCCGAATGCAGGGTCCAGGCTGAGGCCGCCAGTGCTGGCCGCAATTTCCTCCAGCCGCTCCGATACGCGCGCGGTCAGGGCCTCGAGCGTCGAGCCCGAGAGCACGTGCGCCGCGTCGCCGGGCTTGGCCGGGATCGGATAGGCACCGGCAAACCCCTCGGCGCTGCGCTGGTCGTAAATCATGAACAGGACCTGGTTGGGGTACTCCGCGCGGGACGCGTCGTAGGCGCTGTGCACCTCGGTGCGATCGTTATAGTTGCGGTGTTCGTTGACCACGCGCAGGCCGTACTTGTTCACCTGCAGCATGGAATCGCCCGGTATGTAGAAGGCGCCCGCCGCGAGCATCGGGCTGTTGAGGCACTCCTCCAGCAGCACCTGGGTACGCCAGGCGGAACCGAGCTTGCCCATGCGCGCACCCGCCGCGCCCGCAATGCGGATGAAATCACCCTCCGCCATGGGCATCGCGCAGGAGCCATAGAGCCGCCCGCGCTGGTGCCGGGCGGTGAGCCCCGGGTCGTGAACATACCCGCCGGTGGCGAAGATGACGGCCTTGCGCGCGCGGATGGTCACGGTCGCGCCACCCGTCTCGGCCTCGAGGCCGATCACGCCCCGCTCGCCGTCGGTCACCAGGCGCGCGGCGCGGTGCCCCGTGAGGGTCGCAACGCCGCGCTGCTGCACCGCGCGGGTGAGCTGCGCCATCAGCTCCGCGCCAAGGCCCATGGCGCCTTCCGCGTTGACCGGGCCGAGCGGCCGGCCGGCAGGCACCTTGTTCTCCGGCACGTTGTCCAGGTAGTCGGTGGCCGGCCGGTCCAGCGCGAACATCCGCCACTCGGCGACGCTCAGCGCTCCGCTGGCCCGCAACCGGTCGACCGCCGGGGACGCGTTGTCGTAGAACGCCTCCAGCAGCGCCAACTCGTGGGCTTCCAGGCCGAATGCCGGCGCCTGCGGATCGAAGCGCTCCGGGTAGGAAAAGCGCGCCATGTAGGCCAGGCAATCCGCGCGGCCGTCTTCGATGCCGCGCGCCTTGAGGGTGAAGTTGTTGGGTATCCACAGCACGCCTGCGGACTTGGCCGAGGTGCCGCCGAGGAACTCGGCTTTCTCGATCAGGAGGACCGCATCGCCGTTATCGTGCGCGGTCACCGCGGCGCTGCAGGCGCCGACACCGCTGCCCACCACCAGGATGTCCGTGGTGTGATCCCACTCGCCCTGCGCGGACGCCCGGGACGCGGCCAGGGAGACCACGCCCATGGAAGCCACTGCGGCGCCGGCGCCCTTCAGCACTTCCCGGCGGGTCAGTCCATTGCCTCGGTCGCCCATTTGCTGTCTCCTGTAACTTGCCGTGACGGGACCTCAGCGCTGCAGTTCGATACCCGCCGCTTCCCGGTCCCAGCAATCCTCGGTGATGCCCTCTTCCTTGAGTTTGTATTTTTCAACCCGCTCACTCGGCGTCTTGGGCAGGCTGCCGCGAATGGCGATGTAGCGGGGGATGGAGAAATAGGCCAGGCGCGGCTCGCACCAGCGGACCAGTTCCTCCTCGGTGACATCGAAGCCCTCCTTGAGGACCACGACCGCCTTGACCTCCTCCTCGCCGACCTCGGACGGCACACCGACCACGCAGGATTCCAGCACCCCCTCGTGGGCGCTGATCACCGATTCCACCTCGAACGAGGAGATGTTCTCGCCGCGGCGGCGGATGGCCTGTTTCTTGCGGTCCACGAAGTAGAAGTAGCCGTCCGCGTCCATGCGCCCGAGATCGCCGGTGTGGATCCAGCCGTTCTTGAACAGATCCAGGGTGGCCTCCGGCATGTTGTAGTAGCCGGTGGTGCCGACATGCATGCGGTTCGAGCGAGCGATGAACTCACCCAGCCTGCCCGGCTCGCACTCGTTGTCGTCGTCGTCCACGATGCGCACGTCCCAGCCGGTGATGGTCTTGCCGCAGGAACCGGCGCGCGGTTCGTCGTAGGGGCTCACCAGGCAGCAGTAGCACTCGGTCATGCCGTAGACTTCGAGGATCTTGGTATTGAAGCGCTCCTGGAACGCATGCCACTCGTCCTCCGGGGCCGCCGCGCCCACCATCAGGCGGACCGGGTTGTCATTGTCGTCCTCGCGCTCTTCCTGCTTGAGCAGGATGGGAATGATGCCGCCGATGTAATTGGCCTCGGTGCACTCCCAGCGCCGGCAGTCATCCCACAGCCGGCTGGCCGAAAACCGCTCGACGATCACCGCCTTGGCATCGGCCAGGATGGCCGGGCCGATGGTGATGCCCTGGGCATTGCCGTGGAAAAACGGCAGGCCGGTGTAGAGCACGTCGTCCTCGGTGTAACGCGAGTACTTCACCGACTCCGCCCACACGTCGTACCAGTAATAATGGCTGAACATGACGCCCTTGGACACGCCCGTGGTTCCGGAGGTGTAGAGGATGGAGGCCAGGTCGCTGTAGTGCACTTCGACGCCGGGCGCATCGCCGGAGTGATCCATCAAATCGGCGAAGCCGAGATTCTCGAAACCCTGCCACTGCGGCACGGCCTGGCCGTCGGAACTGATGAACGCCACGTTCCGGATATCCGGGAGGTCGTCGACCACGCCTTCCAGGCGGTCGAGGTACTGGGTGTCCGCCACCAGCGCCACGCAGTCGGACTGCGTCATCTGGTAGCTGAGACCCTGGCCCTTGAGCGCGACGTTGATCGGCACCTCGCAGGCGCCGATCTTGTTCAGCGCGAACCAGGTGTACAGGAACTCGGGACAATTGGGCAGCATGATCGCCACCTTGTCGCCGTGCTTGACGCCCAGCGACAGCAGCCCGTTGGCGGTCTTGTTGATGCGCTCATTGAAATCGCCCAGGGTGAGCGGGTCGTCCCCGAACTGGAACACGACGTGGTCCGGGAACTGCCGGGCCTTGTCCTCGATGATGTGCGAAAGCACGCGGTCGTGCTGCGCATATTCCTGCATGTTCCACGATGCCCACTTCTTCGCGTGGCGCTCGAATTTGTCGTCCCAGCGGCCCATGGCTCAGTCCACCGAGACCGAGAGGTCCAGGTGGGCCTGCTGCATGTACTTGTTGATCAGTTTCTGGGACTCCCCGTACCAGACGCCGTCGTCGTGCGCGTGCAGCATCTTGCCCAGGTCCCAGGTGAATATCTTTTCCGGGATGACCTCGATGATGCAGCGCAGCGGCGTGTGCACCGCCTCGAAAGCCACCTCGCGCTCCTCATCGGTGGTCAGCTCGAAGAAATACTTGTCGATGATCATCCAGTGGATCTCGCGCATGAACGCGTCGTCATCGTGGATCTTGGCCTGGCCCATGACCAGGATGGCCTTCTGGTGACGCACGTTGGTGCCGTCATTGTGGATGGCCACCGACATCTTCGGGTTCTCCATCAGGCAACCCACCTTGAGACGGTAGTTCTTGATCGTGCTCATCATGATGTTGTCGTCCTTGATCACGTAGAACATCGGCGTCACCACCGGGTAGCCCCGCTTGTTGACGTGCCCCATGTTGCAGTAGGCGCTTTCGCGGTACAGCAGTTCGAACTCGTCCTGTTCCATCGGGTAGTCAGTGCGCACGTTGAGTCGCTCGAGCCGGATCGGATCGAACCGTACATCAGATGCTTCGGCCATTGAATTTGCTCCTATCTCATTGAAATCATCATGGCGGGGCTCGGACGCCACCCCGGTACATGACAGATTACAGGGGCGCGCACGCCCCTGTAAATTCAGCACTGCAAATGTGGACTACCAGCTGTATCCCACCTCGAACCCGTAGGTGCGCGGCGGACGCACCGCTGCATACGACCACAGGCCGGCCACGTCGAAGCCCAGCGCATAGCTGTCGTCGTCGGTGAGATTGCGTCCGAACGCACTCAGGTACCAGTTATTCACGAAGTAACTGATCGAGGCGTCGACCACGGTGGACGAGCCATTGCTCAGCTCCGGCTTGTTGGCGAAATCCACCTCGTGGGAGCTCATGTAGCGCGCCCCGGCGTGGAGCAGCAGGCTGCCCTTTTCGAGGTCGACTTCATACTCGCCCGAAACGCTGGCGGTCACCTCCGGCGCGCGCCGGAAGTCGAGGCTGGAAAAATCCGCGAACACCGGGTTGTCTGGCGTGCCGACGTCGACCAGGAAATCATCGTATTCGGCATCCAGCAGGCCCAGGTTCGCGCGCATGGTCAGGCCGCTCTCGAACAGATACATGAGCTCCAGCTCGGCGCCGGAAATGGTGGCGTTCGATGCGTTCACCACGCGCGTGACCTGCCCCGTGCCGCTGGTCTCGGAGGGCTGCTGGATCTCCTCCTGCTTGTCCTTGTAGTCCATGTAGAACAAGGTGGCGTTGAACTGCAGGCGGCCGTCCATGTGCCGCGACTTGTAGCCCAGCTCGTAGTTGTCCACCGTCTCGGGGTCGTACGGGATGGTCGCGGTTTCCACGGAATCCACGCGGCCGTTGAATCCCCCGGCGCGGTATCCACGGGAGTAGAGGGCATACAGCATGGCGTCATCCTGGAAATCCCACTTCAAGGCGACTTTCGGGGTGAACTCGCTCCAGCTCTCCTTGGCGGATGCGGTGGTCGTGAACGGGTTGCCCTCGTTGAACTGGTCGGTGGTCTTGTCGTCGTCGGTCCAGCGCCCGCCAACGGTCAGGGTCCACGCCTCGTTGAAGCGGTAGTCTCCCTCGAAGAACAGGGCCTTGGATTCGCTGGTCTGGTTGGTGGTCTGCGGCAGGTCCAGCAGGAACCCGTCGAACGGGGTGAAGAAGGCGATCAGGCTGCGCAGGCGGATTTCGTACTCGGAATCCCAGTAATAGGCGCCCACCGTGTACGTCAGTTCCTCACCGGCATCGTAGGTCAGGCGCAGCTCGTGCGTGTCCTGCTCGTACTCCGCCGGGCGATCGGTGTGAAACAGCAGATCCTGCGTAGCATCCCAGTCGGTGATGACCTTCTCCTCGGTCTCCCAGCGCGCACCGATGTAGTCAATGCGATAGTTCTCGTTGAGATCCCAGCGCACTTCGACCTGATGGGTATCGGCGTCGAAGGTCGAGTTGAAGGGCGACAGCCCGAAATGGTCGAAACCGGGATCCGGCGTCTGGTTGGTCGGGAACCGCTCGGTCGGCCAGGTGTAGTTGTCGAAGGCCTGACCTACCCGGTAGCGATCACCGCTCACCGGGGTGCTGGTATTGGGTGAACACCAGGCATATACGTCGCAGAATACCTGGCCCGGCTGGGCGACGTTCAGCAGTTGGTTGGAATCCTGGTCGGTACGCTCGATGAGGGACGTCCATTCGATCTCCACGCCGTCTGCCGGCGCGAACAGCAGGTTGACGCCGCCGGCCTTGTATTCGGACTGGCCGTCCCTGCGCCCGGTGGTGACGTTTTTGAAGTAACCCTCACCCTGGTCGCGATATGAGGCACTCAGTTTCACGCCCCAGGTCTCGCCGTTGCCGAAATTGACGATGCCGTCGAGCACGGCGGTCTCGTAGTCGCCATAGCTGCCGCGGACCTTGCCGCCGGATTCCATGGTCGGCTTGCTGCGTTCCAGGTTGATCACGCCGCCAATGGTGTTGCGGCCGAACAGGGTTCCCTGCGGGCCGCGCAGCACCTCGACGCGCTGCAGATCGATGGCGCGCACGATGCTGCCCGTCATGGTGCCCCGAAACACGCCATCCACCACCACCCCGACGGCCGGGTCAAAATTCTTCTCGACCTCGGAGACGCCAATGCCGCGAATGTAGGTGGCGGCGACACCGCCCGGACCCTGGTTGGTGTCGTCGAGCACCAGGTTGGGCGATACGTAGGTCAAGTCCCGCAGATCGGTGGCGAAGTTCGCGTCGATTTCCCGCTGCCCCATGGCGCTGACCGACAGCGCGACATCCTGCAAAGCTTCCTCGCGTTTGCGAGCGGTGACCGTGACTTCCTCGAGTGCGGTGCCGGTTTCGCTCTCCGCCATGTCCTGCGCGAGGGCGGGGCCGGTGAGGGCCATGCTTGCGCCGGCGGCCAGGGCCACGGCGATGCTGGTCGGTAGCCAACCAAATTTGATTTTCATGAGTTGCTGTCCCCAGGTTGCCAAGTGCAGTTGCAGACTTCGGCGAGACCGCAGCGGCCCCGCCGAAGCGCCCGTAAAACTTGAACTTTATTCAATTTTTCCACAGAATACAAATTTCTGTCAAGCAAGCATACGCCGCCCAGGGAGCACCTGGGGCCGGCCCCCAAAACACCCGGCAGGCACCCGCGGACCCTGTCGAAAATCGAGGTAAACATGGCTGACATCAAGGTCGAACGAAAGGGCGAGGTGGAATGGATCACCCTCAACCGTCCCGAACGCATGAATGCATACGACGCTGCAATGGCACAGGAACTCATCGCAGCGGTGGAAAACGCCTCCGACGCGGGCGTGATCGTGCTCACCGGCACGGGCCGGGCGTTCTGTGCAGGCGGTTACCTGGCCAACCTGAGCGATCCGGACCCGCAGGAGTTGCGGAGCATGTTCTACGGCTCGCTGAAGGTCTACGAATCGCTGCGCACCAGCCCGCGGCCCGTGATCGCCGCGGTGAACGGTGCGGCGGCCGGCGGCGGCAACGAACTGGTGATTGCCTGCGATCTGGCTATCGCGTCCGAGAACGCGACCTTCGGCCAGACCGGCGTGAAGGTCGGCAGCGCCCCGGTGCTGGGCGGCAACAATTTTCTGTCCATGAGCGTGGGCGAGAAACGCGCCAAGGAAATTGCCTTCCTGTGCCGACGCTATCCCGCCGAACAGGCGCTGGCCCTGGGGCTGATCAACGCGGTGGTGCCGCCCGACGAACTCGAGGCGGAAGTCACCCGCTGGGCCGAGGAGTTGCTGCGCATGAGTCCGCGCTACCTCGAGATCGCCAAGGTCAATTCGAATGTGTGGTGGAACCAGTGCCGCGACAATTACCTCAGCGGCCTCGGCATGCTGGTGCAGGCCATCGGCTCCTACGACATGATCGAAGGCGCCTCGGCCTTCATGGAGAAGCGCCGGCCCCGGTTCGAGGGCCGCGCCCCCCGGGAGGACTGACGCGGGTGAACGTGCCACGCGCATGGACGCCGCGCCGCACTCCCTGCCCCAGGGGGGACGATAGATGAAGCTAGAGCTCGACGGGCAGTACCTGGCAATCCAGGCCGAGGCGCGTTCCCTGGCGCGCGCCATCGAGCCGCTTGCCGTCGAAGCCGACGAGATGAGCGAGGTGCACCCCGGTGTGCTGGCGGCGCTGCGCGAGAGCGGCCTCAGCACGCTGATGGTGCCCGCGGAGCACGGCGGGCGTTTAGAGCGCCCGGACCCGCTGGCGATCTGCCTGGTGCGCGAAGCGCTGATGGCCACCTCGGCGCATGCCGATTCCCTGTTCGCATTGCAAGGCATCGGCAGCTATGCGATCACGGTGGCCGGCACGGAGCGGCAGCGCGCAGACTGGCTGCCCAGGGTCGCTGCCTGCGAGGCCCTGCCGGCCTTCGCGCTGACCGAACCGGATTCCGGCTCGGACCTCAAATCGGTCGCCACCCGCCTGAGCGCCGAGGGCGACGGCCTGTTGCTCGAGGGTTCCAAGTCGTTCATCTCCAACGCCGGGGCCGCGGATTTTTACGTGGTGTTCGCCCGCGAGGGCGACGCCTACTCGATGGTGCTGGTACCGGCCGACGCCGCCGGGCTGAGCATCACCGCCACCCCCGAATTGATCGCGCCGCACGTGCTGGGGGAAATGCGCTTCGAACAGGTCCGGCTGCCGCCGGAGGCCCGGCTGGGCGCTGCCGGCCAGGGCCTCGAGCTGGTGATGGCCACGCTGGGGGTATTCAGGGTGTCGGTGGCCGGCGCCGCGGTCGGCCTCGCGCAGGCGGCGCTGGACGAAGCGGTCCGCCACACCCGCACCCGCATCCAGTTCGGACGGCCGCTCGCGCGGCTCGGCCCGGTCGCGCAGATGCTCGCGGATTGCTGGACCGAAATCGAAATGGCCCGCCTGCTGACGTACCGGGCCGCGTCCATGGCCGTCGAAGATCCGGCCACCACCCTGCCCCATTCCTCCATGGCCAAACTGGCGGCCAGCGAGATGGCGGGACGGGTGGTGGACCGCTGCGTGCAGATGATGGGACGCTTCGGGCTGATACGGAATGCCCGGATCGAGCGCCTTTACCGCCAGGCACGGCCCATGCGAATCTACGAGGGGGCCTCCGAGGTCCTGCGCCTGGGCATCGCGGCGGAACTGACGAGGCAGTCGGAATGATGGATTTCGAACTCCAGGACAAAGTGGCCATCGTCACGGGCGCCAGCCGCGGTCTCGGACGGGCCGCGGCCGCCGCGCTCCACGCCGAGGGCGCGCGCATTCTCGCCGTGGCCCGTTCCGCCGATGAACTCGAGGAGCTGGCGTCGCGGGACCCGGATCGCATCCATGCGGTGCGCTGCGACATGCAGGACCGGGCCCGCGTGGCGGAACTGCCGGCGCTGGCCCTGGACGCCTTCGGACGACTGGACATCGTGGTCAACAATGCCGGCATCGCGCCGGCCGGCCGGTTCCTGGAACAGGCCGACGAGGAATGGGACCGCGTGCTGGCGATCAACGTAACGGCGCCCGCGGTGCTGGCCAGGGCAGCGGGCCACCACCTTCTGGCGCAAGGCTCGGGAAAGATCATCAACATCGCCTCCACGTCCGGAATCCTCGGCAAGGCCATCCTGGTTTCCTACTCGGCGTCCAAGGGCGCGCTGGTCCAGTTCACCAAGGCGCTGGCCGCGGAATGGGCCGCCAAGGGCGTGCAGGTCAACGCGATCGCGCCCGGTGCGTTCGCCACCGAGGCGCAGCGAGCGGTGCTGGATTCGCCCGACCTGCTGAAACGCCGACTGGGCAAGATACCGATGCGCCGCATGGGCGACATCGATGAAATCGGGCCGCTGGTCTGCTACCTGGCGTCGCCCTGCTCCGATTTCGTCACCGGCAGCGTCTACGTGATCGATGGCGGTGAATCGTGCAAGTTATGAGCCCGCAGCGACGACGGCATGAGTGAACATCCCGCCAAGGCGTCCCCCACCACGGCCGATCCCCAGCCCGGCTCGCGCGGGGGCGAGCGGCGTCAACGGATCCTCGAGGCGTTCCACGATTGCATCATCACCCGCGGCTACGCCAAGACCACGCTGCGCGACGTGGCCCGCGAGGCGGGCATGACCGCGAGCCACCTGCTCTATTACTTCACCGGCAAGGACGCCATCCTGGAACACTACTTCGCGCAGGTCGCGCAACGGATCATCGGGCGCCTGGAGAGTTTTCGCGGCCTGGAACCGCGCCAGCAGATCGACAGGCTGTCCGAGCTGTTTTTCGCCGGCAAGGGCATCACCCGCTCCGAGATCGGGTTCATGCTCGAATGCTTCGGGGTGGCGGTGCACGACGATATCCTGCATGCGGAGAAGCGGGCGCTGGACCGATTCTGCAAGGGCTTCCTGGAAGAACTGTTCGCGCAATCGCCGTGCGGCCGGGAGGACGCAGGGGATTCCGCCGAGCTTGCCTACGCGATGCTCATCGGCCTGCGCACCGCGGCCTTTTTCGACAACCGCCTGGAACTGTCCCAGGCGCTGCGCCTGTTCCGCAGCGAGATGCTGAGCCTGGCGCATTTCACCCGGGAATGACGACCATGAATGCCGACGACAAACTCGCGATACACGAACTTCTGAGCCGTGCCGCCTACAGTTTCGACGAGCACGACCTGGATATGCTGGAAGGCTGCTATGCCGAGGACGCGACCCTGCGGGTCGATATTGCCGACGGGCAGACCTTCGGACCCTTCGAGGGCCGTGAGGCCATCATGGGCCTGATGAAAGTGACCCTCGACTCGCAGTCCGACACCCGCCGTCACATCATCTGCAATTTCATCTTCGAGGACGCGGGCGAGAGTCATGCCGTGGTGGTGTCCACCGTGGTGGTCACCTCGGCGGAGGATGGCGAGATCGGGCTGGTGACCAGCGGCGTCTACCGGGACCGGGTCGCAAAGACCGCGCAGGGATGGCGCATCGCCGATCGCCTGCTCAAACTCGAGCTGGGATTCTGACGGGGCCGCCCGCATGGCCGGCTTGCTCACACCGGAACTGATGGCCCACATCGGCCGCACGGCAGCCCCCAGGCGGGAGCTGGTCACGCGGCGGGACATCCGCAAATACGCGGTCGCCACCGGGCAGCGGTTGGGGAAGTTCCTGGCGGGCGACGAGGCCCCGCCGATGTTCTATATCGCGTTGTTCTGGGACGTGGTGGAGCTCGATCAGCTGCAGCCGGACGGCATATCGGCGGATACGCTGATCCCGGAGTTCCCGCTCAAGCGCGCCATGGCCGGCGGCCTGAAGATCGATTTTCATCGGCCCATGCACCCCGGTGACCGGGTCGTCGCCCGCCGGACCTTGACGGACATCTACGAGAAGGAAGGATCCAGTGGGCCCCTGATCTTCTACGAGGTGACGACGAATGTCGACACCGAGGACGGCGAGCAGGTCCTGACCGAACGGGCCACCCGCATTCTGCGCTGATGCCCCGGCTGGCCGACATTTCGATGGGTCACGAGCTTCCGGGCCGGGAGTTTCGCACCGACAACGTGCAGCTGTTCCTGTACAACGCGGCCTTGTGGAACGCGCACCGCATCCATTTCGACTACCCCTATGCGACCGAGGTGGAAGGCTACCCCGGGCTGGTCAACGCCGGCCCCCTGATGGGAGACTGGCTGACCCAGGGCGTGCTGGAGTGGCTGGGTGAAGACGGCACGCTGACCGCGCTCGAGTACACCAACCGCAAGGCATCGATCATCGGCGAGACGCTTCGGTTCGCCGGGCGGGTGCGCGCGGTGGATGTGGACTCGGACAGCGCGGAACTGGACGTGGGTATCGTCAACGAAGCCGGCGAGGTGATCATCCCCGGGGTGGCCAGGGTGACATTCCGGGATGGCTGAGCGGGACTCGCTGCGGGGCAAGGTGGCCGTGGTTGGCGCGGCCGACACGGCGGTGGGAAAGGTGCCGCAGTTCAGTGCCACGGGCCTGTGCGTGGACGCGGCCCGCCGGGCGCTCGCGGATGCGGGCATCGGCAAGCAGCAGGTCGATGGGCTGGTGACCTGCAATGCATTCGCCGAGCCATACATGTATCACGCCGAGGCCATCGCCGAGTACCTGCAGATAGATCCGCGCTATTGCGTCACCGCGGTGGCCGGTGGCGGCACGACGTTTTCCATCCTGCAAAACGCGGCCGCGGCCATCGCCGCCGGCGTGTGCGAGACGGTGCTGGTCACCATGGCCGACAGCCTCCGCAGCGGGCTCACGCGAGAGCAGGCGATGCTCATCCAGTCCTCCACCGGCCATCCGGAATTCGAGATTCCCTACGGCCCCACGGTGCCGGCATTCTACGCGCTGATTGCGCAAGCCCACATGCACCGCTACGGCACCACCCCGGAGCAGCTGGCCGCGGTGGCGGTGAGCGGCCGCAAGCATGCCATGCGCAACCCCCATGCCCAGATGCGCGAGCCGATCGAGATCGCCGATGTGCTGGCTTCCCGCATGATCGCCGACCCCCTGCACCTGCTGGACTGTTCGCTGGTCTCGGACGGCGGCGCCGCGGTGGTGCTGACCTCGGCCGAGCGCGCCGGGGACCACCCGCATGCGCCGGTTTACCTGCTGGGTTTCGGCGAGGGCCACAGTCATGAGCACATCAGCCAGGCCCGCAGCCTCACGACCTCGGCGGCGGTGGAATCGGGGCGCCGGGCCTATCGCATGGCGGGCCTGGGTCCTGCGGATATGGACCTGGCCTGGATATACGACTGCTTCACGCCGGTGGTGCTGATCGAGCTGGAAGATCTGGGCTTCTGCGCCAAGGGCGAGGCCGGCGCCTTCGTGGCCGAGGGCCATACCGGGCTCGGGGGGCAGTTGCCGATGAACACCAACGGCGGCCTGCTGTCCTATTGTCACCCCGGCAACCCGGGTTCCCTGTTCGGTCTGACCGAGGCAGTGTTCCAGCTTCGACACCAGGCCGGCGAACGCCAGGTGGGCGGCGCGGAGACCGCGCTGGTGCACGGCCAGGGCGGCATCATGTCCAGCCATGCCACCGTGATCCTGGGGCGGGAGGCGCAGTGATGGGCGATCCACGCGACGCGCGGCCCGTGCCACGGCCAACGCCAGCCACCGCACCCTTCTGGGCGGCCTGTCGGGAGCATCGGCTGCTGCTGCAGCGCTGCCCGGCCTGCCAGGCGTACCAGTTCTATCCCCGCACGCTGTGCTCGGCCTGCCTGGCGCACGAGCCCGAATGGGTCGCAGCCAGCGGGCGCGGGTCGGTGCGCAGCTTCACCGTGATCCGCCACCCGGTCTCACCGGCCTTCGCCGACGAGGTGCCGTACGTGCTGGCCCTGGTGCGCCTGGACGAGGGCCCCACGCTGATGAGCGTGCTGCGCCACTGCGCACCCGCGGACGTGACGATCGGCATGCCGGTGGAGGTGGCCTTCGAGGAGCGGCGCGACGAGGTCTCCCTGCCGGTCTTCCGGCCGGCCGCGGGCGACTGACCGGGCCGGGGCGGGGTGACCGAGCGGGAACAGTGGCTGGGCCTGACGGTCGAGGCCGCGCTCGACCCCGAGTTGCCCATCTGCGACCCCCACCATCACCTGTGGGAATACCCCGGTAGCCGCTACCTGCTCGAGGAATTCCGGGCGGACCTCGCCGGGGGGCACAACGTCGCCAGCACGGTGTTCGTGGAATGCCTGCAGTTTTACCGGGACTCCGGCCCCGAGGCATTGCGGCCGGTGGGCGAAACGGAGCATGTCCATCAGCTGGCGGCTGGCGCGGAGCCAGCGCAACCCCGGATCGCGGCCGGCATCGTGGGCTTCGCGGACCTCGCGCTGGGCGCGCGGGTGCGCGAGGTGCTGGAGGCGCACCTCGAGGCCAGCCCGCGTTTCCGCGGCATTCGCCATGCCACGGCCTGGCACGCCAGTGAGCAGGTGCACAACGCCCACACGCGTCCCGCCGAGGGCCTGCTGCTGGACGCGCGGTTCCGGGAAGGCTTCGCCGTGCTGGTGGAACTGGGCTTGTGCTTCGACGCCTGGATCTACCATCCCCAGGTGCCGGAGTTGATCGACCTCGCCAACGCCTTTCCGCAGGCGACCCTCATTCTCGACCACATGGCGGGCCCGCTGGGCATCGGCCCGTTCGCCGGCGACCGCCAGGCGGTCAGGAACGAATGGGCCAGGCAGATGGACGAGCTGGCACGCTGCGAGAACGTGCTGGTCAAACTCGGTGGTCGCGCCATGACCAACGCGGGCTTCGGCTGGCACAAACGGAACCGGCCGCCGGGCTCGGCGGAACTGGCCGAGGCCATGCAGCCCTACATCGAGCACTGCATCCAGGCCTTCGGGCCCGAGCGCTGCATGTTCGAGAGCAATTTCCCCGTGGACCGAGCCTCGTGCTCGTACACCGTGCTGTGGAACGCCTTCAAGCGCCTCGGCCGTGCTTATGGGGCAGCCGAGCGCGCGGCCCTGTTCAAGGGTACCGCGGAGCGGGCCTATCGGCTGCTTCACTGACCGCCGTGACGTGAAGGTCCGCTTCCGGCCAGAGGCAACTACTCAGAAAGCGAGCATCAATTATGAACCGGGAAAATCTCAACTTTTGGCTGTCTTTGATCGCGAATATCGGCGTTCTGGGTGGTCTGTTATTCGTCGGTTATGAAATCCGCCAGAACACGGTGCAACTCCGTGCCGAAAGTTCACGTTCAATCACGGCGAGCGTCAATGACTTGAATGTCGGGATTTATTCGGACGCTGAGTTGGTGGCGATCCTGATCAAGGGCACCAAAGATCGCGGAGCGTTGAATCCTGTAGAACGATATCGATTCGACACGGTTCAGTTCTCGCGCTTGAACATTGCCGAATATGTCCTGGATCTCGAGCGCGAGGGGGTCTCGGACCTCAATTTTCGATATGTTGATTGGGTTGTCAGAGACTTCAACCGAAAGCCAGGCCTTCGGCAATTTATTCGCGATCACGAAGAGAGTTACGTGGGTTCCGCCGATTTATTGGCTCGGCTTCTTGGTGAGGCTGCCGAGGAACAGCCGTAGCCTGTCGGTTCCGTCAGCAGCTCATGCGGCGGAACCTCTTGCAGGGACGTCAGCTTGGTGGCAGCGTGATATGGGTTCACACTGTTCGGTTCCGGAGCCGGCAGGCATCCACGCCTGCCAAGCAACGCACCGTCGAAATCGACGTCTTGCACGGTTGGCCCATCTCCCAAATGGGTCTGGCCAATGCGGGCGGCCACAAAACCCGCTGCTCAGCCGAGCCGGTCGACGAAATCGACGACCGCGCGGGCGAGGCCCGTGCGGTCTTCCAGGGAGACCATGACGGTATGGGTGTGCATCACGGCCATGCGCAGGGATTCGATCTCGCCGGCGAGCGCGACGTCCACCGAATCCAGCACGAATCCGTCCAGGAAATCGCGATAGTGCGAAGCCACCTGCGACGCGCTGTTCGGCACCCCCAGTTCCCGCATCATCTTGACCGTCGGGCCCTTGATGGCGTCGCCGCCCACCACCGGGGAGACCGCGACCACTGGCGCCGGGCAGGCGCACAGCCTGTCCCGCAGGCCCGGCACGGCCAGCATCGGGTCGATGCTGACAAAGGGGTTGGACGGGCACAGGATCACGCCGCGTAGGGCCTCCGATTCCAGCCACGCGGCGATGTCGGGGTTGAGGCGCGCCGACTCCGCCCCGGCGAATTCGAAACCCGTGACCGCCGGCTCGCAGCGGTCCCGCACGAAGTAGTGCTGGAAATCCAGCCAGCCCGCGGTGGTCTGCACGCGCGTGCGGACGGGGTCATCGCTCACGGGCAGGATGCGGTGGGCAACGCCCAGGCGGCCGGCCAGTTCCTTGGTGACCTGGGCCAGGCCCTGTCCCTCGGCCAGGCGCCGGCTGCGCTCGACATGCATGGCCATGTCACGGTCGCCCAGTTGAAACCAGGTCTCGCCCCCCAGGGCGTCCAGCATGGCCATGAATTGCCAGCTCTCGTCCCGGCAGCCCCAGCCGGTCTCGGTGTCGACCTCGCCCGACAGGGTATACACCAGCGTGTCGATGTCCGGCGAGACATGCAGCCCCAGGTGCTCGAAATCGTCCCCGGTGTTCACCACGAAAGCCAGCGCTTCCGGTCCGAGGATGCTGGCCAGGCCCAGAGACAGCTTGGCACCCCCGATGCCGCCGGTAATGGCCAGGTAGCGCGGCGTGTTCATGCTAGAGAAACAGGTCCTCGTGCGGCGGACGGATCGCCTGGCGGGCGGACTGGTCGCTGTCCTCGGCCGGTAGCCCCCGCAGCAGCACGGCCGGCACCGATTCGCGCGTCTCGCCCATGATCAGCAGCGCTGCGGTCGCGATGGAATCGGCCCGGTTGCTCATGGTGACCTGCAGCTCACGCCCGAACAGATCGTGCTGGCCGCGCCGGTCGTCCAGCACCGTGATGCCGGCGCTGCCCACCGCGATCCCCACCGTGCCCAGGCGCCACGGCCGGTTGATGCTGTCGGTGATGACCACGCCCAGCGCCACGCCGGTGCGGTCCCGCAACGCCGAGCGCAGGGCGCGCGCAGACCCATCCGGATCGCGGGGCAACAGCAGCGCGCACTCGCCGCGGTCGTGCTCGACGTTGGACTGGTCGATACCGGCATTGGCGCACACGATGCCCAGGCGATGCTGGACGATGATGACCCCCGGCGCGGCGCGGATGATGCGGGCCGACTCGCGCAGGATCAGTTCCACCAGGCGCGGATCCTTGTCGACTTCCGCCGCCAGCTGCCGCGCCCGCTCGGACGGCTCGATGTCCGCCAGCAGCACGTGGCGGCCCTCCGCCTTGGAAACCACTTTCTGGGCCACCACCAGCACGTCCCCGGCCACCGGCACCAGGCCGGCATGCTGCAACCCCGCGCCCAGCAGGGCGGCCAGGTCATCGCCCGCGCGGACGAGCGGGACACCCGTCAGCGCGTGCAGCTCGAGGCGGCTGGGCATGCTCATTGCGTTCATGGCAGCTACGGGTTCCACTTCCTAGATGGCCGGCCCGGGCCCGGCGAGCGGTGAGTGATCGCCGGGCCCCGGCACANNCCGGATGCCTGTCGCCTCGGCCGTGGCAGCGAGCTCCGGGGCCGCGGGCGCCTGGCCAACCCTTGAATATCATTCAAAAAACTGGCTGGCGCTGCGGTCCTTGGGTAAACTGCTTTACCGCGCTTTGCTCCCAAGGGAGAATGGGCGCGGCGGCGCGCTGCCGCAGTTCCCGGAATGATCGATGCAGGCACGATGAAAGCAGTCAATACATACATGGACCGGGGCCCTGAAGGCGCCCTGGTGGAGCGACCCGAAAAGCCGCTGGACACCTGCTCCAGCGAGGTGATCGAACGCTATGAGCAACTGCTCGAGGCGGGCGCCAATCCGCATGAGTGGGCGTTTGCCTGGCGCACGGAACTGAACCGCGGCGGTTTCCCGGCCTACGAGTTGCTGCGCCAGGAGGTGATCG
>JABAOH010000775.1_pt2 | contig 28299 bp, 19 predicted proteins | sample 7062181 | NCBI WGS metagenome assembly JABAOH01 (sample SAMN14538630, study PRJNA623070) | marine sediment metagenome | biome: marine biome [ENVO:00000428]; feature: marine pelagic biome [ENVO:01000023]; material: deep marine sediment [ENVO:00002113]; isolation source: pool of 5 deep marine...
TTTAATTTTTTCCTTTTCAGATTGCCATCGAGCTTTGAGTTGCGAAGAATTTTCTTTGAGATTTGCTAATTCTTTCTTAATTCCTTCAAGTCGCTCTTTTGAAGCCTGATCCTTCTCTTTTTTCAGTGCTACCTGCTCAATTTCCAATTGCTTAATTCTGCGTTCAATCTCATCGATCTCTTCTGGCATGGAATCGATCTCTGTTCGTAATTTTGCCGCAGCTTCATCAATGAGGTCAATGGCTTTGTCTGGCAAAAACCGTTCGCTGATATATCGATGAGACAAACTAGCCGCGGCAACAATAGCTATATCAGAAATTCTCACTCCATGATGCACTTCATATCTTTCTTTCAAGCCACGTAAAATTGAAATTGTATCCTCCACTGATGGTTCATCAACCATTACTGGTTGGAATCTTCGCTCAAGCGCTTTATCTTTTTCAATATACTTTCGATATTCATCCAAAGTGGTGGCACCGATTAAACGAAGTTCGCCACGAGCCAGCATGGGTTTCAGCATATTGCCAGCATCTACCGCACCTTCGGCAGCACCAGCTCCAACAATTGTATGCAATTCGTCGATAAATAGAATAATATTCCCTTCTGCCTCCTGAATCTCTTTCAATACTGCTTTTAAACGATCTTCAAATTCACCACGAAACTTGGCTCCAGCGATCAGAGCACTGATATCCAGTTGAATCACCTTTTTGTTCTTAAGTCCTTCAGGTACATCACCAGTGGCGATTCGCTGAGCAATCCCTTCGATAATTGCTGTCTTACCAACTCCTGGATCGCCCACCAAAACAGGATTATTTTTGGTACGTCGGGAAAGCACTTGAATCGAACGTCGGATTTCCTCATCACGACCAATGACAGGATCTAGTTTTCCTCGGCCGGCTAAATCCGTCAGATCACGACCGAATCGCTGTAGCGCTTGGTATTTATCTTCGGGATTTTGATCAACGACTCGCTGTGTTCCCCTGATATCTTTTAAGACTTTGTAAATTAAGTCTTTGGTAATCCCCTGCGATTGCAGAATATTTGCAGACGGCGAGCCTTTCTCATTCAGGATTGCCAGCAATAGATGTTCTGTACTGACAAACTCATCTTTCAGTTGACGCATTTCTTTCATTGCTGAATTGAATACATTATTCACACGAGGAGAAATATAAACATTTCCGAGTGCTCCGCCTCCTGAGACACGAGGAAGTTTGCGGATTTCATCGTCGATTCGGCTTTGAACGAGTCCAACATTGGCGCCAATCTTTTTCAAAAGAGCTTGCGGCACACCCTCAGCATCATCCAGCAATGCCTTTAACAGATGCTCCACCTCAATCTGCTGATGCCCATTTTCTTGAGCAATATGTTGCGCCCGCATCACGGCTTCCTGGGCTCTGACTGTAAATTTATCTAATGTCATGGATAATCAACTCATTCCAATTGAATTTTATATACATTGTTTATGATCATGCAAACAATATGCCAGCTATGGATTGTTTAGCTTTGACATCAGCAGTTAGTTGATATTATTTAAGTTATTGTATCTTAATGCTATATATTTTTTTAGTTAGTGAGCAATATGTTAAATTAGGTTGTGAAATATTGTCAGTTCAAACCGACATCACTCTGACAAAATGTTATGCGATCAACTTCTTAAAATCCATAAGTACAAAATAGATGATGACTAATTTTTGCTTGACATTTATCTTTTTTCTTAGTATCATTTTGATAAATTAAGCTTTGTTTAGATTAAATAAACTGGATAAAGATTTGATAAAGCTAACTTCTTTCATTAATTGTTCTGGATTATGATGAGTTTTTATCAGAAAAAAAAGTTAGAACTTATTTTTACGAGAATCTTGAAAAAGATGGAGTAGATTTGTGGATGAGGAATTAAAACTCGAGGTTCAGAAATATATTCAAAGAAGTGAAGATGCTATTGAAACTGTAAAACTTCTGATAGAAATTAAATACTTTTTACGGAATGAGGGGTGGATGTAGGATTATATTTTGTCTTGTTAGTTTTTCGATAAAATTTAAGGGTTTAGATTCTTTATTCTCTCCCCCTGCCTTTATACGATTCAATCTGTCTCCAAAATCTTACAAATTTTTCAAAAAAACGCTTGCCTTTTATTTTTTTTGTGTTATCTTATTTATCTTATTGTCTAAAATTAACATCTCAAAATCCCCTTAAAAAATTTTAAGAATTGGAGCTGGAATATGCAATATTGGCGTAAACCTCTCGATGCGGACAAGATCAAAGTGCCGCATGGTGAAATCCATATTGTCCGTGATCGATGTAAGGGTTGTGCCTTCTGCGTGGAATATTGTCCTCGCGATGTTCTCGAATTATCTACAGAGTTTAATATCAAAGGTTATCATCCACCAGAGGCTGTACAACCTGATGCATGTGTACACTGTCAGTTATGTGAAATGCTATGTCCTGAATTTGCGATATTTGTGACTTTAAAAGAGGAGGAAGAGATCGTTGAAAGCTGATCCTAAAGGTGTTCTGACTGGAGAGCATTACTTAGATGGCGACCATGCCTGCGCTGAAGGGGCGTTAGCGGCAGGTTGCCGATTCTTTGCAGGTTATCCCATTACCCCTTCGACTGAAGTTGCGGAACGGTTTGTTGCTCGTATTCCTATGGTAGGTGGCATTTTTATTCAAATGGAAGATGAACTCGGTTCGATGGCTGCTTTATGCGGCGCCTCCTGGGGAGGTAAGAAAGCCATGACGGTCACTTCTGGACCTGGGTTCTCGTTAATGATGGAAAATATTGGGCTGGCAGCGATGATGGAAACTCCCTGCGTGGTCGTTAATGTCCAACGGGGTGGCCCTTCAACTGGACTCCCAACGATGGTAGGTCAACAGGATATGATGCAGGCACGCTGGGGTTCACACGGTGATTATGAGATTATTGCTCTGAGCCCGGCATCACCGCAAGAAGCATTCGATTATACCATCAAATGTTTTAATTTGTCAGAGAAATATCGTGTGCCCGTATTATTTATGATGGATGAATGTGTTGGTCATATGACTGAGAAAGTCGTTATACCAAAGGCGGAAGAAATCAAAATTTATCCGAGACGTTTGACGAAACTCCCGCCCGCGAAATATTTACCATATAAAACAGACGGAGATCTTGTGCCAGATATGATACTCGCTGGTACAGGATATCGAATTCATTCAACTGGATTGACACACGATGAAAGGGGATACCCTGTTATGTCTCCTGTTACCCAAAATATACTTGTCAAACGACTTTGTGATAAAATAAGACTGCATATTGATGAGATCATCGACATTGAAGAGGATCAAACCGAAGATGCTGAAGTCATTGTAATGGCGTATGGTATTACCTCTCGTGTAACATTGCCAGCGGTTTTCAAAGCCAGGAAAAAAGGGATTAAAGTTGGCTATATCAAAATGATCACCGTCTGGCCCTTCCCAGAAAAACGGGTTCGTGAATTAGCGAAAAATGTCAAAGCGTTTGTGATGCCCGAAATTAATATGGGGCAGGTGGTTTTAGAAGTGGAAAGATGTGCTGCTGGACAGGCAAAAGTATATCATGTCCCCCATGCTGGTGGTTGGGTACACGATCCAGAGGATATCTACAAAGTAATTGAGGAGGCTATAAAATGAATGTAAAAGATACAAATTTGCCGGAACATCCAATGGAAAAACTGCTGCGCATGGATCGAATTCCACATATCTGGTGTCCTACTTGTGGCATTGGTACCGCTGTCTCTTGCTTTATTTCGGCACTGGAAAAGTTCGATTATCCTTTGGAAAAAGTTGCGATTGTGTCTGGTATCGGGTGTACTGGACGAGTGGCGGGTTATGTCAAATTAGATTCTTTTCATTCGACGCATGGCCGAGCAATTCCCTTTGCAACGGGATTAAAGCTTGCCAATCCAGAATTAAAAGTCGTTGTGTTTAGCGGCGATGGTGATTTAGTTGCTATTGGTGGAAATCATTTAATTCATGCAGCACGACGAAACATGGATATCACGGTCATCTGTGTCAACAACTTTATTTATGCCATGACTGGTGGACAATTGGCACCTACTACACCGCTTCATGCAAACAGTTCGACTTCACCGTACGGTAACAGTGATCCGCCTTTCAATGTTCCACTTTTAGTCGGTTCTTGTGGAGCTGTTTATGTTGCCAGATGGACAGCCCTCCATATCCGTCGATTAACACGTTCCATGTTGGAAGCGCTCAATAAACCAGGTTTTTCATTCGTAGAGGTTATCGCTCCCTGTTCAACATTATATGCGCGACGGAATCGTCTCGGTACCGGTCTTGATCTAATGAAATTTTACCACGATAACAGCGAAATTAAACATGGTGCACCTCTGGAATCGTTGGATATTGCATTTCAAGATAAAATTACTGTTGGTAAATTCATTGATAAAGAGAAACCAACATTTGTTGATAATTGGAATAATTGGCTGTCGGAGAGGTTAGGTGATAAATTTGTGCCCTATGGGGTACCTCAACAAGTGTCGTTGAGAAAAGCAGGCTAGTTTTTAAAATTCCAAATCACAAAATCCAAATTTCAAATCTCAAATACTCTCTCGATTTGATCATTGAGTATTTGGAAATTGCAATTTGTTTGCAGTTTGGACCTTGGAATTTGGATTTTTATTTCGTAATTGATAATACTTCTGAAAAATAATATCTTAAAACTAAAGAGAATTATCTCTTGTCGGAGGTTAAAAAAAGTAATGGCTAAAACTGAAATAAGAGTTTCTGGCTTTGGTGGTCAGGGTGTGATTCTGCTAGGCTATTTAATGGGTAAGGCGGCTGCGATAAATGCTGGAAAGCAAGCTACATTGAACCAGAGTTTTGGGCCTGAAGCCCGAGGAAGCGCCTGCAGTGCCCAGGTTATTATCGATGATGACAAAATTCTTTATCCCTATCTGACCAAACCTGATATTTTGCTTTGCATGTCCCAGGAAGCTTATACAAAATTCGAACCTGAGTTAAAGAGTGATGGGCTATTATTAGTCGATGAAGATTTGGTGAAAGACGCAAAAGCGCGTGACAAAATTAAAATGTATAAAATTCCTGCCACGAGATTTGCCGAGGAGCTTGGTCGTAAAATCGTCTTAAACATCGTTATGCTGGGTTATTTTACAGCAATTTCTAAGCTCATTGACCATGATGCGGTAAGAAAGACAGTAGAAACTTCTGTACCTAAAGGAACTGAGGAGTTGAATTTACGAGCGTTTGATAAGGGATATGAATATGGGTTGCAGCAGTTGGGAGAGAAGAAACAAACGAGTTAGTCATAGATAGTATGCTGAAGGTTTTGAGATAGAGTAATGGAGTAGTGGATCAATAGAGTAACTTATCATTGTGAATTAATAAAAAATGCAGTTAATGAGAGTTTGGAAATAGAAATTATGAGTCGAAGTTTCACTCATTCCGTGTATTTCGGAAGAAGGACAGATTGACATTGAGAAATTATACAAGAAACCTTCCAGTGAAATTGCCTATTTAACTAATTTAGATATTCAATTAAAATAATCTCGGAGGCATTTCGTGAAAAAAGGTGTCCTCGTTATCGGAGGCGGAATCGCAGGTATGCAGGCTTCCCTGGATCTGGCGAATTCCCAGTACCAGGTATATCTTGTAGAAAAAGAGCCAAGCATTGGCGGAAAAATGGCGCAACTGGATAAGACGTTCCCGTCAATGGATTGCGCCATCTGAATTCTTGGCCCCAAAATGATGGATGTCGGTCGACATCTAAATATCGAGTTGTTTACAAATAGCGAAGTTATTGAAGTCAAAGGCAAAGTAGGTGATTTCTATGTCAAGATTCTTCAGAAAGCCCGTTATGTTAATATTGAAGAATGTACCAGTTGTGGTGATTGCGCCAAAGTCTGTCCCATTGTTGTCCCCAATGAATTTGAAGTCGGTCTTGGTGCAAGGAAAGCCATCTACACTCCCTTCCCTCAAGCAGTTCCCAACGCTTATATTCGTGTTGCAGATGATTGTCTTGGGACATTTCCATTAGCTTGCGCTCGTTGTGCTGAAGTATGTCAAAAAAATGCCATTGATTATGACGAGCAGGATAAGATTATTGAAGTTCATATCGGTTCGATTATCGTTGCAACAGGTGTGGATTATTATGATCCAAGGGAAGCCAGTGAGTTCGGTTATACTCGTTTCGAGAACATTGTGACCAGCATGGAGCTGGAGCGAATTCTTTCCGCCAGCGGGCCTACCAGAGGAGAGTTGATTAAATTTACTGATCGGAAAACTCCAGAGCAAATTGCCTTTATTCAATGCGTTGGCTCTCGAAATATAAAACGAGATATTGCCTATTGCAGCCGCATCTGCTGTATGAATGCCATGAAGGATGCCCTGATCATTCATGAGCATTTTCCTGATGCTGAGATGAAGATTTTTTACATTGATATCCGTGCTTTTGGAAAGGGTTTTGAGGAATTCTATGAACGTACACTTAATTTAGATAAATTAACTTTTATCAATGCTAAACCTTCCAAGATTGTTGACGATCCAGTTACAGGCAAAACCATTATTAATTACGAAAATGTTCAAACTGGAAAAATCGAGACAGAAGAGGTTGATCTGGCAGTATTGTCCTCAGCTTTAATTCCATCGACCAGAAGTGGAAAATTAGCGGAAATTTTGGGCATTGAAATCGATAAGGACGGCTTTATCAAACAATTAGATCCATGCTCTGATCCATTAGACACCACCCGAGAGGGCATTTATGTCTGCGGTTGTGCCATCAGTCCTAAAGATATTACCGATTCCATCGCCGATGCCTCAGGAGCTGCAGCCCGAGCAGTAAGGCATGTGTTGGCACATAAAATTGTTCGTGAAGAAGAAAAGATACCGCCAGTAGTTTCCACTGGAGACCCTCGGATCGGTGTATTTGTCTGCCACTGTGGTGTAAATATCGCTGGTGTTGTAGATGTGAAACGAGTGGCAGATTATGCCCGAACTTTGAAGAATGTGGTTTATAGTGAGGAAACGCTATTTGCATGTGCTGCCAGCACCCAGACCGAGATCCAGCAAAAAATAAGCGAACATCGATTGAATCGTGTACTAGTTGCTGCCTGTACGCCAAAAACTCATGAGCCGATCTTTCGAGAGACATTGACTAAGGTGGGTTTGAATCCTTATTTATTTGAAATGGTGAATATTCGGGATCAATGTTCCTGGGTACATCAACAGGAGCCCATTGGGGCTACCCAAAAAGCATTAGATCTGGTTCGTATGGGAGTGGCAAAGGCACGGCTGCTGAATCCGCTGGAAATGAAAAGATTAAAAGTCAATCATGACGTATTGGTTATCGGTGGTGGTGTCGCCGGCATCCAGACAGCTATCGATTTAGCAGGAAAAGGTTTTAATGTTTATTTAGTTGAAAAAGAGAAAAAACTTGGTGGACGAGTGTCACATCTATCGACCCTTTATCCCAGTTACAAGCCAGGCAGGGAATTGATTGAATCAAAGGTGCAAAAGCTGTTTTCAGCCGGCGTTAAAGCCTACAAATCCACTACGATCGAGGGCGTAAGTGGTTTCGTTGGCAACTTTGAAGTTCATTTAAAAATAGATGGTTCTGACGACGATAGCCAGGAGCCGTTAAAAGTAGGAGCGATTGTGGTTGCTACGGGATCGAATCTTTATCGTCCTGAGAGAGGAGAATTTGGGTTCGGAATTTATTCAAATATTTTTACAAACGAAGATTTTGAGCAACATATCTCCCGAGGAGAATATTTAGAAATCGATGGCAAGAAGCCAAAGACAGTGGCGTTTATTCAATGTGTCGGCTCACGTGGTGAAAAGGGCAATCCTGGTTGTTCACGCTATTGCTGTCAAGCCGCCATCAAACAGGCAATTGCCCTTCGAAAAATGGGAATCAATGTCATCGTATTTCATCGTGATATTCGAGTATATAGCCGTGGGGCAGAGGAGATGTATCGTGAAGCGCGGGGACTGGGTGTGCTATTCATTCCTTACCTGAAAGAGAAACCACCTGAATTTCAAGGTAAGAAGAAGGTATCTTCCATTTTTGTAGATAATAAAATGTTAAACCGATCAACTGAATTTCCAGTAGATGCCGTGGTTTTATCATTGGGCATGGTTCCTGATGAGAAAAGTAATGATTATTTAGTAGATTTATTAAAAATACAGCGCAGCTCCGATCGTTTCTTCATGGAACGACATTCAAAATTAGGGCCAGTAGAAACGGCGGTAGAAGGTATTTTCCTCTGCGGTTGTGCCCAAGGGCCCAAGGATATTTCGGATTCAATTTCTCAAGCATCGGCAGTCGCCTCAAAAGTCTCTGCCCTGCTTTCAGAAGATACCATTAAATTAGAACCGATTGTCTCAGAAGCAGATGCTGTTTTCTGTCGAGCTTGTGGCAGATGTGTTGAAGTATGTGAATTTAATGCATTGGAAATAAGAGAAAGTGAGGCTGGAAAACTGGCTGTGTATATCAATGAAGCGCTCTGTAAAGGCTGCGGCAGTTGTGCCTCAATATGTCCGACAGGGGCGATTGATGTGAGACACTTTACAGATGACCAAATAGAGGCGCAGCTTGAGGCGATACTTGAAGAATTATAAAGTATTGTGGGTTTTAAATGACTTGAAAAATTAAATAAAAATTTCAAAAGCCAAAATTCCAAGTTCCAACTTTCAAATTCCAAAAATCCACTTAACCTTCTATTTGGAATTTTAATTAAATAACTTACCAGGTCTCGGAATAACTAAAGTAATAAAGTAAAATCCAAAAAACCTGGAGGTCTCTATGAAAAAGGGCATTTTGGTCATTGGTGGGGGCATTGCCGGTATGCAAGCAGCACTTGATCTGGCAGATTCCCAATACCAGGTCTTTCTGGTTGAGAGAAATCCCAGTATCGGCGGGAAGATGGCTCAATTGGATAAGACCTTTCCCTCTATGGACTGTGCCATCTGAATTCTTGGACCCAAGATGATGGATGTCGGTCGACATCCAAATATTGAATTGTTCACCAGCAGTGAGGTTGTTGAAATTAAAGGAGATGCTGGTGATTTCAAAGTCAAAGTGCGAAAAAAAGCCCGCATGGTTGATGAGGAGGACTGCACCGCTTGCAGCGAATGTGAAAAGGTCTGTCCTGTCGAATTACCATCGGAATTTAATGAAGGATTGGGAACTCGAAAAGCTATTTATCGACCGTTCCCACAATCCGTGCCGAACTCATATTCTATTTCAAGAAAAGGATTGGCGCCGTGCCAAACTGCTTGCAGTATACACCAAAACGCCCAGGGATATATTCAACTGATTGCCAGAGGAAAATTTCAAGAAGCTCTGGATGTAATTCTAAGGGATAATCCGTTGCCCTCGATTTGTGGCAGAGTCTGTACTCATCCCTGTATGGCATCATGTACTCGCTGTGGAATTGATTCACCTTTAAATATCCAGGGATTAAAACGATTTGTTACAGATAACAATGGTCGATATGAATTGCCAAAGCCTTCGGTTGAGCGTGATGAAACCGTTGCTATTGTTGGCTCAGGCCCTGCGGGACTAATGGCTGCATATAAGCTTCGACAGATGGGATACAAGCCGACTATTTTCGAGGCGCTTTCAGTTCCTGGTGGGATGGTTTACGTTGGAATTCCAGAATTTCGATTGCCCAAAAAAGTTCTTCTCGATGAGATTGAAAGGATTGAACGAACAGGTGTCGCTATTCACTTGAATACACCGATTGGAAAGGATATTACGCTTGAGCAATTACGGAAAGAATTTAGCGCTGTTTTTATTGCGATTGGTGCTCATTTAGAGATGAAGCTTGGCTGTGAGGGTGAGGAATTAGATGGTATTGTGCCTGGTGTGGAATTTCTTCGTAATGTGAATTTTGGACGCGAGGTAAAAATTGGCAACCGAGTGCTGGTCATTGGTGGCGGGAATTCTGCCATTGACGCTGCACGGACAGCTTTACGCTGCGGTACTGAAGAGGTAACTATTGTTTACAGGCGAAGCCGAGTTGAAATGCCTGCCGATCCAGCCGAGATTGAAGAAGCGGAACATGAAGGAATCAAGCTTCATTATTTAGCTGCACCAAAGAGTGTGATAGGAACTAAGAATGGTAAAGTTAAAGCCCTTGAATGTATCCAGATGAAATTAGGTGAGCCTGATGATAGCGGCAGACGACGTCCTATTCCCATTGAAGGCTCTGAATTTGTCCTGGACTGTGATAATGTAATCGTAACTATTGGACAATCACCAGACCTGGATAGTCTTGGAGAAAAATTAGGTCTGGATGTCACGAAGTGGGGCACTTTTATTGTCGATCCTGTTACGATGGAGACCAACATTCCTGGTGTATTTGCAGGCGGCGATTGTGTCACAGGTCCCGATGTCGTTGTGAATGCCATGTATGCAGGCAAAAAAGCAGCCATTTCCATTGACCGATTCATCAATAAACTTGATATGAAAGTAGCGCGGGAAAAGGAAGGTACCTTTCAAGTGACTTATGAAATCGATACTGAAGGCTTACCTTATATGCCACAGGTTAGAATGCCTTCTATCGAAATTTCTCGTCGCAAAAATTGGAACGAGGTGCATACAGGCTACACCGAGGAGATGGCGATAAAAGAAGCCGAGCGTTGTATCGCCTGTGCCGAATGTTGTGACTGTCAACTCTGTTCCACGGTCTGTGAACCCAAATGTATCGACTATAACGATCAGAATCGATTTATTGATATCGATGCAGGATCGATCATCGTTGCCACAGGAAATGATTACCATGATCCCAGGGGAGCCAGCGAATTTGGCTATGCTCGATTCAAAAACATTGTGACCAGTCTTGAGCTAGAACGCCTGCTTTCATCAATAGGCCCCACACAGGGTGAGTTTATCCGATTAAGCGATCGACGTACGCCACAGAAGATTGCATTTGTCCAGTGCATTGGCTCACGTAATTTGAAGTGCGACATTCCCTATTGCAGCCGTATCTGTTGTATGAATGCCATAAAAGATGCCCTGCTCATTCGAGAGCATCAGCCTGACTCAGAAGTTGATATCTTTTACATTGATATTCGTGCATTTGGCAAGGGATTTGAAGAGCTCTATCGCCATTCGCTTGATGATGGAAAAATCTCGTATATTCAGGCAAGACCTTCAAAGGTTGTAGAGGATCCTGAGACTCAAAATCTGATTGTCATGTTTGAAAATCCCAATACGGGACGCATTGAGCGAAACATTTATGATATGGTTGTGCTTTCTTCTGCCCTGATTCCTTCAAAGGAGAGCACCGAGCTTGGAGCAATACTTGGCATTGAGACAGACACTGATCGATATTTTAAATTAAAAGACCCATGTGCCTACCCGCTCGATTCGACACGTGAGGGTATATATCTGTGCGGTGGCGCAACAAGTCCCAAAGATATCACTGATTCAATTGCTGAGGCTTCTGGATCAGCAGTTAGAGCAGCCCATCATGTATTAGACTATAAATTGGAGCGCAAGAAAGAAGAAATTCCCCAGGTCGATGTCAGTGGTGCGCCTCGAGTTGGTGTATTTGTCTGCCAATGTGGAATTAACATCAGTGGTGTGGTGAACACAGAACAGGTCGTAGAATATGCCAAGACATTACCCGATGTCGTCCTGGCAGAGGATACGCTGTTTACCTGCGCTGCCAGTACCCAATCGGATATTCAACAAAAGATAATTGAACAGCAGCTAAATCGAGTATTAGTAGCAGCCTGCACACCCAAAACACATGAGCCGATTTTTCAGGAAACACTTGCAAAAGTCGGTTTAAATCCTTATCTTTTTGAAATGGTCAACATTCGTGATCAGTGTTCCTGGGTGCATCAGCACGAGCCAGAGAAAGCTACTCAAAAAGCAAAGGATTTGGTTCGAATGGGCGTGGCAAAAGCACGATTACTGAATCCACTCGATGTTCGGGAATTAGAAATCGGTCATGATGTATTGGTTATTGGTGGCGGCGTTGCTGGAATCCAGGCAGCTATTGACCTGGCGGGCAAGGGTTTTAAAGTTAATTTAGTTGAAAAAGAAAAAGAACTGGGGGGGCGAACTGCCCAGCTTTCGACGCTTTATCCCAGTTACAAACCAGGAAGTCATTTTGTCACAGCCAAAGTAGATGAGCTGAACTCATTAGGCGTTAATCTCTATACCTCAACATCAATAGAAGGTGTATTAGGATTTGTAGGCAATTTTGATATTCAATTAAGATCAAAAAAGAATGGCAGTTTTTCAGATTCTTCAGTAAAAGCAGGAGCAATCGTAGTCGCAGTGGGATCGGATTTATACCAGATTCCCGAAAGAGAATTTGGTTATGGCGTCTATCCCAATGTTTTTACCAATCAAGAATTTGAACAGTTGACATCGCCGGGGAAAGACTTAACAATAAATGGTCACACTCCAGAAACGATCGCCTTTATCCAATGCGTCGGCTCAAGAGGAGAGAAAGGCAATCCCGATTGTTCCCGTTATTGTTGTCAAGCAGCCATTAAACAGGCGATTGCGTTACGAAACAGGGGGATTCAGGTCGTCATTTTTCATCGAGATGTCCGTATTTATAGCCGTGGCGCAGAAGAGATGTACCGCAAGGCTCGTGGCATGGGAGTCTTGTTTATCCCTTATGCTAAAGAAAAGCCACCTCAGTTGAAAGGTGATAACCAAGTATCGTCAGTGTTTGTTGAAAACAAACAGACCGGTCAGCCAGTAGAACTTTCAGTCGATGCAGTCGTTTTATCTTTAGGCATGGTTCCCAATGAACAAGAGAGTGATTATCTGGTCAAGCTATTAAAAATTCCTCGTGGTGCCGATCGGTTCTTTATGGAGCGACATGCCAAATTAGGTCCCGTTGAAACGGCGATGGAAGGTATCTTCCTCTGTGGCTGTGCTCAGGGGCCTAAAGACATAGCGGACTCTATTTCTCAAGCTTCCGCAGTCGCTGCTAAAGTATCAGCCTTGCTTTCTGAGGATACGATTAGATTAGAGCCGATTGTTTCAACCTCTGATCCAAAACTATGCCGTGCCTGTGGAAAATGTGTCGAGGTCTGTGAATATCACGCATTGGAATTGAATGAGATTGAAGCGGGTAAAAAGGCTGTATTTGTAAATGAAGCATTGTGTAAAGGCTGTGGCAGTTGTGCAGCAATCTGTCCCACAGGAGCGATGGATGTACGGCATTTTACGGATAAGCAGATCGATGCGCAGATGGAGGCGTTGTTTCAAGAATAATGTAGATCTGGTATTTTAAATTTTTAATTCATTATAGATTGTTAGTTAAGAAGTTGAGATTTTATTAAAAATTTTGCACTGAATTCTGAGGCACTAAATGGCAACAAAGACTAAACCTAGACCCAAAACTAAAGACGCTTTTGATCCAAAAATCATCGCTTTCTGCTGCAACTGGTGTAGCTACCCGGCAGCCGATGCTGCAGGAGCTAATCGGTTTCAATATCCACACAACGTTCGGATTATTAGAGTTATGTGTGGTGGACGGGTAAATCCTTCTTTCATTATAAAAGCATTTGAGATGGGAGCCGACGGCGTCATGGTAGCGACGTGACACTTTGAAGATTGCCACTATATGTTTGGCGCCCGCCGTGCCGCGGAGAATTTTGAGAAGACAGAAAAAATTTTACGGTTAGTAGGAATCGAAAAGGAGCGGATGCGATTAGAATGGGTTTCAGCGGCTGAATCGTTGAAATTTGCTAAGGTTGTTACTGAGATGATTACGCAAGTTCAAAAACTGGGCCCCAGTCCAATGAAAAATAATTCTGGCAGGACGAAAAGCGTAACAGCCGAACCATCGTTAGCTGAAGGAATTTAAATTATGATGACAGTTGGAGATATAATTAGACAAACCAGAGCCTACTACTGTCTTGATTGCGGAAAATGTACAGGAGTATGTCCAGTAGCCAGAATCAACCGTACCTTCTCGCCTCGGTCGATGCTAATGCGATGTGTTCAAAAAGATGAAGATGGTTTATATGAAGATAAAGCCCTGTGGGAATGTTTGACCTGTGGACAATGTGAACTGCGATGTCCGTCCCAGATAGCTTATATTCATTTCATGCGTGATGTTCGGTCACTTTCACTCAACACAGGACAAAAGGCCGAGTGCAGCCATGGCGGCGCTTTCCATTCGTTGATGCGAATAATGACCGCCAATGAACTCGAACAACAGCGGATGGATTGGTTATCAGGAGATATAAAAACGGTTAACAACGGCGAGGTTGTCTATTTTGTCGGCTGTGCCCCATATTTTGATGCTTATTTTACTGATCTCAATGTAGATTCAATCAGATCAGCTAAAGGCGCTATTCAGCTTTTGAATAAAATTGGAATTATACCGGCCGTTTTAGCTGATGAACGCTGTTGCGGACACGATCTGCTCTGGAGTGGGGATATCGATAACTTTAAGAAATTAGCAGAGCATAATCTTAAATTAATTGAAGGTGCTGGTGCAAAAACTGTAGTCTTTTCCTGTCCTGAAGGGTACCAGACATTTTCACAAGAATATTCGCATTTTTTTGGAAAACTCAATGTTGAAGTTGTTCACATTACTGAGCTATTGGCAAAAGCAATTCAATCAAACACATTAAAATTTAATGAATTTGATAAACCAGTGACTTTTCAGGATCCATGTCGCCTGGGAAGACACATGGGCGTTTACGATGCACCCAGGGCAATCATCGATTCGATACCGAAAATTCAATTTACTGAATTAATGAAGAGTCGTCAAAGATCGATCTGTTGTGGCGTGGGTAATTGGCTAACTTGTGGCAGTGTCGCCAAAACGATTCAGTCGAATCGGTTCAAAGAAGCGAACCAGGTGGGAGCGAAGATGCTAATCACTGCATGTCCCAAGTGCGAAATTCATTACAAATGCGCCTTACAGGATGAGCGGTTGAAGAAAGAGGTGGATTTGGAAATTAAGGATTTGATTAACTTGGCATCTGAGTTTTTGATTTAAGGGAAGTTTGTTTGAATTCCAAAATCCAAATTAAAAATTCCAAATAAGTTCGAATGATCAAAGTCCAATTGTCAAAGGGACTTAGAAATATTAGACTTGGGATTTTTTTATTCGCCAAACAATCGCATATAATTTAACTAAACATAAAATTTGGGATAATAAGGACAAAATAATGACCCAACGCAAGCTCGATTTCAGTTTTAGAGAAAAATTAAATAAAATCGTCGGGGGCAATCATCACAATTACTGCTACCAATGTGGCTCTTGTGTGGCTGTCTGTCCAGCGGCTCGTTTTTCCGATGATTTTAATCCACGAGAAATTTTATTAAAGACTTTATTAGGTGAAGAAGAAGATTTAATTCGGTCAGATTCTATCATCTGGAAATGTACCAACTGTTACAGTTGTTACGAACGCTGTCCCCAGGATGTCCGTCCCGTTGAAGTGATTATTGCTTTAAAGAATCTATGTGCCAAACGGGGAGTTCTTCCTGGTGATATCAATAAATTTTCAGAAACGCTGGTAAAGACAGGTAGAAGTGTTATCATTACTAGTACAGTAAACCGACGCAGGCAGGAATTGGATTTGCCTGAACTGAAAGACATGAACGCAGAAGAGCTTCAAGTGATTATCGAATAGAAAAGGAATTGCTATGGCGAAAAAAATTTCCGTCGCTCCCTTTTGGGGCTGCATGATACCCGTGAAATACCCTCAAATGGAATTGTCAGTTCGGAAAACAATGGAGCCACTTGATGTGGAATTGGTCGATTTTGATCCATTTACTTGCTGTCCGGATCCCATTTATTTCAAGGCGCGTGACAAAATACAATGGTTGACAATCGCTGCCAGAAATTTAGCCGTGGCAGAGGAAGCGGGATTGGATATTGTCACCATGTGCAGCGGTTGTACCTCGACACTGCTGGAAGCGAAATTTATGTTAGCCGAAGATTCCGAATTAAAAAATCAAGTAAATGAGAAGCTCAAAAAAATCAATAAAGAATATAAAGGTACTGTAAAAGTAAAGCATATCGTTGTAATGTTACGGGACGATATTGGTGTGCAAAAAATAAAGGAGTCGATCACTCGTCCACTGATTGGTGTTAAAGTCGGAATTCATTATGGTTGCCATTTGTTAAAGCCCAGCCAGATCATGCATATCGACGACGCTGATTATCCCAGCTTACTGGAAAACCTGATTCAAGCTATCGGAGCCAGCCCATTAACTCATAGAGAAAAATTACTTTGTTGTGGCAAAGGCTGCATGGACGATGAAATGCCGCTGGAAATGACATACGAAATTTTTGATTCCATGGAAGGAGTTGGTGTCGATTGCATGGGATTGATCTGTCCCACCTGTTTTAATTCGTTTGACATGGGACAGATTCTTATTGCGCGAAAAATGAGTCATGAATTTAATATTCCAGTGATCTATTTTTGTCAACTGTTGGGACTGGCGCAGGGCTTTTCGCCGGAAGAAGTTGGCTTGCATTTGCATCGGATTAAAGTGGATCGGATTATGGAGATGATTGGGGCTTCAGAGAGTCCTGTAGAAATGGTGGCGTAAAATTTGTATTTAGTATTTTTCTTGAAGTGGAGTGATGGAGTTTTGGAGCAATGAATTGATACATTGTATAACTTGACTATGTCATTAACAGGAAAAAAATGTTTTTCCCATGTTTTTATACTAAAAGATAAATTTAAGGGATTTTTAAAAATGCTAGACAGTGTATGGCAATCCGATCCAACTTAAATTCGTCAGGCAGTGCCTGGCGAATGAGAGAAGTGTTGATATTTGGCATCTAATAGTTGCCAGATTCGATCTGAGAATTTGGATTTCAGAATTTTTAACCAGTTATAAATAGAATGAGAATAATAACTCAAGACGTTTAAAAAATACAGAAAATACATATGAAAAAATAGAATAAACGAATCTCAAAGGAAAGAAGATGGCAGAATTAATGACTGATACTGATGATTTAAGGATCGGGGTGTTTGTCTGCGAATGCGGATTAAACATCGCAGGCTCTGTCGATTGTCAGGCAGTGAGTGATTATGCAGCGACGCTGTCTGATGTGGTTTTTACCTGTGTAAACAGGTACACCTGTGCCGATCCTGGACAGCAGGAAATCAAAAAGTTCGTTGTTGAACACAAGCTCAATCGAGTGGTCGTTGCTTCCTGTACACCACGAATGCACGAGCCGACATTTCGCAACTGTGTGGCTGAAGTCGGATTAAATCCCTATCTGTTTGAAATGGCGAACATACGGGAACATTGTAGCTGGGTTCATCTCTATGACAAAAAGACCGCGACTGAAAAAGCCAAAGACATTGTCAAGGTTTCTGTGGCTCGGGCCCATCATTTATCAGCGCAGAGCGAATTGGAAGTGCCTGTCGACCGTAAAGCATTGGTCATCGGCGGTGGCGTCGCAGGGATCAATGCCGCTTTAGATCTAGCAGATACAGGCTATCAAGTCTATTTAGTCGAAAAACAACCGTCCATCGGCGGGATTATGGCGCAGCTTGACAAGACCTATCCCACCATGGACTGCTCGATATGAATTCTCGGACCGAAAATGATGGATGTCGGTCGACATCCACGAATCAATTTGTTGACTTTCAGCGAAGTCGAAGATGTTTCCGGATATATTGGAAATTTCAACGTTCGTATCCGAAAGAAGGCGAAATACGTTGACGAAAAAGAGTGTACGGCATGTAGTGAATGCTCCAAAGTTTGTCCGATTACTGTGCCCAACGAATTTCAGATGGGATTATCTCTCCGCAAAGCCATCCATATCCCCTTTCCACAAGCCGTGCCGTCTTCTTATATTCTGGATATGGACGACTGCTTGGGGAATAATCCTATTGCTTGCGGCAAATGTTATGATGCGTGCGATAAAAAATGTATCGACTATGATATGCAGGATGAAATACTCAACTTCAAAGTCGGTGCGGTAATCGTGGCTACGGGAATGGATGTATACGATCCCACCAAACTGGATGACTACGGCTACACTCGATTTGAAAACGTTATCACCAGCATGGAATTCGAGCGGTTGATCTGCTCTGAGGGACCTACTAAGGGTCATTTTATTCGTCCAACCGATCATCAGACTCCAATGCGAATCGGATTCATCCAATGCGTCGGTTCCAGAACGCATGACCCAGAACGAGGTAACCCCTATTGCAGTAACATCTGCTGTATGAATACAATCAAAGATAGTTTACTGTTAAAAGATCACTACCCCGACGTGGAAGTAAAGGTCTTTTACATGGATATTCGAGCATTCGGTAAAGGATTCGAAGACCTTTTCATGCGCAGCAAAGAAGCAGGGGTGATGTACATTCGAGGAATCCCAGGAGAAATAGAAGAAGATCCAGTTAACAACAACCTTCGTTTAATGGTTGAAAACACCACAACACGAAATGTGGAAGAACATGAATTGGATATGGTAGTTCTGTCAGTTGGAGTGATTCCCCGTCAGGATAATGAAATTATTAAAAAACTTTTCAGTCTTTCCAGTACTTCCGACGGATTTTATATGGAGTCGCATCCGAAATTGAAACCCGTTGATGCTCCGACCGGCGGTGTTTATTTTGCTGGCTGCGCTGAATTTCCAAAAGATGTCAAAGACAGTGTGACTCAAGCTAGTGCTTCTGCTTCCAGAGCAGGCACCTTGCTTTCAGCGGGTAAAATAAAGATTGAAGCTATCACTGCAGTTGTTGAAGAAGAAGCCTGTAAACTGTGTGGTATCTGTGCCAATGTCTGTCCCTTCAATGCGATTGTTTTTGAAAAAGGAGCGAAGACACCTGCACGGGTAATAGAAGCATCCTGTAAAGGCTGTGGCACTTGTAGTGCCGAATGTCGGTTCGATGCCATTACCATGCAGCATTTCACGGACAGACAGATGTATGCTCAAATTGAGGCAATTCTGTCCGAAAATCCAATGGATAAAATTGTTACCTTTGCCTGTAACTGGTGCTCTTATGCCGGTGCAGATCTGGCAGGTTTGTCTCGACTCCAGTTCCCATCCAACGCCCGCATCATTCGAACCATGTGTAGCGGTCGAGTGAAAGATAAATTTGTCCTTCATGCATTCAAACTGGGTTCGCCGATTGTACTGGTCTCAGGCTGCCATTTCGCCGATTGCCATTACATCGATGCCAACCGCTGGACGCAGAAGCGGGTGGAAAAATTATGGGACAAGCTGGAAAAGTTAGGTATTCGACCAGAGCGTCTCCAATTGGAATGGGTCAGCGCTGCCGAAGGACAGAAGTGGGCAAAAGTGATGAAGGCTGTCGAGGAGATGCGGCAGAAAGTGACAAAAGAAGAAGTGGAATTTACGATGAAAGTATTACGGGAAGATGAAAAGCCTAAAAAAGAGAAGCTTGCTGCAAAAGAAAAAGCTGCGAAAGCAGCACCAGTGCCAGCTTAAAATTAGAAAAAATCAGGTTTCTTTGAGAAACCTGGTTTTTAAATTCTGAATCGTAAAAAGGGTAGTTGAAATTTTAACTACCCTTTTTTTATTGATTTAATTTTTACAATTATTTACAAAAAAACACTTGACATTTCATTTAATATTTGTTATGTTATACGGCAAATCTAACGTACGTCAAAATCATCGTATATTAAACAAGGGAGTTATAAAATGAAACCAAATCCAGGTGGCATAATTACTGGAGAGGCAATCGTTGATCGAGATCAAGAAATCTATTCTATTTGGAAGGCGTTACAAAACCAAAGTGTAGTTTTAACATCTGAAAGAAGAGTTGGAAAAACAAGCGTTTTACGAAAAATGTTTGAAAATCCACAAAATGGATGGCTACCTATTTTGTATTTAGTTGAAGGAAAATATCATCCAATTGAATTCGTGGAAGGTCTATATGAATTGTTCCTAGAAAATGATGTGTTAAAAGGTAAATTCCATAAACTGAAAACATTTTATACGAAATATGTAGGTGGAGAACAGGTCGGTAGCTGGAAATTGCCTCAAATTAAAGAGAATTGGAAAACATTACTGGATTCGATGATTGAAGATATTATCAGCACAGATAAAAAAGTATTACTAATGCTTGATAAATTACCATTAATGCTCTCTCATTTCATTAAATCTGAAGTTTGTGGACCACAAGTTTGTATGGAATTTCTAGATACATTAAGAGAAATCCGTAATCGATTTGAACCCACCAAGAAAATTGGATTTATCTTTTGCGGTTCTATAGGAATTCATCTCATTATCAAAGACTTAAAGAGAAACTATGCCTACAATGCTGATCCAATAAATAATATGAAAATCGTTACCTTGAGCGGCATGAATCCTAGTGGTGCTCGACTATTATGTGAGAAATTATCCGAAGACGAAAATTACCAATTTGATGATAAAGGCAAGATATATGAATATATTTGCAAAAGTACAGATAATCTACCATTTTATATCCAACATGTTTTCGCCTTAATTAACGACTTACAAAAGAATAAAATTAATGAGAAACTTGTTGACGAATTGATTGATTATCTATTAAATGATCCAAAGGATGAAGGATTTTTCAATCATTATATCGATCGCATCAAAACTTATTATGATAAAGATATCCAGGATATTGCTTTGTTGATATTAGATAAAGCCTGCAAACAAGAAGACTATTGGAAGGAAGAAGATATTTTAAATACAGTGAAATCTTTCATGGAAATTGATGATGAAACAATTAAAGTGACAATTAATCTACTCTGGAGTGATCACTATTTAATCAGAATTGTAAAAGGATACAAACGATCCTATAAATTTAAATATTTAATTTTAAAAAAATGGTGGAAAGTAAATCGAGGTTAAGAAAAATGGATGATGGTTTAAATTATCTGCAAACGTTTAATCCTGGTGAATCAAAATCTGAATTACTTGAGCATACACTTATCGGTCGAAAGGATTTAGTCGATCGATTAGAAGAATTAGTAATTGAAGGTTCAAATAGTGGAAATAAATTTCAACGACTTATTATTGGACCAAGAGGCAGCGGAAAGACCCATGTACTGAAAGTTATTCACAACAGAATTTTACAGCGTACAGATCTTAAGGATAAGTTAGAAATAGCCTACCTTTGTGAAGATGAATACGGCGTTGCTACCTTTTTAGATTGGATTATTAGAATATTAATGTCTTTTATCCGATGGGAACCTGAAAAGGCTGGGTATCTTGTAAATGAGATTGAAAAACTAAAAAAGGTTCAAAAAGATGACCAGGAAAAAGTAGCTTCAAGAATTTTATTGAATCATATTAGTAATCAAACATTACTGATCATTGTAGAAAATATTGGAGAGATTTTTAATGATATTGGAAAGGATGGACAGCAAAAATTTCGTGATCTAATCCAGCAATACCCATATTTCACAATTATGGCTTCAAATCAGGCATTGTTCAAGGATATTCAAAAGGAAGACATGCCATTTCATAATTTTTTTAAGATTATTCATCTAAGGAAATTATCCATAGAAGAGGCAATGACCTTTCTAATGTCTATTGCAGAGTGGGATAAAAACTCTAATTTGATTAATTTTTTAAATTCTCCTGAAGGTAAAGGAAGAATTAATGCAATTTATGATTTCACAGGTGGAAATCATCGCTTATTGGTTACTTTTTATCAATTTTTAAAGACTGATTATATCAACAAGCTTTCAGAGATATTTATAAAGACAATTAATGATCTCACTCCTTATTATCAGAACATGATGCGTATTTTATCTGCTCAGCAGCAAAAAATTGTTCAATATCTAAGCCAAAATAGAAAACCGAGTACTGTGAAAAATATTGCAGAAAATTGTTTCAGTAAAGAAAATACGATATCTAGACAGATGACAACTCTGGTGCGCTTAAAATATGTTGATGCGATACCTTCAGGCAGAGAAACATTTTATGAGTTATCCGAACCACTCTTTAGAATTTGTAATGAAGTTAAGGAAAATCAAGGTCGTCCAATAAAACTATTCATTGATTTTCTAGGCAATTTATATTCTGCCAAGGAAATAAAAAAAAGGTATATGCATTATCATATACTAGTAAAAGTTTCAGAAGAACAAACATCATTAGATTTCTACCAGGAGCAGTTGTTCTATCGAGAAGCTTTAAAATTTTACTTCCCAAATACTCCTGAATTATATGAAATTGATAAATTTGAAAAAGCAGGTAGAGATTATCAAATACAATCTTATATTGAAGAATTAGAAAGATCAAAAGCATATTCTGATATATTAAAATTTACTTCAAAAATTCGTATGAAAGACAAATATCTGCTCATTAAAGAAGCGTCAGCCTATGGAAAAATCGGGGATACAAAAAAAGAAATTGAAATTGCAAAGTCGATCCTAAAACAAGACGAAAAAGATATAGATGCTTTACTTCTTCTTGCTAAAGCATTACAGAAAGATAAAAAATTTTCAGAATCAGATGAGTACTTTCAAAAAGTCTTGAATATTGATGCGAAAAATATTGAAGCATTGAATGGACTTGGGACAAATTTTCTGATGCAAGATAAAATTTCGGAAGCAGAACAATTTTTTAAGCAGGTTATTTCTATCGAACCTGAAAATGTATCTGCTATTTGGAATATCGGAGTCGCAATTGGAATGCAATATAGACATCAGCAAGCCTACGATTACTTCCAAAAATTAGTCAAATTACAGCCTGATTACTCTGAAGGTTGGAAGCTTTTAGGCATAGCTCAAGAAAATCTTAAAAAAATAGCAGAAGCAAAAGATAGTTATTTAAAAGCGTTAGAATTGGATGAGAATAACGCGGTTGCAGTTAAATCATTAGGTGTCTTATTTGCTAATCAAGATGACTATCTACAAGCTTATGATTGCTTCCAAAAATTAGTCGAATTACAGCCTGATTACTCTGAAGGTTGGACGCTTTTAGGCATAGCTCAAGAAAATCTTGAAAAAATAGAAGAAGCAAAAACTAGTTATGAAAAAGCAATAGAATTGGATGAAAAGAATTCAAATGCAATTTTGGGCTTAGCTAGCATTGTGGTTAAAGAACATAATCTTGAAAAAGCGAATAGCTATATTGAAAAAGTATTAAAAGAAAAACTAGTTGACTCAGACCTATTAAATCATATAGGGGAAATATATAGAGAGAGCCAACAATTCGAAAACGCTATATCTTTTTATCAGCAATCAATCGAAGCTGATCCGCAAAGTCATCATCCTTATTTTAATTTAGTTTCATGCAAATTAGCATTAAACAGTATTAAAGAGGCAATTTCGCAACTTGATCAAGTATTGAAATTAGCATCCGAAATAGAATTGAAGGATGAAATAATTCAATGCTTCCAAAAAAATCATACTGCGCTTTTTATTCATGGCTTACCAGAAAATATATCGACTTACTTGAGAGAAGCATTCGTTTTGATCAAAGACTTTAATTATAACGATCAATTTTTTAAATCAATTCCTGAAACGATTTTTGATCTTCTTAAACAACATGAGGACATTGAATTGGAGCGTTTTGAATTTATAGAGAGATATCTTAATGATAATTTTAAAGATTTTGAACAGATGATTGTTCCTTTAAAATTTTTAAATATTGGCATTCGACATTTAAAGACGAAAGAGAAGAATGTATTAATGCAGTTCACTAAAGAGGAAAGGGCAATATATAAGAAGTTTGTATTAGATAGAATGCGAGATAAAAAAATATAAAACAAAATACGACAAAAAAACCAGGTTTCTCAAAGAGGCTTGGTTTCTGAATTCTTGAAGATTTATTCATACCGCAACGCATCCACATAATCTATTTTCGCTAAAGGAATTATCTGGTCATTCACCACCAATACCGATTGCCATTACATCGATGCTAACCGCTGGACGCAGAAACGAGTGAAAAAGCTGTGGGATAAACTGGAAAAACTTGGCATTCGTCCTGAAAGATTGCAATTGGAATGGATCAGCGCTGCCGAAGGACAGAAATGGGCGAAGGTGATGCACGCCGTCGAAGAGATGAGAAAAAAGGTGACAGAAGAAGAAGTCAAATATACGATGCAAATTTTGAGAGAGGAAGATAAACCGAAAAAAGAGAAGCCGGTAAGAAAGAAAGCTGCGGCAGTGGCACCAGTTTAGAGTTATCAAAGAAACCAGGTTTTTTGGATATTTCTCAATCTTTATTTGTCGAAATCCTTGTTAAGTATATATGCTTCATTAGATTTTATGGATTTTACAACATACTCTGAATAACACCGCCATCAATAGGAATTGTCGTGCCTGTAATATAACTCGCTTTTTCTGATGCCAGAAAAGTAACGAGCCAGGCGATTTCTTCTGGATTCGCCAGTCTGCCTGCTGGTATCTTTGCTTTCCAGCGATCTAAAACATCGTTCGAAGAGATATTCTCCTTTTGAGCAATGTTTCTTGCCAGATCCGATAATCGTGTAGTGAGGGTATAACCTGTGGCAATTGTATTGATTGTTATATTGTACTTAGCATGCTGATTAGCCAAGGTTTTCGCCCAGCCAACAACTGCCATTCGGATAGAATTGGATAACACCAAATCATCAATTGGCTGTTTCACTGTGATCGACTGCAAATTAATAATTCTTCCCCAATTGTACTTTATCATTAACGGTAAAACCTGCCTAGTTAATGTGATGGCGCTGAGAAAGGTGTTCTGGAAAGCATTTGTCCAGTCCTGTTCATCAAAATCCATAAAAAATCCCGCCGCAGGTCCGCCAGTATTATTTAACAAAATATCGATCTTGTTAAATTTTGAAATGACTGCCTTGGCAAATTCGAGAACTTGATCGGTTTTTGAAATATCGACTCGATATGGGAAGACCTGTCCTCCGGTTGCAGCTTCAATTTTATGAGCAGCCTGCTCGATGCGAGTTTTATCTCGCGAACAAATGACAACCGAACAACCTTCGTTAGAAAGCTCCTGTGCCGTAGCAAACCCTAATCCCTGACTGGCGCCACAAACGATTGCTATTTTTCCTGTCAACCCTAAATCCATATTTAATTCCCTTATTATATATTACTGATGAGATTTTTGTTTTTTTAGCAAAGTAATCCGTTACAAGATAATTAAAATTATTATGGGCAATGTTGAAATGTCAGACGTGAAATGTGAGCCCTTGTCATTCAAAACCGTGCTTTTCGTTTCACATCTGACGTCTCACGTTTCACGTTTGCTGCTTGCTGCAATTATAGCAAAATAAAAAGGCAAATTCAAGAAAAAAGAAATATTTTTTAATGATCTTAATAAAATCAATGGGAAAATTATTCTAAAAAGCAATTGATTTTTTCTCATCCCCTTAGTTTTTTATATATTGTAATTCAGAAATATTAGATAAAGTATAAATATGAAGAGCTGTCTCGATCCAGCCCCTCGTCCCGTGGTCATATCCACACCTGCAGCAAGCTTAAACCACGGGATTTATCAAAAGATGTTTCATAGGGCATCACCTCCTTAAGCCTTCCTGATTAAAACGAATTACATAAAGACAGGGATTGAAATTTACAGTTGTGCCGAAGGCGGGATTCGGCAGCGGGTATTTAAAATCGAATTTTATTAAAACAAAGATTGAAACAGGTTAGTGAAAAGTAAAGGGTGAATAGCGGCTTTTGGGTTGATTCGGTGTGCCACTTGCTAATTCTAAATGGTACTCAAGATGATCAGGTTGCTAAGGCGACGGTAATTAAGAGGTTTTATTCCTTTTCACTATTTACTATTCACTTGATCGTTTTAATCGAACTATTGTAGCATTGACTCCGCAAATTATTCTCATCCTTATTTCTCCAAATCTAGTATGAACTCTATTGAGTCGTATCACCCCATCACCACGAATCATAACTTGCTTATTAACCAATTGGCTTGAGCACTTTTTATTCTACTTTTTTAAATATTTCTTAAATAACATTAATGACGTTGTTGAAGAATCCCTTTTTATGGAAATTCTGAGATCGTAAGTTCAATATTTATATAATAACATTATCAAAAATGGAACAATTTTAAAAATTCCAATTAATTTCTCTTACTTCCTAAATCAAAAATTAAAAAGTTGTTAACAGATAAGAAAAATAAAAAAATCCTTTACATCACTTGATTTTATGAATATTTTTTAATAACTTTATAAGTAATTTATAACAAATTTTTTTATATACCCGTTAAGTAATAAAATGCAACTTTTTCCATGTTCATAATGAATTGAAATTATTAGAGGAAAGTTTTATAAAAAATTACAAAATAATACGTGACGGCGATATTAACTGAAATTTCTTGTCAGTAGAATCTGAATTCATTTTTTACATGATCATTTTACAAATCAAAGTTGGATTAAGATTGGAGGACTTTTATGAGATTTAAAGAATCATCATTATTAATTCTAATATTTATCTTCGTATTGTTTTCCTTTTCATCAGGCCAGAATCTCAAGACGATTAAGATTGGTTTGATCATCGATGGCCCCTGGGGAGAGGAGAACGAAATGTTGAAAAGTATCAAGCGGGAAGTTGCGGAACTGACTGCAGGTGAATTTGAGGTTCAATTTCCCGTAGAAAAGACGCTTCAGGCAGATTGGACAATTCAGGAAATTCGAAAAGCAATCCATCGGCTTTTTACGGATCCCGGCGTTGATCTGGTTATTACGCTGGGGAGCATTTCCAGCAATGAAGTCTGTCATCGTGTCGAACTGCCAAAACCAGTAATTGCGCCCTACATTATCGATGTGAATTTTCAGAGATTACCGATTAAGGATGGAAGGAGTGGGATTACAAATTTGAATTATATCAGCGTTCCTGCTGCGTTTAAACGGGATATACAAATCTTTAAAGACATTGTATCTTTCAAGAAGCTGGCTGTTTTGATTAATCAATACTTATTAGATGCTTTTCCTGGACTTGATCAGTGTTGCAAGGCAACTTTAGAGGAGTTGGATCTTGAAGTGAAGATAATCGGCGTGGCAAATTCGATTGAAAAAGCGCTGGCGCAATTACCAGTCGATGTTGAAGCTGTCTACATCCTTCCACTTCCCCATTTTTCAAATGATGATTATTCGAGGCTGGCAAAGGAACTTATCAACCGAAAATTACCGAGCTTTTCCTATGCTGGTGCAGAACGAGTCGCGCAGGGAATTCTGGCAGGATTGAATAAAGATGTTGTCAATCGAATTTCACGGCGTGTTGCACTCAATGTTCAGCGAATTCTATTGGGGGAATTGGCAGAATCCATTCCTGTTGCCATTTCACTCAAGCAACAACTCACAATTAACGAAGCGACGGCGAGAGCCATTGGCGTTTCTCCATCTTGGGCCGTCATTACTGAAGCGGAAATCATTGGGCGAGAGCAGCGACAAATTGATCGTAAACTGGACCTGCATGAGGCAGTTTTGGAAGCGATTGCCGCCAATTTGGATCGAGTTGCTAAAGGGCTTAACATCGTTGCTGGCAGGCAAGATGTTAATGAGGCACGTTCCAAACTTTTACCTTCAATCGATGTTTTAGGAACCTATCTGGTTATCGATAAAGATAATGCGGAGCGGAGTTTTGGTCAACAAGCAGAGCGGACTCTTTCTGGATCAGCAACGGCGACGCAAGTTGTTTTCTCAGAACCACTCTGGGCGAATTTATCGATTCAGAAAAATCTGCAAAAGTCACGGGAATATGAACTTGAACAACTGAAGCTTGATATTACGCTGGAGACTGCTACTGCGTATTTGAACGTTTTACGCGCTAAATCATTTGAGCGAATCCAGCAGGAGAATCTCAAACTTACGCGGCAGAACCTGAACTTAGCCCGAGTTCGAGAAGTGGTTGGAAGTGCAGGGCCTGCCGAAGTTTATCGTTGGGAAAGTGAAATTGCTTCCAATCGAAAAGCAGTGATTGAAGCCAATGCGCAAAGAAACCTGGCAGAAATTCAGTTAAACCGTCTTTTGCACCGCCCTGCGGAAGAAGATTTTTTAACTCAGGAGATGGATTTAAATAATCCAATGCTAATCACTTCCTATGGTACCATATTTAAATACATCGAAAACAAACAAGCATTTAAAATCTTTCGGCAATTTATGGTCGATGAAGCTTTTCAAAACTCACCAGAATTGGCAGCGTTGGATGCCGCCATTGCCGTACAAAAAAGAGTCTTGCGTTCTGCGACCAATAATTTTTGGTCTCCTACCCTTGCTTTACAGGGACAGGTGAACAATATTTTCACAAGAGCTGGCGCTGGAAGGGAAGCCACATTTGATCTATCGTCGCTACCGACAGAATATCAGGGATTAGGATTACTTTTCTCTAGTCATTCAAAAAGCCTAAAGATTTATCGTGGAATGTCGGTTTAA
>JABAOH010009206.1_pt3 | contig 28296 bp, 29 predicted proteins | sample 7062181 | NCBI WGS metagenome assembly JABAOH01 (sample SAMN14538630, study PRJNA623070) | marine sediment metagenome | biome: marine biome [ENVO:00000428]; feature: marine pelagic biome [ENVO:01000023]; material: deep marine sediment [ENVO:00002113]; isolation source: pool of 5 deep marine...
GAGAAGAGGCCTTTGCTGGACGCTCAAGGTAGAGAAGTCCCTGATCTCTATGTCGCCTGGATTACCCTTGATAATGAGAAACAGTTTAACTCCTATACCTTTGAGATGCTTCATGCCGCCGCAGCTGCCTTTGATAAGGCCTCCCATGACCCAAGTGTTGTCTGTGTAGTTTTGACTGGCGCTGGAACAAGGGCATTCTGTACTGGTGGGAATGTCCCTGAGTATAGTGAGTATTACGTCATGAGGCCTCTGGATTGCCAGGAATATATGTCTGTGTACTGGCGGGCCTTTGACACCGTCTGGACTTCATCCAAGCCCTTCATACGGTGCTGCAATGGTATGAGCATTGGAGGTGGAGAGGAGATTGGCGGAGTCTGCGATCTCACTGTTGCCTCTGACTGTGCTACATTCGGCCAGGTAGGCCCTCTCCATGGTTCAACGGCTATGGGAGGGGCATGTCAGTTCAAACCCATTGAGATGACTATGCAGGACGCCATGTGGAACGCTATCTCCTGTCAACAATGGAGTGCGTATAAGATGTTGAGGAAGAACTACGTACACAAGGTAGTGCCCGTGCTTAAGAAGAACGGAAAGTTTGTAAGGAATCCCGCAGTAATAACTGATAAATGGATTGAGGATGGAGAGATTGTATACGGTGAATTCAAGACTGGCAAGGAGGCGGAAGAAGCCAAGGTGCTCCTCAAGGAATTACCTCGAGACCGATCGCTCCTGGATAAGACATGCATGGATATGGCCTGGACTTTTGCCAATCTCATGCCTCAGCAGGTTGCCATGTCCTTTCAGATGATAAGGGCAACAAAGAGGGTTGCCTGGGAGAGGACTAAGGCAGAAGCTATTATGTGGTGGGCGGCAAACGCGCAAGCATACGGTGAATTTGATATGGGCATGAGCGCCTTTAATACCAAGAGGGTAACTGGCACTACCGAGGTGGATATCATAAAGTTGAGACAGATGATCGCCAAGGGCCATCCCTATGATGAGGAGATGTTTGAGGCGGTGCTTGCCAAGCCTAAGGAGGAATAAGAGCGCGTGGAGAGAAAGTGATGAGGTATATTAGTACGCAACTTCATGGGGGACTTGGAACGATTACCCTGGATCGAGCTCCCCTGAATATCCTCAACATTACCATGATGAATGAGATCAATGATACATTGAAGGATTGGATGGATCAAAGGGATCTCAAGGCAGTCCTCTTTAATGGGAACGGCGAGTGTTTTTCATCAGGCGTTGAGGTGGCGGAACATATCGGTAATCTGGCACAGAAGATGATCGAGAGCTTCCACGGTATGTTTCGATTGATGCACCTCTTAGGTGCAGTTACGGTATCATCTGTTCATGGACTCTGCCTGGGTGGTGGGTGTGAATTAGCCATCTTCTGTGATCTGGTAATTGCTGATGAGACGGCAAGATTTGGCCAGCCGGAGATCAAGCTTGGGGTGCTTCCGCCAATTGCTACCCAGATAATGCCGAGGAGTATCGGAAGGAAGGCGGCTTTGGATTTGATCCTGTCAGGACGGATTGTCTCTGCACAGGAGGCGATGGATATGGGACTCATCAACAAGGTAGTTCCAAAGGGTGATTTAACCAAGGAGACTGACAAGTTCATGGAACCCTATCTATCGCTCAGTGCTGAGGTCATAAGAGTTACCAAAAAGGCGATCAAGGCAGGCCTCATGGATGATCTCGAGCCCTCACTGAAGGTTATTGAAGACATATATGTCAACGAGCTGATGAGGACGGCCGATGCACAGGAAGGGTTGCAGGCCTTTGTCGAGAAGAGGAAGCCGAAGTGGAAAAACTGTTGAGTGGAGTGAGGTGAACGCTAAGAGGCAAATCGAGAGGGCATTCAGGTCCTTCAAGAGAAGGAATGTCTTTACCATCCTGGGCATTACCAGCGCCATTATTGTCTTCGGCGCCATGGACCTGCATATCCTCGATGGCTAATATAGGGCCGAAGGGACATCAGGGATATTGGATACATTTTGGTGGGCCCTTGTAACCATCACGACAGTCCGCTATGGTGATGTTGTACCCCATTCGACTTTTGGAAGGATCACGGGCCTGATCCTCATGTTGAGCGGGGGATGCTGGTGAGCTTGGTTAGGGCGAGAATTGCCTCCATAGGAAGATGGCAGAGTTCTTAGCCAGTAGGGTGAGACAGTCAAAACAAGTTGTAGTAAGACTGACAACCAACCGCCCTCTCAATTGCCTTGAGCAGCTGAGTAAGGGTGCCTGGAAATATGGCCGATGAGGAGATTTATCCTTTTTCCCCTTATTACCCTCAGTATCTTTGGTTGTGCTGTCACCCAGGGCAGCTACAAAAGACCTGCTAGGGTAGTACCGGAGGAACACAAGCCCTACTCCGTGAATGGGGTATCATACTACCCGCTTGCCAGGAAGGAAGGATTTGTTCAGGAAGGTATGGCTTCGTGGTATGGGGAGGAGTTCCATCGCAAGAAGACGGCTAGTGGAGAGATCTTCAACATGTACGATAAGACCGCCGCACACAAAACGTTACCCCTTGGGACCCATGTAATGGTTAAGAACCTGTCGAATCTAAGAGAAGTGGTCGTGAGGATTAACGACAGGGGCCCTTTTGTTAAGAGGAGGATTATTGATCTGTCATATGGCGCTGCTAAGGACATAGGATTGATTCATCCCGGAGTAACGAAGGTACGCGTGGTTGTCCTCTCAAAGGAGGTGGGCAGGGCCAAATTAGGCAACACCTATAAGCCACTTGTGGAGGTGAGGGATTTTGACAAAGGGATGTTCACCGTACAGGTTGGTGCCTTTGAAATCGAGGATAATGCGAGACGTTTGGTAGAACGCCTCAGGGTTATCTTCGACGATGTTACGATAACACCCTATACACCATGTGATGGAAAAACCCTTTATAGGGTTAGGGTTACTACCTCTAAGGGTTTAACAGAGGCAAGTCGTATAGTGAGGAAATTGGAATATCTCGGAATTCCAGACACATTTGTCGTAGGCCATTAGCCCTCGTGATTGAGTTTTCTCCGAAGAACACCGGAGGTCCTAAAGACAACAACTCTCCTGGCCCTTAGCTGGAGGTCTTCTTTGGTCTGAGGGTTTCTGCCCCTTCGAGCAGCCTTATCCCTGACAACGAACTTTCCAAAGCCGCTCACAAGGAGGTTTTCTCCTTGTGCAAGGGTCTGCTTGATAAGTTCTAATAAGCTCCCCACAATCATTGTCGATTGCTTCTTGCTGAGGCCAACCTGATTGTAAACATTGTCTGTAATTTTTTCTTTGGTTAGGGCCATAGATGGTTCCTCCTCACCTCTCTACTGGAAACCGAATTTTTCCTTTAGCTTCTTGCACACGATTTCAGGGACAAGGCCGTTAATTGATCCACCTAAACTGGCTGCCTCTTTTATGATACTAGAGCTGATATAGAACCATCGGTAGTCAGTCATCATGAAGATCGTTTGAATGTTCCTGTTTAACTTCCTGTTCATCAACGATAACTGAAATTCATATTCGAAGTCTGAGAGGGCCCTTATTCCCCTGAGGATTATATTGGTGTTCTTGCCCGCCACGTAGTCAACAAGCAAACCGCTGAAGGGTTCGATAAAGACCTTATCGTCGTTTTTCGTTGATTCCCGGATCATCTCCATCCTCTCCTCCAAATTGAAAAGGGTCTTCTTCATTGGATCGGAGGCAACGGCAATCGTGACAGTATCAAATATGCTAAGTGCCCTTCGTAAGATACTGAGATGGCCGTTGGTTATAGGATCAAAGGAACCGGGATAAATAACCATTTTCCCCATTTTATCCATCCTCATGGTAAGAGTAGAAACCAATCAATGTTGACCCATAAGACCTGGATAGTCTCAGCTGCAGGTCATGGACCTGAGGGAGGAATGGATTCTCATGGCTGCGCGCCAATTCCACTACTACCCTGCTGGCTTTAGCCAATAGCTTTAGCTCTANNCTGGCTTTAGCCAATAGCTTTAGCTCTATGAGTTTATGCATGGTAGGCTCAATGTACCCCTTTCCGTAAGGAGGATCAATAAAGACCAAATCGAATTGACAACACCCCAGATCCTGCATGCAGGCCAAACCGTTGGGCAATTCCTCTCTCCTAATCACTGAAAAGGCTTCATATCCGCAAATACTGAGGTTTTTCCTGATTATGGCAATGGCCCTGGTTGACTTATCTATAAATACGGCCTTCTTGGCCCCCCTGCTGAGGGATTCGATCCCTAGACTCCCTGTGCCAGCGAAAAGATCCAGTGCAGTGAGGCCGGTGAGCCTCTGGCCCAGGATGTTGAAGATAGAGGCCCTCACCCTGTCCGAGGTAGGCCGGATATAAGCCCCTTTGATGTGTGCCAGCCGGCGGCCCTTGTCCACACCGCCAGTTATTCTCATAAGATTACGATTCTATCCTCCTCACCATTGACCACAAGGGGATTTTCATACCTAGTCTTCTAAAGTCTTTTTCTCTTTCCCGGGAGATGAATCGATTAAGGGGTTAGCAGCCCTCGCATACCTTCGCGTAAGGTGATAGAGCATTATTGCAGGACCTGAAATAACATACATGGCAGAGAAAAAGAACAACATCAAGGCCGGCTTATAAGCTACAACGATAAACAGGAGGATAGTGGCTACCAGGACATTAAAGGGCTTCTGCTTGAAGAGCTGCAGTTCTTTGAAACTCAGATAATCGATGGTGCTCACCATGAGGAATGACAGCAGATAGATGGTACATATGATAAGCGTATATTTATTCTCAGCAAGGCCACCCAGGGAATCTATGAAAAGCACGAGCGTGGCTATAAAGATGGCTGCCCCAGGGATAGGTAATCCCTTAAAGTGGCGAGATTCAAGATTGTCTCTTTGGGTATTGAACCTGGCAAGCCTCAAGGCACCGCAGATGATGTACAAAAAGACTGCTAGCCAGCCAAATCTTCCAAATGGTTTCAGGGACCACCCAAAGGCCAGCAGTCCAGGGGCGACTCCAAAGGCAACCAGATCTGATAGGGAGTCAAACTCCACACCGAACTGGCTGGTTGTATTGGTAAAACGTGCAATCTTTCCGTCTAACCAATCGAATATAGCGGAAATCAGGATAGCAATGGCTGCTGCATCGTATCTACCTTGGATGGCGGCAATAATAGCATAGACCCCACCAAACAGGCTGCAGGAGGTAAATAGATTTGGAAGGATGTATATTCCCCTCTTATTCTTCTTCTTTGATCTATTTCCTGTTCTCACGCTACCCAAGGTACCCTATAACTGTTTGGCCGGCTTTCACTCTTTCCCCTTTTGTAACAGCAAGCCTACAATCAGGTGGCATATAGACTTCAAGGCGTGAGCCAAACCTGATGAGGCCAAATCTCTGACCGGTTTCTACATAATCCCCTTTCTTAACCCAACAGACGATCCTCCTGGCGATGATCCCGGCGATCTGAACCAAGACGATTTTTTTCCTATCATTCGTTTCGAGGGTCACCATATTATGCTCGTTGTGGAGAGAGGCCTTATCCCTGTTGGCTGAAAAGAACTTGCCCGGGTGATAAGATAGCTGGGTAATTCTACCGCTAATGGGGATGCGGTTGATGTGGGCGCTAAAGATAGACATGAAGATACTGATCTTTATCGCCCTCTCTTTGAGGCGGTTGTCTCCCTTGCTGAGCTCCTCTATTGATATGACCTTTCCGTCTGCGGGGGTAAGGACTACCTTTTCTTCATTTACCGGGGTTCTGTCTGGATCTCGAAAGAAATAGACAGTGAACAAGGTCAGCACTGCCAGGGGAATGGCTGCCAGTTCCCAGTCGAGAAGCAAAGGGATAGACGTCAATCCCATGCCCGCAATGATGAAGGGAATTCCTTCCCGCACAACCGGTAGCCTGTTATTTATCCTCTTTCGGTCCAATTCGTCACGCCGCAGGAGATTCAGTGTCCTCTTCTTGATCTTAGCGTTTAGTACAAATCCAGTTATTTGTCAATCTGACATATCCAACTCTGCCCAAGGATGTCATGTGGACTTCATAGTGGGTAGGCGAATATCGGCTCCCCTTAGATAGATTGGCACTAGTTCGCTTAAATCGTCCGAGTGGCCTCTCTTAAGCCTTCTTAGTCCCAGGGCACCCACGAACGAGGCCTTGAGGTTCCAGAGATGCGCAGGCGCTAATAAGGGTTTCCCCCTGAGTTGTTGTCTTAAGGTTGGGCCTTGAGTAGCGAGATCATTTCCTATGAAAATCGTCTTGTCCTTGACTATGGATCTAAGTTCGCTCAATCTGACACATACATCCTTTTTGATCCTCGATAAGCGGCCCTTTGAACTCCACCGAAATAAGGCAGTGAACACCTCCCCTTTTCGTGAGGTTACAAGAGGGCAGATATCTTCTCTGAGGTAAGGGAGCTGGCTCGCCATGGCGTGGAGTGTGGGAACCCCAACTACTGGTATGTTGAGGCATTGAGCGAGTCCTTTCACAACAGAAAGGCCTATTCTAATGCCGGTAAAGCTCCCTGGCCCCAAGGCAACGACCAAGCCGTCGAGTTCCTGAGGCCCCAGTCCAACCTTGATGAGTAAGTCATGGAGGGATGGCATCAGATCACCAAAGTGACTTGACCCAGGCGGAAGGATATATTCACCAAAGAGGATTTCATCCCTCATTACCGCCAGGCTGTATTGCCTTGTAGAGGTATTTACGGAAAGGAGATTCAAGCTCTTAGACTCATTTGGCGATTATCCTTAAAAGATCATTGTAAAAGACAATGGCCATGAGGAGGACGAGGAGGAAAAAACCTATCTTCTGGGCCATCTCCCTTTTTCTAATGCTTATTGGTTTCCTTATTGCAATCTCTATCAAAAGGAAGAGGATCATACCCCCATCCAGTACTGGTACCGGAAGGAGATTTAAGATGGCGAGATTGACACTTATAACAGCCATAAAGGGAAGGAGGTAACTGAGATTTTCCCTCGCTATTTCCCCTGTTAGCTGTCCGATCATGATAGGCCCGCCGAGCGTCTTAAGGGGAACGACACCTTGAAATAGCTTGACAATTGTCAAGACAGTTAAGGCCGTCACTTCCCAGGTCTTTCGCCCTCCCTCTTGGAGTGCCTGGAGGGGGCCCAGGGTGACCTTCCTTATCCTTCCACTAGCCACGATCCCTATTAGTGGTGATTTAATCTCCTCGCCAAAGATGTTTGTCACAGTTTCCTCTTCAGGAAAGACAACCGTTGAGATCCTCCTATCCGCCCTTATGATTACCATTTGTAGCCCCTTGTCAGGGCTTTCTTCTACGAATTTCCTTATGTCACGCCATCTATTGATCTTGTTGCCATCAATATATTCGATGACGTCACCTTTTTGTATACCAGCTTTATAGGCAGGGGAATCGGGTCTGACCTGACCAACCTCGGCAGTCATGATAGGGTAACCTGAAATTACGTAGATCACACTGAAAAGGAGGAAGGCCAGGAGGAAATTAAAGATGGGACCAGCAGCCGCAATGGCAAGCCGGCTTCCTACAGGCTGCGCAGAAAAGCATCGATGGGCCTCTTCTGTGGTTATTTCCTCGTCATCGCCTTCACCCAACAACTTAACGTAGCCGCCAAGTGGAAAGGCTGAGATCACATATTCGGTTTCCCCTATTCTTTTTCCTACGAGCTTGGGCCCAAAGCCAAGGGAGAACTTAAGGACCATAACGTCAAACAGTTTGGCCAAGAGAAAATGTCCGAACTCATGGAAGAAGATCAGCACACCGAGCACAATGATAAAGGGAACGATATAGTATAGAAGGGTGCTCATCAATTACCTACCATTTCTTCCAAGATCTCCTTTGCCCGTGATTGAGCCCATTGATCTGCCTCGAGAGCTTCATCGATGCTGGCCAGAGGGAAAGTTTCGTGTTTCTCCATAGTCTCTTCAATAACATGAGGGATGTCCAGAAAACCTATCTTTCCCTCCAAAAAGGCATTAACAGCCACTTCATCCGCCCCGTTTAACACAGCTGGCATACTCAGCCCTATTTTACCAGCAGCAAGCGACAAGTCCAGACATCTGAATCTCCTTGTATCAGGTCTTTCGAAACTCAATGCCCCTATCTCCAGGAGGTCTAATGAGGGCAGCTCCCCCTTAAGATGCCTGGGGTATGACAGGGCGTAAGCAATCGGTATTCTCATGTCTGCCGGGGCCAGTTGTGCGATGATAGAGCCATCCATATACTCAACCATGGAATGGATAATGCTTTGGGGATGGAGCAGGATCTCTATTTGGTCCATCTCTACGTTAAAAAGCCATTTAGCCTCGATTGCCTCTACCCCCTTATTCAACATGGTCGCTGAATCTATGCTTATCTTCCGGCCCATCCTCCATCTTGGGTGCCTTAGCGCCTCTTGTGGGGTGACCTTGGATAGCCTTTCTATAGGGAGATCTTTGAATGGCCCTCCGGACCCTGTCAAGATGATCCTCTTGAGGTCTTCTCTCCTGTGTCCTTGGATAGATTGCTGAATGGCACTGTGTTCGCTGTCAATGGGGAATANNTGGATGGACTGCTGAATGGCACTGTGTTCGCTGTCAATTGGGAATATGTTTACACCCGCCTTCTTTGACTCCCTCATGAGCAAAGATCCCGCTACTACCAATATCTCCTTATTGGCCAGGGCAACATCCTTGCCGGCAGTTACGGCTGAGAACGTCGGAAGGAGCCCAGAGGATCCGGTCATCGCTGCTATGGTCATATGTACATCTGGAAGGGTAGCTATCTCGATGTAGCCTGCCGTTCCGTATAAGATCTCCGTGCCTGCTCTATTATTGAGCCTGGTTTTCAGCTCCCTGGCCAGCTCCGCGCTGAGTACTGCTGCAAAACGTGGTTTGAATTCCTTGATCTGATCTAAGAGGAGATCTATGTTCCTTCCAGCGCCAAGCGCTATAATCCGGTATCTATTCGGGTTCCCCTTAATAACCTTGAGCGAATTAATTCCTATATAACCGGTGGAGCCCAGAAGGCATATGTTTTTCAAGACCAGGTGGCTCCTTGTTTCAGTAGCTCAAATATACGTACAGGACAGGGATTGCAAAGAGCAGACCGTCCACTCTATCCAATATACCCCCATGTCCTGGTAGAATCTTGCCGCTATCCTTGACATTCGCAATTCGTTTTAGCATGGATTCTGCTAGGTCGCCAACCTGCGCGCTGATCCCTATTGCTACACCTAATACCATAACGGATACCATAGATAAAGGAGGAAAGAATTTGTATAAGACAAATAGGTAACCGAGGATACCAGCGCTGAGTATGCTTGCCGTTAGCCCGCCGAAAGAACCCTCCCAGGTCTTTCCAGGGCTTATCCGGGTGAGCTTATGCCTGCCGAGAAGCCTCCCACAATAGAAGGAACAAGTGTCACCAGCAAAGGTAACAGCCAGGAGGAAAAGAACCCACATCTTCCCCTGAGGGGGCCTTGAGATGAGCGCAAGAAAGGCCAGGGGTAGGCATATATAAAAAGGCCCCAAAATGACCTGTCCAATATCACCCATTTTGGGGTAACGGATTGAATAGCTGGATATAAACGAGGCCAAAGGCAGAACTACGAAAAGGGGAACTACTGATACGTAGAGGATGCCTTCGTGCAAGAGGGAGCAAAACAGCAAGGCGGTCAACAGGTAATTGGAGTAGATAACCTTTTTTGCTGCCTTGGGTCTGATCATCGAATAGAACTCATTCAAACCCGCCAGTGCAGCAAGCAGGACCAGTATGGTAAAGACCCAGAAAGGAGTGAAGTAAATAATCCCGAATAGAAAGGGGACGCCAACAAGGGCAGTTATCACCCTCTTCGCATGTAGTGTCATTTATGTTGTGTCTTTTCTTGGTTTGGGTGAATTATCTGCTCCCCAGTGTAGCCGAAACGTCTTTCCCGTTTCTGATAGTCGAGAAGGGCTTCAAGATAGCGCTCCCTGCGGAAGTCTGGCCAGAGGGTAGGGGTGATAAAGAGCTCTGTATAGGCCATCTGCCACAGGAGAAAGTTACTTATCCTATATTCCCCGCTTGTCCTTATGAGCAAATCTGGATATGGGATACCACCCGTGTAGAGATACTTCGATAGACGCTCCTCCGTAATCTGCTTAGCAGTTAGTTTACCTTTTTCAATGTCTTCCAGCATGTGTTTCACTGCCTGGACAATCTCCTGCCTTCCTCCATAGCTCAGGGCGAGTATGAGAGTCATATCCTTATTGTGGGCAGTCTTTTCTATTGTTTGCCAGAGGGTCCTTTGAACCTCTTGTGGCAGTTTTTCCGTTTGTCCAATGCATGCCAGCCTAATCCCATTATCAAGCATCTCCTTTAGTTCGCCCTTAAGATATCGGTTTAGGAGGTCCATCAAGGTGTCTATCTCATATTTAGGCCTTCTCCAGTTTTCCTCGCTAAAGGCATAGAGCGTAAGCCATTTTATGCCTAACTCACGGCTGGTCCTGACAACGTCTCTTACCGATTCTATGCCCTTTTGGTGGCCCGCGATCCTGTTGAGGTTTCTTTTCTTTGCCCATCGCCCGTTACCATCCATTATAATGGCGACGTGCTGGGGTAATTTATCCGGGTTTAATCGTTCCATTTGAGGCGCCTGGAGTCAGAATGTGAGAGGGTGATTGAATCGTTTCAAAGACAGTTAGCGTTAAAATTGGAGTATTTCATCTTCCTTTTCTTTTCTCATCCCATCTATCTTTCCAATAAATTCATCGGTGATTTTTTGCACTTTGTCTTGGTAGTTAAACATCTCGTCTTCTGATATTTCACCTTCGTTTTTTAACTCTTTTAGCATCTCATTGGCCTCGCGTCGGTGGTTTCTGATGGTTATCTTGCTCTCCTCGGCCATCTTCTTGGCCACCTTGGCAAGCTCCTTCCTCCTCTCCTCTGTCAGGGGAGGTATTGAGATCCTGATGACTTTTCCATCATTCATAGGTGTAAGTCCAAGTCCAGATTTCAGTATGCCCTTCTCGATGTTCTCTAAGATGGATTGATCCCACGGTTGTATAGTCAGCAGCCTAGCTTCTGAGCTACTAATAGAGGCTATTTGATTCAAGTGCATCTGGGTTCCGTAACATTCGATCTTTAGGCCGTCGAGTATGGATGCCGACGCCCTTCCAGTTCTCATCTTCTTGAATTCCCGATTGAGGGCGTCAACGGTCTTTCCCATGTTTTGGCGCATCTCTGATAGGATCTCATCTTTCATGGCCTTCTCCTGCNNCTTCTCCTGCTATTAAGGTTCCCACGTCATGCCCAGAGACGATCCTCTCTATATTTCCCCTCTTACGGATATTAAAGACAATAATGGGGATCTGCTGCTCCATAGCCATAGAAATGGCAGTGAGATCAATGATCCTGAGCTTGTCTTTCAGTACCTGTTCGTAGCTAATCCTGCGGAATAGTCTGGCACCTGACTCCTTGGCCGGATCCCGATCATAGACACCATCCACCTGCGTAGCCTTCAGAATAGCCTGAGCATTGATCTCGGTAGCCCTCAGGGTGGCCGCTGTGTCGGTAGTGAAGCAGGGGTTTCCAGTCCCTCCCGCAAAGATTACAATCCCGCCGTGATCTAAATACCTCAGAGCAGGTTCCCTTCGATATGATTCTACTACATTACCTATTTCCAGGGCGCTCATAACAGTTGCTGCTGAACCAACTGTATCGAGCGCTTCCTTTAAGGCAAGCGCATTTATCACAGTGGCCAACATCCCCATATAGTCAGCCGTCACCTTTCCAATGCTGTATTCAGAGGATTTCGTTCCCCTGAAGATATTGCCACCACCGATTACGATGGCTATCTGTATGCCAAGGTTATGGGCTGAATGGATTTCAGAGGCGATATCCGTGAGATGCGGGAGGTTTATGCCACTACCCTTGTCCCCCATGAGGGATTCGCCACTCAGTTTCAAGAGGATCCTGCTGAAACGCGGGGATTTAGGAGATACCGGCATGGTTATATAGGTTATGGGTTATCGTCGGTTTCCCCTAATTGGAACCTGACGAACCTCTTGATAATAATGTTTTCGCCAGTTTTTGCCTTCAGTTCATTAAGGAGGTCTTGAACAGTCATATTGGGATCTCTTACATAGGATTGATTGAGGAGACAGACCTCAGAGAAGAATCTCTTTACTCTTCCCTCGACAATTCTCTCTACCACCTTTTCCCTTTTGCCTGAATCAATGGCTTGAGCCCTGTATATATCCTTCTCTCTTTCCACTATCTCTGGAGGGAGATCTTCAGGGGAGATAGCCACCGGGTTCGTTGCGGCTATATGCATAGCCAGATTCTTGGTGAAATGTGTAAAATCATCTGTTTTGGCGCTGAAGTCGGTTTCACAATTTACCTCCACAAGAACACCGATTTTTCCACCCATGTGCACATAAGACTGGATTTGGCCCTCTGAAGCAGCTCTGCCCTCCCTCTTTTGGGCCTTTGCTACCCCCTTTTTTCTTAGTATCTCAACGGCCTTGTTAATATCTCCGTCTGCTTCTTGGATGGCATTCTTGCAATCCATTATCCCCACAGCAGTCCTCTCTCTTAGTTCCTTTACCAGTTGAGTTGATATTTTCACTCCCTCTTCTCCCTTTTACTGCTCAGGTTGAATCTCCTCCTGGTCCTCAACCTCAGTGGATTTAGCGGCCTTCTGTTTTTTGGGTTTTACGATGACTTCAGGCCCTCCCGTTTTCTCCTCTGCGGGTTTGAGCTCTTCGGCGATCTCCTCCAATTCAGCCTCTTTCTCAACCTCCAGCTCTTCCTCCGCCCTTAGCTTCTCCTCTCTCTGTCGATGGCCTTCAATACAGGCATCGGCAATAATGGAGGTCAACAGCTTGATGGATCTTATAGCATCATCATTACCTGGAATAACATAGTCAATATCCTCGGGATCCCCATTTGAATCTACAACAGCAACTATGGGGATTCCCAATTTCTTTCCTTCGTTTACTGCGATTTTCTCCTTTCTTATATCAACAATAAAGAGGGCAGAGGGAAGTTCGTCCATATCCTTTATGCCGCCCAGGCTCCTTTCCAACTTCATCAGCTCCTTTTCCATCCTCATTCCCTCTTTTTTTGTATAGCGGCTGAAACTTCCGTCTCTTTTCATCTCCTCGAGCTCCTTAAGCCGATCGATGCTCTTTCTAATGGTTTGAAAATTCGTAAGCGTACCGCCCAGCCACCTATTGCACACGTGAAACATACCACATCGTTCAGCCTCTTCTACAATCGAATCCTGGGCCTGCTTTTTTGTGCCCACGAACAGGACAGACCCGCCATCTGATACGGCCTTTACAATAAAGCCGTAGGACTCTCTTAACAATTTACCCGTCGTTTGCAGATCTATAATATAGATTCCATTTCTGGCCCCAAAAAGGTAAGGCTTCATCTTTGGATTCCATTTTCTGGTCTGATGCCCAAAATGAACCCCTGCCTCTAACAAGAGCTTCATGCTAATCTCCGTCATAAAAACAATCCTCCTTCTGGTTATATGCGGTTAGCGGCTCGTCAGTATCTACTGCCACGTTATGCGAGGGCTTCGAATCAGTAGGAAAGCCCATTTCTCGCGGATAAAGATTTTCATTTATCCATTTATTATATTTCCATCAAGCAAAAAAATCCATTTCCTTTTTTCGATCCCTTTACCGTTAGGCGTGGAGAGGAGATGGCGACCTCAAAAAGGGGGGCTGTAGGCTGTAGTCGGAGAGGGGTGATGTCCTCTCCAGCACGGAGGCCGCTTGCATAAGGGTTGATTCATCGAAGTAATTAGCGAGGACCTGGACACCAATAGGTAGACCAATGCTGCTCATCCCATAGGGGATGGACATAGATGGAATGCCCGCCAGATTTGGGGATACGGTGAAGATATCGCTGAGGTACATGGTCAGAGGATCGTTGATTTTTTCACCTATTTTGAAGGCAGGAGTAGGGGCGACAGGGGTTATTAATACATGACATTGCCTGAAGGCCTCTTTGAAATCGTTTACTATAAGGGTGCGGACCTGTGAGGCCTTTTTGAAAAATGCATCATAGTAGCCCTTAGAGAGGGCATAGGTGCCGAGCATTATCCGCCTGATTACCTCAGGGCCAAATCCCTCTGACCTCGTCATGCTGTACATGGATTCAAGGTCTTCAGCATCCTGAGATCTGAAACCGTACCTGACCCCATCGTACCTAGCGAGATTGGAACTTGCCTCTGAAGGGGCAATTATGTAGTAGGTGGCAACTGCGTACTCGGTGTGCGGGAGGGAGATATCGATTATCTCAGCCCCTTCGGAGCTAAGACGTGCAACAGCACTGTTAACTGTTTCAATTACCTCCTTGTCAGCTCCCTCTAGGACGTATTCCTCAGGGATCCCCACCTTTAGGCCTTTTATCCCTTTATCGAGATTTGCCGTATAATCGGGTACACCCTCATTTGCCGATGTGGTGTCTTTTTTGTCAAAACCACAGATTGCGTGAAGTAGAATAGCGCAATCCCTTACATCCTTTGTGATGGGCCCTATCTGGTCAAGGGAGGAGGCAAATGCTACCAGGCCAAAGCGAGATACTCGGCCATAGGTGGGCTTAAGGCCCACCGCGCCACAGTGGGATGCTGGTTGACGAATTGAGCCTCCTGTATCGGAGCCTAGGGCAGCTATACACAGGTGGGCCGCAACTGCTGTAGCTGATCCACCGCTACTACCACCAGCTATATAATCCACATTCCAGGGATTCCTGGTGGGCCCAACAAAGGAATTCTCAGTCGACGAACCCATCGCGAATTCGTCCATATTAGTCTTTCCCAAAAGTACAGCTCCCTGCTCTTTTAGTCTCTTGATGACGGCGGCGTCATAGGGGGGCAGGTAGTTCTTGAGAATCATTGATCCGCAGGTTGTGGGGGCGTCGAGTGTTGAGATGTTATCTTTTACTGCAAGAGGGATACCTGTCAGAGGATGGATTTCTCCCGCTCTTACTCTTTGATCTGCCTCCCTCGCCTGTTTTCGTGCGGCTTCAGGCGTCATGGTTATATAGGCGTTGAGAGTAGCGTCAAGCCGATCAATTCTGTTCAATAGGGATTCAGTGACATCGAAGGATGAAATTTCCCTCTTTTTGAGTGCCTCATGCAATTGAAAGATCGTCAGTTCGAAGAATTCCATTTCAGATTACCCTTGGCACCGAGAAGAAATCCCCATCCTTTTGTGGGGCATTTTCCATTGCCTTTTTCTTTCCAAGAGACCCCTCAACAATATCCTCTCTGAGGGCACTCGTTGTGGGGAGGGCATGGTATGTTGGTACAACGCCCTTGGTGTCCACTTCGTTCAGTTTCTCCATATAATCAAGGATGGTATTTAACTGCTTGGTGAATAATAGGAGCTGATCTTCGGTAAGCCTTAACTTGGCCAGCCCCGCTATGCATTTTGCTTCCTGGAGGGGTATTTTCATCCGCCTCACCACGATAAAGAGCACCTCAAGGAGTATGTATACAGATAAGGATTGGAGGATAAGAAATCAACAGAAACGCCCTGCGGATTACCAGCATCTGCAGCTCCCCCCGCCAGCCCCTTTGGTTCAAAAATGATAAACAGGATAATTGCCAAACCATAAACAAACTCCGTGAGTGGTGCTATTGTGATCCCAACCCCAATGGATGCACCTATGTTCTAAGAAGCTCCGTAGCATGCGTTAATATTTCATTCAAGGTAATGATGAAGACGGAGCCAACAATAGAGCCGGGTATACTTCCTAACCACCGATAATGATTAGGCTTTCCCAAAATTAAAAATGTTGGAATATCAACTGGTTACAGAGCACTTTGACAGTCATTTCCTAAACCATAAAAACGTAAATATTATCAGTATGTTACATGAGGACCATCGTTGAATAAACGCCTTTTTCCAGGATCTTTCATAGTCAATTGAGAGCGGTTTAGGAAGCAACATTTTTGGGAAGACCTGCTTGTGTTTTCATTTAAGTCGCTGTTATTTATCCCTAATTCTATCCTAAACCCTAAGGTCATGGTATCCTCCATCGGGAACCTTTTCCCTTGCCTTCCCAAAAACGGAGGATGCCATGTACCAACGTTGCCTTATACCATCGGAGTCAATTCCTCCGAGTACCAGATACGAGAAGCTCTTTGAAAATCTGCCTGAGATTCCCCTGGAGAAATCTCGACGCGGGAGACCGCCGATACCAAGAAAAAGTCTTCTCAGAGGATTAATATACCGTAACCTCAGGGGCATTGGTAAGCTAGTAGAGCTTGAATTTGAATTGGCCAACAACCCCTCGATGGCTGAATCCCTCGGCTTAGAGCCCTTGAAAAAGTCACCATCTGATGAGCGATTCTCCCAGTTTTTACGATCTACTGCAAACTGTTATTTCCAGGCTGTGAGAAGATCTTTGGTGCAAGAGCTCACCGCTGAGGGTGTTATCTGCGGCAATGGAGTTGCATTGGACTCCTGTCCCATTGAAGCCACTGTAAAGGAGAATAATCTCAAGACATCAATGAAAAACCGCTACGATAAACATCGCATCCCCTCTGGGGACAAGGACGCGCGTCTTGGGGTTTATGTCCATTTTTCGATCGCCTTTAAAAAGGAGATCCACTGCTTTTGGGGGTACCGAAATCACATCATTACTGAGCTGGAATCTGAACTGCCCCTCTCTGAGCTAACAACCCGAGCAGACAAGAGTGAACACTCCATAGCACTGTCAATGTTAAAAGAGGTGAGCCAAGATTTCCCTTTGCCTATCAAAGTAGTTGTTGCGGACGCAAGCTATGATGTCGAAGATGTCCTCAAATTCATTATCCAACAGATGAAGGCTGAGGCTATGATTCCGAGGAACGTGCGAAATACTCAAAACACTGTCCATACCGTCAAAAAAGACAAGATATACTGCCAGGCGGAACTTCCCATGTACCGAAGGGGAAAAATGACCATAAAGGGAATAACCTACTGTCAATACAGTTGTCCTCTACATTGGTCCAAAGAGTTTCAGGGCAGGTATCTCCTCTGTCCCGCAGGGCACCCAAAGTTCCTCATGCAAAAAGGTTGTAATGTCCTCATTCGTTTGAGCCCAAGCATTCGGGAGAAAATCAACTATCACACCCAAAGGTTCAAAGATGCCTATAATAAGAGAACCTCAGCAGAACGAGTATTCTCCAGACTTCTGGCTATTACCATGCAAAAACCAACAGTCAAAGGTCTCAGGGCTATAAGGAACCACTGTACAATTGCTCACATTACCGTTCTATTGGTAGCCTTAACAGCTCATAGAATGGGATGTGATGACAAAATACGGTTTGTTGAATCTTTTGTTCCAAATTTTATGACTCGATAGCATCATAGGCCATCGGGCTCTCAAAAAATGATTTTTGGGAAGCCCGAATAATGATTATTGCGATATATTCAATGGATAGCCATAAAGTAAATGGTTCTGGCGTAGTACTTATCATGTAATAGGCATACACAGACCACCTGCAATCCCGGCACAAAAGGAACTTATGGCACATGAGAGCCGTTTATGCAAATCCAGAACTACAATACCCCGTTTTGTAAATAGGGATGAAAAGGTCCCCTGCCCAAGGCAGGGGTAAATATGCTATATGTGCCGCATGGAAGTGACGCGAACCAGCCATGCGGTCTATGACATCAACTATCATTTGCTATGGGCTCCGAAGTATCGAAAGTGAGTTCTCCGTGGTGATAGTAGAGACAGTAGAAGAGATATGTGATTAGCAACTACATTAAGTATCATCGTGAACAAGAGAAATCTCCAAAGCAGTTAAAATTGTTTTAAGATGCCCCGCCCTGTGGGCGGGGTAATTCACTCAAATGTCAAGGGATTTTTGTCCCGAAGGGGAGATCTTGGCGCAGGGGCCCACCTTGACTGCCCTTGGGATCTTTGGTATTCAGATGTTCACCTAGGGGGAAGGGATAGAGGATGCTCATAGGTGAGATCCTAGCGAGGAATGCCAGGATGTATGGCGACGAAGTTGCCCTTATCGAGAGGGATCCGGTCAAGAACACAAGGGTAGAGATAACATGGCAAGAGTTTGATGATCAGGCCAATCGATTTGCCAATGCCTTGATAGGTAAAGGGATAAAGAGGGGGGACAAGGTTATTCATCTCATGATGAACTGTGTTCAGTGGCTGCCTGCCTACTTTGGAATCTTGAGGACGGGGGCCTGGGCAGTCCCGTTGAATTTTAGGTTTTCGGCCCGAGAGATAAGGCTATGTGCTGGAATTGCGGAGGCAAAGGCAATGATCTTTGGGGAGGAATTCGTAGAGAGGCTAAATGAGATCAGGGGTAACCTCACCACAATACGGGACTACGTCTTTTCGGGGCCAGATGAGCTCAGGCCTGCCTATGCAGCAAGCTATGGGGATATCTTGGAAAGGAGCTCTCCTCTCAATCCCGATCTCGATATAGGGATTGAGGATGAGGCAGCGCTCTATTTTACCTCGGGTACCACAGGCACACCAAAACCGATCCTCTTGACCCATAGAAACCTTGAAGCCGCCTGTATCGTTGAAAATCGCCATCACAACCAGACGCATGGGGATAATTTCCTCTGTATCCCCCCGCTCTATCACACTGGTGCTAAGATGCATTGGTTTGGGAACTTCATTGTTGGGGCCAAGGCGGTTATCCTGAAAGGGGTAAGGCCTGAGTGGATCTTGGAGACCATATCGAAAGAGAGGATAACCATTGTCTGGCTGCTGGTCCCATGGGCACGGGACATTCTCTTGGCAATAGAAAGTGGAGATGTGAAACTCGCTGATTATGGGCTGGATCAATGGAGATTGATGCATATCGGTGCCCAGCCAGTCCCTGAAAGCTTGATAAAGAACTGGAAGAAGGTATTTCCCCACCATGACTATGATACCAATTACGGTCTGAGTGAGACAACGGGACCAGGATGCGTACATCTGGGGATAGAAAATATACACAAAGTGGGGGCCATAGGGATCGCCGGCTTTGATTGGGAATGTCAGATAGTAGATGAAGACAGGCACCCTGTGGCCCAGGGGCAAACCGGCGAGCTCATGGTAAAGGGCCCAGGGGTGATGAAGGAGTACTACAAGAACCCTGAGGCAACAGCTCGTGCCCTTTACAGGGGATGGCTTTTGACAGGGGATGTGGCCAGAATGGATGAGGATGGCTTCATATGGCTCGTGGACAGAAAAAAGGACGTTATCATTATGGGCGGCGAAAATATCTTTCCAGTGGAGATTGAGGATTTTCTCGCATCCAATGAAAAGATCCAGGATGCCGCTGTCATAGGGATACCCGATGAACGGCTTGGTGAGATCCCAGCGGCCGTCATCAAGATGAAGCCTGGAAGGGAATTGACTGAGGATGAGGTAAATGAGTTTTGCGAACAGCTGCCGAGATATAAGCGGCCTCGGAGGATATTCTTCGGTGATGTGCCCCGGAATCCCACTGGCAAGATAGAGAAGCCGAAGCTCAGAGAGCGCTATGGAGGGAGAGGGGAGAGTACTCGGTTTCCTTGACGATGGGAGTTAGAGAATAGCTAGATTGTAGCCAACATTGAGCTTAATGTCAGGTAAAGCCATGCATAAACTACTCATGGATTCGCCGGGAAAGGAGATGTTCCTGCTGGGTAACGAGGCAATTGCGAGGGGCGGTATTGAGGCGGGTATTGGGGTTGCCACCTGTTATCCAGGGACTCCATCTTCCGAGATCCCGGATAGTTTCTTCGCCATGTTTAAGGAGGGAGGATTCTATTTTGAATACTCGACAAACGAGAAGGTGGCATTAGAGGTGGCAGCCGGCGCTGCTATTTCCGGCGTAAGGAGTATCTGTACCATGAAACATGTGGGGATGAATGTTGCCTCTGATTCCCTAATGACCCTGGCCTATGTAGGCGTTAATGGGGGCCTGGTCGTTCTGAGTGCTGATGATCCATCCTTGTTTTCGAGCCAGAATGAGCAGGATAACCGATACTATGCGAGACTTTCCGGGCTTCCCATGCTAGAGCCCACAACTGCCGGAGAAATGAAGGATATGACCGTTGCCGCATTTGAACTCTCTGAACAATTAAAGTTACCAGTTATACTGAGGACTACAACGAGGCTGAATCACCTGAGGGGGATTGTCAAATTCGGATCAATTCGCCGGGTACAATCTAAGGGCTTTTTTAAAAAAGACCCCTTTCACTATGTGGCGGTTCCCGCCGTCTCCAGGAATTTGCACAAGATCCTGGTTGAGAAATATGAGCAGGCATTAGAGTTATCTGAGAACTCGGGGTACAATCGGATCATCGGTCGTGGGAGATGGGGCATTGTTACCAATGGCGTGAGCATGAACTATGTGCAGGATGCCATTAATGATCTCGGGATTGGTGAAAGGGTGAAGGTCCTCAGGCTCGGTTTTTCCTTCCCCATGCCGGAAGATTTGATTGCCAAATTCCTCACCGGGGTGGAGAGAGTCCTGGTGGTTGAAGAACTCGAGCCGATAATGGAAAGGGACATTCGGTCAATAGCCCAGTCTAAGGGCATACGTATCCCCATTAATGGTAAAGGGGATGGCCTTTTTCCACGCATCTATGAGTTTGATCCTGGCCTTGTCCGAAAAGCTATTGCCGGGTATTTTGGGGTGCCTGATCCCTCGCCAAGGGCAGTAGATATAGCTGATATGCCTGATCTTCCAGGTAGGCCACCTACTCTCTGTGCTGGTTGTCCCCACAGGGCCATGTACTATGCAATAAAGAAGGTTTATGGACCAAATGCCCTGTACCCATCGGATATCGGCTGCTACACTTTGGGTATGCTTCCTCCCCTGTCCATGGCCGACATAGTCATATGTATGGGGGCCTCTGTTGGTACCTCCTGTGGTATATCAAGGGTCACAGATCAAAAGGTCGTCTCCTTTATCGGGGACTCAACTTTTTTCCATGCGGGTATTCCTGCCCTGATAAATGCTGTCCACAATAACCACAAATTTACCCTGGTAATCCTTGATAATGGGACGACTGCCATGACAGGACATCAACCTCACCCTGGTGCAGATACAGCTCCCATGGGTGTTGATACCAGACAGATCTCTATTGAGTCAGTGGTAAGAGGTTGTGGTGTAGAGCATGTAGAGGTGGTTAATCCACTTCAGGTTAAAAGGAGCGTTAAGGCAGCTCACGCATCAAAGGAGTTTGATGGTATCTCGGTTATCATATCCCAAGAGCTCTGCCCCTTGTTTGCCAGGGCAGTTAAGAGGGCAAGAAAAGTCAGGCCATTCTATGTGAATCAGGATAAATGCAGGCAACATCGCGACTGTATTAATCTCTTGGCGTGCCCTGCCATGTATAGAGCTGATGGTAAGACGATGATAAACCAAGACCTGTGTATTGGGTGCACCGTGTGCGCCCAGATCTGTCCAGAGAACGCCATCCTTCCACTAAGAAAGTAGGTGATGTTGGTTCTGCGTTGAAAGAGATCGGAAAAAAAACTATAGGATCTCAGTAAAGTATTTGCGTACTGAATTCCGAATGTCGAAGGTCAAATGCCAAAATGTTTCTCACCACTGACCAGTATTCTTGACATTTGGTAACTTGGATTTGATTGTAGCTTTGGATTCTGACATTTGTCATTTCCAATAAAGGATTTGGCTGTGGAGCGCAAACGGATAGTCTTTGTTGGTGTCGGGGGTCAGGGAAATCTCCTTTCCACAAGGCTGCTCGGTGAGGCCTGTTTGGCAGCTGGAATCCCCGTGGTGGCAAGTGAGATTCATGGGATGGCCCAAAGAGGGGGTATTGTTGAGTCAGCTCTAGTTATGGGAGAGGCAGCCAGTCCGATCGTCTCAAAGGGCGAGGCTGATATCTTAGTCGGTTTTGAGCCATTGGAGACATTGAGAGCCATACACAAATGCAATAAGGATACGGTCGTTATCACCAATATCCACCCCCTTCCTCCCTTTACCGTGGCAATAGGGCAGGGGGCCTATCCTGATATTAAGCGGATACTTGATCTCGTTAGGACTCATGTTTGCTCACTCATAACAGTGGACGGTGATAATTTGGCAGCAAGGGCCGGAAACCCCTTATCCCTGAATATGGTTATGCTCGGAGCATTGATCGGCAGCAGGCTTATTCCCGTAGATGAAGGTCTGCTGAAGGAGACAATTTCCGAGACAACAAAGCAGGCATTCCTGGAGTCGAATTTGAAGGCCTTTGATCTTGGCATTGCCGCCTCAACGTCTTTTTCCCGGCAGCCTGCCTAGCGATTGTATCTGTTAAGCTCTCTTTCAAGAGCTTGTCTATCATCCGTTTTTATATGTGCTAATTCAGATATTATCTTGTAATCCTTAAGTATTTGGTTAATCTCTCTACAGCAATTATCGATCTCTGCTATCATCCCCATAACCCTTTCCTTAGTTTCACCATGCTCTTCAAGCATCCTTTTGTGCGTATGCATTTTCGTCTTAAGGGTTTCTAATTTCCCGGATAGTGTCAATATTGGATCAGATAACTCAAAGAGGATTTTTTCCACGTAGCGGCCTAACGTTGCCAACGTTTTCGCTTCCTCTAATTCTGATTCCAGTTTCTCGATGCTTTCTCCTAGTAAGTCTTTTGCCTTGACTTCCTTTACTAGCCTGCTGCAGTAGTAAGCTAATGCATTTAATAATACGGCTTCTGGCAGGGGCTCGATAAACTTGACGCCCATTCCGTTTCTTCTGCTCTTGAAGAGCTGTAATCGATTCCATACCACAGTTCCCTCAGTTCGGAAAATTCTGGAAGATTCTTGATCGAGAGGAACGGTGAGCCGCACACTAAATCCACTTCCAATGCTTAGGTGATGGTCATCTGAGGAGATAAATGTCCCCTTTTTACTGAGATTCAAAGAGTAACTCACTATACTTGAGTCGTCGGGCAGAAAATATTCAATGGGAACCACTACAGGAAACCTAAACTCAGATCGTCTCTCGACGGCCTGCACCATAGCTTTACGGCCTCTTCTACTCCAAACAAGGTCAAAAAACGACTATTTTCCGTATACTTTGACTAATTTTTTAAATAAGAAAGATACCCCTGACTGTCAAAGGTGATTATGGGAGAAATTGGCTTGGCCCTGTTCTCCATTTTCAACAGAGATAATATATTGATTCAACAGAAGGAATAAGGTCCGCTCCTCGTAATCCTTACCGAACAGGGAGATAAGTATCACAGGAAATCTCAGGCGAATTCAGGTAGTTCTATTGCTTCTCGACAATAGACCCTTACTTATTGACATTGTCAAAACTTTCACTCGCTTCAAAAAACGCTCATTTTTGAAGCTTTGCTCTTTTTAATTTACATTTTTCGCTTTTTTTAGATAACGGCTGCTAATCAGTTCGAAGAAAAGCCTCCTGATCCTTTCCTGAGAGGAGATTCAGGCTGGCAATTCCACTTCCTCTCTTTCAAGCGGGCTTAGCTCTTCACAAAGATCTATGGGTTCGCTCCCTGCATGACCTGAGGCCCTAGCCGAGTTGCCTATGTAGTGATATACACCTTTAAGCTTTCTCTTATATGGGAGAAAGGGGGGATGAGTAGAGAGGGATTTTGATACAATGGATTAACTATGCTCCCAAATGAAAGCAGTCATAAAGCCAGCAATAAAACCAATAGTAATCCCTATGGCCAAAGTTATCATCTATGCTCTCTCCTTATCTTTCTTGGGGGTTCTAGCCTTACCAGCAATGCATATCTTCAAAACTTTCCAGTGCCAGCTTCATAATCCTTCTCTGAGTAGTATTGTTGATTCTCTGGAATTCGAGATAAACCACGTTAGTTCTTAAACAGCAGCTGGATGCCAGTGTCTTCCCTTACGTCATTTTTCATGGGTTTTTCACTAAAAAGAATTTAAATATTGATCGTTCATACATGCGGCACAAATACAGAGCCATGCTCTTTGCAATTCCTATATCCCTCAGGCGGCAGTATATATGCAAAGGATCCATATAATGCTTAACAGCTGCTATCACTGTGAACACTTACTCACTGTCAGCTTTCTTGGACGTCAACCTGTTCAAAGACAGCACAGGAACTATCTACCCATCTAGGAATTCTGCCAAAATCATGCCATAATTCTAGGTTAGAATATTAGCTTAGGTTCTACATAGTTAGCTTAACATCAGCTACCATGGATCTGGAGAATGGTCAGCAAAATACCCAGTTATGGGAAATTGAATTCCACTTTTTTGTGATGTGCTCCATGCCTAGATAGGCAGAAGGGAAGGAAAAGAGAGGGTGAGTTAGGCTTGTCGTAAGTAAGGCAGGGGGAATTTATGCTTAGGCACTAATGGCATTTTTTCACTTGGTTTTTAAAGGATAACCATGGATAGGTAGGAGATAAGCAAGACTGTCATAATATGGATGGTTTCGTACCTGCTCCAAAAAAGGCATTTCCACATACACGCATGAGAAGCGTTGGTCATAACTCAACTGGAGGACTCTGTTTTTTCCTGCTATTGATCCCCTTATACTTTTGCTTTTTGGTTTCAGAGGCTTTTGGCCTCTGCCCAGCCGATCTGATTATTGTCTTTAACCTCAACATGCCAGAAAGCAAGAGGATTGCCAATTATTTCGCAAAAAAGAGAAGAGCACCTATATCCAACCTTGTTGCAGTGGATGTGCCAACATCTGAAAGGATAGTTCGATCGGATTTTGAAAAAAGGTTGGCTCACCCTGTTGTGGCCGTAGTGGAGCGGCTAAGAGCAGGTGGAAAGAATCCGGCCGTCCTTCTAGTTTACGGTATCCCCCCGTGTGTGAAAGACCCCGCTGATATGAAGCCTTACGAGCCCTTCATGGCTCTTGTACAAGGAAAGGTAAAAGGAGATGAAAATCTGGTAGTGCAAATGATCAGGGAACTTGAGCATCTCATAGATGAAAACGAGTCAAGAGCTACCCAGCCTGAACGTTTAATGGAAATATGTTCAGCTGAGGATGTACTAAGGATGGCAAGAGAATCACTTCACCGTGGTTTGGAGTATCTGGGAAAGCCACCGGCAAGCAAGGACAACAAAACAAAGCTTTTGACGGGTTCCTCTCTCTTGATAAGGCTTGCGGGGACATCCCTTGCGGCAAGGTCTTTTCTTTAGAAGAGGAAAACGGTCGAGCTGGGGAGGGCCTTGGCTTTGGAAACAAGGCTCTTAATCCTTGATGAGCCCGCGCAAACTAATAAGCCTAGGAGGAGTCACTACAGGGTTGACATAATGCTAGCGGATAGTATATTTTTACCTTTAGATTACACGCCTCACGTCATTGCCTTATAAGGGTTTAGATAAAAGGGGTATCCGGGGAGAATGGAAGTGCGCTTGGCATCTAGAAATTTCTTCTGGGACGCGGAATATCCAATGATTGTAGGTGAAAGTGACGCCATAAACTCAGTTAAGGAAAAAATAGGAAAGGTGAGTGACAAGAATGTAACTGTCCTGATACGGGGTGGAAGTGGTACAGGCAAAGAGCTTGTAGCTAGGGCCGTTCACCTTAGATCCAAACGAAAGGAACAAAGATTTGTTACAGTTAATTGTGCAGCCATACCGAGCGAATTACTTGAAAGCGAACTGTTTGGGCATACCAAAGGAGCCTTTACAGGCGCTACTCACGATAAGCTAGGGAAGTTTGAAACGGCTCATCGAGGAACCATCTTCTTAGATGAGATAGGATCGCTCAGCCTCCCACTACAAGCGAAGATCCTCCAGGTATTGGAAGACCAAAGATTGTCAAGGCTTGGCAGCGTAAGTGAGACACCAATAGATGTCCGGATAATAGCTGCTACCAATTCAAATCTGGAGGAAAAGATTTCAGAAGGTACCTTCAGGACCGACCTGTTTTACCGCTTGAACGTAGTTTCTATTGTAGTACCTCCGCTACGAGAAAGAAGACAAGATATTTTTCTCCTCACAGATTACTTTATGGATAAGTATTCCAGTGAACTAAAGAAAGACCGTGTGCATATCGACGATTCTGTGAGAGAACATTTTCTACAATACCATTGGCCAGGGAATGTTCGGGAATTGGAGAACATAGTTAAAGGGATCATAGCTTTGCAAAAGACAGATACAGTTTATACCGATTTGAAACTTAGGGAGGTAACAGACAAAGACGAAGAAGCCTTGGGCTCAAGGAGTAGTGGTCTCTATCAAATCTGGGATGACGGAAAAATAAGACAATTGATTGAGGATAAGGGAGACGTTTGTTTGAAGACAATACGAGGGCAATACGTTGCTGAAGTTGAAAGGCAAGCTATTTGCAAGGCCTTGGAATGGACGCGCTGGAATAGGAAGAAGGCGGCAAAATTACTGGGGGTTAGTTATAAGACTCTTTTAAACAGAATTGAGGAGTTCGGATTAACGAAATGAGGATTTTGCTGGTTACTGTTCTTGGGGGGAGTTTTGACCAAACTATATGTCATTGAAGGTTCAGATAAGGGCAGCTCTTTTACCCTTCATGGGGTGGTCACCACTATCGGGAGATCCTCTGACAATGACATCCGTATCTCAGATAGAGGAGTTTCACGGCATCATGCCAGGTTTCTCAAAAGAGATGGTAGCGTCTTCATAGTTGATCTGAACAGCCTTCAAGGAGTCTTCATTGATGGAGAGAAGATAAAGCCAGGGTTAGAGGCTGTGATAAAAAAAGACAGTACCGTGAGGATAGGAAACACTGTCCTCTCATTCCAGAAAAGATCCTCCGCACAGGAAAGGTTCTTTGATACACTCGAGTCCCCTTTGGTAAAGGTGAGCTCCAGGAACTATGTACAGAGCTTGGAACTGCTCCTTAAAGTGTCCAACATCCTTGCTCAATCCCTCAATATCAATGAATTACTGAGCGAGGTGATAGACCGGGTCTTTAATCTATTGAAGAGAATCGATCGTGCGGGCATATTGCTGTTCGACAAGGAGACAGGCACAGTACAAGAGGTGGTTTCAAAGATCAGAATGGGGGATGAAATAGGCGTCTCTCCTAAGATCAATTATAGCAGGACTATCGTTAATAGAACTATAAAGGGCGGTAAGCCGGTAATAATCTCCGATACAGACTCTGCAGACAAAGCTGATCTTTCCGATAGTATGATAGAGATGGGTGTCAGGTCAGTTATGTGTGTACCGCTCACCTATAAAGGTGATATCAGGGGAGTAATTTACGTTGATTCTATCGCATCGCCCGAAGGATTCAGAAAGGATGACCTCCAATTGCTCACTGGGTTAAGTAACACTGCAGCTATCGCCATAGAGAATGCGCGGCTCTACTCAAATTTAGAAGAATTGGTTGAACACAGAACAAAACAATTAAAAAAGGCTCAGAATGGACTAGAGAAGAGTGAATCGAGGTTTCGAGCGGTGTTCGAAAACATGAGCAATGGTGTTGCTATATTCGAGGTGATAGGCGATGGTGCGGATTTTGTCTTCAAAGATTTCAACAAGGCTGCTGAAAAGATAGATAACATAAGCAGGGAGGACGTCATCAACAAGAGTGTCCTCACCGTGTTTCCAGGTTTTAAAGATTGTGGCCTCTTCGAGATACTTAAGAGGGTCTGGAAGACAGGGAATCCCCAAGATCATCCTCCAATGCTATATACGGATGACAGATCCATATCCTGGAGGAAGTATTACGTCTACAAGTTGCCCAGTGGGGAAATCGTCTTCATTTACGAAGATGTAACTGACCAAAGACGGGCGATTGAAAATCAGGAGGTACTTCAAAGGCAGCTCTCTCATGCCCAGAAGATGGAGTCCTTAGGCAGGCTGGCGGGCGGTGTGGCGCATAATTTCAGAAATATCCTGCAGGCTATTATGGGCAATAGTCAATTTCTTCAGATGAGATATAGTAAGGATAAGCAGTTACAAACAATTACAAGGGGTGTCAATGAATCGGTAAGAAAGGGGTCCGATTTTATTGATAGCCTGTTGAAATTCTCAAGGCAGGAAGATGAAATAGAGATGATTCCCTTGGATTTAAAGGATGTCCTCGATGAGACGTATAAGATAATCAGTAATACCTTTGATGCGCGAATAAGGGTTGTTACCAGGACAGAGGGGCCATTACCAGTTAAGGGCAACCATGCAAATCTAAACCAGGTCTTTATGAACCTATGTAATAATGCACGGGATTCAATGCTAGACGGTGGTGAGCTCACCATAGAAGCAAGGAGAGATAAGGGGAAGGTTGTAGTTACCATTTCTGACACCGGATGTGGTATTGATGAGGAGACCTTGAGAAACATATTTGACCCCTTTTACACCACTAAAGATGTAGGAAAAGGAACAGGCTTGGGTCTGTCAATAGCTCACGGTATTGTAGAGGAACACCATGG
>JABAOH010012395.1_pt3 | contig 28270 bp, 24 predicted proteins | sample 7062181 | NCBI WGS metagenome assembly JABAOH01 (sample SAMN14538630, study PRJNA623070) | marine sediment metagenome | biome: marine biome [ENVO:00000428]; feature: marine pelagic biome [ENVO:01000023]; material: deep marine sediment [ENVO:00002113]; isolation source: pool of 5 deep marine...
GTTTTGAAATAAGGGGTGCCCATCCGGAATCTATCGGCCTGCGCATGGAGAAAACCATGCAGGCCATACTTACTAATCTGCTAATCCGAGATTGTAAGATTGGCGTTGAGCTGGTAAAGCGCAATCGCAATTTGTTAATCGACCACTGCCATATCTATCACAACAGGCAGGTTGGGATTGACTTCAATAAGGTGAACCTGCATCAGGCAATCATTACCGATAGTCATATCAGTTACAATCCGGTTGCGGGAATCCGGCTGTTGGGCGGCGAAATGCGAAACTTTCAGATAGTCGGCAACGACATCGAGTATAACTATGATCCCAATAGCCAGGACTCCGCTGATATTCTGATAGATATGACATCGGCCGGCAGCTCGTTCAGGGAAGGCACAATCATCGGCAATACCATCCAGGCCAGGCCCAGCCCGGGCGGAGCCAATATCCGTTTTCTCGGCGGTGAAAATCTCAAAGTCGGCGGTCTTTTGGCTATAACAGGAAACCTTATCGGCAGTCAAACGCACAACATTCATCTGGCTGATTGCCGAGGTGTTTCCATCTCCGGCAACTCCCTTTATAGTGCCGCTGAGCATACTCTCTGGCTGGAAGACTGCGCTAACATCGTGGTCGGCAATAATAACATCGACTGGAATCCCGACCATAAGAAAAAATACTTAGTTGACGGCATTCTTATTGACCGGTGCAAGGGAGTTATTCTCTCGGACACGATTATCGAAAACAGTTTTCAGGGTTCTTCGCAGAGTGGCGGCGCTATTGACGTCAAGGCAAGCGAGGATGTCGCAATTGTAAATTGCCAAGTTCTGGATTTTAAGCATCGCGGTATCACCCTAACCGATGCGATACGGTGCCGTGTTACTGGCTGTTCCGTGATTGAGCGACGTCGGAAACCAATGAAGGGAACATCAATCCAGATAGAAGCTGGCCGCGACAATCTTATTTCGGAGAACATTGTAAACCGCGGCGGTCTCTCAATCGCTGAGGGTACTGCAACTGTCCGCGGCAATCTCGAAATAAAAGGCGTAAACTGATTTCAAAGTTGTTGTGCTGTATTTTATTTTTCTCCCGAAGGATTTGCCGGATTCGTTGTATGAATTTTGGAAAACTGTTTCCACTTTGCTTCTATAGCGTCACTGGCTTTCATATCGCTGTGAATATACAGCCCGTAGCAAAGTTTCAAAGGTTCATTCGGCTGAATCTTCCTGGGGCCATCGAATGTTAGAGAAGCCCCCATCCAGCCGTCGTTCCTGACGTGGAAGTAGGTGGGAAAGTTCGGATTGTCCGGATGGTCGAATAGCGTAATGCCTTCCAGATTTTCATTTGTAACGGCACCGGAGTAATCAATCCATCTGGCTCTTTTCCAGAGGACTTCTTTCTCGTTGACCGCTCCTTCGGAATTACGAATCCTCCCGCCGCCGTCATTGACGCCGATAGTTTTGGCCATTCGCACGCCGATCATTCCAAAAGGAGTTTTTCCAAGTATGACCGGCTTATCTTTGGCCTTGAATTTCATATCGATTATTAATAACCATTCTGAATCCGGCAGCAGAAGTACCGATACACGCCGTCTTTCTAAAAGCAGTGCTTTGTCTTCATTGGTGAGCCACTGGTTCTCTGTTACTATGGTCGAACGTTCGCCGAGGTCTTCAAACTTAACGATGCGTTTATGGCGTATTTTCCCGCCGCCGCTATCACTCCAGAAGCTTATTCCATCGACGTCATTGTGGGAAATCCAGACCGAATTATGATGACTATGCGATTCCGGGTCGTGCGGGTGTCCCATACGGGTAAGTGACCGTCCTGATTGGCTGATTATAGGAAACAGGAAAGGCCGATGGAGACCGGGACCGAAGTGGTATCGGGTAATCTCTACACCGTCGCGCTGAAATGAAGCCTGGTGGTAAGGCTTCGGTATGACCTGCATACGCGGAACTCGTTTTGGTGTGAGCGGCGCTTCTTGTGCCGGTGCATTTGTGCCCATTAGAAACGCTAAGAGAACGAGGACTTTTTTAGCGGATAAAACATTATACACAGTTGAATCCTTTCTCTTTTATTAAGCAGTCCGAAAAAGAAACTCTCTTGTCCGGTTAATCAAACAGGGCTTCTACAAACGTGTTGGGATCGAATTCTGCGATATCTTCCGGTTTTTCGCCCAGGCCGACGAATTTTACCGGTATATCGAGCTGGTCTTTTATAGCGATAACGATTCCGCCTCGTGCGGTGCCGTCAAGCTTGGCTAAGAATATCCCAGTAACGTTAATCGCTTCTGTGAACAGCTTGGCCTGAGCAATTGCGTTTTGCCCGGTAGTGGCATCGAGAACCAGCAGCACTTCATTTGGAGCGTCAGGGATTTTGCGGGCAACGACATCCCGAATTTTTGTCAGCTGCATCATCAGGTCCTTTTTTGTGTGTAGTCGCCCGGCTGTGTCGAGAATAAGGATATCTGCGCCTCTTGCGGCAGCGGCCTCACAGGCGTCGAAGGCGACGGCCGCCGGGTCGCCGCCAGTTTGGTGCTTTACGATTTGCACACCGATGCGTTCGGCCCAGATGGTCAACTGCTCCACGGCGGCGGCACGGAACGTATCACATGCGGCGACGATGACCTTCTTGTTGTTTTGGCTCAAGATATATCCGAGTTTGGCGATGCTTGTGGTTTTACCGGTGCCGTTGACGCCGGCGACAAGGATAACAGTCGGGCCGGACGGGGCCAGATGTAGCTGCCTGTCGCGGTCCGGCCAATAGCTTTTAATGTGCTCTTTGAGAAAAGGTACGATATCATCCGTTGTTGCGATTTGCCTGCTGCGATAGGCTTCGCGCAGCTCTGATACGAGCTTATCCGTCGTTTCGACGCCGATATCGTCGCTTATCAGCGTTTCTTCCAGCTCGTCGAGCAGGCTTTCATCGATATTTCTGCCAAGACTCAGCACCGACGAAAGTGAGCTGCTGATCTTATCACGCGTTTTGCCTAATCGGTCTTTGAAGTATCCTGCTGTTTTGGTAAAGATTCCCATAGCGGTTTACCTTTCGCCCCAAATTCATTCCGGCCTTGTTAGGGCCTGCCGTTTTACTTCTAACAGGTCTAACGCAGTTCTGATAGTATCGGGATTTTTGAAAATTTCAAGTCCGGCTAAGATTTAATTTTCGGCTCGACCGAACTCGCCGAAGTTCATATCTTCCGTTGGCCCTGAAAAAATTTGTAAATTTTGTATTTTTGCCTTGAACCAGATAATTTTCTTTGACAAACAAAGCGATTCAAGTTAGATTTCCCACTACCGTCCCACACCAATTGCAAATGGTGAATGGTGAGTGGTAATTACCAATAACCAATTATGGGCAGTTACTTTTCGCATATAGCATCGATTCACAAAGGATGGTGACGTGGCAGTTCGCGAAGTTGAAGATATTTTCACTGATATAATCGACCGTGCAAAAACGCTTGACCCGGCCAATGCCCGCAAGTGGTTCGACAGTTTGACGGTATTGCATCTGGATGGCGGTTCGCTCGGGATAGGTTGTCCCGATGAAGCAACCGTTCAGTTCCTGCAGGACAATTGCAAAAGTAGTTTCACCCGGGCCGCTCAGCAGATAACAGGCCATCTTATCACCGTAGATTTCAGCATTGACACTCAGGGAAAATCCGACAGCAGCTCTCGACGCTTCGAGTCCGGAGCTGATGAGGCCATTTTGCAGAAGAAGCACGGCTCGATTGAGCTGGCCGATGTCAAAATCGGAATCCTTAAGCTTCATCCTGACTATACATTTGATAATTTTGTCGTAGGACCGAGTAACCGGCTTGCTCATGCAAGCTGTGTTGCGGTAAGTCAATCGCCGGGAAATACCTATAATCCTCTTTTTATTTACGGCAATTCCGGCCTGGGAAAGACCCATCTTTTGCACGCCGTCTGTTTCGAGGCCCAGCGAAAATCTAATGTGGATGCACACGCTTCTAACAGGCGTGGTGCCGTCATTCAATTCTTAAGCTGTGAAGATTTCGTTAACAGATTTATCAGAGCGATAGAGGAAGGGAATTTGTCCGGTTTTCAAAGCCAGTTTCGTACTGTCGATATGCTGGTAATCGACGACGTTCAGTTTCTGCGCGAGCGCGAGCACAGCCAGGAGGAGTTCTTCCACACCTTTAATGCCCTTTACAACAACGGCAAACAAATCATCCTCAGCGCCGACAGCCCACCCGGCAAGATTCCCTCACTCGAAGCACGCCTTATCAGCAGATTCAACTGGGGCCTGGTTACCAGAATCGACCCTCCGAGCTACGAGACAAGAGTTGCAATCGTGCAAAAGAAGGCACATCTTCGGGGCCTCGATATTTGCGATGAAATAGCAGAATACATCGCCCGCAAGTTGCACGCAAACATCAGGGAATTGGAAGGCGCTTTGACAACCATTTATGCCGTGGCGACTACGACCGACAAAGTAATCGACCTCGAATTAGCTCAGAGGGCTCTGGAAGGCCAGATCAAAGCAGCAGCCAGACATATCAGTATCACGGATATTATCGAGGTGGTAACCAGCCATTTTGACGTTCGGCTTGCGGATTTGCAGAGTAAAAAACGCAGCCAGAGCATTACTGAGCCGCGTCAGATTTGCATGTACTTAGCCAGAAATTTAACCAAACACAGCCTCGAAGAAATTGGCGGTCATCTGGGAGGCCGAGACCACACTACCGTTATGCACGCCTGCAACAAGATAGGCCAGGCCGAGAAATCCGACCCCCAAATGCACACCCTATTGGGGGAGCTGACAAAACAAATCACACAAACACCTCAAGCGTAAATAGATTGCTTGAATGATTATTTGATTATGGAATTTAACATATACAGGTAGTCTGAAAGCAGCCGCGTTATCAGGAATTTTTCCCTCACGGTTTCTTTAGCTTTCTGTCCCATAGCTTTAACGTCCTCGGGATTCTTAAGTAAATGAATAATTCTGTCTGCGAATCCTTCCGTATCTTTTGGGGCAAGCAAAAAACCATTTTCGCCATCTTTGATTTGAGAAGGTATTCCCCCTACATCTGAGGCTACAACCGGTGTGCCTTTCCAGAGGGCCTCGGTAACAGCAAGACAAAAACCTTCTTTGGTCGATTTTTGAATTATTACGTCCGAAAATCGCTGTACTGCATTGACCAATGTTTCGTTATTACCAACAACAAAAAGAATATGGCCATTTTTATAAAGTTTATTGGCTTTTCGCAGGACCTTGTTGTACATCCTCATTCCTTCGGGGTCATCACTGGCCACATTGTAGCAGAAAATCAGTCTGCAATCGACTTTTTGCCTAACCAGCTTAAATACGTCTATTACCCCCTCCGGATCCTTCCATGGATCGAGCCTCGAGACCTGGGTAATTATCGGCTTGTCTGTGGGTATGCCGGCCTTGGTTATATGTTCAATCATGGTCTTCTCACTGATATCTTTATTCTTCCGACTAAGAGGATTAATAGCCGGCAACATTAGTCTCTGGTCAACCGGCAGGTCATCTTTGAAGTATTTTTCGCTTGATACAACAATCTGGTCATATTTAAGCAGGAAGCCTTTTAGAAAATCCCATAATTCTTTATGCGGGTTAGTCAGGTCTATATGACATCGCCATATCCAGGGCTGGGATTTCCTGTAAGACTGTATGATTGAGAGTGGTTGAGGGTCGTGAATAATGATACAATCATGGTCCAGGTGGGAAAACTTTGAAAAATTCTCGTTGACTTGAAGGTATATGCGTTTTTTTCTTTGCGATAAATTTAGCTTCGCCCCTTGAAGAGCATTGTGGAAACTCTTTGTGATCTCAAAAAACTCCTGGCTTCCATGTAAAATTCTCCAGCCGGCATCTATACCCGCGTCATTCATTAGGAGCACGAGAGAATATAGAATCTCTGCTACGCCGCCACCCTGATATGTGGCATTAAGGTGGACAATGTGTTTGCCGTAGAGCCGCCTTGCTTTGGCGTAAATTTCAGCTAATGTTTCGTCGGGTACTATATGACGGAAATCTTCAAGACGTAACATACTAATTCCTTACCAATTCTTTGAGTAACGACCGAACCTCGTTCGGGGTATCCACGTTGAACCGAGCTTTTGAAATACTTATTCCTACTTTTATAGAATATGCCCTATCCGGTAGGACACTAAACATTTCTTCATCGGTATAATCGTCTCCTGCCGCCAGTAAAAATTCCCAATCTTGTTTTTCAACCCAGAATTCTGCTGCTCGGCCCTTGTTTACCCCGACCTTTCTTATTTCAAGGATCTTATTGCCTTCAAACACGCCGACATCGAGGTTTTCGGTCAGATTAAGGAGAGTACCTCTTAGTTCCTGCTCTCTGAGATAGGCAAGCTCAGGGTCCGCCCTACGATAGTGCCAAACCAGACAAAAGTCCTTTTCTTCAACCGAAGAGCCGGCGGTTCGATCCGAATAAAGCTCGAGAATAGGCCTGATTGTATCTTTCCAATCTCCTGTAAAAGGCTCTAAACTTTTCCAGTCTTTGTTTTTTTGTCTAATCCAGCCTCCATGCTCAGCAACTAATGCCACCTTAAGATTGCCAAGCCATTTTTCCAACGTTGCTCTGTCCCGCCCGCTTATTATCACTACGGTGTTATTGGCATTGCTCGATAGACTCTGAAGCAAGCTCATAATTTCCTCGTCCGGCTCTGCTTGTGCAGGCTTGCCTTTAAAGCCTACAAGCGTGCCGTCGTAGTCGAGCAGTAGCAATCGTTTCCGGCTTTTGGCGTAATCATTAATCAATTTCTGCTTAGCAGGTTCGGATAGTTTACGGACAGAGAGTTCTTGTTGTGTTTTTTTAATATCAAATAACGCGTTCAAAAAATCACTGCTCCATCTTGAAACATCATAACGTCTAAGCCTTTCCTGCATTAATCTGTTGCGTTCCATTTGCTCTAACAAAGGCATCTCGAGGGCTTCCATGATGGCCTTTATTATTGCTCCTTTATTGTTTGCATTGACTATCAGGGCCTCGCCTAATTCACTTGCCGCACCGGTCATCTCGCTGAGAATCAAAACGCCTCTGCCTTCGGTTTTGGTTGCTATAAACTCTTTCGCTATTAAGTTCATCCCGTCCCTCAGGGGTGTTACTAAAGCCACATCAGCAACGTTATAAAGTGCTGAAATCCTTCTGAAGGGCAGAAATCGGTAAAGATACCACACAGGCACCCAGCCCATCGTTCCATGTTCTCCATTGATCCTTCCCACAAGTTGCTCAAGTCTGCTTCTTAGCATCTTGTAGTCCTCAACGCCTGTGCGAGATGGGACAGCTACCATAATTAACGTGACTTTTTCCTTATATTCGGGATTTTTAGACAAGAATAAATCGAAAGCCTCTAATCGCTGGATAATACCCTTGGTGTAGTCCAATCTGTCTATAGATATGATGATTTTACGCTTTCCTACTTCCTGAAGTATTTTGTCAACTTCCTTGCTCACGCTGGCTTTATTGATGGCCTTGGAATATTTTTCGTAATCGATGCCCATAGGAAAAGCATCGACCTTGATAACACGGTTGCCCATACCGACTCTGCCCAGCGTATGTTCAAAACCCATTATTCTGCTCACGCTGCTGAGAAAGTGTCGAACATAGTCATAGGTGTGGAATCCTATTAGGTCAGCACCTAACAAACCGTTCAGAATTTCTTCTCGCCAGGGCAGGAGTCGGAACAACTCAAATGAGGGCCACGGTATATGCAGAAAAAAGCCAATTTCGAGTTCCGGCAGTTTCTCCCGAAGAAATTGCGGAAGTAGCATTAATTGATAATCGTGAACCCAGATATAATCACCAGGCTCGGCAATCTCAAATATCTCATCGCAAAAGATTTGATTCACCTGCTTATATGTCTTCCAGAAGTGCTCTTCATATACAGTACGCATTGGGAAGTAATGAAAAAGAGGCCAAATAGTTTTGTTGCAAAATCCCAAATAATAATGGTCGATTTGTTTTCTCGAAAGAAATACCGGCCGACAATTTTCCGCGGCCAGTCTTTCTCTGATTAGGTCCTTGCCCTCGCTGGCCAGTTTCTCGCTCGTTATTCCCGGCCATCCTATCCAGAGCTGCTCGTAGGACTCGGGCAGTGAAGACAAACCCGTAGCAAGCCCTCCCGGACTCGGAGGGAAGTGAAACACACCCTTCCTTTTTGTTATATTAAAAGGTAATCTATTGGCAACGACAAGCAATCTTCCCATAATCTTTGTTCTCTGTTAATTATGTTTATATTCTGAATCGAGATAGAAAAGGCATAAAAAAGAGCGATTAGAAGTGTGTGCTTTGATTTTCTTTGCAAAAATAACATAATCCCGGTGTTACAATACCATAAGCACGAAAGCTTTGCAAGACAACTGATTTTGTTTTTGCAGTAGCTAAAAAATCATTTATGCGATAGTATATTATGCATCTGGTTTTGTGGTTGTGTACTGTATTGTTGGCACGGTTGCACTTACCTCGTAACAGACATGATGGAATATACGACATATGCGATACGAAGTATGAAACAGGAGCAAGTGAGCGAACAAGGAGCAAACGAATTTGGCGTTGGAAAAAAACACAAAGCAATCACTTCGATTAGCTCTGATTGCATCGGAACATACAGTTTCTGAATACTCAATATTCTTAGAGCATCTATTAGTTGGTTTGGCGGACGAGTCGATTCCTGTAGCTTTGGTTTGTCCGCCGGGCTACGATGCGGACTCTCTTTTCACCGGTGCCGCTGAAGTTATCAGCCATCCGGTTTTTGAATTGCCGTTGACGGGGCATCTAAATAGAAAGCTGCTTGTCGAACAGCTTGCAAAATTCAAGCCTACTGTTTTACACTGCCTGTGCGAAAGCAAAGCACTACTTACAAAGCGATTGGCTCGTCGATTGGATTTGCCATATGTGTTGATGGTTAATTCCCTTGCCAAGCACTTGGTTTGGTTTTCTGTTTCGTCCAGGCATTGTGTAAAAATCATTACCCCTGCCAAAAGTATCACTGCTGATATTACCGAAGCCTATCCTCGCCTTGCCGAGCGGATTGAGCAGATAAATATAGGCACTTTTGCAGCCGAAGGCAACGTATGTTTTTCTGAGCCTTTCCACCCCGCCACTATTGTGATGGCTCATCCTCTGGATAATGCTGATGACTTTGAGAATTTATTTAACGCGGTCAGGCACCTGATGATTGAAGGATATGAATTTATGATGATTGTAAGTGGCGGCGGGCGGGCCGAAGGGCAATTGCGAAAATTGCTGGCTGCACTTGGTCTTTTGCAGACTGTTACCATTGTCCCGAGATTAAAACCCTGGCGGTCGGTTCTTGCCACCAGCGATATTTTCATACAGCCTCAGCCCAGCTTTACTTTTAATACTTTGTTGTTAGAGGCGATGAGTGTCGGTTCCGCTGTCGCGGCCTGTCAGGGCGGCGTAGACGATTTAATTATTGAGGGCCGGACCGCCGTAATTTTTGACCCGAATGATGAGCTTAGTATAGTGGGCGTGCTGCAGCGGCTTTTAGACAGACACGATTTCGCGCGTAAAGTCGCTAAGACCGCACAGAAGTATTTAAGAGAAAATTACACCGTCAGCAAGATGGTTTCCGCAACCCTCCAGACCTATCACGATGCACAACAGTGGCCGAAAAGCTGAAGGTGTTTCTAATTTAGAAGGCCGTACTCTTTTAATGTCTGTTCAAGGACGACTTTTTTATTTTCTTGCAGTGGTGTCATCGGCAATCGCAATTCGTCGGAGCACATATTGAGCATCGCCATTGCCGCCTTAATGGGTATCGGATTGGTTGCCAGGGTAAGCATACTTTTGCACAGTGTAAACAGCTTTTTGTGCCATTGCCTCGCCGAGACCAAATCTCCTTCGAGAATTAAATCGGTCATTGCTTTTACGTCGGCAGGTACAATATTCGCCACTACGCTGATAACACCCTTGCCGCCAACCGAGGCTAACGGCAGCGTGAGGGAATCATCGCCTGAGATGATGGTTATATCGCATCGGGTTGCAATTTCGCTGGCCTGGTCCAGGCTGCCGGTCGCCTCTTTGATTGCGACGATGTTTTCAATTTCGGCCAGTCGTGCAATTGTTTCCGGTGTCATACCGGCTCCACATCGGCCCGGTATGTTGTATAATACTATGGGCAGGTCAACCTCTTCCGCTATTGCCTTGAAGTGCTGATAAAATCCTTCCTGCGTGGGCTTGTTATAGTACGGCCCGACCTGCAAAGTCGCATCGGCACCCACCTTTTTTGAAAATTCGGTATATTCAATTGCCTCAGCGGTACTGTTTGAGCCGGCCCCTGCAATTACAGGTACCTGTCCGCCCACGGCCTTGACAACTCTTTCGATGACCTGCTTGTGCTCATCGGGACTTAAGGTGGGCGATTCGCCGGTCGTTCCTACCGGCACTATCCCGTCTATGCCGCCCTCTATTTGGAATTCGATGAGCTCATCGAGTGTTTGAAAATCGATTTCGCCCTCCTGAAAAGGCGTAACCAACGCCACCATTGCCCCAGTAAACATTTTATTCTCCTTCTATGAACTACGAACCGAATTTGTCTATCAATTTTATCATTTCGGCTGTTGCCTGCCTTATGCCGACGAAGACCGCTCGGGCTATAATGCTGTGGCCGATGTTGAACTCGCAAAGGTCTCTGATGCGGGCCACACCTGCGATGTTACGATATGTCAGGCCGTGGCCGGCGTGAACCACCAGCTTGTTTGCCATTGCTAGGTCGCGGCCACGCTCCAGCTCGCTCAAATTTTTTTTAATAGCTCTTTGACCTTTTGCGTTTGCGTACATACCGGTATGCAACTCGATAGCATCACAGCCGGTCTGGGCTGAGGCGATTATTTGTTCTTTGTCTGGCGCGATAAAAGTGCTTACCAGAATACGTTTGGTGTGCATTCTTTTGACAACCTCAGCAAGGCGTCTTTTATATTTAACGCAATCCAAACCACCTTCGGTAGTCAGCTCGGCTCTTTTTTCGGGTACTAAGGTTACCTGGTCGGGCTTAATTTCTTCGGCGATTTTGACAATCGGCTCAGCCATACACATCTCGAGATTCAATTTGCAGGCGACTGTTTCTTTTAACAGCCGAACATCACGGTCGCAGATATGGCGTCTGTCCTGTCGCAGGTGGATGGTGATTCCATTCGCCCCGGCCAGCTCACATTCGACCGCCGCCCAGACAGGGTCCGGCTCATCGGTCCTACGTGCCTGGCGCACCGTTGCTACATGGTCGATATTTACGTTTAATACAGCCATTTTTCTGTCCTTAAAAATCCGGACAATTATACCATTGCAGTAGTCTCTATCAAGGAATATCTATATAGAGTATGAAGTCCTTATCGATCCCGCCAGCTTAAATATTTGTATAATCAGCAGAATACAAACCAGGGCATAAAGAAATCTTGGCAGCCATCGGGCAAACTCAGTGAAAAGCAGCTCGGCTCTGTCGCCGGCAATTTCAGCTATCTTATCAACCATTTTGTCGAGTTCGCCGATTTGTTCTCCGGTTTGCCAAATATTAAGGTAGTCCAAAGGTAATCTGTTGGAAAATCCCTCGTAGGCCATTTTTCCGGCTGCTATGCTTGCCGCACCGCCTTGAAGCATATCGGCTATGATTAGGTTTCCTGTTAGTTCAGTGGCTTGTGCGGCACATTCTTTTATTGGTACACCGGCTTTATAGAGCATATTAAATCCCCGGCAATACCGGCATATCGAGACTTGCCGAACAGCCTGACCCAGAATTGGTATTCGCAGTATCAGGGCGTCCAAAAGTCTGCGAAAAATGCCGGTGTTCGGCGTGGAGTAGTAAAGGGTCAAGGGTATTCCTATAATAAGGTAAAGGAAACCTAATACTATTGCAATTTTCATCAAGTATTCGGTTGGGCTGATTTTGCCTAAAACCATGGAGGGCAGGGGAACAATAAATACCATAATATGAAAAATCAGAATCGGCAGAATTAATCCTGAGATGAAAATTCCCTTTATTCGATTTTTAAACTCATACCAGTTGGAAAGCATCTTAAAACAATTGGGTAATTCTCCCGAGAATTCCGCTGCTTTTACCAGCATTAAATCCAGCCTGGCAAAAACCTTCGGATATTCAGCCATAGAATCTGCAAAGGTATTACCCCGGGAGACAGATTGACTTAATTTGGAGAATATTTTTCTCAGATGCCCTTGCAATCCTTCACTGACCGTATCAATTGACTTTATTATCGGCAGTCCTGCATCGAGTAAAACTGCAAGGTCATGATATATTAGTGCAAATTTACTACTCACGCCGGGCCTCTTTTATATCCACTATAATACGTTGATATTTTATGGCCAGAAGTATCTTCTCGATTGTATCAGTATGGTGGTTTACATCAATAAATTAAGCCGATAAAATATTCCGGGATTTTCCTTTTTTTATAATAATTTATTGATTCGTTCCGCATTTATTATATATATTTTATAAGAGGTGTAGCTTTTTAACGAGTTACTGATTAATGAAATGATTCGAGGGATTAACTATGAGGTTTAAGTCCATATCCTTATCTGTTGTTGTTCTGGTTTGCGCGGCACTTATGCTTGGCTCTTGCAATAGCTTTTCGATTGGCACGGGTTCGGGCCGCAGGCGCGTATACAAACATGGACCTCCGCCGCACGCTCCCGCGCACGGGTATCGCCACAAATACCAGGGTGTTGAGCTCGTTTATGATTCGGGGCGTGGTGTTTATGTTGTCATTGATCTTCCCAGCCATTACTACTTTAGAGGCCATTATTACCGCCGTGGCGAAATTCAATGGGAAGTAGGCGTCCATATAGACGGCCCGTGGGAGTTTGTATCGGAGGATGCACTGCCTAAGGGGCTTCGAGCCAAAGCAAAGGGCAAAGGCAAGGCCAAGGGTAAATCGAAAGAGCATCCCGGCCGTGGTCTCGGGCTTGAAAAGAATAGGTGATAACTGTTATTCCCGAACCGCATCCCCGTATCTCACCATCAAAGTGCGGAGTAAACTCTGTGGGGATTAAACTCTTTGCGGGATAAATTCCAGCGGCAGTCCAATACTGTTATCATTGCGAAGTATCTGAAAACGGGCCAGGGCAATCTCATATATACTCTACCGTTTATTGAAGTATGGTAGGGGGCATGCTCCACCATTAGTTTTGACTAGCCTATTTCTTGCCAAATAGCAATTTTTTTCATAACATAGTCCCCATTACGACTGAATGAAGTCACTGCTATTGTTACCGGCTCGTGTGATTGTTTATAGCATTTAGCAGATAGATTCTTCGCTTCGCTCAGAATGACGAAAACATGCACGGATTGTCATTCTGAACGGAGTGCAGCGTAGTGAAGAATCTCTTTGAACCGAAATATTAGAGTTTCTTCGCTTCGCTGAGAATTACAAGGTATATGTCAATGAAACTAAGCTGGGCCAGTCGCATTACGATTCTCAGGATATTGTTGATAATTCCATTTGTCAGCTTTATGTTGAAGATAAATGATCCCACACTTAGCACCCTCGCACGGGACGCAATGCGGTATTTTTCAACTGTCATTTTTTTAGCTATGGCGATAAGCGACGGCATCGATGGCTATTTGGCTCGCAGGAAAAAACAGATTACCAAGCTTGGCGCGTTTCTTGACCCACTCGCGGACAAGCTGCTTATGACCTGTGCGTGCCTGCTGTTGTCCTCGCAGCGAGGACATGTGGAAGATTTCCTGCTACCGCCGACTGTTGTGGTTTTGATTATTGGCAAAGACCTGTTTTTGCTAATCGGTTTTATTATTGTTTATCTTATTACTTTACAGATTCGCATTGCTCCTGTGTTCATCGGTAAAGTTGCCACTACCCTGCAGTTGTCGATGGTGGCGGGAATCCTGATTGCTCCTGAGGTTTCTGGTGTTTTGCCCGGCTGGATTTGGTTTTTGCGAGTTCTCTGGTGGTCGGCCGCAGGGACTGCTATTTTGACAACGCTTATTTACATTCGCGATGGAAGTCGGTATATTGAAGAGTATGAACAAGGTCTGGCGAACAATAATCCTTAGCCAATAGTATTTAACAATTGGCGACTCACAACTTGAAGCCGGAAACGCAGAATGTCAGATACGAGATAAGAACGTGGCTGTACGATTTAGTGAAATACCGGAGGTTCTCGATGAGCTTCGCCACGGCAAAATGATTGTCCTCGTTGATGCGGAAGACCGTGAGAACGAAGGCGACCTGGTCTGCGCTGCCGAGAAGATAACACCTCGGATTATTAACTTTATGGCGAGGTTCGGTCGCGGCCTTATTTGTCTGCCGCTAACGGCTGAAAAGTGTGATTCTCTTGGTCTGTATCCGCAGACCGTTGACAGTACGGCCCGGTTTGGAACGGCTTTTACGGTCAGTATTGACGCAGCGGAAGGAATAAGCACTGGTATCAGCGCCGCCGACCGGGCGCAGACGATTCAGGCGGCGATTGCTGATGATGCCAGGCCGGGCGACCTTATTCGTCCCGGTCATGTATTTCCACTGCGTGCTCGTGATGGTGGAGTACTCATTCGAGCCGGGCAAACCGAAGGCGCAGTTGATTTGATGCGCTTAGCGTCTTTAAGACCGGCCGGTGTTATCTGTGAAATTATGAACGAAGACGGCTCGATGGCGCGAGTGCCGGAGCTTTTGAAATTCTGCGAAAAGCACAATCTCAAGATTGCCTCAATCGCGAAGCTCGTAGAATATCGTCTGCAGCGTGAAAGTCAAATCGAGCGATTCGAGTGTGTCAATTTACCTACCGACTACGGGGAATTTACACTGATTGGCTATAAGAGCATCACTTCAGCCGAGCCCCATCTGGCATTGTGCAAAGGCGGTGTCGGCCGGCTCGATGAAAACGGCAAAATCATCGAGCATAACGAGCCTGTGCTGGTCAGGGTGCATTCGGAATGTATGACCGGTGATTTGTTTCATTCGCAGAGATGCGAGTGCGGCTATCAATTGATAACTGCGATGAAGATGATAGAAGAAGCCGGCAAAGGTGCTTTGATTTATCTGCGGCAGGAGGGTAGAGGCATCGGCCTGACCAACAAACTCCGTGCTTATAAGCTTCAGGAGCAGGGCCTTGATACTGTTGAGGCCANNCGCATACTGACAAACAATCCTAAGAAGATTAGTCGTCTTGAGGTTTATGGTATAAAGATTGTTGAGCAGATACCCCTAAGAGCTGAGCCGAGCAAGCATAATATTGACTATCTGAAAACCAAAAAACACTGTCTTGGTCACATGCTTGATGAGGATTTATGAGGTCAGAAATCAGAAGTCAGAAATCAGAAGTCAGAAATCAGAGGTCAGAAATCAGAAGTCAGAGTCTGTCTTCTGTCCGCTGTCTTCTGTCCTCTGTCGGTTGTCTTCTGGCGATGTTTTTGGGGGGCGCCGGTTGTGGACAGATGCAGGGGCTTCCTGAATTTACAACGCAGACTGATAACGATTTTAGGAGGCTTTCTGTTTATTCTCATTTTGCCCCGGATAAAATCAGTATTATGCCGCTAACTGAATTTATCGATCCTGGCGGTACCCGACAGGCGAATATGAATCTTTACGTCAGTTTGCTGGATTCTTTCGGTTCTCAGATTAAATCACCCTGCGTATTTCGTTTTGAATTATATCAAAGAGTTCAGCGCTCAGCTGAGCCTAAGGGAAAGAGAGTAATTATTTGGCCGGATATTGATTTAACTGATGCGGTTGAAAATGACGAATACTGGCGGGATTTTTTAAGGGCGTACGAGTTCAATTTGCCTTTCGAATCAGCTGCAAACCAGAGCTACATATTACAGGTAACGTGTCTGTGTCCGACCGGTAGGCGCCTCTCAGACGAATTCGCCCTTAAGCTCACAAAATGATTCTCTTGACACACGGGGTCAGAAATCAGAAGTCAGATGTCAGAATTCAGTTCTGTCCTCTTTTCTCTGTTTTTACGTCAGTTTGCAGAAGTTTTTCTTGACCAAGAGATAGTTGATTTGTTATAAATAAAATCAGTGAGGTTGGTACCCGCAGAAAGCAGAAGACAGACGACAGAGAACATAAGACTTCTGATTTCTGGCTTCTGACTTTTTACGTGTGGAATCTTTGTAGTTTTTCGAGAAAGGAGGAGTTGTTATGCGGAGTAGGGAGTTGCAGTTGCAACTTTGCGCTTCGCAGTGAAGAAATATTACATATCTATTAACGACCTGTACTTGTTTTTTTAATCCCGCCCTTCGTCCGCAGGATGCCTTGCGGCAAAGACGAGACGGGGTGAAGGAGGATTATTATGTGTAATAAAATGATTTTTTTGGTTTGTTTTGTTTTGGTGCTGAATGTGGTTAGTATCGCCTCCGCGGATCTGGTGGCACATTGGCCGCTGGATGTTGACGCCAAAGACATCTTCGGTGGTCACGACGGCACTCTGGTTGGTGGCGCACAGTTCACGGACGACCCCGAAAGAGGCAGAGTGCTCAGTGTGGACGGCACTAATGGCAGAGTGGAGATACCACACTCGGATGAGCTGGTTTTTGAACCAACGGATAGTTTTACGATTGTAGTCTGGCTGAACATAAGGACCTTACCGGGAAGCTGGGCCGGCATCGTCAACAAGAGTAGAGATATGGGTTCTTGGTATGGCCTATGGGTTACTCCCGGCAATCAATGGCATTTTGACGGCGGTGACGGCGGCACCAACGTCCGCATGGATACGGGCTCAGCGATGACTGGATGGCTCCACTTGGCTGGTGTTTACGATGCAGATAGGAACACCCAAACATTGTATGTGAATGGTGCCGTTATCGATGAATATACCGGCGTAACAATTGCGGCCACCGGCGCCGGCGATGTGTGGTTTGGCGGTGCCAAAAGTGTGACTGAATTTCTTGATGCTTTGCTTGATGATGTGCGGATTTACAACCATGCCCTGACAGAAGAGGAGATTCAAACCGTTATGCTCAGTGGTGGAGAAGGATATCCATTTCCATCGAGGCCCAATCCGGTGGATGGTGCCCTACATCCGGATACGTGGGTGAGTCTTGATTGGCGGGCGGGAGATTTTGCCGTCTCACACGATGTGTACTTAGGCGACAATTTTAATGATGTAAACAACGGCGCCGAGAGTACNNNGATACGTTTTTCGTTGCGGGCTTTCCCGGATTTCCTTATCCGGATGGCCTTGTTCCGGGCACGACATATTACTGGCGAATCGATGAGGTCAATGACACCGAGCCGAACAGTCCCTGGAAAGGCGATGTCTGGAGCTTTAGTATTCCTCCTAAGACCGCGTACTTCCCGGAACCGGTTGATGGTGCCGAGTTAGTAGATACGGATGTGCAGCTTAAATGGACGGGAGGTTTCGGTGCGAAATTACACACTGTATTTTTCGGTGACAATTTCAACGATGTGAGTAATGCCACCGAAGGTCTTCCTCAGGGAACTACGACCTATAGTCCCGGCCCACTTAAATCGGGCAAGACTTACTACTGGCGTGTCGATGAGTTTGATATTATCGACACTTTTAAGGGCAACGTCTGGAGCTTTACTACTGAGGGCGCCGTTATTAGCCTGAAGCCATCTAATGGTGCTGTGGATGTAAAACAGACACAGATTCTTACCTGGTCGCCGGCAGATTTTGCCGCTTCGCATGAGGTGTACTTCGGTACGGATAAAGAGGTCGTACGCGATGCCGATACAAGTTCACCGGAGTATAAAGGCACCAGAGACCTTGGTTCTGAGAGCTATGACCCTGGAATGCTTGAGTGGGATACCACCTACAATTGGCGTGTTGATGAGGTCAATACCACCAACCCAGACAGTCCGTGGATAGGCCCTGTCTGGAGCTTCACGACAGCTAATTTCCTTATTGTGGATGATTTTGAAGACTACGATGCAGGCGAGAACCAGATATGGTACGCATGGCATGATGGTCTTGGCTATGGCACGCCGGGTACTGAACCATACTCTGCCGGTAACGGGACCGGCTCAGCCGTAGGCGATGAAAGCACACCCTCTTATACCGAGGAAACTATCATTCACAGAGGCAACCAATCGATGCCTGTATTCTACGACAACAGCGTCTTAATGTATTCAGAGGTGGAGAAGACGTTGACTTATCCGCGAGACTGGACCGAGAAAGGTGTTACCACATTGACGATTTGGTTCAGAGGCAATTCGGACAACGCTGCTGAGACGTTATATGTTGCTCTCAATGGCAGTGCGGTGGTTTCTCATGATAATCCTGATGCAGCACAGATAAATGAGTGGACCCAATGGAATATTGACCTGCAGGCATTTGCAGACCAGGGCGTGAACCTTGCCAACGTCGATACAATTGCCCTTGGTCTGGGTAACAAGAACAATCCGTTAGCTGGAGGTTCAGGTACGATGTATTTTGACGATATTCGTCTGTATCCCCCGTCGCCAGCACAATAAGCTGTGTGAGTGGCAATTTTCATAAATGAGGTTTTTTATGCCTGTTGAAAACAATCCCGAGAGGTCGGGATTTTGGTGTGTGGCCAAAACATAATTTATGATTGTTTTAATTTAATTTAACTTTTTGAAGGAGGATTATTATGTGTAAGAAATTGATTTATCTAATTTTTGCTTTGGTGCTGAGCATGGCAGGTAATGCCTCAGCTGACCTCGTGCTCCACTGGAGTCTTGATGAGGGTTCCGGCACGACCGCTCATGACTTTTCCGGCAATGGCAACGATGGCACCTTGAACGGTGACCCACAGTGGGCGACTGGGAAGACAGGTGGTGCACTGGAGTTCGATGGTACCGGCGATTATGTGGAGGTCGAACGGGTCGTGCAGGATGACTTCACGTTAATGGCCTGGATTAAAGCAGATACGCCTGGGATTAGCCTTGGGGCCCAGGGTTATCAAGGCAGTGGGCTGATATGGTCGGATGTTGGCGGTGTGGCGAATGACTTTATATTAGCGGTTCTGGGGACAAAACTATCGTTCTTCTGTGGAAATCCCGACCTGTCGGTAAACTCAGACAGAGACGTTGTAACAGGTGAATGGGTCCATGTTGCCGCGACGAGGAATGCACAGGAAGGGAGAATCAGTATATATATCAACAGCGAACATGAGAACACTATTGACCATGCGAATAATGGCCCATTGGATGCTCTGGAAACAATTGCTGTCGGAGGGAATGTCCTCGATTCACGTTACTATACAGGGCTTATCGACGAGGTCCGAATCTACGACCATGTTTTGTCGGGGGTCGAGGTTCTCAACGCTATGCAAGGTCAGATATGGCCTTATGCCTGGGGCCCCGAACCGGCTGATGGTGCCCTCCATCCGGATACATGGGTGAACATTTCGTGGAGGCCGGGAGGTTTTGCGGTCTCACACGATGTATATTTGGGTGACAATTTTGACAATGTCAACGATGGGACGGAGGAAACATTCAGGGGCAACCAGCTCGAAACGTTTATTGTTGCCGGCTTTCCCGGATTTCCTTATCCGGACGGCCTTGTTCCCGGCACAACCTATTACTGGCGAATCGATGAGGTCAATGACGCCGAGCCGAACAGTCCCTGGAAGGGTGAGGTCTGGAGCTTTAGTATTCCTCCCAAGACCGCCTACTTCCCGGACCCAGCTGATGGCGCCGAGTTGGTAGATACGGGTGTGCAGCTTAAATGGACGGGAGGTTTCGGTGCGAAATTACACACCGTATTTTTCGGTGATAATTTTAACGATGTTAGTAATGCAACCGAAGGTCTTCCTCAAGGAACTACGACCTATAGTCCCGGCCCACTTAAATCGGGTAAGACTTACTACTGGCGGGTCGATGAGTTTGATATTATCGACACGTTTAAGGGTGATGTCTGGAGCTTTACTACTGAAGGTGCCGTTGTGAGCCTGAAGCCTTCTAATGGTGCTGAGGATGTAAAGCAGAATCAGATTTTAAGCTGGTTACCGGGAGAGGCAGCCGCTTCGCATGAAGTGTACTTTGGCACAGATAAAGAGGTCGTGCGTGATGCCGATATAAGTTCGCCGGAGTATAAAGGCACCAGAGACCTTGGTTCTGAGAGCTATGATCCCGGAAAGCTTGAATGGGACAGCACTTACTATTGGCGTGTTGATGAGGTCAATAACGCCAATCCGGATAGTCCCTGGATAGGGCCAGTCTGGAGCTTTACGACGGCCAACTTCCTTATCGTGGACGATTTTGAATCTTACAATGACCTTGACCCCGCCGACCCCGATAGCAACAGGATATTTAACGCGTGGATAGACGGATATGACGACCCGGCAAACGGTTCATTAGTTGGTTATGACACTCCTCCCTTTGCAGAGCAAACTATCGTTCACGGAGGCAATCAGTCGATGCCACTTTATTACGACAACAGTGTTGGGTATTCTGAAGCAACTTTAACGCTGACTTATCCACGTGACTGGACAGAGAAAGGTGTTACTACATTAACGATTTGGTTCAGGGGAATTGCGGATAACGCTGCCGAGACGTTGTATGTTGCCCTCAATGGCAATGCGGTGGTCTCTAATGATAATCCGGATGCAGCACAGATAAATCAATGGACCGAATGGAATATTGACCTGCAGGCATTTGCCGACCAGGGTGTTAACCTGACTAATGTCAATACGATTTCCCTCGGTCTTGGTAACAAGAACAATCCGTTAGCGGGTGGTTCAGGTAAGATGTACTTTGATGATATTCGTTTGTATCCTCCAGCGCCCTAAACCGTGTGGTTTTGTAGACAAGTAGATTTGCGTTAATTCGGGGCCTATGCCGATTGATTCGGTATAGGCCCTGCTTATATTCGTATTGCATATCTTGTATCTTGGTTGCAGAGGACATAAAACAGAGGACAGAACTGACTTCTGACTTCTGATTTTTATGATTGACCTGACAAAGCGAATCTGCGATTATATCCTGTGCTTAAGCCTCACCTTTGCTGTATTTTTATCTAAAAAGAGGAACTTTTTGAGGCAAGATTGGTCTAATTAAGGATAAAACCGGTGACGGAAGTGGCAGATATGGATATATACGCTTCTAAGAGGCGTATTGACATTGACGACGCTGTATTGGTTAGGCGGTGCTGGCAGGGCGATTCTGCAGCAATGGAAGAGCTTATTCTCAAGTATCAGAATCGCATTTACAACGTGGTCTTAAAAATATGTGCAAATCCAGATGATGCCGCGGAACTCACACAGGAAACATTTGTCAAAGTAATAGAGAACATAGATAACTTCGAGGGCAGAAGCGGCTTTTATACATGGGTCTTTAGAATAGCTGTTAATCTGACTTTGAATTACTGCCAGAGGAATGCCAGACTTGGGTTTAGCTCGCTGGATGCGAGTGAAGCCAAGGCGAAATACAGTAGCCAATCAAATCTCGCGTTGAAGGAGTTTTTGAGCGATGATAGCTCACCTGACCCTGCGGCGGTGGCTCAGAACAAAGAGTTGTACGAGATGGCTGTTGAGTCGTTGATGAAATTGGATGATGCACAAAGAGCCGTCGTTGTGTTGCGGGATATTGAAGGTATGAATTATGCCGAGATTGCAAAGGTGTTGGATATCGAGTTAGGCACGGTCAGAAGCAGATTGAGCCGGGCCAGAAGTAAGCTAAGACAGATTTTGGAGGCCATTTTGCAATGAAAGAAATTCCAAATATGGACGAATTGCTAAATAGCTTCATTGATGGAGAGCTGCCGGCCAGGCAGCAGACCGAGGTTCAACGGCTGATAGATCACGAAGAGAAAGTTGCACAACGGCTGCAGCAGCTACAAAAATGTAAAACGTTGCTGAGCTCTTTGCCTGTTGCCGAGGCTCCGCCACAGATATTGGAGAATGTAAAAGCTTCCTTAGCCAGGAAACAGCGGTTGGTCGAGCAGCCTTTGGTCTTTGACGAGAGGGTCGGAACAAGACACCTGCTGGGTCGCAAGCTCTTTGCTGCCGCTGCTATGCTCGGCCTGGTTGGCATTTTGACGGCGGTAGTTTACACCATTGTAGCTCCGGAAACTGTTACGGAGAAGCCGGTTGCCGTTGAGCGCCGAGAGCCGCCCCCGACAGTTGATGTAATAAAGCCAAGACCGACAATAGTTGCGGCACCATTTAGTGGAAGGCTTGAATTGCGAACAAGTTACCTGCCTGCTGTTGTAGCATTTATTAACAGGGCGATTGAGGATAATATCCCTTCAGATGGATGGATTGCATCAGACCAAAGCAATGTCAAAGAACCACATGCTCTTACTTGCAGCATAGAAAGCTTTAATTTACTGTTGGCTGAGCTGGGCAATATTTGGGGCAAGCTGGATTCGGCTACTTTACTTGTTGATACTGAAGTGTTTGGCGAACAGGTTGTGGTTGACGCAGTTACCGCTGAGCAGATATCAGGGATTGTCAACCAGGACGATTCCAAAGGGCGTTTGGAGGTGGCGAAGGATTTTGCCATCTTGAACAATATGGCTGAGCATTTACCCGGCCGAGAGATTCTCACTGCTATCGATGATACTACAGTGGGTTTGATAACTCCGCCGAAGCCGGTCTTGACCTCGAATCAAAAAACAGTAACAAAATCACCGACCAGGACCGAAGAAAACAAAAACATACATCTGATAATTAAGGTTGTAGGCAGTGACTAAGAGAGAGGCTGGTTTTGCACCTGCATTGAACCGGGGCCGACAACAAGAGAATAAAAGGAATGCTTGATATACAAAACTGCTGTCTGGTGGTTGTTGATGTCCAGGGTAAGCTCGCCCAGTTAATGCACGGCAAACAAGCTTTATTCAAAAACATCCAATTCCTTATCAAAGCCGCCAAAATCCTCAATATACCAATCCTTTGGTGCCAGCAGTGCCCCTATGCCCTTGGACCGACAGTGTCTGAAATAGCACAGCTTCTAACCGACGATGAGCCGATAGACAAGGCGGCTTTCAGTTGTTGCGGTGCCGAGCAATTTAACATCAGGTTAAATGAATCAGCCCGGCAGCAGGTCCTGTTGTGCGGTATAGAAGCCCACGTTTGCATTTATCAAACGGCGGTTGATTTGCTAAGGAAGGGCTTCAGTGTGGATGTGATTGCAGACGCTGTTTCTTCGAGAACGCTGGAGAATAAGCAGATTGCCTTAAATAGGATGGCCGCTGGAGGAGCGAATATCAGTTGCACCGAGATGGCCTTATTTGAGCTGCTTAGGACCGCAAAACACCCACAATTCAAACAAATCGCCAGCCTTATAAAATAAAATTTTCTTCTTTATGTTCAGAGCTCCTGAGCTTTAATTCGTATTTTCTGTAGGTAGTGATAAAATGGGGCAATCAAGCCGAAGCCATAAATCAAGTCATCAACCAGCTTGCTGCTGAAAAGGGTATCATCTATTTTCCTATTGCAAACCAAATACATATTCTTTCTCTGATACCAGTTCTGGATTTTCTCAGGCTTGGTCTTGTCGATTATTCTCTTGTATTTCTCGCCTTCCAAAACGAAAGTCTTTTGTTTTGCAAAAAAGGAAATCGCCTCCAAAAATTCTTTAGGATTCTCGTCAATCATCTCTCGAAATCTGCTCATTATAGCCGGTGCAGCATTATAAAAGCCCATCCCGTATCGATATGAATCCACAGACAGCTCGAAGAAATAGCCGCTAACGAGCGTTGTCCAATCTTTGCTCTGATTCTTAAATGTAAACCACACAGTGCTTCTGAAAGGTGATTTATCTTTGGAAAATCTCGTGTCACGATAAATCCTTGAAATCGTTTTGTTCGCCGCAGGAGTTATTTCGAAATAAGGGTCGATATCCAGCATGAAATCCCCCAAATCCATAACCAAGTCCCGCAATGGCTGCAGAACATATTCTTCATAGTCGGTCCTGTGTGCCTGGAACCAGGCCTTGTTATTGTTCGCTTTAAGGCCTCGAAGGAATTTCAATGTTTTGGGTGAAAATCCCTTAAATTTTCTTCCTTCTTCCTCGGTCATGCTATCAGCCGTCCTTCATTAAATTCGCATTCGCCTCAAATTCTATGAGATTATTTAGGATACGCTCTAAATCCTTTTCAAAGTGAACAATTTGGCTTTTTGAAAATCCTTTATAGAACAGCCTTGTCATTTCTTCTGATACTTCGACGTATTTTTTCTCCATTGCCCTGTCTTTTTGCGTGCGTTTTATCAGGATTTTCCGTCTGTCTTTTTTGGAACGTTGACGCCTGATGTATCCCATCCTTTCGAGTCTGTCGAGCATACTTGTCAAAGTTGATTTTTTGAGTTGCGTTTTTTTCGCGAGTTCATTGATTGAAATACCATCATTTTGCCAGAGCGCAAACATTATCCTGCCCTGAGCGGAGTTAATCTCAATGTTATGTTTTTTAAGGATACGTTCAGATATTCTTCCGCCTACCTGCCGTATCTTGGCCATTAAGAAGCCGGCCTGGTATTGTTCCTTCATTTTTTTCATTTTATTTTGAATTCAAAAGGTGTTTCTTTATAGCCTCCTTTTGCAAAAGCAGGCATCAGCATAAGTACAGTAAATTCAGGGTCATCCGCACCGCCCGGCCAGAACATCTCCCAGCCATCCTGCCAGAGCTGTTTCTTTAGCTTCTTGTCTATAACTTCTTCTATTTCTCCACCAAGCATCAGACATTGAAACTCGCTTGGAATATCTGAATAGGCAGCTAAATAAACGGAAACCTTCGGATTGGCCCGGATTTGCTGCATTTTGGCCGATGAGCTGCTGGTTACCATAAAAATCAGAAAATCATCTTTGTGCTGCTTAAATATTTTGACCAAGCCGGGATGTTCTTTCTTGTTTCTCAGGTTGGACATTATTCTTGTATAAGGAAAGCCGTCACTTCCGATAGTGTTTAGATACACCACATTAGTCGTTTCCATTAAATTCAAACATACTTTTTTTAGTTCTTTTTCTTCCATTTTTTGTATCTCCTTTTAGTATTTTAGTCTTTCTTCGCCTTTTCCTGGGCTTTTATCCGTTTCTTGAATAATCCTGCATCAAGGTCACTGCCGAGGGTGCATACAATAACATGCAGGTATTTTCTCGATGTTTTGTCTTTTACCAGAACAACCTGGCCTTCTTTGGTGATATTTTTCTCGTCGTAAGTTACTTCTGGTCCTGTTTGGCGAATCGGACCGCTCGCAACGCCGTATCCTGACCAGTGTTTGTTCCCGACAATGACACATTTATCTATCTCATACCTTTGATAGTCGCCTCGTTTTCGCATCCAAGAATATTCACTGCCGGTGATAATGTTGTTGTGAAACTCAAAATCTTCGGCAGTCTGGCAGGTCCAGACACCCGAAGTGTAAGCGCTGTCAACGATACAGTATCTCATTGCGCAGCCGTGACCTCCAATTTCATCCAGGCCGTCCCAGAAAACTACACACGCTCCGCAATCTTTAAAAATACAATGGTCAACAATAAACCTGTCACCTGTCGCCAGAGTTGCACAGTAAATATTCAGCCCATCTTTATTACCTACAAACACACACTGTGTTACAACCAGGTCATCCAGTTTCTTACCGATGCGCTCAACACAACAATGCCAGTTTTTTATCAGGGGATTGCCGAGGAACTTCAATCCCTGTACCGTCACATGGCTGGTCTTGACCTTCATGCTGTATGTCTCAGTCAGTTTATCGAACTCTCCTGGCTTTCGAGGGTCCTCAGCAGACAATATGACAGGCATCAGTACCGGTTTCCATTGTGGCTCATCGGGCAGGACGGTGGCTTCTATTATAAGCCGTTTTTCTTTTGTGTATGTGCGGCTATTTTCGAAAACTACTGTTTCAGCAAGAGCATATACTCCCGGTGCTACTTTGATGGTTGTTGGCCCCGGTTTTTTTGAGCTATTGACCAGTTTTGCTGCCTTGCTGATTGTCTTAAGTGGTTTTTCTTTTGTGCCCGGATTTGTATTATTGCCGTTTGTGCTGTCTACATATAGCACTTCAGCGATTAGGCGGGGGGCCAAAATCGCAACAACCAGGGCCACAAAGATAAACTGATAATTTAGAATACCTCTTTGTCTCATTTTTCTTTCTCCTTTTATCGAAAAATAGTTTTATATAAAATAGTACTATATAGAACTATCGTCAAACAAAAATTCTATTTTTTGTAAAAAATATAGGTAGGTGGGGTCTAAGTACTTAATTTGGTGGAAGTTAGCTAGTCTATTTTATTCTTATCTTTTGGTCTGGGTGTGCTTTTTGGGTTGTCTTTAGAAATATTTTACTTGTCTTTTTGTACTAATATACTGATTTTTCGCCCAATTTCGCCGCTTAAGAGCATTAGCAAAAAAAATCAAAAAAAATTTTATTTTTTTACTTGACAGATTCGACAGATGTCGAATATACTCTATAGATGTAGAATATGGAGGTATAAGAAATGCCGAAGTCGAGAAAAATCAAGAAGGCACACCGGGAAAAGCCAGCTGTGGAACTAACCGAAGCCGAATGGGAAATAATGAAGGTGGTCTGGGAAAAAGAGCCCTGTGCAGCCGGCACCGTCCAGGAAGCGCTGGCCAAAAGCAAAGACCGGGCCTACAGCACGGTAAAGACCATAATGGACAGGATGGTCGAGAAGGGCTTTCTGGAAATCGAGAAAATCCGCAATCTTCAGCTTTTCCGCTCCAGCATAAGCGAAGTTGATGCCAAACGGGGTGAATTTCGCAAAATGCTCAAGCGAGCCTTTGACGGGGCATTAACTCCTATGATGCAGTTTCTGATTGAACATGAAGGCCTTTCAAAAGCCGAGTCGGCCCAGCTTCGCAAACTTGTAAACAAGGCCAAAAAGAAGAGGGATTGAATGCGAACAAAATAAACCTAATTGGGAGATAGAAAAAATGAACCAGGCAATTAATACGTGTATAACAGGCTTGAACAATATCGGCCAGGGATTCTGGGATTATGCGGCGGACATATTTATCCAAGTTAGTGTGCTGATTGTTTTGTTGCTGATTGTTGATTTTATGCTGCGAAAGCGCGTTCGAGCAGTGTTCCGCTATGGTCTGTGGATGCTGCTATTTGTAAAACTTGTTCTGCCGGCCTCTTTCACATTACCTACAGGAATTGGATACTGGCTGGGGGATTATTTACCAAGTGAAGTTTCGATAGCGAAGTTCGTGCCGCAGATAAAAGAGGCGGTGCCGGCCGCTATTGATATACCACAAGGGTATATCTTTTTAGAGGCGCCCATGATGAAGGAAACGGCGGCTACAGGAGTTGAACTTGAATCTATTAGTTGGCAGGGATTGGTATTTTTAGGCTGGCTGGTTGGGATGTTAGTTCTTTTAGCATTACTCCTTCGGCGGATTTGTTTTGTCAGAGGGCTGATTGCTCAAAGCAGAACGGCAAATGAGAGATTGCTTGAGATGCTGGAAACATGTCGCCGCCAGATTGGTATTCGCCAAAATGTTGAATTGAGATTGTCCGGTAATAAGCTCAGTCCCGCTGTTTGCGGATTATTTAAACCAATCATTTTAGTGCCGGCTGCTCTCCCTAAAAAGCTATCGCGAGAGAAACTAAAGGCCGTTTTGATTCACGAACTTGCTCATATTAGACGGGGCGATGGTTGGGTAAACCTGCTGCAGACTATGTTGCAGATTGTGTATTTCTACAATCCGCTTGTATGGATTGCAAACATGAAGATTCGCAGGGTCAGAGAACAGGCGGTTGATGAAATGGTGCTGGTTACGCTCAGGCCGGAAACTAAAAATTACAGCAATATGCTGATTGATATAGCGGAAATGGCGTTTTGGAGACCGAACTTTAGTTTAAGTATTATTGGCGTAGTAGAATCAAAGAAAGCTTTAGAAAGGAGAATTAATCACATGTTAACCAGACCTGTACCAAAAAGTTCAAAACTCGGATGTCTTGGATTAATCGCAATTGTTGTTATTGGCACTGTTATATTGCCAATGGGTTACAATCCCGCTGAGCAAACTGCTTTAGCAGCATCCCGCATCGCCGACAAGACAATCGTACCTGGCGTGCGAGTTGGTGGCTACACCTTTGATATGAGCGAGGATGATGTATTGGAAAGGCTTGGAAAACCAAAGGTAATTTTCTACGGAGACGAAAAGTACACTCTCGGCAATCTTCCGAGAAAGTATTATATGCACTTTGGTGACGTTTCCTTCCTTATAGTTGACGATTCGGTCAAAGAGATTGGCGTACATAGTCGTTTATATACATTCACTAATGGATTGGGAGTTGGTGACTCAGAGCAGAAAATCAAACAAGCCTTCGGTGACGGCTTTCAACTTAAAGAAACCCAGTGGAAAGATTTTCTC
>JABAOH010056530.1_pt1 | contig 28247 bp, 22 predicted proteins | sample 7062181 | NCBI WGS metagenome assembly JABAOH01 (sample SAMN14538630, study PRJNA623070) | marine sediment metagenome | biome: marine biome [ENVO:00000428]; feature: marine pelagic biome [ENVO:01000023]; material: deep marine sediment [ENVO:00002113]; isolation source: pool of 5 deep marine...
TCGGCTGAGACGTCCCGCAAGGCGGTCCGCTGATCGGCTGGCGCTGGTGACGCGGGGGGGGCGGCGATATACTGCGCGCGCTTCTCGCTCGGGACACCCTTATAGCGACTTGTCAGCCGGGTGCGACGGGACGCACGACGGATGATCAGCAACGACGCTATTCTCGACGAAGGGCCACAGCTGCCGCAGCCGGGGGGGGCCGGAAAGCGGCTCGCCAGCGCCCGCGCGGAATTGAATCTCAGCGCCCAGGACGTCGCTGCGCAGCTCAATCTGAGCGCTCGCGTCATCGACGCCCTCGAGGCGGACGACTATTCGAGCCTGCCCGGGGCCACATTCGTTCGAGGTTATCTGCGCGCCTACGCCAAGCTGGTCGGTGTCGACGAGGCGTCGCTGCTCAACGGTACCGATACGGCATTTGCCCCGCTCGGCAGCGGCAAGAGCCGGCGCACGGCATCGCTGCCCATGGCACCCCTGCGGCGTCGACGATTGACGGGTGCATTTGTCATGGTCTTGCTCGGCCTGGTGGCCGGCGTCGTGTGGTGGGGTGCGCGCACGCAGTGGATAGACGTTTCGCAGTGGCTGCCGAGACTGAAGAGCGCGCAGAAGCCGCAGATCGTCCCCGACTCGCGTAATCAACGCGCGGCGCTCGCCACACCCGAGATCGATCTCGCCGTGCTGGCCCTGCGCGATGACATCGACGACGATCGCGGCGCCGGCGCTGGCGACAACCCCGGGTCGCTCGTTGGTGGCGAAGCCGTCGTCGCCGCGCCGGCGCCGGCCGAGGCGGGCGCCGGCGCCGATGCGAGCGCCGGTATCCGTGGGCCGCATTCGGGCGGGCGCGCGGCCGCGGTCATGCGCGCCGCCGCCGATCCCGACGCGACCGATGTGTCGTCTACGCCCGCCGTCGCGGGGCCGTCGGCGCTTACTTCTTCGCCGCCGGCGCGTATCGTGCCGGCCGTGGCGACGGTGGCGGAAGCGACACCGGCGGGCGCCGCGGCGCTGGCGCGGCCCGCTTCGCCCCCCGCCGTCGTGCCGCCTGAGGCGGCTGCGGCGCGTAAGCAGAGCACGTCGGAGGATCTGCTCGTCATTCGCACCACCGCGGCCTCTTGGGCCGAGGTGTTCGATGCCGACGACAAGAGGCTGCTGTTCGCCCTGCTACAGGAAGGTGAGCGGCGCGAACTGGCGGGTCGCGCCCCGTTCCGGCTGGTTCTGGGAAACACACCGGCGGTGGAACTCAAGCTGAACGACCGTGCCGTTACCACGAGTCAATACGCGCGCGCCGATCGCTCGGCCCGATTTACGGTCGGGAGCCCCGCGCGCAACTGACCGGGCAGCCGTCGACTGTCGCGCCGCGGGCATCGCGCGCCGTGGTGTCGCAGCGTCTCCGCGGCACGTGTTCATGAATCCGCGCGCCCGTCACCGGCCGGCTCGGCCCAGCCGTGCCGGTTTCTCCTCCGGTGGGCTGTCTGCCGCAGGCCGACCACTTCGAGCCGCTGCGCGGATCAACTGGGCGACGACGATACGCGGTGCTGCGATGCACGATCGCTTCGCGCTTTGACGCACACGATCGCGTCGTCCGCGTCGTGTCTGGCGCAGCGCGCGGCGCGTGAGCAGGCCGACGGCCCTGGGACCGAGAGACCTACAGGCCCGCGGGCGTGAGCAGCAGCGGTGCGACCAGTCGCTCCACGGGGGCGTAATCGTCCTGCAGCAGGGGAATCCCGCTCAGGGGCGCCCCCGTAGACAGGACGGCGTCGGTGACCCGGAACCAGGTTCTCTGCGGCCCGCGGCGCGACGAGACCGTATCGGGGAGCCGCGAGCCGTCGTTGGCGGACACCACGTACGTGAGCCTTGTCGGCGCGGCCGGCGGCGCCTCCATCCAGATGTCGACGCGTTCGAACTCCCGATCGAGTGTGCGCACGATGGCCTTGACGAGGCGCGGATCCGGAAAGACGTCGACGACGTTGGCGAGGTAGAGCCCGCCGCTGCGAAGACGTGTCTTGACCAGGCTAACGTACTCGAGGGTGGTGAGGTGGTAGGGCACGGCGACGTCATGAAATACATCCGTGACGATGACATCGAAGGACTGCGCCTGTTGCCGGGACAGCACGGCACGCGCGTCCTCGTGTACGATGTCGATGCCCGTCGGGTCGAAGAACAGTTCGGCAACGGCGAGTGCCGTGACGGCGGGGTCGATCTCGGCGACCGTGACCTTTGCGTTCGCAGTCGTGGCTCGCACCGCGCGCGGCTGGGTGTACGCGCCGCCGCCGGCGAAGAAGTAGTTAAGCCCGTCGAGTTGCTGGGGGCCGAAGCGGCGATGGATCAGTTCGTCCATCGCCTGCACGTATGCCGTCAGGAGAAAAGCCGGGCGCGTGGCGTGGTTGGTGCTGTGCGCCATATGGTCGAGCACGAGGGTGCGCGCCACTCCGGACAACGCGTCGGATTCGTCGATGACCCGCATGCAGTAGTAGCGGCTTTCCCGGGTGCAGGGGTTCGCGAACCCCTGACGGTAATAGGTCAGCGTTACGAGCAGTGCGGCGACGAGCAGCACGATGGACCCCCAGCGCGTCGCTTGCCTGAGAAACGGCAGCGACAGCAGGAACATGCCCGCGGCCGTGCCGATGACGATGTTGCGCGTGCCGAACGCCTGCACCAGCCAGTATCCGGTGACGAAGGTGCCCAGGATGCTGCCGAGAGCGGCGAGCGCGTGCATGCGCCCGACGATGTGTCCGGTGCGTGAGTCGAGGCGCAGCGCCAGCGTGGTCAGCAGCGGCGTGACAACGCCCAGCAGGGTGGCGGGGACGAAGAAGAGCACCAGCACGTAGAGGAAGCTCGCCCCCACCAGGTTCATGTTCGACGTCTGTATCAGCGGGGCAAGGAGGTTGAGCAACAGCAGAACCGCGAGACACGCCAGTGATCCGAGCGCCAGCACGATGCCGGCTGCCTCTTCGGCGGCGCCGCGATCCGCCCAGCGCCCGCCCGCCCAGTTGCCCAGCGACAGCCCCGCGAGGATGACGCCGATCACGGAGGTCCATGTGTACAGCGACACTCCGACGTAGGGCGCGATGAGGCGTCCGGCGGTGATCTCGATGACGAGGAGAAAGGCCGAGCTCAGGAAAATGACGCAGCCGTACCAGAGCACCCGCGCCCGCCCGCGGGGTGAAGGCTCCGTGCGGTCCGCCTGCACCTGGGGGTCATGCATGAAGTGTGCGCTCGATGGTCTGCACTGGCCGCCGGGTGAGGAGGCGCTACAGCCGGGAGCCGCGCTCCAGGGACGCGGAGTCGTCCTGGGGCAGCCCGCCGCCGCGCGCGCGCCGGCGGTTCTCCAGGGGCGCGACCAGGATCGCCATCATCGGCGGCACCAACAGCAGCGTGAGCAGCGCAGACAGACTCAGGCCGCCCACCACCACCGAGCCCAGGCCGCGGTAGAGCTCCGAGCCGGCGCCCGGGAACAGCACCAGCGGCAGCATGCCGAACACGCTGGTCAGCGTCGACATGAATATGGGCCGGATACGGTTCTGGGTAGCCTTGATGATGGCTTCGCGTGCGGACATGTGCTCTTCGCGGAAGTTATAGAGGGTTTGATGCACCAGGAGGATGGCATTGTTGACGACGATCCCGATGAGGATGACGAAGCCCAGCATGGTCAGCATGTCGAGCGGCTGGTGAACGTAGAGATTGAGAAGTGCCAGACCGGCTATGCCGCCCGCGGCGGCGACGGGCACCGACAGGAGAATGATCAGCGGGTAGACGAAGCTCTCGAATAAGACGGCCATGACGAGATAGACGATGACCAGCGCCAGCAACAGGTCGAGGGCGAGGGCATTGCGGGTTTCGATCAGATTGTCGGCGGTTCCACTGATACCGAGCTTGATTCCCGGCGGTAGCCCCTCGTCCATCAGAGGCTGCATCACCCGTTGGCGAATCGTGTCGAGCGCCGCTTCCAGCGGGATGTTCTCGTTCGGCCGGATCTCGAGCGTGATGGTGCGGAAGCGCTCGCGGTGGCGGATCTCGGTGGGGCCCGCGGTCAATTCGACACGGGTCAGCGAGCTTGCAGGAAGAATGCGGCCCGAGGAGGTCACGATGGGCAGCGCGCCGATGCCCTGCGTCTGCGTCACACCCGGCTGCGGTCCCCTCAGGGTCAGGTCTATGAGCTTACCGCCGACCGTCACCTCGACCACCCGCAAACCGTCGTTGAACGCGTCCACCGACATTGACAGCTCCTGTGCCGTGACGCCGTTGTCCGCCAGCCGGACGCGATCGGGTATCACCCTTATTTCCGGCGCCCCCAGTTCGAGCCCGGGATTGGGGCGCCACTCGTTGCCTTCGTTCTGGGGAAAGGTCTGCAGGATCTTGACGAAGGCCCGATTGGCGACCTCCAGAATCTCGTCCAGCTCCGGGCCGCTGACGTCGAGCTCGATCTTGCGCCCGCCGCCGATGCCGCGGCCGAAGATGGACGGCTGGTTGATGAAGCCGAATGTGCCGGGCTCGCGGAACGCCGGTTCGCGCAGCACAGCCTTGAGCTCACCCGCGCGCTGGGGCTCAACCGCCATGGCCCCGAGGAAAGTGCGGGCTCGGGTCGCGACGAAGAAGAAGCGCTCGATCTTGGGCGGCTCTCCCGGGGCGGACTCCGGGCCGGACACCGAGGCCCAGTAGGGCTTGACCTCCGATTCGATCGCCTCGGCGATTTCGGTCGTGGTATCTAGGTTGTAGCCGGGCGGCGGAATGATGACGCCGAACAGCAGGTTGCGGTTACCCTCCGGCAGATACTCGAGCTTCGGCAGCATGAGCCATGCGCTCGCCGAGGCCGCCGCGGTTACGATCGCGACGACCGTGAGGGCAAGCGCGCGGCTGCGTACGACGCTGGAGGTGAAGCCGGTGGCGAAGCCGACGAAGCCGCGGGCGAAACCGTCGACGCCCGGCAGGCGCACGCGGACGACGGCAGCGTCGCCGGAGCTGCGGCGGAAACGAAACAGGCGTTTGGACAGGGCGGGGATGACGGTGATGGAAACGATGAGTGAGAGCATGACCGCGACGGATATGGCGACGGCGATGTCACGGAAGAGCTGGCCGGCTTCGAGCTGCATGACCAGTATGGGGATGAACACCATGACCGTGGTCAGCGCCGAGACCAGCACCGCCCCCCAGACCTGGCTGGCGCCTTCGTAGGCTGCGTGTTGCGACGAGTGACCCTCCTCGCGCAGCCGGTAGATGTTCTCCAGCACCACGATGGCGGCGTCCACCACCATGCCGACGGCGAAGGCCAGGCCGGCCAGGGAAATGACGTTGATGGAGCGGCCCAGGGTGGCCATCGCGACGAACGCGCCCACCACCGAAACCGGTATGGAGATGGCGATGACGAGCGTCGCCCGCATCGAGCGCAGAAACAGCAGCAGGACCAGGGCCGCCAGCGTGCCGCCGACCCAGATGTTCTGCTGCACCAGGTCGATGGCCGAGTTGATGTACACCGTCTCGTCGTATACCTGACGCAGGTTGAGGCCGGCGCCCGGCACGAGATCCCGGTTGAGCTCGGCGACGGCCTCGCGAATGCCGGCCATGGTCTGGATCACATTCGCTCCGGTCTGGCGCTCTGCGTTGAGCGCCATAGCCGGCTGGCCGAGAAGCCGAATCGAGGCACTCGGGGTCTTGTAGCCGAAGGCGACGTCGGCCAAGTCGCCCACCGTTACGCGGGCAATGCGGCCGCTCGCAGGATCCTCCCACGATCGCACCACCACGGCGCGCACGCCTTCGAGCGTGCTGAGCTCGCCCTCGGCGCGCACGACGTAGCGGCGCTTGCCTTCCTCGACGTCGCCCGCGGTCACCGAGGTGTTGGCGCCGCGCAGCGCATGCACGACATCAGGAACGGTCAGTCGGTACTGGGCGAGCAGCTGTGGCTCCACCGTGACCTGGATCTCCCGCTCGCTGCCGCCGAAGATGCTCGAGCGCGCGACGCCGGACACCCGTTCGAGACGGTCCTTGATGACGTCCTCGACGAAGTCGCCGAATTCATGGATCGGGCGGTCGTTATCCTCGAGACGGGTGACGATGAACCACGCCACCGGGGTATCCTCGCTGCCGGCGGTGTCCAGCGTCGGCTGCTCCGCCTCGTCGGGGTAAGTGGTGACCCGATCGAGGCGGTTGGCGACCAGCAGCAGCGCGCGGTCCATGTTGGTGCCGATTTCGAACTCCAGGGTAACGCTCCCGCTACCCTGCTCGGCGCGGCCCGTGATGTCGCGCAACCCTTCGAGGCCGGTGAGCTGCTCCTCCTGACGGTTTACGATCTCGCGCTCGACCTCCGCCGGAGCGGCGCCCGGCCAGACGGTCTCCACGGTGATCACCGGACGATTGACTTCGGGAGCAAGCTGGATCGGAATCGTCTGCAGGGCAACGAGGCCGAAGAGGATCACCAGCAGGACAGCGGCAACGACCGCGATCGGGCGATCGATGGCGAGGCGTATCAGATTCACGAAGGCGCGCCCGCGCGGGTCACCTTCTGGTTTGGCTGCAGCCGCTCGTTACCGCGCACGACAGTGAGATCTCCGGCCTGCAGCCCGTCAAGGACCTCGAAGCGGTTGCCTACGGCTTCACCGAGCCTCACGGGTCGCAGCTCCGCGACGTCCTCGACGACGACGAAAACGATGCTGCGGTCGCCGCGCTTGATCACAGCGTCCTTGTGCACCGACAACACGTCGCGTGGCGCCGCCACCGGCACGTAGAGGGTGGTGTTCTGATTGACGGCAAGCGGGCTGAGCGTGTCGCTGAATTTCGGTGCGAAGCGCACCTGACGGGTGCGTGTGAGATTGCTCTCCTGCGGCACCAAGGCCCGCACCACGGCTCGGTGCGTGGTGCCGTCGTCGAGCTCCATGCGCAGCTCGGTTCCGGGCTTGAGTCCGGTGAGGCGCTCGGAGGGTACGTCCGCCTCGACCTCTAACGCCTCGTCGGCGATCAGGCTGGCGACGTCGTCGCCGGCCTTGAGGTAGCTGCCTACCTCGGTGAAACGTTCCACCACGACCCCGTCGTAGGGGGCCCTGACTTCGGCATACCTCAGCTCGAGCTCGGCGCGCTTGAGCCCGGCGCGGGCGGAAACCACGCCGGCGCGCCCGGCGTCGACCTTGGCGGCGGCGATGACACGCGACTGGCGGGCGTCGTCGTAGGCCGCGCGACTCGTCGCCGCCGAGTCCTTTAGCCTTTCCAGTCGTTTCACCTCCTGCTCCGCCAGACCGAGCTCCGCCTCGCGAATCTTGAGGTCCGCCTGGGCCTCGGCCAGCTTGGCCGCGGCGAGCTCGCGTTCGACGCCGAGCACATCGGCGTTCAGCACAGCGAGGAGCTGGCCCTCGGCGACGTGGTCACCGACCTCTACGAGCAGTTGCTCTACGGGGCCCTCGATGCGGGCCGCGACCGCGCCCGCCTGGCGCGCCACGAGATGACCCAGAACCGGCACGGTCTGCACGAGCGGCTCGACGCGAACCTCATCGACACGCACCTTTGCGGGGGGCGGCTGCGCCGGCGCGGTGCCGGCCAGCAGTGCCCATGCGATGCCCGCGACCGTTACCAGCGACTTCCCCGCAGCGTGTCGCCGTTGAGAACGGCGTGCGGGGCGTGTTGTCCGCGCGTCGGCCGCGCACCTGCCGTGTGACACACTGCGGGCCCGGGCCGCGTGAACCGCCCGCAAGCGCAGTTGCGGGGCTCTGCGGGGGAAGTCTGTTCGAGAACGGGGCACGGCAGTTTTTCCACCGGATAAAAACACATTATACGTCAGTCGTTGCGGCGGCCGGTGTGCCGCATCGACGCGATCGGCGTCGAAACAAGCGTACGGCGAGGGCGGGGAACGCTCGGGTGTTCAGCCGAGCGAGGGTTGCAGGGCGCTCGCATCGGAGTCGTCCCTTGGCGTCGAGGGGGCGATGTCGGGCCCTTTCGCCGATGCGACGCCCGTCGGCACGAAGGCGACCGTTGCCAGCAGGCCGCCGCCCGCGTCGGGGGTGGTGAGCTCGAGTCGTGCCCGGTGCAGGTCCGCGATGCGTTTCACAATGGACAGGCCCAGACCCGAGCCCTCGCCCTCATGGGCGTTACCCCGGTAGAAGCGCTCGAGCACGCGGCGTCGCTCCGGCTCCGGTATGCCCGGGCCGCGATCGCGGACACCGAACACGATCGTCTCGTGCTGTCTGGCGATACTGAGTTCGACGGCGGCGTCGGGCGGCGAGTGACGGATCGCATTGTCGACCAGGTTGCGAACCAGAACGTAGACGGCATCGGCGTTGCCCAGCACGTGCGTCCCTCCACCCGTGGACAGATCGAGACGCACACGCCTCTCTTCGACCTTTGGTTGCAGGTCGTTCATGACGGTGCGTACCGTTGCCGCCAGATCCACCGTCGCGATCGGCATCGGGGCGGCTTGATCGAGGCGCGAGAGGGTCAGCAGTTGCTCGACGAGGTGCGAGCCGCGGTCGACGCCACGCAGCAGGTTGAGTATGGCGCGATTGCGCTCTTGGCTTGCACTGGCGCCGAGGGCGACCTGGGCCTGCGTCTTCAGGCCCGCCAGCGGTGTGCGCAGTTCGTGGGCGGCATCGGCTGTGAAGCGTCGCTCCTTGTCGAGCGTGGATTCCAGCCTTTCCAGGAGGTCGTTCAAGGCGCGGATCAGCGGTGTCACCTCGTCCGGACTGTCGGCGGTGTCGAGGATGTCGAGATTGTCGGAATCGCGCGCCGCAACCTCCGCCGCAATTCGGTGCAGCGGTATCAGACCGCGCCCGACCGCAAACCAGATGAGGATGGCAAGTATGGGCAGTCCCAGCAGCAACGGGTAGAGCGTCTGCTGCACGACGTGCTGGGTGAGCGAGTCGCGGGCCTGATAGGGCTCTCCGACCTTCACGGTGACGCCGCGTTCCGGCACGCTGAACGAGTAGGTGCGCCATCCCGCGCCGTCGATGTTCGAGTCCCGAAACCCGTCGGCAATGTCGGAAAGCGGCGTCAGTGGCGCGCTTTGCGAGCGCAGGAACAGCTCGCCGTTCTGGTCCCAGACCTGAACGACCATGTGTTTCTGGTACGTGGCCCGCAGCTCGTTGGCGCCGCTGGCTTCAGCGCCACCGCTCGCCGTCGGTGCCGCCCCACTCGCCCCGGCCTCGTTCAGCGGCAGCCCGAGCAGCGTCCGTGTTGCCACTCGCGCCGACTCCTCGAGCTGCGTATCGAAGATCTCGCGCACCTCCCGCTGTGTGCCGTAGTAGGTGTACGCGATCACGACGACCCAGATGGAGCTGATGGCGAGCAGCAGCGTCAGCAGCAAACGGCTGCGGATGGAGCGTTTCACGGGGTCTTGCGAATGACGTAGCCGACGCCACGCACGGTTTCGATCAGGTCGTTGCCGAGCTTTCTGCGCAGGTGGTGTATGTGAACCTGCACGGCATTGCTCTCGATTTCCTCGTCCCAGCCGTACAGGGTCTGTTCCAGATATTCTCTGGAGAGCACATTGCCGGCGGCGTTGAGAAGCGCATGCAGTATGGAGAACTCGCGTCGGGATACGTTGACGGCGTCACCCGCTACGGTAACCGTGTGCGCGGCCGGGTCGAGAACGAGAGCGCCGTGCTCGATCTCGGCCGTCGAGCGCCCGTCGCCTCGCCGCAACAGAGCGCGCAGTCGTGCGGCGAGCTCATCGATATCGAAGGGTTTGACCAGATAGTCGTCGGCGCCCGCGTCGAGACAAAGGACCTTGTCGCCCACCGCATCGCGGGCGGTGAGCATCAATATGGGCACCCCGTTTCCGTTGTGGCGGCAGCCGCGCAGCACCGCGATGCCGGAGCGGCCGGGCAGGCCGATGTCTATGACGGCAACGTCAAAACGCTCCCCATCCAGCGCACGTGCCGCCGCGTCGCCGTCTTGCACCCAGTCGACGGTGAACCCGAATTGATGGAGACCCGCGCGAATGCCATCGCCGAGCAGTTCGTCATCTTCCACCACCAGGGCGCGCACGATACAGACCGTGTCAGCGTCGCTGCGGCGGCGGACGTTGGCCGGCGGTGGTTCGGCGCATCAGTATTTCCACTCGACGCCCACATAGGCCGCTGCATCGCTGTCGTCGTCACCGGGCAGGTAGTCGGTGGTCGGATCCAGGTGCAGGCTGTCCTCCGCGATACGCCGGTCGAGCGTGAGTGCGCCGCCGAGCAGCAGGCGTTTGCCGAAGGGGAGAACGAAGCCGGCTTTCGTCTGCAAGGAAAATTCGGCGATGAAATCCGATCGAATGTCCAGCGGGTGGCTAACCCGGGGCGTCGCCGCACTGCGGCGAAAAGCGCTGCGGCTGTCCGTGCCGATCGTCCAGAACCATTGGACGCTTCGCTCGCGCGTGGGTGCGGGCGGTGCGTCCGCCGCGTGGTCAGGTTGTGTCGCCTCGGCTTGATAGGCGGCGAAGTGGGGCAGCCAGCGATTGTTCGGCGACCACGGCAGCGGACGATCGGCCAGGTCCGCGGGCGATATGCCAAGGCTCAGGCTGATCAGCCAGTCGTCGCTCAGGGCGTAGTGCACGCCGGCTTCCGAACGGTATCGCTCCACGATAGGCGCACCCCCGGCGGTGACACCGAACTCGTCCGTCAGCGGCTGGTGATCGGCCATCGCGACATCGGCGTTGCTCAACGCAACACCCGCCGCCAGCAAGACCGAGGCGCATCTGAACATAGTCGTTGCTCTCCCTCCTCTCGGCAACCCGTCGGCAACAGACGTCTGACGGGAGGCTCCTCGGAACGCTATGTGCTCGGCGATCTTACCACGAATGTTCGCACCTCGGAGCGGGGCGCCGCCGCCGCCGGCGTGCTCGCGGAGGCGCAAGCCCTATAATTGAGGGCGTTTCACGCGGAGAAAGACATTGTCCCCAGCATGGTGGCTGCTCGGTTTAGCCTTGGCCGGAGGTCTCGGGCTGTTCGCCGGAATCCGCTACATGACGGCCATGCCCGGGGAGTCGTACGCGGGGGCGCGCGTCGCGCTCGGCGATGCCGAGACGGCCGCCCGCGAGCGGCTGGAACGCGACATCAGGGTGCTGGCGACGGACATCGGCGAGCGCAACATGCACCGGTACGATGCCCTGCTGCGCGCCGCGGCGTTCATCGAGGATTCACTGAGCGGGCTCGGCTTCGAGACGCATGAGCAGAGTTACGTCGTCGACGCGCGCCCCGTGCGCAATCTCGTCGCCGAGTTTGAAGGCAGCGATCTCGCGCGGGAGATCGTGCTTTTCGGCGCTCACTACGACACCGTGCCCGGTTCGCCCGGCGCGAACGACAACGCCAGCGGAGTGGCCGCGCTGCTGGAGCTCGCCCGACACGCATCCGGGAGGCGCTATCGTCGCACGCTGCGTTTTGTGGCGTTCGTCAACGAGGAAGCACCGTACTTTCACTCGCCTTCCATGGGTAGCCGCATCTACGCGCGCGAAGCCGTAGGACGGGGCGAGAACATCGTTGCCATGTTCTCACTCGAGACCATCGGCTACTACTCCGAGCAACCGGACAGCCAGGGCTACCCCTTCCCCATGGGCCTCCTCTATCCGCGCGTCGGCAACTTCATCGGATTCGTCGCCAATCTGAGCTCGCGCCGACTCGTTCGCGACAGCATCGCGCTCTTTCGCCGACACGCGGAAATCGCCTCCGAGGGCGTCGCCGCACCGGCGTTCTTGCCGGGCATCGACTGGTCCGATCACCGGTCTTTCTCGGAGCAAGGCTACCCCGCCGTCATGGTGACGGACACCGCCCTGTACCGCTATGCTCACTACCACCTGCCCTCCGACACACCCGAGATCATCGATTTCGACCGTATGGCGCTCGTGGTGGCCGGCCTGCGGGGGGTGCTCGACGGCCTGGCCCGTCCGGCGCCCCGGTAGCGGCGCCGATGCGCCGATACAGCAAGGGGCGAACACACCTTGAGACATCTCGAAGAGCCCGCCGCATACCTGGCGTCGTGTCGCACGAGCGGGGCGCTGATCGGGCGGCTGCCCGGAGTCGCCGAGCTCACGCAGGACGAGGCTTATGTCCTGCAGGCGCTGGTGCATCGACGTCTGCAGGCGTCGCCGCGGCACGGCGCCGTCGCCGGCCACAAGATCGGCTGCACCACCTCTGTGATGCAGAAATTTCTCCAGATCGACCGTCCGTGCGCGGGCGGTGTCTTCGCCGCGACGGTCCTGCACGAGGACGGCGAATTTCCGGCGTCGCGCTTCGGAAGGCTCGGCGCGGAGTGCGAAATCGCAGTCACTTTGAAGCACACCCTCGGCGTTGACGCCGCACCTTACGACCGCGAAAGCGTGGCGAGCGCGGTGTCGTCGTGCCATGCGGCCATCGAGATCGTAGAGGATCGCTACCGCGATTTCGCCGCGCTGGGTGCGCCGACGCTGACCGGTGACGACTTCTTCGGCGCCGGCTGCGTGCTCGGCAAGCCCGTGCGGGACTGGCGTTCGCTCGACCTGGCGGCGACGGCGGGACGCATGTGGGTGAACGCGCAGTCGCGCGGCGAGGGGCTTGGCGCTGACATCATGGGCCATCCCCTCGAGGCGCTCGCGTGGCTGGCCAATCAGCGCGTGCGTCTTGGCCGGCCTCTTACCGGCGGGTGCTTCGTGCTGCTCGGCAGCCTTGTGCAGACCGTGTGGCTCGAGGCGCACGATCGGGTCGAGATCGAGGTGGCCGGTCTCGGTCGTGCGCGGCTCACGGTGGGCGAGCCCCGTCGCTGACCCACCCGGGTGCGGCGTCGGGCCTCTCCGTCTCAGGGCTCGCCCGCGGGCCGGGTGAGAATGCCGCAGAGCGTGTCGGCGTCGATGTTGCCGCCGCTTACCATTACGCCCACGCGTCCCGACACCGGCACGGCCCCGGCCAGCAGCGCCGCCACACCGAGGGCGCCCGACGGCTCGACGACGAGCTTGGTGCGGTAGAAGAGAAAGCGCACTGCGTTTTTGATGTCCTCCTCGGACACCGTCTGCATGTCGGCGACGTGCGCGCGGATGAGCGCGAAGGTGATCTCGCCGAGCGAGTCGTTGCGTGTTCCGTCGGCGATGGTCGGCGGGTTCTCGATGCGGTGCAGCTTGCCCGTGCGAAACGAGCGCACGGCATCGTCCGCCACGGCGGGCTCGATGCCGATCACGCGACAGGCGGGGCGCAGGACGCTCGCGGCAACGGCGCAGCCGCTGAGCAGGCCGCCGCCGCCGCACGGCACCAGCAGCACGTCGAGATCCGCCACCTGCTCGAACAGCTCCAGCGCGGCGGTGGCCTGGCCGGCGATGACGTCGACGTGGTCGAACGGCGGCACGAGCGTGTAGCCGTGCGCCCGCGCGAGCCGTGCCGAGATGGCCTCGCGTTTCTCCTGTTTCGGGTCGAATCCGATAACCGTGGCACCGTAGCCTTGCGTGGCGGCGAGCTTGATGGCGGGGGCATTGTTCGGCATCACCACCGTCGTCTTCACGCCCAGCAGCTTGCCGACGAGAGCAACGGCCTGCGCGTGGTTGCCAGACGAATGCGTGACGACGCCGCGGCGTCTCTGCTCGTCGGACAGGCTCGAAATGGCGTTGAAGGCGCCGCGAAACTTGAAGGCACCGACGCGCTGAAAGTTCTCGCACTTGAGGAACACGCTGGCGCCGACGCGCTCGTTCAGCGTGCGGGAGGTGAGGACGGGGGTGCGGTTGGCGTGTCCGTGCAGGCGTCGAGCGGCCTCCTGTGCACGCTCGAACATGCGCGCGGTTGCGTTCATGCGGCTGGGTTCTCCGGGGCGGTGGGACCTGCGGCGCTGACGGCGTCGCTGGGCCCGCGCTAGACCCCGTCGACCACGATCATCTCCGAGCGGGCCGCTGTCTGACGCAGCTGCCTGGCGGGGGCGTACTCGGCGGATTCGTGCCAGGCCTTGGCGCTGTCGATGCTGTCGAACTCGATGATCACGACCCGCGATGGCGTCCAGCTGCCCTCCAGCGTCTGCGGGTTCCCGCCGCGCACCACGAAGCGCCCGCCGTAGGCTTCGATCGTGGGTATGACCGTCTGCCGGTACTGCTCGTATCGCTCGACGTCTTCGATCTCTATCTGGGCCACTACGTAGGCACTCACGGCAACCTCCTCGAGCGGACTGCGTGCCCGCTTGCGACGCGGCTCGTCCGGCCGGCGGTGACGATCGCATGTGCGACCCTGACCGCACGCGACGTTACCGGACGAGCCGCATGTCGGCAAGTACGCCGGGTCTGCGCGCCAGCGGGGTTATATCGCTGTGTCTCGCTGGCGGCGGCGGATCAGCTCGATATTCTGGCGCGGCCCGTCCAAGTGAGGGTTCATCTCGAGGGCGTCCTCGAACGCCTCCCTCGCCGCTGCGTACTTCTCCAGCGCCAGGTACAGCAGGCCGAGGCCGGACATCGCGCCGAAATGCCGCGGCTCGAGTTCGAGCGTGCGCTTCACGTCGACGGCGGATTTGGCATACTGCCCCATGAGGTAGTACAGGGTCGCGCGGCGGTTCCATCCCTCCGCGAAATCCGGCGCCCGCTCCACCAGCTTGTTGAACGCGCTCAGCGCCTCGGTGAAACGCCGCTCCGCCATCGCGCTCTCGCCGGCCTGCAGCAGTGCCGCGGCCTCCGTGTCATCGGTCTCGAACCAGATCTGCCAGATGCGCGCCGTCAGCTCCGCGCCGAGCGCGCCGTCGCCGGTCTGATGCAGCGCCGCGAAGAGATCGTCGAGACGCGCGTCGGTCTGGTCGGTGCGGCCGGGGTGCACCCCGGCCGTCATCAGCAACAGGCAGAGCGCGCCGGCGAGTAATCTCATGGTGACGACTCTATAGTCGCAGCCGCACCGTGCCAAGCCCGCCGTGCGCCCCGCGCGACGGACGCATGCTCTCCCCCTGTTCTGACCTGCCGACGCTCGCTGCGCGCTACAATGCGGCGCTGCGGCCGTCGCGGGGCGCTTCGATGCCCCCGGCGAGGCCGCCCGAGCGCACACGCATGGGTTCCGCCCCGGAGCAGGAGAGCATGACCTTTTCAATCGTCGCGCGATGTTCACGCACGGGAATGCTCGGCGTCGGCATCACCACGTCCAGCATCTGTGTCGGCAGCCGCTGTCCCTGGGTGCGCGCCGGCGTCGGGGCGGTGGCGACTCAGAATGTCACCGACCCGGGGCTGGGCGAGCGCGTCCTCGACCGGCTGAGCGCCGGTCTGCCCGCCGCGGATGCGCTGCGTGAGGTCACCGCCGGGCTCGCCTTCGCCGGTTTCCGGCAGCTAACGGCGGTCGACGCCCGCGGCACCACGGCGCACTTCACCGGCGAGCGTATTCTCGGCACGCACGCGGTGGCGCAAGGCGAGAGTTGCGTGGCGGCGGGTAATCTGCTCGCGAGCACGGCGGTGCCGGGCGCCGTCGTCGAGGCGTTCGCCGCCGCCGCCGGAGCACATCTGGCCGAGCGGCTGCTGCGCGGCCTGGAAGGGGGACTGCAGGCCGGCGGCGAGATGGGTCGGGTCCACTCGGCGGCGCTGCTGGTTGCTCACGAACACCCCTGGCCGGTGGTCGACCTGCGCGTCGACTGGCACGACCGTGATCCGGTGGCGGCGCTGCGCGATCTGTGGCGCGCCTACGAGCCCCAGATCGAGGCCTACATTCTGCGCGCCGTGAACCCGGAAGCTGCGCCGTCCTACGCCGTGCCCGGGGACCCGTAGCCGCTGCGCGCCGCCGGCGCGGCCGCGTCTTCTTCTCCGCAAGCGTCCAGCGTCCGGCGGATGACGGCGAGCGCGCTGGCGTGCAGTCGCGGCGTCGCCGCCGCCAGCACCCGGCCCCGGGAGTCACGCCCGAGCGGTGCGCCCGTCCAGTCGGTGATGACACCGCCGGCGCCCGCGACCACCGGCACCAGGGCAAGAAAATCGTGCGGACCCATGCCGGCTTCCACGACCAGGTCGACGTGCCCCGAGGCGAGCAGCCCGTACGCGTAGCAGTCGGCGCCGAAGCAGCGAAAACGCGCCGCGGCAGACACGGCGTCGAAGCAGCGTCGCTCCAGAGGGTCGAACATGTCCGGCGTGGTCGCATACACCGCCGCCAGCTCCAGCCGCTCCGTGTCGCGCGTGCGGCAGGCGGCGGCGTTGAGCGTCGTGCCGCGCACCGGTGAGCCGATCCAGCGCTCGCGCAGAGCCGGCATCTCGATGACCCCGATGCGTGCCGCGTCGTTTTCGAGCAATGCGATCAGGCAGCCGAAAGTGGGTTTGCCGGTGATGAAACTCTTGGTGCCGTCGATGGGGTCGATCACCCAGGTGAACGCCGTGTCGTGGGTGTTCGAGCCGAACTCCTCGCCGACGACGCCGTGGCGCGGATAACGCTCGCGGATGCGCTTGCGCATGGCCTGCTCGGTCGCGCGATCGGCAACGGTCACCGGCGAACGGTCGCCTTTGTGCTCGACGTCGATACGGCGGCGGAAGTAGCTCAGGGTCTCGGCGCGGGCGATGTCGGCGAGCTCGGCGGCGAAGTCGACGAGCGTCTCCCAGTCGGGTTCGCCCTGCGTTGGGCCCGGGTCGGCCCGGCGGTGCTCTGGGTGCTCGCTCATCGCATGGTCGCTGCCGTCCTGGGAAGATGCATGATACCACTGCGACGCGTACGCTACCGCTGCGGCGTGCGCCATACGCTCGTGCGCTCGCGCAGGCGCATCCGTCGCATGATGTGGTTTAATAGTCTCACCGCGCACTGCCCCCGGAGAGCGTGCCATGCTGAGGACGACACTGACACTCTTCGCCACCGTCTTGCTGGCACTGGGCGGTTGCGCTGAGCAGGAGCCCTCGGCGCCCGCGGGGCAGGGGTCGGTGCCTTCGGCCGCACCCGGCGGCGCAGCGGCGACGGCGCCGCAGAGCGGCGCCGCCTTGCGGGTCGCCGCCGACAAGACGCACGCCGTGCAGCCCGGAGACGTGATCACGGTGAGCGTGACGGTGACGGGCTTCGAGCTCGATTCCGAACGCATCGGCGCCGCCAATGAGGCGGGCGTTGGCCACTACCGCGTGTATCTCGACGGCGCCACGGGCGACGAATACCTCGCCGAGAGCGCCGGGTCCTCCACCACCATCGTCCTGCCGCAGGACACCACCGACGGCACCCATGATCTGCGCGTCGTGTTGCACAACAACGATCGTAGCGTCCTCGTGCCCGCCGTCGAAGCGAGCGTCTCGCTCATCGTCTACAGACTCTAGAGGGCCGCCTTCCCGACGACTTGCGCCCCGGCGGCGTCCCCGCCCGGCAAGGCCCGGTGCGGTCATTTGCCTGGCGGCAGCGAGCCATTAGAATAACCGCGAAACTGCGCGAGCGACCTTGTCGCCGCCGGGGCAAACGGCGGCGGCGCGGGCGCCTTTCCATCAAGCTGAGGAGGAGCATCATGACAAGGTACCTCAATCCGATCGCCGGCGGTGTGTTGGCGGCTTGCCTTGCGTTGCCGGGTGCGGCGGCGGCCGACGTGCCGGAGTCGCAGGATCCCATCATCCTGACCATTCACGACTGGACCGGCCAGTACATCACCACGCACATCATGGGTCGGGTGCTCGAGGAGATGGGCTACAACGTCGAGTACCAGCAGGCCGACTACATCGCCCAGTTCGCCGGCCTGGAGTCCGGCGACCTGCACGTCGCCATGGAGATGTGGGAGACCACCGGCAAGCAGGCGATGGACGAGAGCCTCAAGACCGGCAAGACCGTCGATCTCGGCGAAACCGGCATGAAGGCCATCGAGGAATGGTGGTATCCCGTGTACATGAAGGAGAAGTGTCCCGGGCTGCCCGACTGGAAGGCGCTGAACGAGTGCGCCGAAGCGTTCTCCACGCCCGAGACTCACCCCAAGGGCCGTTACCTCGGCGGACCGGTCACCTGGGCCGGCTTCGACGACGAGCGCGCCGAGGCGCTGGGGCTCAACTACGAGGTCGTGCATGCCGGCACCGACGCGGCCCTGTTCGCGGAGATACAGTCGGCCTACGAGCGCAAAGCGCCCATACTCGCCTGGGTGTACACGCCGCACTGGGCGCCGATCAAGTACAAGGGCGAGTGGGTGAATTTTCCGCGCTACACCGAGGAGTGCTACAACGATCCGAAGTGGGGCATCAACCCCAACATGGCCTACGACTGCGGCAAGCCGCGCGGCTGGATCAAGAAGGTCGGCTGGAAAGGCGGCGAGCAGAAGTGGCCGTGCGCGTACCGGGCCGTGCGCAACTTCAAGATCACCAACCAGGAAATGGGTGAGATGGTCGGCGCGGTCGATCTCGACGGGCGCGAGCTCGACGAGGTCGTCTCGCAGTGGATCAAGGACAACGAGGGCTCGTGGAAGCCGTGGACGCAGTGTAACTGAGTCCAGCAAGCACTCCGCCGTTGCAGCCGCCGGGCTCGAGGTCCGGCGGTTTGCTTGCGGATCCAGCGTCATGTCGCATCCGGGCGACCGTCCCACGACCCGTCCCAAGATCGTCTGCGAGGGCGTTTGGAAGCTCTTCGGCGCCAACGTCGCGGGGCTGCTGCAGGCCCACGGTGGACACCCGTCGCCGGAGCAGCTGCTGGCGGGCGGGGTCATCGGCGCCGTGTGCGACGCGAGCTTCGAGGTCGCCGAGGGCGAGATCTTCGTCATCATGGGCCTCTCGGGCTCGGGCAAGTCCACGCTCGTGCGCTGCATCTCGCGGCTGATCGAGCCAACGGCCGGCCGCATCCTCTTCGACGAGCTCGATCTGCTGCAGGCCTCGGAGAAGCAGCTCATCGAGATCCGGCGGCACAAGATGGGCATGGTCTTCCAGCACTTCGCCCTGTTGCCGCACCTGAGCGTACTGCGCAACGTCGCTTTCCCTCTCGAGGTTCAGGGCATCGATCGCGCCGGGCGCGAGCAGCGCGCGCGCGAGGTCATCGAGCTGGTCGGCCTGAAGGGGCGCGAGAGCTACTATCCGCGCGAGCTCTCCGGTGGACAGCAGCAGCGCGTCGGCATCGCCCGCTCGCTGGCGGTGGAGCCGGACATCTGGTTCCTCGACGAGCCGTTCTCGGCGCTCGACCCGCTCATCCGTCGCGAAATGCAGGATGAGTTCCTGCGCCTGCAGAGCATGCTGCACAAGACCATCGTGTTCATCACCCACGACTTCGACGAGGCGATTCGTCTGGCCGATCGCATCGCCATCATGCAGGACGGACACATCATACAGGTGGGCACGGCCGAGGAGCTGGTGCTGCGGCCGGCCACGGCCTACGTCGCCGAGTTCACGCGCGACATTCCACGGGCGAAGGTGCTGTCGGCGGGCGCGATCATGTCGCCGGCGGGCGACGCGAGCGCTCTCGTCGGCGCCGTGTCGCGCGAGACGAAGGTCGAGGAGCTGGCGCCGCGACTCGTTGACGCCGATGCGGATGTGGCGGTCGCCGACGACGACGGCAACGTCGTCGGTCGCCTCTCGCGCAAGGCCGTGCTGGACGTGCTGCTCGGCCGGAACGAGCTCTCGTGAGCGCCGTCGCCGCGCACGGCGTGCCCGCCCGTGCGCCGGCGCGTCGTGCGTGGTCACTGGTCTGGGGCGCCGCTCTGGCGCTGGTGCTGATCGTCTATCTTCTCCAGGACGCGTGGCCCTGGGCGGTCACGTATCCCAGGCAGTGGCAGCTCCCCCTGCGCTACTGGATCAGCGACTTCATGAAGTGGCTGATCAACGATCTCGATCTCGGGCTGTTCACGTTCAAGGAGCTGACCCGCTCGCTGGCATGGCTGCTCAACTGGCCGCTCGCCGCCGCCGAGGGCCTTCTCGCCAGCGGCTACGAAATCACGCTCGCCAGCGGCGTCGTGCTCGAGCTGCCGCGTTTGTCCTGGCTCGCGGTCACTGTCGTCTTCGCCCTGCTGGGTCACCGCGTGGGGGGCTGGAAGCTCGCGGCGTTGGTGGGAATCTGCTTCCTCTACCTGGCATTTTTCGGTCAATGGGACAGCGCCATGGTGACGCTGTCGTCGATCGTCATCGCCGTGCCCATAGGGGTGGCGGTGGGCGTACTCGTCGGCATCCTCGGTTTTCGCAGTGTGCGGGCCGAACGGGTGATCACGCCGCTGCTGGACCTCATGCAGACGGTGCCGGTGTTCGCCTACCTGGTACCGGTTCTGTTTCTCTTCGGGTTCGGCCCGGTGGCCGCAATGGTGGCGACCATCATCTACGCGACACCGCCCATGGTTCGCTGCACCATGCTGGCGCTCAAGCAGGTCGCCGTCGAGGTCGTCGAGTTCGGCCGGATGGCGGGGTGCTCGCGGCGGCAGCTGCTGTGGAAGGTACAGGTGCCTTCGGCGCGGCCGACGCTCATGGTCGGCGTCAACCAGGTGATCATGCTGTCGCTCAACATGGTGATCATCGCCTCCATGATCGGCGCCGGCGGGCTGGGTTTCGACGTCCTGTCATCGTTGAAACGACTGCAGATCGGCGCGGGCATCGAGGCCGGCGTCGCCATCACGCTTCTCGCCATCGCCCTCGACCGGCTCAGCCAGGCCTTCGCCAACAGACCGCCGCCCGGGCGCCACAAGGCGCCCCGCCGTTTCTGGCGGCGCCATCCCTACCTGGTGGCCGCGCTCAGCGTCATCGTCGTGACCGTGCTCGCCGGCGCGATCGTGCCGGGGCTGCGCACGGTGCCGGAATATCTGCAGATCACCACGGGGCCGTTGTGGAACGACCTGGTTTCCTGGATCAACATCAATTTCTTCGACGAGCTCGACGCGGTCAAGTCGTGGCTGCTTTTGCACGTGCTCATTCCCGTGAAGCGCTTTCTGCTGGAGCTGCCCTGGCTCGGGGTGGTCGCACTGGTGGCGCTGGCGGGCTGGCAGCTCGGCGGCCGGCGCCTGGCGCTGGTCACGGGGTCGCTGGCGCTGTTCATGGCGGTCACGGGCAATTGGGAGAAGTCGATGATCTCGGTCTACCTGTGCGGCATCTCCGTAGTCATCGCCTGCGCAATCGGGATCCCCATCGGCATCGTGGCGGCCCGCAACGAGCGCGCACACCGTATCGTTCAGGTCCTCATCGACACGCTGCAGACGCTGCCGTCGTTCGTGTATCTCATCCCGGTGGTCATGCTCTTCCGCGTGGGGGATTTCTCCGCGATGCTGGCCGTCATCGCCTATGCCCTGGCGCCGGCCATCCGCTACACCGACCACGGCATCCGCCAGGTGCCGGCGGCCCTGGTCGAAGCCGCCACCGCCGCCGGTTGCTCGCGCCGGCAGATACTGTGGAAGGTCCAGTTCCCCATTGCCCTGCCGGAGATCATGCTCGGCGTGAATCAGGTGATCATGATGGCGCTCGCCATGCTCGTGATTACGGCGCTGGTCGGCACGCGCGACCTCGGCCAGGAGGTCTACATCGCCCTCACCAAGGCCGATACCGGTCGCGGGATCGTGGCGGGCCTGTGCGTGGCGTTCATCGCCATGATAGCGGACCGTCTGATCAGTGCCTGGGTCGTGCGCAGAAAGCGACGGCTCGATCTTGCCTGATGCCGTGACGAGCCGTCGCCGAACAGCGCTGCAGGCCCCCAGGGCCGTCGCGCCGTGGCGAGGGAAAGTATACTGACGCGATGACGACAGAAGCGATCGCAAAGGCCGCGAGCCTGTCTTGCTGGAAGGCGGCGGTGAACCCCGAGCCACTTGCCGGGGGCATCACCAACGCCAATTTCACCGTGCGCGACGGCGGCGAGACGTTTTTCGTCCGCATCGGCAACGACATTCCCGAGCACGGCGTGATGCGCTTTCACGAGCTCGCCGCCAGCCGGGCCGCGGCCGCGGCCGGTCTCTCACCCCCCGTCGTGCACGCCGAGCCGGGGGCCATCGTGCTGCGCTTCATCGTCGGGCGGACGCTCACTGAAGACGACGTGCGCCGGCCGGAGAACCTCGCGCGCATCGTGAAGCTCGTGCGGCGTTGCCACGACGAGGTGCCGCAGTTTCTGCGCGGCCCCGCGCTCGCATTCTGGGTCTTTCATGTTCTGCGCGATTACGCCGCGACGCTGCGCGACGGGGGCAGTCACCGGTTGCCCGAGCTGCCGCGACTCCTGCAGATTGCCGCGGAGCTCGAGGCGGCTGTCGGCGAGATACGTCTCGTGTTCGGCCACAACGACCTGCTGGCGGCCAACTTCATCGACGACGGCGAGCGGCTGTGGCTGGTGGACTGGGACTACGCGGGCTTCAACAGCCCGCTGTTCGATCTCGGCGGGCTCGCTTCCAACAACCAGCTCGGCGAAGCGCAGGAGGACTGGCTGCTGGAGGCCTACTTCGGTGACCCCGTGGACGATCGGCTGCGGCGTCGCTACGCGGCCATGAAGTGCGCCTCTTTGCTGCGCGAGAGCATGTGGAGCATGGTGTCCGAGATTCACTCACAGCTCGACTTCGACTATGCCGCGTATACGAAGGAGAATCTGCACCGCTTCGAGGCCGCCTGGGAGCACTACCGGCAGGGCCGCGCACGGTGAACGCACGCTCGCGGGGCACGCAGGTGCGGTCACGGCGGGGTGAGCGCACATGACGGCGCTGCCCGGCCGGGCGCGGGTCGTGGTCGTCGGCGGCGGCATCGTCGGCTGCTCCACCGCCTACCACCTGGCGAAGATGGGCTGGGAGGTGTTGCTGCTCGAGCGCCACAAGCTGAGCGGCGGCAGCACCTGGCATGCCGCCGGGCTGGTGGGCCAGTTGCGCGGCCAGGCCGGCGTCACGCAGCTGCTCGGACACTCCGTGGCCCTCTACGACCGCCTGGAGCAGGAGACGGGTCTCGCCACCGGCTGGAAGATGAACGGCGGTCTGCGCCTCGCCTGCACCGAGCCGCGTCTGATCGAGCTTAAACGCCAGGCGACCACGGCGCGCAGCTTCGGCCTGGAGATGCACCTGCTCACGCCGCGGGAGGCGCAGGAGCTGTGGCCGCTCATGGACGTCAGCGACGTCGTCGGCGCCGCGTTCCTGCCTACGGACGGGCAGGCGAACCCCTCGGACATCACGCAGGCGCTGGCACGCGGCGCCCGCGCGCACGGCGCCGCCTTCGTCGAGGACTGCGACGTCACGGGAGTGGGTGTCGAGAGGGGTCGTGTCACGGGCGTGGTGACCGATCAGGGCGCGGTCGCCTGCGAGGTCGTGGTCAACTGCGCCGGCCAATGGGCGCGCGAGTTCGCGGAGCTCGCCGGCGTCAACGTGCCGCTGGTGTCGGTGCAGCACCAGTATCTCGTCACCGAGCCCATCGCCGGAGTCACCGCGGAGCTGCCGACGCTGCGCGACCCCGATCGTCTGACCTACTACAAGGAGGAGGTCGGAGGCCTGGTTATGGGCGGCTACGAACCCGACCCGTTGCCGTGGGCGGTGCAGGGGATTCCGCCCGGGTTTCACTTCACGCTGCTCGATGGCGACTGGGACCACTTCGAGCAGATCATGCGGCTGGCGCTGCCGCGGGTGCCGGCGCTGGAGACGGCGGGGGTCAAGTCGCTCATCAACGGCCCCGAGAGCTTCACCCCCGACGGCAACTTCATTCTCGGCGAGGCACCCGAGGTGAGGGGTTACTTCGTCGGCGCGGGCTTCAACGCCTTCGGCATCGCCTCGGGCGGCGGCGCCGGCAAAGCGCTGGCAGAGTGGATCGTGGGCGGCGAGGCGCCCTATGATCTGTGGGCCGTCGACATTCGCCGTTTCGGCAGCCCGCACCGGGACACCGGCTGGGTACGGCGGCGTACGCTGGAGCTCTATGGCAAGCACTACGCGATCGCGTGGCCGTCCGAGGAGCACGAGAGCGCCCGCCCGTTGCGGCGCTCGCCTCTGTACACGCTGCTCGAGTCCGCGCGCGCGTGCTTCGGCGAAAAGCTCGGCTGGGAGCGTCCCAACTGGTTCGCACCGCCGGGGGTAGAGCCGCGCGACGTTTACTCTTTCGGACGTCAGAACTGGTTCGAGCCCGTCGCGGCGGAGCACCGCGCGACGCGCGAGCGCGTCGCGGTTTTCGATCAGAGCTCTTTCGCCAAGTTTCTCGTGGTCGGCCGCGACGCCGCCCGCGCCCTGAGCTGGATCTGCGCCAACGACGTCGACCGCGCTCCGGGTACGGTCACGTACACGCAGATGCTGAACAGCCGCGGTGGCATCGAGTGCGACCTCACGGTGGCGCGGCTCGATGGCGAGACGTTTTACCTCGTCACCGGAACCGGCTTCACGACCCACGACGCGCACTGGATCCGCGCCCATGTGCCCGCCGGTCTCGACGCGCACCTGGTGGACGTCACCTCAGCCTATGCGGTGATCTCCGTGATGGGGCCGGCGGCGCGTGACGTGTTGGGCGCTCTCAGCACGGACGACCTGTCCAACGCGGCTTTCCCTTTCGCGCGCGTGCGCGAGATCCGCGTCGCCGGGGCGCCGGTGCGGGCCCTGCGCATCACCTACGTGGGTGAGCTCGGCTGGGAGCTCCACGTGCCCGTCGAGTACGCCGTGTGCGTCTACGAGGCGCTGATGCAGGCCGGTCAGGCCCACGGCATCGCCAACGCCGGCTACCGCGCCATCGAAAGCCTGCGCCTGGAAAAGGGCTACAGGGCCTGGGGGTCGGATCTGACGCCGGACCACACGCCGCTGGAGGCCGGGCTCGGCTGGGCCGTCAAGCTGGGCACGGACGTCGACTTTCTCGGGCGTGAGGCCCTGGTGCGCCAGCGCACGGCGCCGCTGACGAAGCGGTTTGCCGGCTTCACCGTGAACGACCCCGAGGTGGTGCTCATCGGGCGCGAGACGATCTACCGCGACGAGGAGCGCGTCGGCTGGCTCACCAGCGCGGGCCACGGTCACACCCTCGGCTGTGCCATCGGCTACGGTTACGTGCGCCGGGCCGCCGGCCTCGACCGTGAGTTCCTGCGCACGGGCCGCTACGAGCTCGAGGTCGCCACGCAGCGCGTTGCGGCGCAGATTCACCTCGAGCCGCTCTACGACGCCGGGATGGAACGAATTAAAATGTAGGGCCGGCGGGCGGTGCGCGATGCGTCCGTGCCGCAGCCGATACGCAGCAAAGGGAAGCGATGGCGAACATGATCAAGGCGGTCACCTTCGACCTCTGGGACACGGTCATTCACGACGATTCGGACGAGCCCAAGCGCGCGAGCCGCGGACTGCGCGCAAAGAAAGAGGAGCGTCGGCACCTGCTGTGGGAGGCGCTGAACGCGGTCGCGCCCACGGCGTTCGAGGACGTGCGCCTCGCCTACGACGTCGCCGATGCGGCCTTCAACCACGTCTGGCACGATCAGCACGTCACCTGGACCGTGCGCGAGCGGCTCGGCGTGGTGCTCGGCGGTCTCGGCCGCACGTTGCCCGACGATGTGCTCGAGCGCGTCATCACCGATCACGAGGAGATGGAGCTGCGCATCGCGCCCGATCCCATCGAGGGCATCGGTGAGGCACTCGAGGCGATCTCGAAGCAATTCAAGCTGTCCGTCGTTTCCGATGCCATCGTCTCCCCGGGGCGCTGTCTGCGTCAGTGGCTCGCCATGCACGGGCTCAAGGACTATTTCAGTGGTTTCGCCTTCTCCGACGAGGTGGGGCATTCGAAGCCGCACCGCGACATGTTCGCCGCGGCCGCCTCCCAGATGGGCGTCGCCATCGAGGAGATGGTGCACGTCGGCGATCGCGACCACAACGACATCAAGGGACCGCAGGCGCTCGGCATGAAGGCGATCCTGTTCACCGCTACGCGCGCCAACGACGTGGACAGCACGTCCGCCGACGCCATCTGCGCCAGCCATCGCGAGCTGCCGGCGGTGATCGCGCGGCTCGCCGCTCAAGGCTGATGCGCATGCGCTCACGGAGCACGGCTCGCGAAGCCACGCACGCGACCGAGGGCGGTTGACACGACATGGCGGCGGATCCGCATTTTCTGGTCGTCGACGGCTACAAGAAGCAGGGCCGCGAGGAGCTTGCTGCCGGCGGGGCGACTCCCGCCGGCCTGCTGTACGAGAAGATGCTCAAGCGGTGCCGGCCCGCATGCACCGTGGACATCGTCTACCCGGCGGATCCCGGCGTCTCCCTGCCGCGGGGTGCGGCGCTCGCCGCCTACGACGGCATGGCCTGGACCGGCTCGAGCCTGTGCGTGCACCGGGACGGCGATCCCGACGTCGCGCCGCAGATCGAGCTCGCGCGCGCGGCATTCGAGGCACGTGTGCCGAGCTTCGGCAGCTGCTGGGCCGCACAGGTCGGCGTCGTCGCGGCCGGCGGGCGCTGCGCCGTCAACCCGCGCGGACGCGAGATGGGCATCGCGCGCAAGATCGCGCTCACGCCCGAGGGGCGCTCGCATCCGATGTACAGCGGCAAGGCCAGCGTGTTCGACGCCTTCATCAGCCACGAGGACGAGGTCACCCATCTGCCGCCCGGCGCGACCCTGCTCGCCACCAATGCCTTCACCTCGGTGCAGGCGGTCGCCATCACGTGGCGAGGCGGCACCATGTGGGCGGTCCAATACCACCCCGAGTACGACCTGCACGAGCTCGCACGTCTGACCTTCTGCCGTGTTGACCGACTGGTGGGTCTCGGCTTCTTCGCCGATCGTCAGGCGGGGCTGGACTACGTCGAGCGGCTCGAGACGCTGCATCGCGACCCGGCTCGCACCGACCTGGCATGGATGCTGGGCATCGATCACGACGTCACCAACGAGGACGTCCGCTGCGTCGAGGTGCGCAACTGGATAGAGCGGCTGGTGCTGCCGAGCATGCGCCGCTGACCCAACCCTCGCGGCGGCCGGTGGCCCGTGCGGTGCCGGTGTTGAAGACGCCGCCCCGCGATGCCGGCGTCGGGTGGCCGCTGCGCCTCTCAGCGTCCCGCTCGGGGTGCAGGCGTGCCGGGGGCGCCGAGTCGCTGCCNNGGGTGCAGGCGTGCCGGGGGCGCCGAGTCGCTGCCAGGCTTCGTCCAGCGCGCGTTCGAGGATGTCCAGCGCCTCGTCGAGCTGAGCCTGCGTGACGGTGAGCGGCGGCGACAGCGTGATCACGTTGCCCATGGACAGCTTGAAGCTCAGACCGAGCGACAGGGCGCAGTAAAGCACCTCCTCGGCGAGCCGCACGGCGCGCGCGCCCGTGCCGGGATCGATCAGTTCGACGCCGAGCAGCAGCCCGAGCCCGCGCACGTCCGCCACGGCCGCGTGGCGCTCGCCCAGGGCCTGCAGCCGCGCCAGCGCATGCTTTCCCATTTTCTGCGCCCGCTCAAGCAGTCCCTCCTCCTCGATCACGGCGATGGCGGCCAGCGCGGCGGCGCTGGCAACGGGATTCTTCTCGTGGGTGTAGTGCCCGAGTGCCCGGTCACGGGCGACGTCGAGGTCCTCGCGCGCGAGCAGCGCCGCCAGCGGAAAGATGCCGCCGCCCAGGCCCTTGCCGAGCACCAGCATGTCCGGGACGATGCCGTAGTGCTCGCAGACGAACATCTTGCCTGTGCGCCCGAGACAGTTCGGAATCTCGTCGAGGATGAGCAGGGCACCGTGGCGGTCGCAGGCGTCGCGGATCCGGCGCCAGTAATCCGCCGGCGGGATAAGCGGCGTGCTGCGCACGGTCTCGGCGATGACGGCGGCGACGTCGCCCTCCTTCTCGAGCACGTATTCCACGTAGTCGGCGCACTTCAGGCGACAGTGCCCGCCGCAGCCCCAGGGGCAGTGCTGGGCGTCCGGCGGCGGCACGTGCTCCGTGCCGGGCAGCAGCGGCCCGGCGTCCTTGCGAAAGATCGCCTCGCCGCCCACGGATACCGCATCCAGTGACGCGCCGTGAAACGAGTCCCACATCGACACGGTCTTGTGGCGGCCGGTGGCCGCGCGGGCCAGCTTCAGGGCCATGCCGACGGCGGCGGTGCCGCCCGGAGCCAGCAGCACCTTGTTCAGCCGGCCGGGGGCGAGCCCGGCGAGCTTGGTCGCCAGCCGGATCGCCGGCAGATTGGTGTAGCGGCGCGTGCAGAACGGCAGGGTCTGCATCTGCTGCTGGACGGCCGCGATCACACGCGGATGGCCGAAGCCCACCTGATGCACGCTGTTGCCGTGGAAGTCGAGGATGCGACGGCCCTGCAGGTTCTCGAGATAGGGGCCGGAGCAGCGCTGCACGACGTCGAGGCAGGGCGTGGACAGGGACTGATGCAGAAAGTAACGCGCGTCCTCTTCAAGCCACCGCCGTGTCTCGTCGTCGAGGGCCTGCTGCGCCCAGGCTCGTCGCCGCGGCGACAGGTTGAGGTCCCCTTCGGAGCGCAGATCCGCGAGATCGTCGTCGTCGGCCGCCCGCGGGCGCGGTGGGCTGGCATCGGGCATGCGTGAATCCTTGCCGTCGTGGGCGCCGGGTCGCCGGCACACGTGCCTCGGCATGTTAGCAGACAAGCCCCGCCGG
>JABAOH010016446.1_pt1 | contig 28235 bp, 22 predicted proteins | sample 7062181 | NCBI WGS metagenome assembly JABAOH01 (sample SAMN14538630, study PRJNA623070) | marine sediment metagenome | biome: marine biome [ENVO:00000428]; feature: marine pelagic biome [ENVO:01000023]; material: deep marine sediment [ENVO:00002113]; isolation source: pool of 5 deep marine...
CCACTCCGCCGGGACAGAGCAAATGGACCCGAATATTCGAACCTCTGAGCTCCTCAGCTAACGATATTGTCATCCCGCGAAGGGCATGCTTGGAGGACGTATATGCACTTTGAAGCGGATAGCCTTTGACCCCTACGACTGAGGCGATGTTGATAATGTATCCAGTTTCTGCCTTGCTCAGCAACGGCAGAGCTTCTCTGCAAAGAATAAACGGTGCACGGGCATTTACCTCGATACAGCGCTGCCAGTCTTCGGTTGCGGTCTCTTCCAATTTTGCCGAGTGAGTAACACCTGCGTTATTAACGAGTATGTCCAGTCGGCCGAATTTCTCGCTGGTTGTCTTAACGAGGTTTTTGATAGATTCTTCTTCGGTCAGCTCGGTTACGACAATGTCCGCTTTTCCGCCCGCCTGGGTTACCTGGTCGGCGGTTTCCTGCAGTTTTTGAATTGAGCGTGCAGCCAGGACCACCGTTGCGGCTTCTTGCGCCAATGCAACACAAATAGCCCTGCCAATCCCCCTGCTGGCCCCCGTTACTATCGCGACTTTTCCAGCTAATCGCTTTGTCATCTCTTAGCGTCGCCGGCGCCTGGGCTGCTGCCCTTGTTGCCCATACTGGTCTTGCTCAGCCGTGCCTCCTCTTGGTGTTCGTCCTCTGTAACGGCCGCTTTGTGGATACCTTCCGGTCGGATCGCCGTATCTGCCGCCGCGTGGGTCCTGGGTCTGCTGGAGTGCCCTTTGTTCCTCCTCCGTTTTTTTGATGAATTCATCGAACCGCATTTGTCTGTACAGCAAGAGACCATCAATCGCAGCCGTTGTTTTTTTCGCTTCCTCTTCAACAGCAACATTTCGTATGGGACTGATATCTATGCGGATTTGCTCGTGCACCCCCTTGGCCAGTTCTGCCCTTTTATCAATGGTTGCCTGGGTCCACAGACGTATCTCGTTTTCAGTTTCTCTGTCCACCGGCTCAGGTGGCCGCCTCGCGCCTTGATATCTGCTCGTTCCGGGCATAGTATCATACCGCTCAGCGTACGGCTCCTCCATGCCTCCTCCGGGCAGCTGTCGGCTCTGTGGATACCGGCCTCTGGTGCTTCTGCCCGAGGATCGGCTCCGGCCGCGGGTCGGGGCCTGTGTTTGTCTCTGCGCTCTTTTCTGCTCCAGGAGCTCTCTGCTGACCTTTTTGAGCCGTTCCTGTCTTTTGGACAATAAACTGTCAATCGCCGCTGTTGTCTTTTTAGCTTTTTCTTCAACAGCGACCTTTCGTACGAAACCAATCTCATCCTCGAATTGCTTTTCCACGGTTCTTATCAGAAGTGTTCTGTTATCATATCTATTCTGCTGCCACTGACGCATCTCACTTTGGCTTTTGCTGGCCACCTCGGCTAATGCTTTCTCCAGGCCTTCGAACGTCTTGATTCTGGCCTTAATCTCGTTCGGGTCGGCCAGTATATCTACGTAAACAGGCTGTTGCACGATGGGGCTGATGGTTCTGGTTGGGCGCTGAGCCATTCTCTCGTCCTCATAACCCGGATATAGCCCTTCGTCTTCATACCTGTCTCCCATCATATCTTCGAGGCTCGGCTCTTTAGCGCCGTGCTCGAGCAGCAGTTCAACGATTTCCGTATTCCTTCTCTTTTTCGCCAAAGACAGGGCGTTATCGCCCCGACCCCCCATGACGTTGACGTCGGCACCTTTTGTAATTAGCAGCTCCACTATATTTTTTTGGCCGGTGTTCACCGCGACAAGCAGAGGCGTCTGCCCGGAGTTATCCTTTGCACTGACATCGGCGCCTTTGGCGATAAGAAATTCAACGACCGCCTGTTGGCGGTTCTGTATCGCCGTGCGCAGCAGTGACCAGCCCATCCTGTTTTGTGAATTGATATCGGCGCCCTGTGAAAGGAGTTGTTGCACCTGGTCAATATTACCATCAACCACAGCTTGGTGGATTAACTCAGTTGGATTTCTCTGCAGTTGCCTTGGTCGAACTGGCGCATACTCCTCCTCTTCCTCTTCTTCGTCATCGATTGGATATGGCTGGGCTGCCGATTTTGCATAAATACCGGCCCTGCGTTGCGGCCTTTCAGGCTGAGCGTAGGGTATTTCCCTACGCGGTTGTCTTTCTGCAACTGCATTTGTGCCAACAATCGACTTGGCCTTGTCCCAGTCAAGGGTCTCTACAGTAATAACACCTTTAATCTCCATAGGAGTAACTTTGTCTGGCACACCCGGACGGGTTATTGTATTCTGTCCCGACATTTGCTGAGTTATCTTGCTTTTTATGATTAGTCCTGTTGATTCCTGTATTTCTATAATCCCCTTCTGGTTTCCGGAAAATTCGGAGCTGCTTGTCATCCCCGGAGAGCCCATTTCCGTCGGCTTTGCCTGGGGGTTTGGCTTGATGGTAGAAGCAACTTCGATGATCGCTACACCATTTTTTCGCTCTCTCAATGTCCATTTGTTTTCAAAAATCATCTCAGACTTGCTTGAATAAGTAACATTTCTGCTCCAGGAATCACCAACACCAACGGGTTTATCGGGATATATAGCAATTGAGTTTTCGATACTTTCACTCAGGCTTTGTTCATCAAGCCATCGGTTCAGACTACTCATCGCGATTTCCTTCAATGGACCCTGCGGCAACTTCTGTCGTACATTGCTGCGTACTTTTTCCAACTCCTTTATCTCTGAAATTCGTCCCTCAGGTGTTATTGTTAGTAGCAAGCTTTCTTCCAAGAGTGGGCTAAACCATTGCAATTCCTTAGGTACTGTCGAGTCCTTTTTCGACGAATCATACACTTTCTCTTCTGTTGCCCCTTTTATTCCAATTTTTATCCACTTGTATGTATATGTTACCTGCGCATTCCCATTGGCATCTATTTTGTTGACATCAAGTTTGGCACCGGTCCCGACAGTCATCACCGTGGTCTGTTCTTGGTCAACAGTAGGGTCGGAAATCTGCTGCTCGGTAATCGTCTGCATGTAATACTCTTTGCCCGTTTCGAACTTCAATCTGTATTGTGTCTTCTCGGCGGCCTGGTAAAGTGACAAATCTGGTATCTGAGCCAGGGTAGGGGCAACGCTGAAAAAGGCGAACAAAAACAAAAATGAAATTGAAATAATAAGAGGCTTCATGATACGTCCTCCGATATGTATTAATTTAAAATTCAGTTAACAGCCGGCCTTTGCCTGACCGGATGGCTTTATTATATCCATTATACAGAAAATGTTTCAATTTTCCTTGAAAATCATCAAAAATTCATTATTTGAATGTTTTTTAAACTTGTTCCAGAGATGCTAAGCCGAGCCTTTCTGCAATACTGTCGAATTCATCCAGAGAGTAAAACTCGATGATTATCTTGCCTCTTTGGCCATTTTTGCGGGTTTCAATGCTCACTTTTGTAGCAAGCTGGCTGCTGAGCTTTCTTTCCAGGTCCAGGATGTGAGGCGGTTTCGAGCGGGCGGTTGTCTTGACTTGGCCGGTGCCGGAGAGGTATCTTCGAACCAGTCTTTCAACTTCGCGCACGCTAAGCCGGCCTGCCATTGCCCGGTTGGCGAGCTTTCGCCTGAGTTCGTCCGTAGGCAGGGCCAGTATTGCCCGGGCGTGGCCCATCGTTAGCTGGCCGTCAGATAACATTCGCATAATTTCCAGCGGCAAGTCCAGTAGTCGCAAGTAGTTAGCGATAACAGAGCGGTCTTCGCCGAGCTGTCGAGCGGCTTCGGCCTGAGTCAGAGAGAAGGTGCTTAGATAATTTTGATAGGCCCTTGCGCGCTCTATAGGATTGAGGTCTGCCCGGTGTATGTTCTCAACTAACGCCCATTCATGCAATTGTTCATCGCTTGCCTGGCGAACCAGGGCTGGTATGGTTGTCAGAGAAGCTAACTGAGCGGCTCGCAAGCGGCGTTCGCCGGCAATTAGCTGGTAACCGGACGCCGTGGGGCGGACGATAATCGGCTGAATTATACCATTGGCCCTGATAGACTCGGCCAAATCCCCCAGCTCCTGCTCATCCCATACCGTTCGTACCTGATAAGGATTCGGCGATATGGCGTCAATGTTGACTTCCTGAAGGCAATCGCGTAAATCTTTGTCTGGCGGGAACTTAGCGATGACTGCAGGATTAGGCAGCAGCTGTTCTGCTTCCACACCATCTGATGTTATCGGACCTAAAAGCGACTGAAGCCCCCTGCCGAGATGTTTTGGTTTTTCTCTTTTTTTGTTAGCCATATAAATGCTCCTTCACAGATTATATTTGCAAATCCTATTTCCGTTCCTGCTCTAAGCTGGCGTTTAGGCGTTGACCCAAATAATATTTCGGAATTTTTGCTGAAAATTCTGTAGCTTTGTCAGAGTAAAAAAGTTTTTTTCCCAAAAATGTTTCACGTGAAACAACGAGTAATATGATTCGGTGATCGAAAAGGTAGAGGGAGAATATCTCAAAATCAGTGGATTTGCTTCTGATACCAATCAGAAAAAAATGTGTGCGCCCGGCAGTAAACTACAGAATATGCGCAAGGGCCGTTACCGCTTCCTTACGATCGCGGTTCTGTTTTATCGTGGCTCTGCCTTAAAGAAGCGCATATCTTTTTTATGATCGATATAACAGGCGAACACAAAGTGTTACCGGTGAAGAGTCTACCCAAGACCGAAATCCTTAGACGCGCTCGCCGGCATGATCGGCTTATCGCGGGTCAAACATGTTAAAGCTCGCTGAAGGAGTGACGGTCTTGAGATGGTTTTCCAGAGTGGAAGCGGCGTGAATTAGCATCAGGTCTGCGGAAAACTAAACGGTTTAGTTGCGGCCGAAAGTTCATAGAGAGCACAAGTAAGGATATGTTGCCGGTTCTAGACCGTTGTTGCATAATAGCTGTTCGGTAGTCGGCATTAGGCCGATGCGTATTCTTTATGGAAGCATAAGAAAAGCTATTTTAACTGGTAGGGCGTTTGAAGACCAGTCGTGTCCAGAGGGAAGTGTTTCACGTGAAACAACGAAGAAGGAAAATGCAGGGAGTAAAAAAGGTAAAAAAGATGAAAAGGTGGGCAGCGTGAGATTAGTTAGAAGAAAAAACGAAAAGTAATTAAGAAGCAGTACAATATGACAAAATGTTAGTTGCAAATAAGCCAAACAAATAATCGATTAAATTGGCGTATGAATAAACGTTTGGTTTTTTATATATCATAGCTGGTAAGTTAATCAGACCTGTTGCGGTACAACGAACGGTCTGCGGTAATCCCTCGTTAAAAATCTGTTCGCGCGCTTTGAGAACCTTCCAAAGAACATCTCTTTGCTCGAATCCATCTTGAGCCAGGGGCCAAGGACGGCAGGTGTATTCTTGAGGCGTACTCCATTGGCTGCGAGATGACTCTGAAAACGCTCGAAGGCTTCCAGCGAATCTTTGTCTGCCTGGATTACTTCTCTGATCTGCTCATTCGAGGATTCCTTGCCGAGCCGGTGGGAAATGTTGCCCATGTGGCAGAGAGTGGTCGAGAGATGTCCTTCGAGGATATCAGTCCTGATGTCGCTGATTTTTCGGCTGCGCACCGCCTTGATAAAACTTGCCTGAGGTCCGGGGCTGCTTGATTTGAAACGTTTGATTTCCCTGCCGTTATTATTGTAGACCACCAGGCTCTGGAGGTCAACGTAGCCATCCTCGCACTGAACCACGACACCGGTTTTGGCCCCGGGGCCCTGGCGTCCGCTTTGCATTGCCACGCCGGCAGCGCTGATCGCGCGGTAGGTGTCCATTGTCGAGCTGCCTTTCCTGGTCGGCAGGCCTCGTACCTCATATATTATCGGAGCTGGCTCATAGTCGAAAACAGCTATCTGGGTGTTCGGTGTTTCGCCGTCATCGTCATAACCGAAGCGTCCGCCGATGCTCATCACCCGCTTGGGCAATTTGTTTTGGCCCAAAACCCAGCGACAAACGTCCAGTTGGTGTGGGCCGTTGTTGCCGATTTCGCCGCACCCGGTTGCCCATACCCAGTGCCAGTCGTAATGCAATTTTTTGCGCATTAAAGGTCCCATCGGGGCTGGTCCGCACCACAGATTATAGTCCACCGACTCAGGAACTTTCTGCGGCCCATCGACCTTTCCCATACTGCTGCGTCGTTTGTAGCAGAAACCGCGCACAACGACGATATTACCGAGTTGTCCCTGCTGGATGTAGCGGACCGCCTCAGTCNNAACCGCGCACAACGACGATATTACCGAGTTGTCCCTGCCGGATGTATCGAACCGCCTCAGTCAGTCCTTCGTCGGAACGGCGGTCAAGGTCGGCCTGCACGATGCGATTATACTTGCGCGCCGCCTCAACCATCTTACGGCCTTCGAAGATATTGTGCGAAACCGGTTTCTCGACGCAGACATCCTTACCGGCCTGGCACGCCCAAATAGTCAGCAGCGCATGCCAGTGATTCGGCGTTGCGGTCGAAACGGCGTCGATGGTCTTATCGGCCAGGAGTTCACGAATATCAACGTAGGCGTCAACCTTTTCATTGCGGGCCTTAAATTCAGCCACTCCTCGGGACAGAACATCTCTATCTACATCACATAGTGCCGCCACCCGTACGCCGGGGATTTTCAGATATGCGTTAATGTGGGTCCTGCCGTGACTGCGAAAACCCGCAACGGCCACACGAATATCGTTGTTCGCTCCTCGCGCGCGGGAAAATGGCCGCGCCAGCGCAATACCAGCGGCTATCGAACTTTTTATAAAATCTCGGCGGCTGATATGTTTCATTGTTAATCTCCTACTATTGTAACTGATTTGTTTACAATATCCGTCTCCTGCCTTTGAACTGTGTGGGTAGTAGAAAAATGATAACAAAGAACCATGCTGCGGTCAATCCCATAATTGAAAGATAATGTTGGGGTTGCATATCTAAGATTAATCTGGTATAAGCATTTGAGTTTCCGCGACTCGACTGAGCTCGCCGAAGCCGAGCCGTAAAAGCGAAGAAGTAAGAGGGCTAATAAGTATGTGAGAGCGAAGATAATGGAAACAGCAGAATTAAAATCAGCGATATCAGAGTTGTCGGCCCGGGTTGAGAAAATCCGGGACTGGCTTTGACTTGTCCAGCAAAAAATCCCAACTGCAAAAGCTTCAGGTACAGATGTCCAAGGCTGGATTCTGGGACAATCCCGATTCAGCTCAATCCGTAGTTTCTCAATTGAGCGCGCTTAAATCAGTAATTGAGCCGGTAGAGGAAATGCAGAACGAGGTTAAAGACCTTCAGGAGCTGTTCCAACTGGCGGCGGCTGAATCGGATGAAGAGGAGTTGAAAGAGTTGGAAGATGATCTGGGCGCACTTGTCAAAAAGTGCGAGCAGATTGAGCTGCAGGGGCTTTTATCGAGGCCCGAAGACATGAAGAATTGCTTCTTCAGTATTCACGCCGGCGCGGGGGGAACGGAGAGCTGCGACTGGGCGAATATGCTGCTGCGGATGTACACGCGATATTTTGATGCAAACAAATACAAGTTCCGCCAGCTTGATATTACGCCGGGTGAGGAGGTTGGCGTGCGGTCGGTGACGCTGCGGGTCAGTGGGCCTTTTGTGTTCGGCAAGTTGTCGTGCGAGACCGGCGTGCATCGGCTGGTGCGGATAAGCCCGTTCGATTCACAGAGCAGGCGTCATACGAGTTTTGCAGCGGTGGATTGCATTCCGGAATTTGATGAGGACATTGACGTTGAAATGAACGAAGAGGACCTGCGGATAGATTTTTACCGGGCAAGCGGGCCCGGAGGACAGCATGTAAATAAGGCAAGCTCGGCGGTGCGGATTACACATGAGCCGACCGGCATCGTGGTGCAGTGCCAGAGTGAGAGGAGCCAGCACAGAAACAGGGCTGAGGCGATGAAAGTACTCAAGGGCAGATTGTATATGCTCGAGCGGCAAAAACGCGACGCTGAGCTTGCGAAACTGTACGGCGACAAGGGCGAAATCGCCTGGGGCAGCCAGATACGAAGCTACGTAATGCAGCCTTATCAGATGGTAAAAGACCATCGGACGAATCATCAGACGGGCAATGTGAATGCGGTGCTGGATGGAGAGCTAAACGGATTTATCGAGAGCTATCTGCGGCATCGGGCGAAAACGAAGGGAAAGTAAAAAGTAAAAACTAAAAGGAAAAAGGTTAGGAAGAATGAAGAATATCATCGATGTCGAACTGAAAACGCGGACTGTTGCTCCGGCAAAATGCCGGACAGATTTGCTCGCGGTGGGGCTGTTTTCTGATGTTGAAAAGCTGGATAGATTGAATGCTGAGCTCAATAGCAAACTCGACGGGGCAATTGAGCAATTGATTAAATTAGGCGATTTCAAGGCCAAAGAGGGAACGAATGCAATTGTTTACGGCAACGGCAGAATTGGCGCCAGGAGGGTTCTGCTGGTCGGCCTGGGCGAAAAGAAAAAGGCAACGCTGGATACGGTTCGCAAAGCCGCATCCAATGCGGCAAAAAAGTCAGTGGAAATGAAAGTAGAGACTATCAGTCTGGCGCTGCACAGGGCATTCGGGGGGCGGTTTGATTTGTTGGCGATGGGAAGGGCGGCGGCGGAAGGGACATATTTCGGGAGCTATCGCTATGATGAGTTTGTTACTGAGAGCGAAAACGGGCGAGTGGATTGTCTTAAAGTTGAAATAATCGATTCTGATTCGGCGAAAACGAGAAAGTTAAACAAGGGGCTCTCGAGCGGCCTTGCCATCGGTAAGGCGCAAAGTTACGCGCGGACATTGGCGAATCGGCCGGCCAACGTAATAAATCCAGCCAAGTTGGCGGCTGCCGCAAAGGAGCTGGCTCGTGGTTCAAAGAGGTTAAGCTGTACTGTTTTTGACGAAAAGCAGTTGGCTGCAAAGGGTATGGGCGGGGTGCTCGCGGTCGGCTCAGGTTCGCAAAATAAGCCGAGATTTATCGTTTTGAAATATAGCCCGGCGGGCAGAACCATAAGTCGTCAGCCAACGGTGGCGCTGGTGGGCAANNTGAATGAGATGAAATTAGACAAAACCGGTGGGATTACGGTGTTAGCGACGATGAAGGCGGTGGCGGAGCTGGGACTGCCGGTCAACGTTTACGGGATAATTCCGTCGGCGGAGAATCTGCCGAGCGGGACAAGCTATCGGCCGGGCGACATTATCACAACCTTTAGCGGCAAAACCGTTGAAGTGCAGAATACCGACGCTGAAGGCCGGATGATACTGTGTGATGCTCTTAGCTATGCTGTCAAGCAAAACTGTAGCATCATCATTGATATAGCAACGCTGACCGGTGCCTGCAGGGTCGCCCTCGGTCAATATATGGCTGGTTTGATGGGCAACGATGAGAGACTGATAAAACAATTGCAAAGAGCGGCAGAGGACAGCGGCGAAAAGCTCTGGCCCATGCCCAGCGGCGATGAATATGCCGAAGAGATGAAGAGCAAGATAGCCGACCTGAAGAATATCGGCAGCAAATGGGGCGGGGCCTGTACGGCAGCAGCTTTTTTGAGGCAGTTTGTGGGTGATGCGAAATGGGCACATCTGGATATTGCCGGGACGGAAATGTTTGAAAAAGGCACGGAGTTTGCGGTAGCGGGCTCAAGCGGATTTGGTGTGCGCCTGCTTACTACTTATCTTATGAATTTAGCGGGGAAGAAAACCTGAATCGAAGCGAGCAGTTAAAGGCGCAGGTTAGATGCCGGTCAATTAATAGTTATAGTCGTAGGTCAAAGAAATGGCTAAAAAACACAAAGAGATAGATACCGAAAAAATCAAAAAAGCGGTCAGGGAAATACTTTTAGCGGTTAGTGAAGATACCGAGCGTGAGGGGTTAAAGAGGACGCCCGAGCGGGTGGCGAAAATGTACGTTGAACTTTTGGGCGGAATGCAAGAGGACCCTAAGAGGCATCTTCGCAGTGTCTTTACCGAAAACTATGACGAAATTGTTCTGCTGCGTGACATACCCTTTTACAGCGTTTGTGAGCATCATTTGATGCCGTTCATCGGATCGGCTCATGTTGCGTATCTGCCATCTGGGGCGGTGCTCGGGGTCAGCAAGCTGGCCCGTATTGTGGATTGTTTTGCCCGCCGACTGCAGACCCAGGAAAGGCTTACATACCAGATAGCTGATTTTATAATGGACAGTTTAAAGCCGCAGGGCGTTACAGTGGTGCTGGAGGCTTCACATAGTTGTATGACCATTCGCGGTATAAAGAAGCCCGGCTCGATAATGGTGACATCGGCACTTCGCGGAATATTTAAGAGAGACCCGAAAAGCCGAAATGAAGTCCTGAGCCTGATGCACAACGGCAAGAAATAAAAGGTTTTGTTTATGCATAAACTGGCCAGGCAGGTGCGGTTTTCGATTAATCCTTTTTTGCCGAAGGGCTCTGAGGGCTTTAATTCATTTGTATCCAAGCCGGCGGGTGAAGGATTATCGATATTTTTCGAATTGTCTGTCGAAGTGGTCGGTGAGGTCGAGCCGGCTACGGGTTTTGTTGTTAATGTAACTGATATTGACAGGAGCGTTCGCGAATTCGCGGTGCCTGTTTTTGTCGAGCGAATAGGACGAAATTTTCGCCGGGCCGAGCATATCGGATTCTTTGCAATCGCTGAGCTTTTAAAATCGTGCTGGAGCCGATTGGCCGATAAGTTTGGGACAGCGCAACTTGGCAAATTGAGTTTGAAGCTGAATCCTTTCAGGAAAGTGAGCATAGATTCGAAGGATTTGGACATGGTTTATTTTAGCGAGAAATTTGAATTTGCAGCGACGCATAAGCTCTGGAACGATGATTTTTCCGAGCAGCGCAATCTTGAAGTCTTCGGAAAATGCGCAAACCCCGCCGGCCACGGACACAACTATGTCGTTGAGGTTACGATAAAGATGCCCGAGAGCGGAAACGGCTTTTGTATCGGCGATTTTGAAAAAATAGTAGACGATGAGCTTATAAGAGTGGTTGACCATAAGAATTTAAATGCCGATGTTGACCTGTTCAGCAAGACCAATCCCACCGTTGAAAATATCACGGCCTTTGCGTGGAATAAACTCGTGGGCAAATTCGGCGAGGCGGAACTGCATTGTGTTACCGTATGGGAAACCGATAAGACGTATTGCTCATATTACGGCCAAAGTGATAGCGGATAGTGACTGAGAGCCGACAGATAACCAGACATAAACTGACAAGCGGGGCGTTGCTGTTTACAGCATCATTTTTATTATACAGTCTGGCAAGTCCCGGCAATCTTCCGGGCGATACGGAGCTGCGCTGGTCGGTTTCCCGGCAGATTCTTCGCAGCGGAGGTTTTTCACTGGAGGCCGCTGCCCAGACGCGCAATTGTGCCGTCGGTGTGGACGGCAAGCGTTACGCAGTTTCCGGCCTTGGGCAGTCGCTGGCCCTGCTGCCTTTTGCCGGGCTTGGCCTAATCCTCGAGAAGGTTACGCCGATCAGTTCTGATGTATCGGATTTGCTGGCGCAGTTTCTGGCCTCGGTAATCCTTTTTCCGGCGGTGGGGGCGGCGGCGGTCTGGATTTTTTATCGCCTGATACTTTCATTGGGCTTCGGCGAAAAGGCTTCGCTTATTGCTGCAGCGGTACTGGGTTTCGCCACGATGCACTTTCATTATTCGGTGAATACGCAAGAGCAGACACAGATAGCCCTGCTGTTGGTCCTTGCGATGTTATTCATGGTCAAGTACTATCAGCATCGGCGCGTTGTTTACATATGGCTGTTTTGCGTGGTGCTGGGGATTTGTTTTCTCTTCCGGCCCTCGTCAGCGTCTGTAGTTCTACCCATATATCTGGTGGTGGTCGGCGGTGACATATTTGTTTCAGAAAAAACGTTATGGGCCAGGCAGGTGGGCAAATGGCTGGCAGCAGGTGTTTGCGGAATGGGTAGTTTCCTTGCCCTTCTGGGTTGGTATAACTATGTCCGGTTTGGCAGTGTCTTTGAGAGCGGCTATGGGCTATCTACGGCTACGTCGCTGGGCGGCCACGGGCTGTTTGAAAGTTCACCTTTGCCAACTCTGGCGGCGATGTTGTTTAGTCCGGGAAAGAGCATATTCCTCTACAATCCGGTTCTTTTGCTCTTTCCGCTCTGCATCTATGGTTTTTACCGGCGGCATAAGGTAGTGGCCCTTGCTATTACAGCGGCGATTGTAAGCAATTTTGTGTTTCACAGTTTTTTCACGGCCTGGGCCGGTGATTATGCCTGGTCAATCAGGTATCAGGTGCCGGTGCTGCCGTTCTTGATTCTGCCGATGGTGGTTTTGTTCGGCACACCCGCGAAAGCCATACCGAAGATTTTAGTCATATCCTTGATATCGATAAGCTGCGTCTTGCAGCTGGCATCAGTGGTGTACAATTTCAATCTTGAGTTTGTGCAAAATCCCAATCATCATGTGATTGCCGGCGATTATGTCTGGGACTGGTCGCAGTCGCATTTGCGGAAGCGATTTGAAAATATTATCGGACACATAGCCGGCAAGCGCGACTTTAGCTCCGTGAAGGTGACAGATGCCGAGCCGATGCTGCTGAAATTCAATCATAGTGAGCAATCCGTGCGAGATGCTTATGGCGTAAATTTCTTCCCCTTTAAGGCCAACAGGATGCTGGCTTCAGAGAAAAAGAAGCTGTTTTATCCACTATTGTGTCTCTGGCTTGCTTTGTTGGTGGGTTTTTGTGTGGCGGTGTCCAGAGTAAGGCATATCGGCAATTCTGTGGTTATCAGCTAAGCAAGATGCCGTAATCCGGCAGGTATATTAGGGATTACGAACTTGTCAGACTTTAAGGACGTATAGTTTTTTAACGTAAAATCGGCTATTGAGCACGCGCCGGGGGTCCGGCCTGTTAAGACCAACGGCTGCTTCGGGGATCCCCGTCTTTACTAAAGCTATGTTCTTTACTTGCCGATACTTATGGTGTAAAAAGACTGTCGGTCCAATCCGCATATTCTGACCGCCGAAAATAGTTTCCGCAGAAAAGTTTGGTGTGGCAGCGAGGCTGTATTTGTTTTTTTGCGCAGCCGACGGGGACGGAGTCCGGTAAAATTGATTATTGGTTATTACTCTTACGGATAGAAAGTTTTTTCATGGGGCTTATATGAAGGTATTAATTACAGGCGGAGCAGGTTTTATCGGTTCTCATCTGGCGGAGCGGCTGCTCAAAGATGGTAACAAGGTGGTCGTTATCGATAATCTCAGCACCGGCAGTTTGAAGAATATTGAAGGTTTCAAAGGACATTGCGGCTTTGAGTTTGTTGAAGGTGACGTCCGCCATGCCGAACTGTTGGAACCTCTGGTAGAGCAGAGTGAAGCAGTTTTTCATCTGGCTGCGGCGGTTGGTGTCAAGCTGATTGCTGATAAGCCAGTGCACACGATAGAGACCAATATCGGCGGCACTGAAACGGTGCTGGATGTGGCCAATAAGTTCGGCAAAAAAATCCTGATTGCTTCAAGCAGTGAAGTCTACGGCAAAAGCGATGTGGTTCCCTTTTGTGAAGATGACGATCTTGTCCTCGGCAGCACAAGTTTATCCCGATGGTCGTACGCATGCAGTAAGGCGATAGACGAATTTTTAGGCCTGGCCTTTTATCAGCAATATGGGTTGGGCGTGGTAATCGCTAGGTTCTTTAATACAATCGGCCCGAGGCAGACAGGTCAGTACGGGATGGTCGTGCCTCGTTTCGTTCAATGGGCGTTAAGCAACGAGCCGATCATGATATATGGTACAGGCCAACAAAGGCGGTGTTTTTGTTATGTGGCCGACCTTGTTGAAGCGGTCATCAGATTGATGAGTTGCGAGCAGGCGGCAGGGAAGGTATATAACATCGGTTCAGCAGAAGAGATTACCATCGAAAACCTTGCTGATAAAATTATCGAAATGACCGGCAGCAAGAGCAGAAAGGAATTTGTGGCCTACGAGGATGCTTATGGCAGACCCATTGAGGATATGATGCGGCGGGTACCGAGTCTGGAGCGAATCAAAAAGACAATCGACTGGGAACCAAAAACGGGGCTGACAGAAACGTTGCAGGTGATAATTGATAACGAAAAACTTAAAACGAAAAATGTAAAATCATAATATTATTTGCGCTTTTCACTATTGAGTTAAAAGGGTGAGACATTATGAAAAAGGGATTGGTTACCGGTGTTACAGGACAGGATGGCTCGTATCTTATAGAGCTGCTGTTGGAAAAAGGCTACCAGGTCTGGGGTATTATGCGGCGAAGTTCATCGTTTCACACAGGCAGGATTGACCATTTGTATAAAGACCCGCACGAGCATCCACGACTCAGACTGGTTTACGGGGATTTGACCGACGGCGGTAACCTGTCAATGATTATTAACGAGATTGAGCCGGACGAGGTTTATAATTTAGGCGCGCAAAGCCATGTTCGTGTAAGTTTTGATATGCCTATTTACACGGTCGATGCCGATGCTCTTGGGACGCTTCGGCTGCTCGAGGCGATTCGTTCCTGCAGTAAGCCGGCGAAGTTTTATCAGGCCTCCAGCAGCGAGATGTACGGAAAGGCAGTCGAAACTCCGCAAACGGAGAAGACACCGTTTTATCCGCGAAGTCCGTATGGTTGCGCGAAGGCGTACAGCTTTTGGCAGACGGTGAACTATCGGGAAGCTTACGGTTTGTTTGCATGTAACGGAATTTTGTTTAATCACGAGTCGCCGAGGCGCGGCGAGACGTTTGTTACGAGAAAAATTACACGAGCTGCGACGCGAATTAAATTGGGCCTGCAGGACAAGCTCTACTTGGGCAATCTGGACGCAAGACGAGACTGGGGATTCGCGGGCGATTATGTTGAAGCGATGTGGCTTATGCTCCAACAGGATAAACCCGATGATTATGTTGTGGCCACAGGCGAAAGCCATTCGGTCAGAGAATTTGTGAAGGAAGTTTTCAGCTATCTTGATTTGGATTGGCAGAAGTATGTTGAAATCGACCCGCGATATTTTAGGCCGACCGAAGTTGACTACCTGGAGGGTGACGCGAGCAAAGCAAGAAGGGTTCTCAAGTGGAAGCCCAAGGTGACATTTGGAGAGCTTGTGAAAATGATGGCCGATGCCGATATGAAAATCGCCGAGCGTGAGAAGATTGTCAAAGAGCATGAAAAAGCAAAATAATGAGTGATTTTTTCGAGAAAAGGCGAGTTGTGGTTACCGGCGGCGCCGGCTTCCTGGGCGGCTGTGTTACCGAAGGGCTGCGAAAACGCCGCTGTAAGAACATCCTTGTACCGAAGATTGAAGACTATGACCTGGTCAACATAGATGATATTGTTCGGATGTATGATGATATGAAGCCGGATATTGTTATTCACCTGGCGGCGGTTGTGGGCGGAATCGGCGCCAATCGCGAACATCCGGGCGAGTTTTTCTACAAGAATTTAATGATGGGCGTTCAGCTCATAGAGCAGGGCAGGGTAGCGAACATTGAAAAGTTTGTTGCGATTGGAACGGTTTGCGCATATCCGAAATTTACGCCAGTGCCGTTTAAGGAAGAGGACCTCTGGAACGGATATCCGGAGGAAACCAATGCACCCTACGGGCTGGCCAAAAAAATGCTGCTGGTTCAGTCCCAGTCTTACCGGGCCGAGTTCGGCTTTAATTCGATATTTCTGCTTCCGGTAAATCTCTACGGGCCCTGGTGACAATTTCGACCCTGCCAGCAGTCATGTGATACCGGCGCTGATAAAGAAATGCGTTGATGCGATTGATAGCGGTGCGGACCATATTGACTGCTGGGGGACAGGTAATGTTTCGCGCGAGTTTATTTACGTTGCCGATGCCGCTGAGGGTATCCTGCTGGCAACGGAGCATTACAACGGCGCCGAGCCGGTCAATATCGGTGCCGGGTTTGAAATAACGATTAAGGAGCTTGTTGAAAAGATTGCAGAGCTTACGGGCTTTACCGGCGAAATTCGCTGGGACAGCTCCAAGCCGGACGGCCAGCCGAGGCGGCGTCTGGATGTATCAAGGGCCAAGAAATACTTCGGCTTTGAGGCAAAAACCCCATTCGATGAAGGGCTCAAGGCGACAATAGACTGGTATCAAAAGCATAAGACAGCCGGCCGGATTAGTTAATTGGTGGTTGGTTGATTAACTACTACTCACCACTCAACATTTAGCTGCTTACCATTTATGCGAGCCTCGAGTATCGAGTATCAAGCATCGAGCATGTTCAAACGACTCTTTATACTGTTGTTATTGTTGTACACCTGCAAGCCGGTAAGTGCCGCGGAAAATCTTGCGCTGCGTAAGGCTTGTAAATTTTCGCCGAAGCCTAATTATCGTCTGTGTACTGACGGCTCTGATGTAATTCAACTGACCGATGGCAGGACATTCGGAAGTCAATGGACGAAGAAAAGTACCGTCGGCTGGGAGAAGGCCGAGCCGGTTGTGGAAATTGTGATAGACCTTGGCCAACGGTCTGCTGTCTATGAGGTACGGCTCCACACTGTCGGAGGAGGTCGGGCGGACGTGGAGTTTCCCGAATTCGCCGCTGTGCTGCTGAGTAACGATGGCCGAGTGTTTCAGTTTGCCGGATTGATAAGTAGTAAGGAATTACAAAATGTGCGAGGCTCCGGGTACCGCGGCATTCCGCGAACACTCAAGGCCGAAAATATCAATGCCGCCGGGCGATATGTCAAGCTGGTAATTAAACCAAAACAGCGTTACGTATTTCTTGACGAAGTAGAGGTATTCGGGGAATCGCTTTCGGGCGCAAAGAAGACTCAATTGCGCAATAACCTTGAAGTGTTCGAGACTTCCAAGGAGCTATTAAAGAGAATCGAAGATTACGTGCAGTTGAGCGAAAACGCTGCCGCAACGGTCAAAAGTGTTAAGGAGAATCGCTCGAAACTGCCCAGTGAAGTGAGTGAGGAAATCCTGACTCAGCTCAAAATACTGGCTGAGAAAGTGGATATGCCAACAAACAAGATATGTCCAGCCAATGAACTGCTTGGCATAAGAAGACAGTTGGGTGTAATTCGGGCCGGAATATATAAAGCGGTGTACGAAAAGCCGTTTGTGTGCCTGCCGGCAAACCCGATGGAGATTGTGTTTGAAAAAGACATGCTCCTTCGTGGTGACATTAAAGGGGCCCCGCTTCGCGGGAACCAAATGGATATTCGATTGTGGCAGAACGAATACGAGTCGGCTGCATTTAACATTGTAAACTGCTCTGATGAGGTGATTACAACGGCTGTTTCCATTTCGCCCTTGATGGGCCCTGACGGCAAGAAAGTAGACAGTAACAGAACGTTTACAGTCAGAAGGGCGATATATGTTAAAGGCAGTACGGTCGGCTCAATAGCCGACGCCCTTGTCTTGCAGGCAGAACGTCCCTTTACTTTGCAGCCGGGCGAGCTGACACAAATATGGTTAACGATATTTAACCCGACGCTGACTGCCGGCAGCTATAAAGGGGCGATTGGCATTTCAGCAAAGACCTCGAAGGAGAAGGTGCAGGGTTCGCGCGGAGCTGAGTCTCTGCCAATAGAAAGCATTGCGGTCGCCCTGGAGGTTCAGAAAAAAGAGTTTCCTGAGAATTTTGCCCTTAGTACGTGCAACTGGGGCTGTTACAGAGTTGCTTCTATGTCAGAGACCGCGAGAGACTTTTACAGCCATCGTATCAACGTTTGCTTTATAGATGTAGGCGACATACCTTTTCCGAGGTCGGCGTCCGACCGGCCCGGCGTTTTCCGGGAGCCGGACTTTACGAAGATGGACAGAGTTATTCAGACTCATAATTATGCCAGGACATACCTGCTTTTTCTCAACTTTAGAAGTGATAAAAAGGACTTCGGCCGATTCGGGAGATGGATGACACCGAGCTGGAAGGCCGCCTTTTCATCATGGTTGAAAAAGCTGGTAGCGCATCTAAAAGATGTCGGCCTCGGCTATGATAGATGGGCGCTGCATCCTTTTGACGAGAGTTTGTGTGATGAATATTATGAGTTTGCTAGGCTTGTGAAAAGCATAGACCCGAAAATCAGATTGTATGCCAACTCTTTTGGCAAAGGCCCGAAACAGTTTATGCGATTTCGGGCGCTTATTGATATATGGTGCCTTCAGGATAGTCACTGTGTACGATACCCGAAATGGCTCCAGATGATAAAGGGCTTCGGAAGGAAAGTCTGGACGTATGAATGTTTGGGGCCTGGGAAGGCCAAAGACCCTTATTCGTATTACCGCCTTATGCCATGGCGCGCCTTCAAACGAGGCCAAACCGGGGCGGGATTTTGGGTTTATCACGACGGACTTAATTACAAAAACGTTGCTGTTCCCTGGGATGATACTCTGAAGCCGCGTGGTTATTACGGTGTTGTCTATGGGGCCCAGACGAGCCCTGTGGGCAAACTTGCCGAAAATATTGTTTCTTCCCGGCGCTGGGAGGCATGGCGTGAGGGAGTTGAAGATTATCAGTATCTTTATGAATTGCAGCAGGCAATTAACAAAACAAAAGACCCGAAAATGGCAAGGACGGCGCAGGAGACGCTCGAACGCCAGGNNCCAGCACGACAGCAGTGTTGTGTATGATGCCAGAAAAGTCCTATCAGATACGCTGCTGAAATTAACAAGTCGGAAGAACTGACGAAAGTGTACTTGAGAACAAATCTCAACAGCCGGCTGCTCAGGAGGGTGCTCACAACAGCAGAAAGAGATGCCATCTGATGTTTAATAATCGAATCCAGACCTCGATGTTCGTTGTCCTGGCCGCCGTCGGTGTGTTGAACGTTACTGCCGGCTCGCCTCCGGCCCTGGCCCAATTTGAGTTCGCCAAGATTCTTGCCTCCGATGGATTGGAAGGTGACGGTTTTGGCTACTCCGTTGCGCTCTCCGGCGAAACCGCCGTGATTGGCGCCTGGTTTAATGACAACCACGCCGGCTCGGCATACGTGTATCGTTACGACGGCTTGAGTTGGGTTCAGGAAGCCAAATTGCAGGCCTCAGACGGTGCGCCATGGGACCTGTTCGGCTGGTCGGTGGACATCTCCGGCGAGACTGTGGTGGTCGGCGCAATTCGGGACGCCGATGCCGGCACCTTCACCGGCTCGGCGTATATCTTCCGCTTCGACGGCTCAAAGTGGGTCGAGGAACAGAAGCTGCTGGCCTGCGACTACGCCTATTGGGATGAGTTCGGCTTCTCCGTGGCCATCTCCGGAGATATCGCTGTTATCGGTGCGATCCGCAACGACGACAACGACCCAAACTCCGGCTCGGCTTACATCTTTCGCTTCGATGGCTCGAAGTGGGTCGAGGAGCAAAAACTGCTTGCCTCTGACGGTGCAACTGAGGACCACTTCGGCAACTCCGTGGCCGTCTCCGGTGGCACCGCCGTCGTTGGGGCATACTTGCACGACAGCCCGAGCAACTCCGGCGCCACGTATGTGTTTCGTTTCGACGGCTCGAAGTGGGTCGAGGAGCAAAAACTGCTGGCCCTGGATACTACATATGCTGACCACTTGGGTAGCTCCGTAGCTATTTCTGGTGATACCATTGTCGTAGGGGCCTATGGGGACGATAATGCGGACCCGGGCAATATCTATTGTAATTCCGGCTCGGCTTACGTCTTTCGTTTCAACGGCTCGAGCTGGGTTGAGGAGGCTAAACTGCAGGTTCCCGACAGCGAATGCGGCAATCAGTTTGGCTGGACAGTGGATATCTCCGGCGATACAGTCATCGTCGGGGGGCCTGATGGGCACTGGAACTCTACCAGTGGACCTGGGTTTGCATATGTGTTCGGCTTCGACGGCTCGAGCTGGATACGAAAAGCCAAACTCACCGGTTCCGACACCGTGTATGGTGACCACTTTGGCTGGTCGGTGGGGGTCTCCGGCGGGATTGCCTTGGTCGGGGCCGATTGGGATGACGACAACGGCCTCGACTCCGGCTCGGCGTACGCGTTCTACGTTGCTGCGCACCCTGGCGACTTCGACACAGACGGCGATGTGGACCTGGAGGATTTTGCCATATTCGCATCGGCCTGGTTGACTGAGTCTGGAAAGACCGGCTGGAATCCTGACTGCGATATTAGCGTTCCTGCTGATAAGTCGGTTGGCATGCTGGACCTTATTGTATTTGCCGAGCACTGGTTGGCGGCTGTCGAATAGCCTTAACTCGATACTCGATACTTTACTTGCATCGAGCATCCGGAATCGAGCAGGCAGCTTGGGATATTGGATGTCACTACGAAAACGGATAATAATGAATGCGGGGTCGAACGGGGCCAGCATGGTTGTGGCCGCGGCAGTCGGGCTGGTACTGATCTCGATTATATGGCGAGATCTTGGTGTGGCGGGCTTTGGTGTGTGGGCCCTGCTTTCTACGGGACTGCGCTATCCTATGATTTTGGAGAGGGCATTTTCGCTGTCGACTAACCGTTTTGTGGCCTTTTATCGCGATGACGAAAACCAGCTAAATCGGTTTGTATCAGCCTCATTTGCAATCCTCCTGGTGCTGGCGGTTTTGACCGTGGCGGCGGCGGTAGTGCTGTCGTTTTTCATTGCCGATATATTTACGGCTATTACCGACCAGTTAGCGGGCGATGCTCAAATTACCTGTATACTGGTCGGTGTTACGTTGGCCTTTAAGGTATTGGAGGGGGCTTTTAGCGGGGCGTTGAGGGGCTATCAGTACCACACGCGTTCTAACGCTGTTGTGATTGCAGCTAATCTGCTTAGAGCGGTCCTAACCGTGGGGTTACTTGCATTTTGGCAGAGTATGATCGCAGTACAGTTGGCGTTTGCAATTGCAGCGGCGGTATCTTTGCTGTTGATGTTCTTTGTTGCGCGAACGACAATCCCCGCCCTCAGGATTAATATATTGAAGTTTCGGACAGAGACGCTGCGAGAGCTGCTGCGGTATACCGGTCACGCCACTGCACGTTCGGGCAGCACAATTTTTATGTATAGTACAATAGCGTTATTAGTCGGTAAGGCCGGTACCGCCGATGATATGGCGGTGTACGATGTCGCCTCGCGGATTCCGGGCTTTGTTCGCGGATTTCTGGCGGGGGCACAGAATGTTTTCCTGCCGGCTGTGACAAGTCTTCATGCGAATGGACAAATCGAAAAAATAAAGGCGGTTGTAAAGAAAGGAGCTCACGTAAGTTCTGCTGCGGCCTGTGCTTCATTGATTTTGCTGTTTGTCTTCACGGGAGAAATTATGGATTTTTGGTTGAAGGGTGACGTTCAGCCAGGGACGGTTGAGGTGATGCGCGTGTTGATAATATCTGTTATTGCCCGCGGGCTTTTCGGAATATGGCTTCCATCATTGGTGGGTGTGGGACACCTTCGAGGGCTGACCATCGCGGCAATTCTGGCCACAGTAAGCGCGATTGTACTTGTGCTGATTCTTTTGCAGGGCTTCGTTGCCATCCCGATTCCGATGGCGCCGGCGATAGCACTGGTGGCTGTCTTGTGGTCGCATATCGGGCTTTGGCTGCCCTGGTATGGTCTGCGCAAATTAGGCATCCGTCCTTACGAGTACTTTAAAGACAGCGTGTATCAGCCGTTGATAGCAAGTGTGGTTGCAATCGCGGCAATATGGGCGTTAGGCAGCATTCTGCCGAAAGAAAGCATTCATTGGCTGGTGATGCTTATGGTCTCGGCAGCGGTCGTAGTGGCAAGTTTCACGGCTATTTCATTGCGGAAAGAGGCGGCTGATTTGGTTGTTGCGGCCAGAAGAAGGTTCGAGAGCCGGAGGCGGGATTGAACATGAACGTCCTGGTTATCAATCAGTGTTCCACTAATAAAGGTGACAGGGCCGTCCTGTTTTTCGTGCTGAGGGAGCTGGTACGCAACGGCGTTGACCAAATCACGGTATCTGCAAGCAATCCGCAATACTGGGAGGACAGGCCGGATTTTCCTGATGGGGCTGTACGAGTTGTTCCGTGGGGGTGGGATACTTCCCGCGCCAAAGGTGTCGGGCTTTTGGGCAAAGTAATTCATCGGATGCGGAAGCTGATACTGCCGCGATGGATTGGCTTTCCGCTGGTGCGTAATGCGCTGATTGCCGGGAAATGTCCGTGGTATCTGAGATTCGTCGTCAATAGACAATACCTGGAAGCTCTTGAGCAGGCTGACCTTGTCCTCAGTACGGGGGGGCATCACATAACGACCATGTTTGTACCCGATGCGATTACTCCACAAATATTCGATATGGCCGTGGCTTTGCTTTACGGCAAGCCTCTGGTGCTCTGGTCGCAATCGATTGGTCCGTTCGACTTCGCCTCGGCGAAGAGCAAATTGATGGTGCAAAAAATACTTTCCAGTGCTCAGCAAATATTTATCCGTGACGAGGCTTCGGCGGACCAGATACGCGAGATGGGGGTTTCTTTGGAGCATGTGTCGCGAACATTTGAGTCCGTATTTGGTCTCTGTGATGTTATGGAGTCACGGGTCAGGCCGAGTGAGCGCCGGCCCGTGATGGGAGTTGCTGTTTACGTATATGTGGGTGCCAACCAGCTAAAAGAGCACGAGAATTACACGCGCTGCTTTGCACCGTTGATTGACCACGCGATAGAGGCCGGATACAAGGTGCGTTTTTTCCCGATGGAACTGGGAGGCACGGATAGGGCCTGTATTGAGGCTGTGATAAACAGTGTTGATAAAAAAGAGAATTGTGAAATTCTGGAAGGCTTTCCCGGGACCTCAGAGCATCTGGATGCGGTTGCCCAATGCAGGATGTTTGTCGGGCACAAGACCCACTCACAGGTCTTTTCATTGGTAGCTGCAACGCCGTTGCTTGCAGTTGCGTATCATAGGAAAACCGAAGATTTTATGGCCCAGTTCGGACTCGAAGAGTATTGCGTTGACGATGCCCAGATTAGCGCCGAGACACTAATAGAGATGTTCGATGAGATTAACAAAAATCTGGATGCCATCAGCCACAAGCAGCAAGAGGTGGGCTCGGCAATCTGTGCGCAGGTCAAGAGGGATTTTGCAAGGATGATTGAAGAGACCCGCCGGCGGCGGATATGATTCAGAGCCGGCGGTGCTGGCCTGAACTTAAAGCGAAGAAAAAACGAAAATTAGAGGAAAATTGCTGAAATTCTGGGTTTTTGACCTGTAATCCGACCCTTTGATTTCCGATATTTAATCCTATGGCAACGTTCGTTGCAGTATTTTGTGTGATTGCAATAGTGATTTGCGTGCCGCTGGTGGTCTTGAAGCCGAAGTGGGTGTTTTACACGTTTTTGACGTTCGTTACGTTTAGCTCCATATTCACCGGATATATATACGAGGCTGGCAACCTGGGTATGCCGCGAACGTGGTCGCCGGCGGACATTTTGGCCTGGTTGACATTAGCGGCGGCGCTATTTGTGCCTCGCCAGCGACAGTATGGTTCCGGCGTCATTGGCAAATGCTTCATAGTCATAACATTAGTGACCGCTTTTTCATTAGTACAGGGTCTGCTGATGTATACTCACACCGCTTTTACGTATTCGAGAGCGGCGCATTTCGTAGCGGCTATGATATTTGGGCTTAGATACTTCACGAACTACTCTCGTGTGAATGGTTTTTTGAAATTCTCGGTGGTTTTGCTCCTGGTGATGTTCTTTTGGCATGTTCTTATCAGGTTTGGCTTATTCACACCACCCAGTGCCGAGGTCGAATTTGCTACACAGTTGCTTGGGGAAAGAGGCACCTATTCTCTTGTTCCCCTGCTCTACCTTGTGCTGATAAGTATTGCCATAGGCAGGTTGGTGAGCGGAGTGGGTTTGAGTTTGACCTCTGTGCCGGTGCTGCTGGTTGGTATTAGCGGTGTCGTTTTAAGTGAAACAAGATCGATGTATGGTGCAGTGGGCGTACTTGCAATAGCCTCGGTGGTGTTCGTCAGGGGCAGAGTCAAGACGTTGATTGTGTACTGTCTTATAGCTTTAATCGTGGTCGGTATCGCTACTGCAATAGGATTCGACATGCTGGCGAGGTTCCGAAGCGACCCGGCAGCGGGAGTAGGTAGAGTAGAAAGGCCCCGACTTTTTCGGGAAGGTACCTGGAGGGCCATAGAATATAAAACACTCATTTCAAGTTACAAAGAAGAGCCTTATTTTATATTGACCGGCAGAGGCATCGGAGCGATGCACCCGGTACCCACAGGCCCAGTTAGCGAAAGGGGTTTTTACCACTCAGAGTACCTGAGCTGGTGGGACAGGTGTGGTTTGATTGGATTAGTTACCGTGCTTGTTTTAATCCTGGCGGCTCTTGTACGGAGCTTTGCTTTATCCAGGAACGATATCCCACATATGCGGTATTACGGAGCAACAAGCTTTTTGCTGATGGTAGCTTTAGCGGCGGACGGATTTTTCCATCCTATATTTTCGAATCCCCGTGGTGCGTCGCTGTTGATATGCTTCGCTGCTATACTGGCCAATTGGCAGGACATCTATCTAAGTTTCTATCAAGAGCCGGAGGTCCTTCCGGAAGCTCTGGAGCAGGACCTTGCTTACGCTTAGCCGGTTCCAGTCTTGAAAGTATAAGATGCACGTATTGATGGTCGAGCATGCGGGCAGAGGTGGTATGTACGCGTACGCCGATGCTTTGTGCCGCTGGCTGTGTGAGAGTGGTGCAGATGTAACTGTACTTACTAACTCATTATGGCCCGACTTACCCAAGCCGTATAAGCTTGAAAGATGCCTGTCTGCGTTTATAGATAAGAAAGAGCAGTGGTCGCAGTTGCATTGGGCGGCCGACCGGCTCTGGCGGGGTCTAAGTAACAGTCTGCGGCGCAACCGGTTTGCTATTCGGGCCGGCTGCGATGTCGTTCATATGCAGATTGGGGTGCCTCTGATAGACCAGTTTTTTCTGAGGTCTTTAGCTCGCCATCTGCCTGTGGTGCTCACCGTCCATGATGTTCAGCCTCATTGCGACCGTTTTAATACCAGACGTTCATTCTTGCAGCGTTACTTTCACATTCCTCATCGGCTGATAGTGCACTTTCAGGACGGCAAAAAACAATTGGTTGATAACTGGGGAGTCTGTGGTGACCGTATAGATGTAATACCCCACGGAATAACACCCCTGCACAATCCTCCAACCATAACAGATGCTCGGAAGAAATTAAATCTGCCGTTGGACAGCCGGATAGTGCTTTTCTTCGGCAGTATTCGTGACAACAAAGGTTTGGATATTCTTCTTGAGGCGTTAGAGATTATTCGATTGCGCATGCCTCGGATTTTTCTGGTTGTTGCTGGAGCTCTTCCGCGTGATGTAAGTTTCGAGCCATACTCCAATCTAATCAAAAGATATGATTTGTCACAGCATGTGCAGGACTTTGTCCATTTTATCGCCGAAGAAGATGTAGATTATTTCTTCGCGGCATCTGATCTTGTTGTATTACCTTATTTGAAATTCGAAGCGCAGAGCGGAGTATTGCTCCGAGCCTACGCGCATAAAAAGCCTGTAGTGGTCAGCAAAGTTGGGGCAATGGCCGAGCTTGTGTACTCGGATGATGTTGGCCTGGTCGTCGAGCCCGGTGCCCCGGAACCCTTAGCTGAGGCTATTATAAGTGTTTTAGGCGAGCTCGATAAATTTCAATCGCACTACAGCCCAGAACTCGAACGCAAGTATAGCTGGAAGCACGCTGCCGAGCTGACTATGCGCAGCTACGAACTGGCTATCAACAGCAAGATTCAAGACACAAGTGGTCTGTAGTCTTTGGTCTTATGGAATTAGATTGTAAGGAGTGCCTGTGAGTCCGAAGATTGTTGGAAATCTGCTTTTTCGGTCGAGGCAGATGTGGTATTGGCTGAAAATGCTTGCAGGCAAAAGTTATCATCATCAACCACAGAACTTAGGAAAAGTTTTTGAGCCGAATAAACTGAGCGGTTATTTCAATGATTTAACCGGCAAAATCCTATGGACGGGAGAAGTTGATGCCCAGGGGGTTCCTGTTAACACCCTGTCTGACGGCCGGAAGTTTCAATTTCCAATTTCGATAACGCAGAAAGCCCTCGGTCATTGGGACCGGTGGCTTATGAAAAAAGACGACAAAGATAAGCAGCAGTTTTTGATATTGTGCAACTGGCTTTTGGAACATCAGGATGAAAGTGGTGGCTGGGACACGTGGCAGAGCTTTTTAGGGCCGCAGCATCCGAAATATTCTGCGATGACGCAGGGCCAGGGGCTGTCGGTTTTGTCGCGTGCGTTGCAGCTAACGAACGATTCAAGATTTCGTGAGGCAGCCGAAAAGGCGTTTGACTTATTTCTAATCGGCGCAGAAGAAGACGGCGTAACTTCCTTCAAGGGCGATGCGGTTTTTCTCGAAGAGGCGCCATCACAGCCGAGAAATACCGTTCTAAATGGCTGGATATTCGCGCTTTTCGGCCTTTATGACTATAATCTGGCTATTGACCAGGCCAGAGCCGGGGACCTATTTGAGTGTTCCATTGATACTCTTGCGCAGCATCTTGCCGGCTACGATAGTGGCTATTGGTCGTACTATGATTCTCAAAAGCATATAAGCAGCCATTTTTACCACAGCTTACACATAAGTCAGCTTGAAGCCTTGAGCCTAATCAGCGAAAATCCCATCTTCGAGGAATATCATCTGCGGTGGACGGACTTTGAGGATAAATTTGTCAACAGGACTCGTGCATTTGTTGTGAAAGCGTTTCAGAAGCTAAAAGAGCCGGCAAGAATTACGATTGTAAAATAATGATGAAGATAGCATACGTTGTTTCGAGTTTGAAAATTAGTATGACTTTTGTCATCAATGAGCTCGAAGCACATGAACAGGCTGGGTGGAAAGTCTTGCCGTTGGCCAGTTGTAAGCCCTACTCGCTTGAGAATTTGTTCGAGGTTATGGTCAAATGGAATAAGGGGGCTGTTTACCGTCCTAATATTCTTGTGCAGGTGGCGGTAACCTTACGAGAAATCATTACACACCCGCTTCGTTTCTCAAGAGTTTGCTTCTGGCTTATGACCTTATTGGTCCATAGCCCGGCTGAATTTGCGAAAGCCGTTTATGAGTTTACAGCTTGCTGCTATTTTGCCGGTCATTGCAGGCGCTTCGGGGCCGAACACATCCACGTACATTTTGCCAGCCGGTCTCTCAGCCTTGGCTTGATGATAGGGATGTTGACCGGTTTGCCCGTCTCCTGTACCGTTCACGCTTTCGATATATTTACCAGAAGTCCGGGCAGCTTGCGGCCTCGATTAGCCAAATGCAAATTCATAGCTGCTGTTTCTCAATTCNNCAAATGCAAGTTCATAGCTGCTGTTTCTCAATTCAATGTTGAATATCTGCGCAATACTTGCAGCGGGTCTGTTGCCGACTTGTGTCATGTTGTTCATTGTGGAATAGACGCCGAAAAATTCGGGTCTATTTCACATAGACCTGAACCGGGCAGAATGATTTGTGTGTGCAGACTCCATCCCAAAAAGGGTCTTGACGTTGCGATAAGGGCTTGTGCGAAACTGCGAGATAATAATGTCAGATTTCTGTTCGAAATTGTAGGGGATGGGCCGCAGCGCAAACATCTTGAGGAATTAATTGGTTCGCTGCATCTGGCCGATAACGTTCGGCTGCTCGGCGCCAGGCCAAATGACCAGTTGACGGAACTCTATAGTCAGGCTTGTGTATTTCTTATGCCGTGCATTAAGATGCCTGATGGGGATATGGACGGCATTCCCGTCGCCATGATGGAGGCGATGGCGTGCGAGGTGCCGGTAGTATCAACGGCTATATCGGGTATTCCCGAGCTGGTTGAAGACGGCCGGACAGGTTGCCTGGTTCCGGAGAAAGATGCCGATGCGCTGGCGAAAATTTTAGAAGAGCTTCTTGCCGATGCAGATAGGATCCAGCGGTTTGGGGAAGCTGCACGCGCTCGTGTCCTCACGGATTTTTCCATTTCCCAAAACGCTGCAAAATTAAGGGAACTAATAGAAGAAAGTTAAAAGTGCCTAAAGTGAGCTAAAGTTAAAAAAAACAAATAACTTTAGGCACTTCAAACTTTAAGTACTTTAGACACTTTTTAAAAACTGATGCACATTCTGTATATTCATCAACATTTTGCCACGCCGGCGGGCAGTACCGGCACTCGTTCGTATGAATTTGCCCGCCGATGGGTAAAGGCCGGGCACAAGGTTACCTTGATAACCGGCTATTATGATATCGGTGGTTTGGAATTGGCCGGGGCGCTCTATCAGAAACAGAATGTAGAGGGGATAAATGTGGTCGTTGTCGGGACCAAATACAGCAATAAGCAATCATACCTGCGGAGAGTAACGTCATTTCTGTCCTTTTGCATT
>JABAOH010046047.1_pt3 | contig 28133 bp, 30 predicted proteins | sample 7062181 | NCBI WGS metagenome assembly JABAOH01 (sample SAMN14538630, study PRJNA623070) | marine sediment metagenome | biome: marine biome [ENVO:00000428]; feature: marine pelagic biome [ENVO:01000023]; material: deep marine sediment [ENVO:00002113]; isolation source: pool of 5 deep marine...
GCTCGAGCGAGCGCTCGCCATATCGGAAAAAACCCTGGGGCCAGATCATCCCGACGTCGGTCGATCCCTGAACAATCTGGGGGGAGTGTATCTTGCCCGGCGAAAGTATGCCAAGGCCGAGCACCTGCTCAAGCGGGGCCTCGCCATCAAGGAAAAGAACCTGGGGCCGGGCCATCCCGAAGTAGGCAAGACCCTGAACAATCTGGGATTCCTCTATCATTCCGAGGCAAAATATGCCGCCGCCGAGCCCCTGTATCGGCGGGCCCTGGCGATATACAAGAAGGCCCTGGGCCCCGGTCATCCTGACGTCGCTCAAACCCTGAACAATCTCGGGGGACTGTATTTTGTGCAGCGCAAGTACACCCAGGCCGAGTCTCTACTCAAACAGGCTCTGGCCGTAAGAGAAAAGGCCCTGGGCCCATACCACCCCGCCATGATCAAGCCCCTGAGCAATCTGGCGGCTCTCTATCAAGCCCAGGGCAAATATTCCCGGGCCAGTCGCGTGCTCGACCGAGCCTTGGCGATAAAAGGAAGGGCCCTAAAGTCACGCCACAGGCAGGTGGCAAAGACCCAAGCGCGGTCTGGACATAACAGAACAGGTCGAACGGCGAGCCGCCCTTCCGGCGGGAGCCAATCACTGAAGAGCCAAGCAAGACAGTATCATTCCCAGGGTAAGTATGCCCAGGCCGAGCCCCTGTACAAGCGGGCCCTGGCGATGGATGAAAAGAAACTTGGGAAAGATCACCCACAGGTTGCTGTTGACCTGAACAATCTGGCGCTCGTCTATCATGCCCAGCGCAAGTATGCCGCCGCCGAGCCCCTGTACAAGCGGGCCCTCGCCATCCGGGAAAAGGCCTTGGGGCCCGATCATGCCGACGTCGGTCAATCCCTGAATAACCTGGCGCTCGTCTACCATGCCCAGCGCAAGTATGCCGCCGCCGAGCCCCTGTACAAGCGGGCCCTTGCCGTTCGGGAGAAGGCCTTGGGGCCCGATCATGCCGACGTCGGTCAGTCCCTGAACAATCTGGCGCTCGTCTATCATGCGCAGGGTAAATACGCTGCCGCCGAGCGCCTGTACAAGCGGGCCCTCGCCATCCGGGAAAAGGCCCTGGGGACACACCATCCTCAGTTGGCGACAACGTTGAAGAATATGGCAGACCTTTACAAACGAATGGGAAAGACAAGGAAGGCACAACAATTGGAAAAACGGGCCCAAGCAATTCGTTGAACAAACGGTAGAGCCGCTTTCGGATCCTTGCAAGCCACGTTGCGAGCTAGTTTCCTAGAAGAGCGTCCCAACGAAAAATCCATCTGAGGATTTCCGCGCCCGGATCTTCACCGAGCACGATATAAAACACCAGAGCTCCGACAATGCCGTGCACGATCCCCACAGCCCAGAGATTCGGGAATCGCTGATAGACCAACGTGAACAAGAACCCTGCGAATAACGCCAGCACGACCAAGGTACCCCGGGGGCTGTGCGATGCCGCAAAGAGGACTGCGGCGGCGCCCGCGATCGCCACCGGATGAGACAAGAGTCCGGTCAAGTTCCTCGCAATGAAGTTTTGCAGCGCAAACTGCTGCGCCGTACCCCATACCGGGTACAGGCCGAGCGTCAGCCAAAATGTCTTCGGAAGGGGGAACGATCCCCAGACAAATCCCAGGCCGACAAAAACAAGGACCGCAGGCGCGGCGATGCTGAGCTGCGCACAGAGCGCTGTCCAAAAGTTGTCGCCCCGCATCCCCCACACCCTGAACACCCCCTTGGTATGGATCGCGCGCCACACCACGTAGATCAGAAAGCACAGGGACGCTGATGCGTTAAAGACGCGGGCAACCGATAATGACAGGGCCACCTCGGCTGCAACATGCAGGCAGCCCGCAGCGATGATAGCCATGAGCTCGGGATAGCAGGGTCGGTTGGCGTAGTCGTTTGATTGGTGGGCGGCAGTCGAAGTCAACACCATTGTCGGCCATGATGGAGCCGCAGGACGGGAGGGAAGCATGCGTTCGGCGAAGTCGGGGCGGTCCTTTCACACATCAGATGAGGTCATCTAACATCCGGATCGTCTGCACCGGGCTGCCGCCGCAGAGCTCGCGGTCTTGCACGTCCCGGTTCACGAACGACTGCATGGCGACGACCGCGCCGTCGCCGATGCGGACGCCGGACCGGATGAGACACTTGGCGCCGATGACCGCCTGCCGCCCGATCTTGACTCGGCCGACCCGCACCGTCCGGATCGTTACGTCGTGCGTCAGGATCTGCGTCTTTGTACCGATGATGGCCCCATCCCCGACTTCGATCAGGGTTGGGAACTCCACGTCGAAGAAGACCCCTGAAGCGATGAACGCGTCATGGCCGACCCGCATGCCGATGGATCGCAGCAGGGCGTTTTTGAGCGAGCCGGCCGGCATATACGTGGTGAGGGCCACCGTCAGCGCCTGCCAGGCGAACCGGAGGGGATTGCGGCTCGCCAGCGTATGCCAGAACCGGCGCGGGTTGAGCTCTGGCCCCGGGTACGGGATTTTCAGGACCATATCCTCCCCGTCGAGGAACCTGTGAAGTTCCTGCCGCCAGTGCGCGACTTCACTCATCTCTGGAATCCATGCCTGCTCGACCAGCGAAATAAGGGAACGAAATACCCCCCAACCGGCGGCTGCTGCCGTCGACGCGAAGGGTAAAGATCAGCGGGCACCGTTTTGCCCGCTGGAGCGCGCAGACAATCCGCTCGATGAGCGGGAGGTGGAACTCGACAATAGACGAGACCATCCCAGGTGTCAAGGGAGAGTCCCGTCAACCCGCCCCACGCCGGCGGCGGTAGGACCGCATCTTGCCCATAAAATAAAAAAGCACCGGGAGGCCTGTCAGGCCCGCCCGGTGCTGGGGTGCTTCAGGGCATTCCCATTTCAGTTTCGTCTCTTGCCTGTGGCGCTCAGCTCTCCTCACTCAGCTCTTGAATTGCCGATTAATATCGGGGGCCACGGCCTCTGCCGCCGCGGGGTCCACCTCCTCGGCCGTACCCCCTCCCCATTCCTTGACCACGATGCGGCCCAGGGGTCTCGGGGATGGTGATGCCGCGCTCGTGTGCCCGCTCGACCATTTTCTTATGCCATTCCTCGCGGTACTGCTGCCGTTCCTCGGGGGAGAGGCTCCGCATCTTTTCCTGGTGCTCTCGCCACTCTTCCTGGGTCATGAGCTGCCGGCCGATTCCCCGGCCGAAGCCAAAGGCCTGCTCCGCTTGCTGCTCCCACTGCTCCTCGACCGCCCCGACCGTCAAAGGTGAGGTCAAAGGAATGGTAAGAAGTCCTGCGATAACCACAATTCCAAGCGTCCGTTTGAAGTTCATGGTAACCTCCTTATGTTGGATTCAACTACGTTCATCATGTTCTCGAAAAAGCCACCCAGCCAGGAAGAGAAAAGGTCATTCACCTGACAGGATGTTCCCGGGCCTCAAGCGCTCTGAACGCGAGCACCGCGATGACCATCAGAGTGGCGATGAACCACCAGGGCGAAAGGCCTGTGGCCGTGACAAGTGTTTCCTTGCCCAGGCTTGCAAGTCCCAGGATGCGCTCTTTGGCCCAGGGGTAGAGCTCGGCATAAACGGTCGCTCCGAAGAGCATGCCGGCGACCCCTGCAATGGCGTCTCGCGAGCCATCCCCGAGGGCAGCCACGCCGGTTCCGGGGCAATACCCTAGAATCGCCATTCCGACACCAAAGATGAGCCCGCCAAGGGCGTTTCCGACCAGATGGGCCGCCTTCACGTGGAGCCCATCGATCATGCCAAGCTGTAGCATCCCATAGATGCCCACGCCGCCCACAACCACCGCTGTGAGCATCACCTTCAGTACGGTGAAGTCCTCCAGGAGAAATTGACCCACAATCACATTGAATTGGGTGACCCCGCCCTTTTGGAGCAAAAAGCCGAAGATGAGCCCCGTCAAGGCTCCCAGGACGAGAATGGTCGGGTCTGCAAAGAAGCTGGTATCAAACATGGCTGCGTCTCCCTCTGCCATATACGGCGAAAGCGGTCGCGATTCCTGAGGCAAACATGAAGGTCACAAAGGTCCAGGAGGAGAGGGCTAACTGGAGACCTCCGGAGATGCCGTGCCCCGACGTACACCCACCAGCCAACCGCGCCCCGAAGAGCAAGACGGCCCCGCCGACAAAGGCTCCGAGGTAGCGCTTCCCTCTGGACGGACCAAAGCGCTCTGCCCAGATCGACGGGACAGCCTCGCGGCGCCTGGCACCCGCGAGCCTCGCCGCCAAAAAGGCTCCAACGGCAAGCATGACCACCAAGGCCGCTTGCCACTCGAATGCGGGCTTCCCAACGAGGTACTTGCCGAAGTAGGCGTTTTGCGGGACGTGCTCTTCTGCCACGAGGGCTCCGATGACGCCAGACGCCCGCACCATCGTCGTTGAGACGCCGAGCGCCTTGCCCATGAACAGAAAGGTTGCCCAAGAGAGGACCCCGATGCCGGCACCGACGAGGTAGGGGGACCACCGAGGGCGTTTCAGCAGTGACGTCATAGTCCAACCTCCTTGAATCAATTCCCACTCATCCTGACTCGCGATGCAAGTTGCTCCCCTGGTCCAGCCTCACCTCTATAGAGACATGGCCGTCTCGGAAGGTTCCCGAACGAGGAGGAAGCGGCCAATTTGTTGAAAATGTGGCTTCGTTCCCGTGAGAATTGAGATCCGGTGGGGGATGGTGTGAGAAGGGAGTCAGCGACCAATCTGGCCCAGAAGTAGCTTGCGCAACTCCTCGGGGAGCGCTCCCTCGCCGATATCCCTGCAGACTTCCTGGGCGAGGTCCATGGTGGCGAACACCACCTGGCAGCGTGCGCAGATGATCTCTTTCGCCCGGGGAAATTCCGCCCCCCGGTCCAAAGACTCCTGCTTTGCCCGAAGGAGGTCGAGGCAGATCTGCTTCGAATACACGGGTGGCGGGCCCTGCTTCCGGGAAAGCGCTGCGTCGAGCGCTTGCCGCACCCGGAGCCGCGCCCGGTGGATTCGGGTCTTCGCCGTGGCTTCCTTGATCCCTAAGATGTGCGCCACCTCTGTTATGGAGAACCCAATGATCTCTTTGAGCACCAAGGGGAGTCGAAAGGTCACCGGCAGCGAGGCGATCGCCTCGCCCACACGCTCCCGGCCTTCCCGGCGAAGCTGCTCGGCAGCACTGTCGTCCCTTTCGGAGGGCAACACGGCCATCTCTGTCTCGCCAAAGGGAAGAAGCTCTTCCAGGGACGCCATCTCTCTCGGCTCACCGGCACGCCGTCGGTGTATTCGCTGGCAGACACGAGAAGCGATGGTGTAGAGCCACGTAATTGGACTGGACCGCCCCTCGAACTGATCCCACTTGCGGTAGGCGTGGAGAAAAGTTTCCTGAACCAGGTCCTCCGCATCCTGTGGGTTCTTGCACAAGCGTCGGCCCAGCGCGTACAGCCGACCCCCGTGCATGTCAAGCAAGCGAGGGATGGCTTGCTCACGCGGCACGGCCCAGTCCTCAACAGATGTGACAGGTCTCATCTCCATGGAAACGCTCCACGTAACCTCAGGGGGTCCTGAAAAACGTTGACGTCCCTTGGCCCATCTTATATCAGCACTCGCCATCTTAGGGGAACTCCTTCGAGGCGGGTGGCGCCCACATAAACCGGAGGAACGGCAAATGCCTATGACGGCTTACCCCGGTCATTCCTATCCCGTGAATCTCCTAGTGACTTTTGGGCTGAAAGATCGTATTATGCAAGTGGTTAGGCTGACTTCGCAAAGGAGAAATCATCAATGTCTCATCTGGGTCGATCGAGGGCCTTCGCCGCCGCACTTGTCCTCGCGCTCCTTGCCTGTGCAACGGTGGCGGCAGCCGCGGCGAACACCGCCGATCAGCAGAGGATCGTTGATGAAGCGCGTAAAACCTATCAGAACTTCGAAGCTGACCCGGAGATGAAATGGTTTCCTCATCACCTGAAGGAGACCAAGGCCCTCCTCATCATCCCACAAATGGTGAAGGCCGCTTTTATCGTAGGGTTGGAGGGCGGGAGCGGGGTCCTGCTGGTCCGCGATGAGAAGACGGGGAAGTGGAGCAACCCCGCCTTCTACAGGATGATCTCTGGAAGCTTCGGCTTACAGGTGGGTGTCCAATGGCCAGAGGTGATACTCGTGGTGAGGACCAAGAAGGGCTTGGACTCGTTACTCACGTCATCGTTCAAACTGGGCGCCGACGTCAGCGTTGCCGCGGGACCCACGGGTGCAGGCGCCAAGCTCAAGACAGCCGATATCCTCGCCTACGCCCGGGCGCAAGGGGTCTTCGTGGGCGTATCGGTCGACGGGTCGTTCATTTCAACCCGGGACGACTGGAACAGCGCGTATTACGACAAGCCAGGAGTAAAACCGCTCGACATTCTGGTGCTGCGAAACGTCAGCAATACGAAGGCAGACCCGCTGGTTGAGACGTTGGACAAAGCGACAAAATAACTCTGCCCCTCTGTGCTTTACACGCGCGCAGGACGCCTGAGCTCCCGAATTGGGTCATCGACCCCCACCCCGTCGTTATCGCCCGCATCCCAAAGGACAAGGCCCACTGCACAACTAAAAAGTGCACCGGGGGGCCCTACGGCCCCCCGGTGCCTCATGACTTCAGCCTGGTTCTCTTAGCTCACGCTCACGTCGATCTTGCGCGGCTTGGCCTTTTCCTTTTTGGGCAAGTTGAGGGTGAGGACCCCGTGCTTGAGCTCCGCCCGGATCCCATCCACGTTGACCTCATCGGACAGCTCGAACTGCCGGAAGAAATTTAAGAGGTCGTATTCACGTGCGATGGGCGTGCCGGGTGCGACATGGTTTATCCGTGCCTTTAGCGTCAAGATGTCGTCCTCTACCCGGATATCGAGACCCCCCTGGTCCACGCCGGGCAGATCCGCGACCAGCGTCAATCCCGTGGCATTCTCGTAGATATCTACGGGCGGGGTGATGTAGCGTTCCTGCTCGCGGGTCACCTCGCGCCGGGGGGCCCCTTCCTGCCGGACCTCCGGAACTGTCTTCTCCGCCATTATCCTCACCTCCCCTTACTGAACAGATACCTGGATCTGGCGCGGCTTAGCCGCCTCACTCTTGGGCAGCGTGATCAGCAGTACGCCGTTTTTGTAATCCGCCCGCACCTTCTCCGCGTCCACGTCCACGGGCAGATCGATCGTGCGGCTGAACTGCCCTGCCGCCCGCTCGTTCCGATGGTAGGCCTCGGCAGTCACCTGCTCGAGCCCCGGCTTTTCCCCCTTGATGGTGAGCCGTCCCCGCACTACTGACAGGTCCAGGCTCTTCGGGTTCACGCCAGGGGCCAGTGCCTCGACGTACAGGTTGTTCGCGTCCTCGCTGAGATTGACGCGCGGGTACCGCCGGGTTGCCGTTCCGGGCAAAAACGCCGCCCGCCAGGCCCGTGGCCACCGGTCACCCTCAAATTCCTGAAATGTTCGATCGATCTCCCTCCGTAAGGCCTCCAGTTCCTCCCAAACCGTCATACTAAATCCCTCCTTTCCTCGTTCCCTGTGGGTTCTGCCCCAATAATATATTGATCTCGAGATATCTGTCAAGATATCGGAAGAAAATTTTAGCTGCGCAGCATAAGATTTTTGAGACATCATTATTTTCAATAACTTATATGGAATATCTTCACCTGATGGTGTGGAATTAGGGATAGTTCGGGGGCTAGGTGGCGGGCTGAGGCGGTCCGTCGCCCCTGTAGATCAGGGTGCCAATGAAGGAAAGGTGCTTACCTTGTGTCTCCCCTGCCTAGATCAGAAATGATCTGATCGAACTCCGGCAAAACTTCCTTCCGTAGATACGATCCCGCAGACTTTGAGAGCCTAAAATCGATAACCATTGCGATCTTTGCCCGGAGTGCCATCAGTTTCATCCTAGGGTCGCGCTTGGGGGCGGCGGCCGTGACTCTGCTCGAGCGCCTTCCTGGGGTCCGCATTTGCGCACGCATCTGGGCGGCGAGGCGTACGAGATCGAGCTTGCTGCGGGTCCGCTGGATATCGGAGTTGATCTGCTCTTGGGACAACTCCCGCCTGGCATCTTGCTTATCCCAATGCCGCCTGAGTTCCTCCGTCCGTGTATCAGAAGACATCCTCTCCCTCCTTTATTACCTATCGATCACCCACTCAACATCCCGAAGGATCGCCCGGAGGCGATGCGATCCCGGCGCGCCAGGGCTTCGTGCGGCGTGTTCCACTTGCTCTTGGCAGGCGGTGCAGAACACTGCATCGGGGACGACCTCCAATCGTCTCTGTGGGATGACTTCCCCACAGAGCTGACAGATGCCGTAGGTCCCTTGCTGGAGGCTCTCCCACGCCCAATCCAAGGCCTTCGCCCTGGCGGTTAAGCGCTCGTATTCCCTCGCCTCCTGTTCTTTCATGAAATCCTGTTGCGCCTGTTCAAACAGATCTTGCGGATTTCCCCCTGAGGACCGCTGGTCGATCTCTCTCAATCGCGCCCGAATGGCCCGCCGTTCTTCCGTGATCCTCCGCGCCATCTTCTCTTGACTAGCCATCTCGTACCTCCAGCCTCTCGTCCGCGTGCCGGGCGCATCCTTCCCACCTCAGGCGACATCCTGGATCCCGTCAGAGATCAGCCGCAGGAACTGAGCGGCCTCCTCACCCGTGAAGATCTCAAGCTCCTGGGCGATGCGGGCGATCTCATGCCACGACAGCCCTTCCCCGTCGGCCTCCTTGCCCTCCCGGACCCGGTCATAGATGGCGGCCGCCAGGTCGGGCGGCGCCCGACCGATGAGTTTGCGGAGCAGCTCGTGTCCCGTTACGCAGCCTCGTTCGAGGGACGACCTCCGCTCTGGTCGAGCCGGCCCATGAACTCCTCCGCCTTGCCGATCTGCGCCACGGTCTCGAAGATCCGCCTCTCCTCACCCCAATCGGACCAGTAGACCCCTTTCACCGGCACAACGCCGAGGCGGTGGGGAATTTTTTCCAGTAGCTCACGCGAGAGGTTTACGGCCCGGATCCTTCGATACACCTCCTTCAAGACCGTCGCCTCGCTGGCCGTTCCCAGGACCTCTCCGATAGCTTGGAAGTCCATCCAGAGCTCGGGGAGCACCTGCCGGATACACTGCAGAAAGGCCTGGAGCCGTCCCACTAACACCAGGGAGTTCCAGAGGCAGCCGCGGAGGTAGAGAGACTGGGCGATGGGCGGGTCGGGCTTTTCCCAGAACCGGCACACCTGGAAGAGCCCAAACTCCGACCGTCGGCCGAGTTCCTCGCCCGGCTCGATCCAGCCGTAGGCGGGCTCCGGGTGATCGGGCGCCATCCCCAGAAGGATCAGGAGCCAGGGATGGTCTGCGAGGAACTGGACTGCCTGCCCAACATGCTTCATGAAGACTGCCTCCTCCAGGATGAAGTGATCGGAGGGAAAGATCGCGACGGTCGCCTCCGGGTCCCGGGCGTGAATCCAGAGCAGGGGGAGGAGGACGCCGGGAGCCGTCTCCCGGTTGTGCGGCTGGATGACGAGCAACTCTCGGGGCCATCCACAGAGTTGCTCACGGGCCCGGTCCAAGTGCTCCTGGTTGATGACCGTCAGGATTCTGTGGCGAGAGATGTGGGTGGCGACCCGATCCAGGGTGTGTTCGAGCATGCTCCGGCGGCCAACGACGGCACAGTATTGCTTGGGCCGGTCAGCGCCCGTCACCCGGCGCATTAACCGCCGGACCCGCTGCCCGTCCCCGCCGGCCAGGATGATACCCCAGAGGTTCCCCAATTTTTTCGTGCCGCCCGGGTCGGCCTCTGAAGACGAGCCCCATCCTATGTCGGACAACGGCTGCATGTCTCACCTCCCCAGCCGATACGGCCTTGAAACCACAGGTCCGGCTCCTTCCTCTGCGGGTAAAGCCCCCCTCTGCCACCCCAATCGACAAAGGCGGGTCCTCCCCCTGCTGCGAGTGCGAGAAATGGGAAGGACGTCACCCGCACCTGGGAAGATGAACGGTAGGACCTGAGTGTGAAAACAAAAACGCCTCAGGGAGGAATCTACTCCTCCATGAGGCGTCGTGGCCTGTGTCGAGTGGTGCGCCCTAGGGACCCCTCGACCTCGTCCGTCTCTCTGCGATTATGTCAATACTACCCCCGCCCCCTTTGTCAAGGAGTTTGTTCGAAGGGGGCGAAAAGGTCCTCGGCTCTTAAGATCGTCAAGGCGACCTCCTTGAGGCTCGTCCGCTTGGTCCGGCTCTTTTGCTGCATCCGTCGGAACGCCTCTGCCTCGGAAAGTTGCAGTCGCTTCATGAGGATCCCCTTGGCCTGTTCAACCACTTTCCTCGTCTCCAACGCCTCCTTCAGGTCGTTGACTTCCCGACGGAGGGTATCCAGCTCCTGGAAGCGGGCCAACGCCACCTCGATGGTCGAGCGGAGGGCCGTATTGTTCACCGGCTTCAACAGGTAGGCCATGGCCCCGGCCTCGCCAGCACGCCGGACAAAGTCCTCATCGGGGTAGGCGGTCAGGAAGACAATGGGGACGGGTTCCCGGGCCAGAATGGTTCGTGCCGCCTCGATGCCGTCCATGCCTGGGATCCGGATATCCATGATGATGAGGTCCGGCTTGAGTTCCGACGCAAGCGCCACAGCTTCTTGCCCGTCCTTCCCCAACGCCACAACCTGATGGCCGATGCCTTCCAGTTGGCCCTTCAGCCCTGCCGCCACGAGGCCTTCGTCTTCGACGACTAGGACTTTGAGCCTTCGCATGTTTCGCTTCGACGTCATTGCAAGGTCCTGTTATGACCTGACCAATCAGCCCTCTGCTCGCCTGGGCTTGGGGAACCGGATGGTTGCCACCGTTCCCTGATCATTTTGGAGCTGAAACTGGCCCCGCAGATCGGTCTCGACTAACGAAGCGACGATATCCAGCCCGACACCGGCTCTCCGGCCGCCCTCGCTGGTGGCCGGGATCCCAACACCGTCGTCTTTGACCGCCAACTGGATTTCTCCTCCTTCCTCTGTGACCTGAACGTGAATGAGCCCGGCATCGCGAGACCGGAAGGCATGTCTGAGGGCGTTGGTGATCAGCTCGTTGGCGGCCAACGCTAACGAGGCAAGCCACTTGGGAGGGAGCCTGAGCGGAGGGGCGTCGACCGCGATCTTGACGTTTTCTTCCCAGCTCAACCCCCTCACGGCGGCTCTGGCCACGTCTTCGACCAGCCTTTTCAGATCCAACTCCCTGAATTCGTCCTGAGCGAGGAGATCGTGGATGGCGGCCAGGCTCTGCACTCGATCGATGCAGGCCTTCAGGGCCTGCTCAGCCGTCCAGCGCCTCCTCCGACCGAGTTCCATGGAGAGGAGACCAACGATCGTGGCGAGGTTGTTCCGAACCCGGTGGTTCAGCTCGTGGAACAGAAGCGTCTTGGCCTCAGCATCCTTTTTCGTCTGCGCATAGAGGCGGGCGTTATCGATGGCGCTCGCGATCGCCGAGGCCACCGATGAGAGAAAGGGGATCCCCTTTTCCGTGAAGCGCCCGGCCTGGGCGCTGACAAAGGTGATATGGCCGACGACGGTCCCCTTGGCTTTCAGGGGGACACAGATCAAGGACTCGATGCCCCCCAGGGTGGTGGCCAAGGAGGAGAGCCGGTGTTGCTCCGAGACGGAGTCAACCAATACAGGGTCCCACCCTTCCGGTGCTTTCCCCGAGATCCATTCTCCCACCTCGCTCCGGACCATGTCTTGGATCTGCTCATGGGGGACCTGAGGATGGGCACGGAGGACGAGCCCGCCGGACCTGTTATCGACAATGGAGATCACGGCGAGGTCCACTCCCAGCAGCTCCCGGACCTTCACCAGCGCTAACTCGAAGAGATCCTCCAACTCCAGGGTGGAGTCGAGCTGGCGGCTCAGTTCGTGGAGGGCCTCCAGCTCCGACTCCGCCCGCTTGCGCTCGGTGATTTCTCGGTACAGCGTCTCGTTGGTCTGCGCCAGCTCCGCGGTCCGCTGCTCCACCCAGCTTTCGACCTCCGCGTGCATCCGTTCCAACGCCTCTTGTGCCCGCTGGCGCTCGTCGATTTCTCGCTGGAGGCTTACGTTGGCCTGTACCAGCGCTGCGCTGCGTTCCTGAACGCGCAGCGCGACCTCCTCACGGACCTTGCTGAGGGCCTCATGTGCTCGCTTGCGCGCGGTGCTTTCTCGATTCAGGATCTCGTTAACCCGGGCCAGCTCCTGGCAGCTCTTTTCCGCCCTTCGGACCAGGCGATGCGTATTCATCACCAAACCGACCAAAACAAACACGTAGCAGGCATTCTTGAGGAGGTGGGCAGCGTCGAACATGCCATCGAACTGTTGGACGGAAAACGACATAAACATGGCCTGGCCGGCAAAACCGAGGATGAGCGCACGCACCAGCCAGTGGTCGAAATCACCTTCGCGCCATCGTCCTTTGCGCAAGTACTCAAAGAGGGCCATAAGAAAAAAGAAACCGGGGAGGAGCTCTTCGGGCCGGTGCAGGATGAACTCGGGATAGTACGGTTGTGGCAGCGGGAAGACCACTAACAAAGCAACACTCGCGAGCGTCAAGAAACCGGCAGTCAGGTAAATCATGCGTCCACTGATCCTGCCCGCCTCTCTCATCTTCCCCTCTGTGTCCCAGGCCCGCACGCTAAGCAACAAGCAGACGGATAAGAACAGGCGTGGGGCAATCTCGCTCCAGGGGTTCAGCGACGAAAGGGCCGCAGGAAAAAGATCTGCAAACCAGGGAGAGGCGACGACGGCGTGATATCCGTCCAGCACACCCGTGCCCAGAAACCCGGTGCCGATGATCAGATAGAGACCGGTTCGCTTGCCGGAAAAGCGCACCAGAGCAATGATGCCCACACACAGCGCCAATAAGGTGGCGATGGCCTCCATCAGCGCGTGGAGCTCGGCGCTGCCCTGCCAGGCAGACTCCCGGAGGATGAGATGGCCCGCCCACAAGCACACAAAGAACCCGATGTACGTCGCGAACCTGTTGGCGGTGACCTCATCCCGCATCATAGCCCGTGCGTCCCTCTGAAGTACCCACGTTGTGGCAGAGGTGCGAGAGGCGGTGGACCTCAGTATCCCCGACTGGGGTGAGGGTGTCAAGGGCGTCTTTCCCTCAATGAACCCGTATTCGTCCCGAGCGTACCGGGGGGAGACTGCGACGAGTGCCGTCCCAACTTTTCTCACCCAATGCGAAGACGCGGCTTGACAAAGGTGTGCGATCTGGCCTTCTCGTCCGTGTTCGGGGCAATACGTTGGAACGGTATTACTGGCGGTTCAGGCGGTCCATCGCCTCTTTGGTCAGCGTGGCAATAAAAGGAAGGTTGCGGTACCGCTGGCGATAGTCAAGGCCGTACCCGACCACGAACTTGTCGGGAATCTCAAACCCCCGATAGACGATGGGCAGGTCCACGATGCGACGAACCGGCTTATCCAGCAAGACACACACGTTAAGGCTTGCCGGGGCCCGAGGCTGGAGATTGCGCAGCAGGTAGCTCAGGGTGAGACCGGTATCGATGATATCTTCGACCACAAGGACTTCTCGGCCGGCGATGTTCTCGTCGAGATCTTTGATGATTTTGACCACCCCCAAGGGCTTCGCCCCCGGGCCGTAACTCGAGATGGCCATGAGATCAATGGAGACCGGCATGGTGATCGCCCGGCACAAGTCGGCGAGGAAGATGAACCCGCCCCGGAGCACGCTGATCAAGACGAGATCCTTGCCAGCATAGCCGCTGGAGATCTTTGCCCCCAGCTCTCGGACCTTCGCCTGCAGCTCGGCTTCTGGGATCAGGACCTCGGCAATATCATCGGCCATACAGCCCTCAGCGTGATAGAATTGCCCCCCTTGACAGTTCCAGCCCCATGGCATATATTGGTTGCGAGTCCCGAGAGGTCAATCCGATCTCGATACCGGGTCTTTAGATCCGGGGGACCGGGAACTCCCGAGGATATAACGACACGCTCATCACCTGACGCCGAGGGGCAGAAGGAAGAAGAGCGGGTCACGGGAGCCGGCCAAAGAAGTAAAAAGATCGGAGGGGTCACTCGGGACTCACTCTTATTTTGGGACGATCCCGAACCGCTCAAGAAGCTTTCGATAATCCCTCCCGTAAAAGACCTTCAGGTTCACAGTCGGATAGAGTTCTCGAAGCCTTCGGATTTTTCGGTTCTTCTTCGTCACGAGGTCCTGCTTGAGAGTCGTCAGTTCAATGTAGAGGTCAAACTGGGGAAGATAGAAATCGGGGGTGAAGCTGACGGTGGCTTCGCCGCCGCCGTCCCACTCCAGGGGAAAGCTCCTCGGTTCGTATTGCCACTCGATCTGGTAAAAGTCGAGAATCCGGGCAAATTCCTCTTCACTCTTGTTGGCAAACAGGGCACGCTCTGCGACCTCTTTTTCCTCGAGAACTGGACTCTCCTCTGCCTCGTGGAGGATCTCCCGAAACCGATCGAGAAGGGCAAGTGGGATCTCAAGCCGCTCCGCCCCCGGGACCCACTCCCCGTCTGGCTCCCGCTCAAAGAGCTGAATATCGATCCCACCCTCGGTGAGGAAGATGCGGATCTCCTCACCGGGACCTCGCTCCAACCGTTCGATGGGCTCTCTGCGACCCTCCGTCTGCATCCCTTAGGAACTCGCCCGGCGCGGCGGCCGACTCCGCCGGGGTGAGGCACCCACCATCACCCCGACCTCCGTGTTGAGCGGAATCCCCTTCTTACACAGGGGACACTCTTCGCGGACGTAGGTGGGGAAGTCTTTGGTCACGAGAGCGAAGAAGGGCTGTTGAAACCTGATGGCTCTATTCCGGTTCCAGAGACTTCCAACCCCGACCACGTGGCCACCCCGCTCTTCCACCAGCCGGATCAAGGCCCGGATCGTGGATCCGGTGGTCACGATATCCTCGACGATCAACGTCGAGCATCCCCGGTAAATGAAGCGAAAGAACTCTCGGGGAAGCACCACTTCCGTCCGTCCTTCTTTCCCCTCTCCCTTCACCGCATACAGCAGCTTGGGCCGCGATGGATGCGCCTTCGCCACACAGTGTCCGAGGATCGTGGCACCGATCCCTGAGGTGAGCACCACATCCACCGGCGAGTCGGCAAAGCGGTCGGCAATGATGTCCCCCAGTCCTTCGGTGAAGCCTGGCTCTGTCGTCACCAGTCGCTTCTCCACATACTCCCGCGCGTGCCGACCCGACGAGATGACGAAATGATCGTTCGTCAGGTACGCCCCGGTCCGCAAGATGATCCCGCGGTTCATCCGCTCGAGAACGTCCGCCTCCATAAGCCTCTCCTCCGTTCCGTCCAGCCTCCGCTAATCCATCCTCAAAATCTCACAGATCCATCGGATCAATAAAGACGAACTTCTCCATCTCACGCTGTTCGCGCGAAAGCCCACGTGTGTAGAGCGTCATCCCAACGCGGAAGGCCTCCTGGGGGATGAAAGCGCTCACCGGATCTCCCGCCACATAGGGAAGGAGCAAGGTCCCTCCCGCTTTGGCGACCAGAGTCTCTGCCGCTCTAAGTCCCTCCTGAAGGTGTTGTGGATCCCGCCATCCCAGCGGGTAGAGAAAGAAGGGACGAATCCGCGTCTGCGACTGACGGCTTCGAAACACCATCTGTGTCACCCGGGAGTAGTCCCATAAGCCAAAACAGACCCCCCAACCCCCGTGCACTCGTTTTCCGTAAGTTCCCTGCCATCCCAGAGGAGTCAGCCGATCAAACGTCCGACCCAGCGTTGCTGCATCCCAGGGGGGTGTGAAATGGTACGATCGGTAGGTTGCCTCCAAGAGGGAGACTACCTCTCCACTTTGCTCCGTAATCCGCTCGAACCCGACGGGCTCACGCGGAGCTGTCCCAGAGAGCAGCGCGAAGGCGCACCGGGCGAAGGGCAAACTTCCCCGCTCCTCCACAAAAGACTGCGATGCCGTGTTGCCTTCGAGGATCCAGGAATAGGCCCTGCTGATGCCCGCGTCCCGGACCGCATCGACCAGGGAGTCGGCGATCAGGCGTGCCACGCCTCGTCGGCGGTGGGTGGGACTGACTCGAAGGTCATAGAAATAAGCCCACCGATCGGTTCCCCCATGCACGCGAAGGGTCTTAAAGGTCACGCCTCCAACGCCGATAATTGCCCCTTCGTGCTCGGCCACACACATGTGGAAATTGTCATACGCCTGGGAGCGCGCAAAAAAAACGGGGGAGCGATCGAAGACGAGTTCGATCTCCCCCCCCATGACGCACTGCCGGTCCAACTCGATGAGGGCTCCGTTATCCTCTTTCCGAGCATCCCGGATGACAATCTCAGAAACTAAGGGGCCTATACGCTCCCCTCCCCTCCTCAGGGCCTCCTCTGCGCCGAGAACCCTCACAGCCTTTTCTTACCACAAGATAGCAGGGGGGTCAAGATCTCGAGGCCTCACCGGCCTCGCCTGAGAAAGCCGCCGATCAGCAGGACCGCCACTAAAGGCAAGAGCCCTGTCAAGCCAAACATGCTGTGATAGCCGATCCGCTGCGCCACCAGCCCCATGACCATTGGACCGAGGCTCGTGCCGAGAACCAGGGAACCGCTGAACAAGCCGAGCACACGCCCGCGACGCCCGGACTCCACCTGGTCCACCAGGACTGCGGCCAAGGTGGGATAGAGAAGACCGTGTGCGCCACCGGTGAGCCCACCGATCCAAAGCTGGGCCTCAAGCGGGCCTGGCCAGAGCAGGAGGAAGATCCCAACCGCCTGGAGGATGAGGGCTGGGATCACCACCTGCCACCTGCCCCACGCGTCCGCCCAGCGCACGCCCAGGTAGCGGATGGCGATCGCGGAGCAGGCGTAGGCGATGTAGAAGCCCCCCACCCTCTCTACCCCGCCGATCCCTGTGGCAAACGGGGGGAAGAACGCATAGAGGGTCCCAAAGCATATCCCGAAAATCAGGGAGACCAGCAAGGGAAGAAGAATACTTTTCCACGTGACCCCGCCCCATGGGCCGGAAGTGACGGGGACGACCTCGGGGGGCTTCAAGGCCCCAATCACCAAAAGACCACCCAAAGAAAAGAAGGAGGCAAACACAAAAAAGGCGTGATACCCATAGGCCTGAATCACGAGCTCTCCTACCGCAGGGGCGGCGCCCATACTGATCAGGCCTGAGATCCCGAAGATTCCCACCGCCTCGGCCCGATTGGTGGGAGGGGCGATCTCGGCAATCAGGGTCAGATTGGCAATAAAGAAGGCGGAATATCCGAAGCCCTGAATAAAGCGGAGCACGGTAAAAAGGGGACTCAGTTCCGTCACGAAGGCGAAAGCCACCGAGGCTATCAGCCCTGCGACACCGCCGAGATAGAGAAACGGCTTGATCCCGATCCGTTCAACCCACCTCCCCACCAGCGGCTGGCAGATGACGGCGGCCAGGCTGTAGACCCCCATGATCCAGCCGATGCGGGCTTCTGAGCCACCGAGTTCCGCAACAAAGAGGGGAAGGAGATTGAAGGCGTTGATATTGAAAAAAAAGAGGAAATTCGCCGCCGTGGCTTGCCAGAAGTCGGGACGAGATATGCCAGGAGAGAGGAGGAGGTGCCTCACCGGCTCCTCCGGACGGATGTCATCAAGACCTCTCCGAAGCGAGCAGGTGCGGAAGTAGCTCCTTGATGCGGTGGGCCAGCCGAGGTGGAGCGGCGTCTTTCCCTTTGTTCAGATAGAGCGCGGGTGCCAACATCTCGATCATCCGGCGCAAAGATTCGTCTGCACGAACTGCAGAAACGAAAAGGATCGGAGCCGGGGCGGGTGTCTCGAAACCCTTCTCGAGTGCCCGAAATGCCTGGGCGGCGACCGAGCCATCCATCGGTTTCATCAAGATGTCCATGATGACCAAGGAAATCGGGCGAAGATTCCGAAAGCGCCGGACGCACTCCGTCAGGAATTCAGGACCGCTCTCGCAGGCAATGACCTCCGTGGCCACCTTTTCTTCTATCAGGAGATCCTTCAACAGCGTGCGAAAGAGGCGTTCGTCATCCGCCAGAACGATACACTTGAGCGCTGAATCGAGGGCACCCCGAGCCACCTCCAGTGTGAAGCCGCAGTAGGAACACCGCAGTTGGACCTGTCCCCCCTCCTCGACATCGTAGGTGGGGGCATGCTCTCCGCAGCTCATGCAGTACAGCGAACTGCTCTGGTCGGCCCCGGTCATGTCAGTTGTGCCCCCTCGTGCTCCACGCTGAGAACCTTGACCGCTGCCCGGGTGCCCTTCTGTGCCCAGGTCCCTGCCATCTCCTTGCCGACCGCTTCAGGCTCCCGATCGACGAGGGCGACCACGGTCGAGCCAGCGCCACTCAAAAAGGCAGCGAACGCCCCCGCCCGCCGAGCCGCCTCGAAGACCTCTTCCATCCCCGGCAAGAGCTTCGCCCGATACGGCTGGTGCAAGCGGTCCCGGGTCGCTTCATCGAGGAGGTTCAGTTCTCCCGCGACCATCGCTGCCACCAAGAGCGCCGCCCGTCCCACGTTGTAGACCGCATCGGCCATGGGCACCTGCGATGGAAGGGCCCGCCGGGCCTCCGCGGTGCTCAACTCTCTTTCCGGAATCACCGCGACCACCTGGATCGCTTGTGGGATGGGAATCTTTACATATCGGATGCTTTCCCCTCTAAGACACGTGGCCGTCAATCCCCCCACCAAAGAAGGAGTAATGTTATCCGGGTGCCCCTCCAGAGGAAGCGCCAACCTGAGGATCTCAGGGGGAGACAGCGCTCGTCCGCTGAGCTCCGCCGCCGCTAGAACGCCGCCTACGCACGCGGTGCCACTCGAGCCCAACCCCCGCTTCAGGGGGATTTCATTCTTGAGATGGATCCTGAGCCCCGGCGCGGTGACTCCGAGATACGCGAACGTGGCGAGCGCGGCTCGGAGCACCAAAGACCTTTCCCCCACCTGCCGAAGACGGTCCGCCCCCTCCCCCTCCACAGTCAGCTCGAACCCTTGAGGGATCGCTTCCACCTCAATGGTGTTATACAGGCCCAGAGCCAATCCCAGAACGTCAAAACCAGGACCCAGATTGGCGGTGGAGGCTGGAATCCGCACCCGTACCCGTCGTCCACTTTTCATAGCGCATCTCCTATCAGAGTTTTCCTGGAAAATCAATCCGTAACGCGCTGATCTCTTTTTTCCTTGACAAGGGAAAGACGGAGATCTACCATGCGGAAAACCTTTTCCGGAAAAGGTTTTCCAATGTCCACCATCAAGGATGTTGCAAGGCTCGCCGGCGTCTCCATTGCTACTGTTTCTCGCGTCCTTAACGCAAGCCAGCACCCCGTTCGAGAGAAGACACGCCGCCAGGTCCTTGCCGCCATCGAGCAGCTCGATTATCGACCGAACGCGTTAGCCCGAGGTCTGTTGAGCAAGCGAAGCGGGACCATCGGGCTTTTAGTCCCCGACATCGCCAATCCGTACTACGCCGATATCGTCCGAGGCATCGAAGACACGGTGAGTGCCGAGGGTTATACCGTGATCATCTGCAACACCGACCGACAGCCCCAAAAGGTCGAGCGATACCTCACCCTGCTCCAAGAAAAGCAGTGCGACGGGATCATCTTTGCGGGAGGCGGACGGCGGGGCGGGCGGCGCCTCTCTACCCTTCCCGACCTCGGGATCAAGGTCGTCCTCATCGGTCGCCATGATGTGGATCTGCCAGCAGTGGTCGTCGACAATGAGGGGGGGGCGTTCAGTGCAGTCTCCCATTTGATCCTCCAAGGGCATCGCAAGATCGGCTTCGTGGGGGGGCCGCCGGAATCAACCACCACTCAGGATCGGCAGGCTGGCTTCGAGGCGGCCCTCAGCGAGCAGCACATTTCTCTGGACCGCCGATATCTTCGATATGGCGATCTTAGGCCGCAGGGAGGATATCAGGCGATGCGGGAGCTGCTCGAGCTCACCGAGCGGCCGACGGCAGTCCTGATCGCCAACGATCTCATGGCCCTGGGGGCGATCAAGGCGATCCGAGACGAAGGGCTCAGCATCCCAAGAGATGTGGCGGTGGTCGGGTTTGATGATATCCTCATCACTACGCATCTGGAGCCCTCCCTCAGCACCGTGGCCGTGCCCATGCACCAGTTGGGGCAAGAGGCCGCCCACACGATGCTCAGTCTCCTCAGGGGTGATAGAGATTCCCCGTCAAAGAGCCTGCCCACCAAGCTAGTGGTCCGGCGGTCGTCGGGGCCAGACAGCCGCACAGAGGAAGCGTAATCTCACGCGTCAGTCAAAGGAGGCACAGATGTCCAGGAAGCGACGAAACCTTTTAGATCTCTCTTATGTAGATGTGGCCGAGTACCTGAAAAAGAACGATACGATTTTGATTCCCATTGGGAGCTGCGAGAAACATGGGGCGCACGTCCCGCTTGGCACTGACAGCTTCATTACGATCCGCATGACGGAAATGGCCGCAGAACTGGCCGATGTGCTTCACGCCCCCATATTCCCCGTTGGCTACTCCCCTCACCATATGGGGGAGGTCGATCAGGGAACAGGAACGCTCACCTTCTCTGGAGAGACGTATAACCGAATCCTCTACGAGATTGGCCGGAGTCTCATCTTTCACGGCTTCAGCAAGCTCATCTACGTTTCACACCATGGCTCCAATACCAAGCTGATCGACTCCTACCTCCGCCGGGTTCGCTACGAGACGGGAGCCTTCCTGGCCTTCTACAAGACCCCGACGGAGCGGGAGCTCTCGGTCGTGGGCGATATCATCGAAGGGCCGCCGGAGGAGACGCCCGGCTGGCACGCGGGCGAGATCGAGACCGCCATGATCCTGGCGTACGACGAGGCACTGGTGAATATGAAGCGGGCGAAGCAGGATCGGGCGCATGCGCCGAAGTGGATGGGCGAGGCCTTCTCCAAGAAGGATGGGACCGGCACCGTCATCTTTCAGCAGGCCGAGAACATCTGGGTCCCCATGGAACACCACGAATATTCGGACACCGCCACGATCGGCAATCCCTTCCGGGGAACAAAGGCCAAAGGGGAGAAACTGTTCGAGCGGGGCGCGCAGCACCTGGCCGCCTTCGTGCAAGAAGTGAAAAAGATCAGCGTCAAAGTGATCCATCGCGACTTTCCGGAACGGGCCTGGTGGTCCTAACCGACCGCGGGTATCGCCTTCGAGCAATCTCTGGGACCGGACCTGGTGAGCCGTCGGCATGGCGAAGACCATTGCGATTCTGGCCACGCTCGATACCAAGGGGGCTGAAGCCGCCTTCCTCAAGCAAATCTTTGCGCAGCGGGGCCTGAACCCTCTCTTGCTCGACCTCGGGCTGCTCGAAGATCCTGTGGTGAGTTCCGACATCTCGCGGGACGCCGTGGCAGAAACAGCCAAGGCGAGCGTGGCAGGGCTGTTAGCTTCGTCTCGAGACGAAGCCATGGCCCGCATGGGCGTGGGAGCGGGGATCCTGCTCAAAAAACTCCATGATCAAGGGAAGCTGCATGGAGTGATTGGCCTCGGGGGAAACCAAGGGACCGCGATGGCCTGCTTGGCCATGCAAGCACTCCCCCTTGGGCTGCCAAAAGTCATGGTCTCCACCGTTGCCTCGGGGGACATTCGGCCGCATATAGGGTCCAAGGACATTGCCATGGTCTTTGCCGTGGCAGATCTCTTCGGCGGACCGAATCCCATCAGCCGAAGTATTCTCACCCAAGCCGCCGGCGCCCTGAGCGGCATGGTCCTCTGGGGGGAAGAGCTTGCCGTCCCTTCCGGACTGCTGGTCATAGCCATGAGTGCGTTGGGAAACACCCATCCCGCCGTGGCTCGGTGCCACGAACTCCTCACCGGCGAGGGGTGGTGCGGGGTCACCTTCCACGCCTCGGGCGCGTGCGGGACGGCCATGGAGGAGTTGATCGAGGCAGCCAAGATCCACGCCGTCTTGGACATCACGCCCCACGAATTGGTGGGAGAAATCCTCGGTCACGATATCTACACGCCGGTTCGCCCCGGCCGCCTGACGGCTGCAGGCCGTCGGGGAATCCCCCAGGTGGTGTCGACGGGCGGACTCGAGTATTATTGTCTCGGGCCAAGGGAATCCATTCCCCCCGAGCTCCAGGATCGAGTCATTTACATGCACAACCCGGCGAACGCGAACGTCATGCTCACGGCAGAGGAAATGAGCCGCCTGGGGCAGGCCATGGCACAGCGGCTCAACCAGAGCATCGGCCCGGTGTCCCTGATCCTCCCCCTCAAGGGCTGGTCTGAGTATGGCCGGGAGGAAGGTCCCCTGTGGAACCCAAAGGGAAGAGCGGTGTTTGCCGCGAGCCTCAAGGCGGCACTTCGACCGAACGTCGAGCTGGTCGAACTGGATCTTCATATCAACGATCCTCCCTTTGCCGAGACGTGCGTCGAGCGCCTTGCGGCGATGCTTCAGGGACCTTCTGTCCGTCCGCGCTGACGAGAACGCTATGGCCGATGTAAAGCAACTCAAAGAGGAACTCTCTGAGATCTCCGTTCTGGCCTGGCAGCGGCGGCTCATCGCAGGGGCGGGGGGCAATGTGAGCCTTCGGATCCCGCGGACGGATCTCTGCCTCGTCACGGCCACCGGGGTGGCTCTCCTCGACGTGAACCCCGCGACAATCCTGACGGTCAACCTACAGGGAGAGGTCGTGGATGCCCCCGAAGGCTGTCGTCCCTCCAAAGAGACCGGCTTTCACCTGGCCGCGTATCGACTGCGTCCGGACGTGGGAGCCATCGTCCACGTCCACCCCCCCCACGCCACGGCCTTTGCGACAAAAAATCACCCTCTGCCGCTGGTCACGGACGGGGCCGCAGCACGCCTCAAAATGGTCCCCTGTCTTGGATATGCCCCCTCAGGCTCACCAGCACTCCACCAAATCGTGGAAGCCGGGATCAAGACATACCCGGAGGCCACAGCCTTTCTTCTCAAAAATCATGGACTCATCGCGATGGGTCCCCATATCAAGGGGGCGTTTTACATCGCGGATCTCGTGGAGGACACGGCCAAGATCGCGCTCTGGAGCCGTCTGGTCGACGAAAAACCCTTTCCCATGGTTCCCGAAGTCTGGGACACAGGAGGTAAAACATGACCCGCCCTGACACGATGAAAGCAGTCATCCTCCCTGCCCCAGGAAGGATGGCAATAAGCACAAAACCGGTCCCCAATCCCGGTCCGGAAGAAGTGTTAGTCCAAGTGGCCGGATGCGGCATTTGCGGGACCGACATCAAGATCCGGGATCACGGCCTTCCCGGCCAGCCGCCATTTGGCTCGTTCACGCCGGGTCACGAATACGCCGGGACTGTGGTGGCAGTGGGGGAAACCGTGGATGAATTTGCCATCGGGGATCGCGTGGTCGTCGAGGCCCATAAAGGATGCGGCCGGTGCGAAAACTGCCTGGGGGGGATGTACACCGCCTGCCTGAATTACGGTAACGTCGACAAGGGGCACCGGTGCAACGGCATCACCACCGATGGCGGGTTGGCCACGTATGCGGTCAACCACGTCAACACCCTGTACAAAATCCCCGAGAATGTCTCTTTTGATGAAGCGATCATGATTATGACCGCTGGCAGCCCTCTGTACGGGCTGGAGAATGCCGGCGGCTATATCGTCGGGGAGACCATCGCTATCCTCGGCCCGGGGCCCATCGGGCTGATGGCGGTCCAGCTTTGTCGCGCCATGGGGGCCGGTCGGATCATCCTCACCGGGACGAGAGAAGGGCGCCTCAAGCTCGGGAGGGAGCTCGGGTCGGATGTCACGGTGAACACGCGGGAAGAGGACCCGGTCGCAGCGGTGCTGAAGGCGACCGGCGGTCGGGGCGCCGATATGGTGATTGACTGCGCCGGGGGCGACGAGACTTTTGCACAGTCGCTCCAGATGGTGAAGCGTGGGGGCAAGGTCGTGCTGGTTGCCTTTTATAAAGGACCAGTGACGGCCGACATCTCCATCGCCGTGCGGAACAACGTCACCATCTACACCGAGCGCGGCGAAGGAGGTGGAAGCGTCGGCCGCGCCCTTGCGCTTTTGGCGACGGGCAAAATCGTGGCGAAGCCCCTCGTCACCCATGTCTTTCCGTTAGATGAAGTGCATCGGGCGTTCGAGGTCTTTGATAAACGGATCGGAGACCCCATCAAGGTGATCCTTCGTCCTTAATGTGAAAGGAGGGTAAAGTGATGAGACGACTCGGCTGGCTTATCCTAGGTTTCTTTTCTCTCTCCGTGCTTGCGGTTGAGGCCGCTGAATACCCCACCAAACCGATCCAATTCATCATCCCCTGGAAGGCCGGGGGGTCCGCGGACGTCGAAGGCCGCGTGATCGCCGAGGCGGCGGAAAAGATTCTCGGCCAGCCCGTGGTCTCGGTCAACAAGCCTGGGGCGGGTGCAGGGATTGGCTATACCTTCGTGAAGAACTCGAAGGCGGACGGCTATACGGTCGCATGGAACTCGACCTCCGTCCTGACCTCCACTAACCTGGGCACGGCCCCCTTCCCGTACACCGCCCTCGATCACGTCGCCCGGGTGTCCGTCCAGTCCATGCCGATCGCGGTCAAGGCGGACAGCCCTTGGAAGACCTTCAAGGAGTTTGTCGCGCATGCCAAGAAGAATCCGGGCACCGTGCGGATTGGCACTGCCGGGACGGGGAGTGCCACGCACATCGGGTCGGTGGCGGTCGGCCATGCCACCGGAATAAAGTTTATCCACGTCCCGTTAGGGTCGGGCCGCCGGGTCCCGGCGCTTTTGAGGGGAGAAGTCGAAGCGGTCTGCGTCCCCCTGCCCGAAGCGGCAAAGCACGTGGAAGCAGGAACGGTGCGCCTGCTGGTGGTCCCCAGCGAGAAGCGCGATCCTCTTGCCCCGGATGTGCCGACGCTGAAGGAACTGGGCTATCCAGCCGCAATCGAACTCTTTCGGGGATTGAGCGTTCCCAAGGGGACACCGCCGGCCGTCATCCAGAAGCTTGCCGAGACCTTCCAAAAGGCGGCAAACTCGACAAAGTTCAAGCAGATGGGGCATGCGCGGGGATACTCGGTGAGTTATCTCGGGCCGGGCAAATTCGACAAGTACCTCGCGGAGCAGAACGAAATCATCGCCAAGACGATCAAAAAGGCCGGAATCAAACCGAAGAAGAAAAAGAAGTAAGCCTGGTGGGGGCATGCGGACGGACACCGTCATCGGGGGAGGACTGCTCGCCTTTGCCGCGGCGTACGGGTATCTCACCCTCAAGCTCCCCGTGCAGCCGATGGAACATACGCTCGGGCCAGCCTTCCTCCCCAAGCTCCTGACGGGCCTGCTGATCCTTCTCACAATCCTGCTCCTTCTGCAGGCGCGTCACGCACCGACCCCCAAGGCTTCCCCCCTCGCCCTGGGCGCCCGCGGCCGTCTCGTGGCCCTGGGCGCCCTCATGGCGACATACGCCGCGGGGATGGGGCTCGCCGGCTACCTGCTTACCACTCCCTTTTTCCTTGCTGGAACTATCTGGCTTGCCGGCGAGCGCCGTCCCCTCCGCATATGTCTGTGGACTGCCGTCCTCTTTGCGGGAATCCACCTTCTCCTGCGCGTTATCTTCCGTGTCCCTCTCCCCTTAGGCCCCCTCGACTAAAGGCAGGCAAAGGAATCCACCATGTTCAGTTGGGATCTCCTCATCTCCTCGGCGATCGAGGCCCTTCGGTGGCAGAGCCTGCTCGCAAGCTTCATCGGGGTTCTCCTCGGCCTCTTCGTGGGAGCCATGCCGGGGCTCACCATCACCCTCGGGATGATCCTGATGCTCCCCTTCACGTTTTATTTAAAGCCGGTCACCGCCATCAGCCTGCTCCTCGGTCTCTATGCAGCCGGGATGACCGGAGGATCTTTTTCCGCCATCCTCCTCAACATGCCCGGCACCCCCTCTGCCTCGGCCACAATGCTCGATGGATACCCACTGACCCAGCGGGGAGAGGCGGGAAAGGCCATGGGGACTGCAATCATCGCCTCGTTCTGCGGGGGGATGTTTAGCCTCGTGTGCCTGGTGCTGTTCGCGCCCCTCATCGCCCGAGTGGCGCTGCAATTCGGTTCCCCCGAACTCTTTTCGTTGGTCCTCATGGGCTTGACGTTAATCTGCACCTTTGCTGAACGCTCCATGCTCAAGGGACTCATCTCGGGGACGCTCGGACTCGCCTTTATGACAGTGGGGCTTGATCCGATCGTGGGCACGGCCCGCTTTACCTTTGGGGTGGTCGAGCTTCAAGCGGGCGTTCTCTTCCTGGCGGCGATGATCGGTCTCTTTGCCGTATCCCAGGTCCTCGAGGAATTGCAGTCGCTCAGCAAGCTCATCCTTCCCCGATTCGACGCCCGCCTGGCCGGCCTCCTTCCTCGTCTGGCAGAACTCAAGCGCTGCGCCAAGGCGATACTCCTGGGGGCGGGTGTGGGCACCGGGGTCGGAGCCATTCCAGGGACAGGTGGGCCGATTGCGGTTTTCCTGGCCTACGATTACACGAAGCGGCTTTCCCGAGAGCCCCACCGCTTTGGCCATGGTGCGCTAGAAGGCGTGGCTGCCCCTGAGGCCGCCAACAACGGCGTCTCGGGGGGTGCGCTCATCCCCATGCTGACCCTGGGAATCCCCGGAGACCCCGTCACGGCGGTGCTCCTCGGGGCCCTCCTGATTCAAGGACTCATCCCGGGTCCTCTGCTCTTCGTGGAGAATGCGGGATTCGTCTACAGTGTCTTCGTCGCCTTTCTCGTGGCCAACCTGGTCAATCTCATCGTCGCCCTTTCTGGGATTCGATTCATCGTCCAGGTCTTGCGGATTCCCAAGACACTCCTCCTCCCCCTGATCACGACCCTCTGCATCCTCGGATCCTACGCCATCCGAAACAGCCTGTTCGATAGCTTTGTCATGATCTTCTTCGGCATCCTGGGGTATCTAATGCGCCGGTACGGCTTTCCTGTCGTCCCGATGCTACTGGCCATGGTGCTCGGGCCGACCATCGAGCAGCATCTGCGCCTCTCCCTGATCATTTCTCGAGGGGACCCCTCCACTTTCGTCACCCATCCCATCTCTGCCGCTTTTCTTTTCCTGGCGCTTCTCTCGCTGACCAGTCCTCTGTGGGGGAGATTCCGGCCCACGCGCAGAGCCAGGTGACCTTGCTATACAGCAATCTACCGGCCGGCCCCTTCAGCGCTCAGGGGCTCACAAATTTGTATCCGATCCCGTGCACCGTGCGAATAAAGCGGGGATTTTCTGGGTCGTCCTCGAGTTTCTGCCGAAGCTTCAGGATGTGATTATCGACGGTCCGTGTGGTCGGAAACCGCTCATATCCCCAGATCTCATCCAGCATCCGGTCTCGGGCCAGCGCTTCACCCTTGTGCTCAATGAAATACTTCATGATCTCGAGTTCTTTTTTTGTCAGTGGGATCCGCCGATTCCCCTTGACGGCGATGCAGCGTTTGAAGTCAATGCGGACCGATCCAAAGCTAAAAGATTCGACGTCCGACCTGCGTCCCGGGCGTCGCAGGACGGCCCGGACCCGCGCCAGGAGTTCCCGAACGCTGAACGGCTTCGTGACGTAGTCGTCTGCTCCCAACTCCAGGCCCACGACAGTGTCAACCTCTTGGCCCCGAGCGGTGAGCATGATGATACGGACATGGACCCCTTTTTTCCGGAGTTCCCGGCACACGTCCCAGCCACTCATGCTTGGCATCATGATGTCGAGGATGATCAGGTCGGGTAGTTCCCTCTGCGCCTTGGCGAGGCCGTCGGGGCCGTCACGGGCGGTGAGGACGGCGTAGCCCTCGTAGCTCAGGTTGTCTTCGAGCCCCGTCAACATCTCCGGCTCATCGTCAATGACAAGAATCCGCTTCATAATCTCCGGTCGGCTAGGAATCAACTGGGATGATGAGGGTAAATGTGCTTCCCTCCCCCTTAGTACTCTCGACGACGACCCTCCCGCCGTGGGCTTCCACGATGTGCTTGACGAGCGTCAAACCAATTCCACTGCCCCGGGTCGTTTCTGTCTCGTTCCGTCCAGCCCGGTAGTACTTCTCGAAGATATGTGGTAGGTCCGCTGGATCAATCCCGATTCCTTGATCGGCAACACTACACCGAAGCTCTCCTTCCCATACCACGGCCTCGACCCGGATGACCTTTCGATCTTTCGAATAGTTGATGGCGTTATCAATCAAATTCCCCAGTGCTTGACG